>Ga0302319_10009374_pt1 | contig 18835 bp, 20 predicted proteins | sample Bog_T0_2_FD_203319 | JGI IMG/M metagenome (GOLD analysis project Ga0302319, IMG submission 203319) | Peat permafrost microbial communities from Stordalen Mire near Abisko, Sweden - Bog_T0_2 | ecosystem: Environmental > Terrestrial > Soil > Wetlands > Peat | place: Sweden: Abisko, Stordalen Mire... | reverse complement strand
GCGACGGATTTTACTTTTGGCGGATATGTAAACGGCACCCTGCTGTATCATGTGGACGACCGTGCGGATCTTTATCTCGGCGTCCAGTACATGCCCATGGGCAGCGCGGATTTCAATGGCGGCGGGCGGCAGGCGCAATTGCAATTGGATGGGCAGATTTATATTTCGGCCGGGATCAATTGGCCATTTTAAAATTGGCTCGCACCTTTTTGTGAAGCCGCTACGCCATTGCGCCGATAAAGGGATGCTGGCACTATCTACATCCGTCCAATGAACAAGCGTTTGCTAAAAAAGAAAATCATCGCCCGGCTGACCGAGGAGTTGGAGACGTATTTGCGCGCGGCGCGGGCATCGCGGGCGGAAGCCACGCACGAACAAAGCCGGGCGGAGAACAAGTACGACACGCGCGGGCTGGAAGCGTCGTACCTGGCCAAGGGGCAATCGCGTCAGGTGGCGGAATTGGAATCCGCCATTGCCACGTTTGAGAAAATGGAGATCAAGAATTTTACCGAAGGGTCGGGAATTGAGGTCGGCGCAGTGGTGACGGTGGAGCATCGCGGGGAAAAGACCACATATTTTATCGCCACCAAAGCGGGCGGCACCGAGGTGATTTATGATCGCAACGAAGTGCTGGTGATCACCCCGCAATCTCCCTTGGGCGAACAGTTGATGGAGAAAAAGCAAGGCGACCGCCTGAAGCTGGCGTTGAACGGCGCGCCGGACCCGTACCTCGTGGTTTCCGTCGTTTAGCGCAAAATATTCAGTCTTCCCACGGCAGGAGATGTTTCGCCACAAAACCCGGGTGGGTAATGGGTGCGGCCTCGCCCGGTTCTCCCAGCAAGCCATGCGTTAAAATGCGTTCGTAGCATTGCAGGTAGCGGTTGACACAATCGAGCAGGGTAAAGCCGCCTGCCAAGACCCGCTGTCGGCAGGCGTGGGGATCAAATCCACCGGGTTCACGAGCATTTTTTGCCAGTTCGGAAGCCTTGGCGCTGAGCACACCCACCTCCGGGGTGATGATTTCGGGCAGGGAACCATAGGGAGTGGCGAGCACGTAACATCCGCTCACGAGCGCCTCCGTGACCGACAAGCCAAACGGTTCCTCCCAACGCACCGGAAAAATCAGGCATCGGGCTTTGCTGAGCAAATCGCGTTTGGTGGCTTCGTCGGCAGTGCCATAGTAACGGACGCCGCGAATGGCGGGCAGCCAGCGCTGCAGATTCAACGGCAGATTTCGCGAGCCGACGACCCGGAGTTCCAGTCCGGCGAGCCGGGCCACGCGAACCGCGCCTTTGAAATTTTTCACGGCCCAGCGGGATTTCGCCAGAAAGATCGCAAAGGGTTCACGCTCCGGAGAAAACGTGTAATCTTCCGGAATTAATCCGGGGTGAACGAAGTGGACCGACCCATGATTGGCGGCGTGCCGGCGGGAAACGAACACGGTATTCAAAGGAAATTGTTCGCCGGGTTGCCCGTTTCCGTGAGTGGTGACCAGATAGGGTTTGTTGATTTCCGCAGCGGGCCGCTCGTGAAAATGAACGATGTCCGTGTCGGCCGGAATCTGGCGCAACCAGGTTTGGGCGTCGCTTTCCGCAGGAACCGGCCGTAAGTCCACCCCCGGAATATGACTCCAGGGGTTGGCAACCAAGGTGACCTTATGGCCCAACTCAACCAATTTTTGGGCTACCCAGTAAATATGCCGCTCGGTGCCACCATATCCCAGGGGCGGGATCGGCGTTTTGCCGGACTTAAACAAGGTGATATGCATCTGAGACTTTCGCATTACTACACAGAACGTCCGCAGGTGCCGAGCAATAATTTCGGTTTTCCCGCACCGAACGCCCTCTCATCGATCAGGGGGTGGCGAGATAAACCTTTTTCCCGTGGCCATCCAAGTATTCCGGGACGGCCCGGGCCTTGAGGGCCGACCATATTTCGGGAACCGTGCCTGGCCGGGGTTCGACGGCAGTGACGCGAACCTGCCAGCCGTGATTGGCAAATGCCTGAGCATTGGTTTGTGACAACACAAAATACTTATAGTTATTGACCGTGGCCGGATTCAGTTTTCGGGACTGGGTGACGGACCACTTTGGTCCCAGTTGGATGCGCAACCGGTTCGCCAGTTGCTGATTGTCCACCACGAGGACCGGCTGCGGGGGGCCATGAATCTTCTGGAGCACTTCGGCGGTCTGCATGGCGGAATCAGAGGGCAATACGGGAATGGCGGCCAGAATCAAAATCAACCAGCCCGCCAGCAGGGACAATCCCAAGGCTTCGGGCTGCGGAAAATAGTTAAACCGGACGCTGCCCACGCCCAAACCGATCAACAGGGCGATGACGAAAACAGCGGCCACGCTGGAGATGAGGAGCGGAGCGTGCCATTCATAGGCGACCAGAACGATTGTGGAGGACGCGATGCCGAGGAGAATCACGGTGGCAATGATGAGCCGGCGCAGACTGAAAATGAGCGCCTCTTCCTTTAGGGTGGAAAACCAGTCCGCGAACAAAATGGCCAGGAGCGGTGTGGCCGGCAGGGTATAGCGGGCGGAGACGTTCGAGCCGAGGGAAAAACCAAGGATCAGGATCCCGGTCCAAGCCAGGATGAATTTACGGATGATCGCCGGCAGGTCGCCGCCACGGATCTGCTTCTGACGAATGATTCCTTCACCAATCGTAAGGCTCCAAGGCAAAAAGCCGGCCAGCACCAACAGGGCAAAGGGGAAAATCCGCAGCAGCGGCGTCCAAAAATGGCCGTCAAGATTGCTGGTGACTTGATCGAAAAAAAAAGGTCTCCAGGCGGCCTTGCCGTAGGCGGCGAAAATATAAACGAACCAGCTCGCCCCCAAGGCGATCGCCGTAACGAGACTGGGCCAGTGCCATAGTTTTTTGAGGGCAGGCCAATCGCGCTTGGGCAGGTAAACGAAAGCCCAGGCAAAAAGTACGATGCCGACGCCCAGCAAGCCTTTGCTTAGGGTGGCTCCCGCGGCGCCGCCATAAGCCATCCAATAAGCGGCGGCGGTCCGTTCATTGAGAGCCAGCAGGCGGAGGAATCCATAGGCGGACAGCGCGACAAAGAACGCGAGCAGAGCGTCCGGCATGTTGCGGATGGCGCTCAGAAAGAAGAGCGGTTGGGAAACCAGGATAATAACAGCCAGCAAGGCAGTCTGGACATTGCCGGTGAATCGCCGGGCCATACGATAGGTCAGCCAGACAGTGCCGCAGGAGACCAGCAGAAAGGGCAGGCGGGCGGCCAGCGTGTTGACCCCGAGACCCCGCCAGCTTATGGCGACGACCCAATATGCCAGAATCGGTTTTTCAAACCGCAACGCGCCGGTCCCCGTATGCGGCGCCAGCCAGCCGCCTTGTTGCAACATGTGCATGGCGCCATCCGTGTAATGGCGTTCGTCCGGGTAGTAGAGGGCAAACGTGGCGGCAAAAGGCAGCGCCACCATCGCAAAGATCATGATGAGATGACCAAGTTTAAGGCGGGAAACCATTTTGGGGTCGGTCGGGATGGGGGAAAGGGTCGGTTGTGTCCGATTTAAGTCAATCACCAAACAACTTTCTGAGCTGTTCCCGGGCGGCGCTCTCGCGGGGATTCAAGTCGTTCTTCGGCTTCCAGGCGCGCCGGGCAAATTCAAAATACTCGCAGAAATTGCCGACTTCTTTTTCCAGGACCGGTTCGGCGCGCCGCTCGGTGCATTGTTGGGCGACGCGCGGATCATAGAACGCGCAGTTCAGGCAGACCCGGAGGTCCGCCCGGCACTTCATGCAAACTTCCCCGCGGCCGGGTTGGGCGCTTAGGGTCCAAGGTTCTCCACAACGGTGGCAATGTCTCGTCATCTGGTTATAATAGTTTCACGTTACCGTGTTTTTGTTGGCAAAGAATAGCACGATTACCCGCCTTCGCCAAAACACAAAGAAGGTTATTGGGGCTCCGTTTTCGCCTATTTCCCACGGCAATTTCTTAAAATATCCGGGCGACAACCCGCTCTGAATAAAATTCTGATTGGCAATTACTTGCGCGCCTACTAAAGCAGCAGGGGATTGAGGCTGTTTAACAGCTTAAGGCCGGACCAAGGGACGCGGGAATACGCCGATGTTGCTGATTTGCCCGATTGTTGCCATCTTCAAACCCATGAAACTCGGTATTTACGGCGGCTCCTTCGATCCGGTTCATTTGGGCCACTTGCTCGTGGCGCAGGCGGCGGTGGAGGAACTGGCACTGGACCGGATTTTTTTCATTCCGGCGGCGCAATCGCCTTTCAAACCGGCCCATACGCTAGAGGCAGGTTCCCTGCGGCTGCGATTCCTGCGATTGGCGCTAGCGGGGAATGTGCGGGCCGAGGTGGACGATGAGGAGATTCGCCGCGGGGGTGTTTCGTACACGGTCGATACGCTGCGGAACTTTGCGGAAAGGTTTCCGGGGGCCAAATTGTACTATTTGATCGGCGCGGACAACGTGGCCAAGCTCAACGAATGGCGCGAACCGGCGGAGCTGGCCCGGCTGGCGGAATTTGTGGTCATACCGCGCCCGGGCGAACCCCCCGTCAACTTTCCCCCTCCCTTTCAGGGGCAACACTTAAAGGGCTTTGCCATGGGTGTTTCCTCCTCTGAAATCCGCCGCCGCGTGAAAGCCGGGCTAACGGTCGAACATTTGCTGCCGGACGCGGTGGCAGAAGCCATCCAGGCCGCCGGGATTTATCGTTCGTGAAACCGAACGATGAAAATATCCGTATTAATTCACGCCCGTTTATGGTTTAATCTCCTTAGCAAATATGGATTCTAAGAAAATGGCGATGCTGTGCCGCGAATTGGCGGACAACAAGAAGGCGGAAAATGTGGTGATTCTGGACGTGCACAAGCTGTCGTCCGTGACGGATTATTTTGTCGTGGCATCGGGCACCAGCCAGCCGCATTTAAGGGCGATTGAAGAGGAAATCAGCTCGAAATTGCGCGACGATTATGACATCCGGCCCCGGGCGGTGGATGGTTCGGTGGCCGGTTCCTGGATCGTCTTGGATTTCTTTGACGTTATCGTTCACATCATGCGTGCGGACGTCCGCGAACGCTATGATTTGGAAGGGCTCTGGGGAGATGCGGGACGTCTGACCAAGCCCGCAAGGAAAGCTCCCGGGCGCAAGGCGGCGGCGAAAAAGCCCAAGAGCAAAGCGAAGCGCTAAAGAAAACGACCCCTAAAAACGGCAAAGGCGCGGAGGTTGAGAAACACTCCGCGTCCTGTCGTTAAGGGGGCAGGATTTACTCCGTCTTGGCCGGGATTTCCGCCGACGTCTTGACGATGTCTTCAAGCAGCTTCTTGAAATCTTCCAGACCAGGGGCCGGGATGATGATGGTGTCGCGACGTCCGCCGACATCTTCCGTGATGCGCAGAAAACGTCCGCGCGGATTTTCCTTTAGCGTAAATACGAACGTTTTGCGCTCAATCTGAATCTTTTCACTGCGGAGAGTGTCTTCTTGGATGGGCGGCCGGGGCGGCTGATTAAAAGAAGGGCGCCGTCCGAATGGTGATGGTCTTTCGTTTGATATCATATAAACTTCCCGCGGTAGATTGCCTTTGTATACGCCTCTACAGCTTCTCAGAAATTTCGGTTTTTATTCCAGCTTTGTCAACTGATAAAATCAAAGTATGTTCGCGGCCAATTCTGCCAGTTCCGACCGTTCGCCTTTTTGCAGTTCAATGTGCGCCGCAATGGGTTGGTCGCGGAAACGGCTCACCACATAGTTAAATCCGTTCGACGCTGAATCTACATAAGGATTATCGATTTGGTAGGGATCGCCAGTGAAGATGACCTTCGTGCCAAAGCCGACGCGCGTGATAATCGTTTTGGATTCCAGCGGGGTTAGGTTTTGGGCTTCATCGATGATCATAAACTGGTTAGCAATGCTGCGGCCCCGGATGTAGCTCAGTGCTTCGACCATGATCACGCCCGACCGCATGAGATCCCCGCTCCGGCGATGGTCGTGGCCCATGTTCAAATCGCTTAGCATTTCCAGGGCGTCGTGGATGGGTTGCATCCAGGGCGCCAGCTTCTCTTCCAGCGAGCCGGGCAGGAATCCCAGTTCTTTGCCCATGGAGATGGTCGGGCGGGCCACGATCAACCGGCGGAATTCCCGATCCAGCACGGTCCGTTTGAGGCCGGCCGCCATCGCCAGCAAGGTTTTGCCCGTGCCGGCCTTGCCCATGAGAGTCACCAGTTTGATTCGGTCATCCAGCAGAGCGTCCAGGGCAAAGTGTTGTTCCCGGTTGCGCGGCTTGATTCCCCAAACGCCTTCCCGCGAGTCAATGATGGGAATCAGCTTCGTCCCGGTGGCGTCCACTTTGGTCAAAAGGCTACGCTTGGGGTTTGTTTCGTCGTTCAGCGTGCAATATTCGTTCGGAAAATATTTTCGCCCGCCATTGATTTCCAATTCGCCATTGGCGCGGAAGGCCGCCAATTTGTCGGGTCCCAGCGTCATATCCATCATTCCGGTATAAAGATCGGTGATGAAAACGCGGTCCGTTTCATAGTCTTCCGCCAGCAATCCCACTGCGTCGGCCTTGATCCGCAGGTTAATGTCTTTGGAAACCAGAATAGTGGTGTTTTTCTGATGCGCTTTTTGGTGTTCCTTTTGAATGACCGCTGCTTGAGCAAGTATCCGGTTATCCACGGAACTGTTGTTAAATCCATTCTCCTCCTGACCGGCCTTGGGGATTGCGATGCGCAGGCTGCCGCCGTTGGGCAGCTTGACCCCGGCACTCAGGCTGCCGTCGCCGCGGAAACCGTCGAGCATCCGGGAAACCGTGCGGGCGTTCCGGCCCAATTCCGTGGATTCGCGCTTGAAGCGGTCAATTTCCTCGATGACTTCGATGGGCAGGATGACGCTATTTTCCTTAAAGTTCAGCAGTGAGTTCGGATCGTGTAATAAGACGTTGGTATCAAGTATATAAGTTTTCACGCGTTAGTTCGATTGGGGAACGGAGGGTTGGCCGAAAAATTGCGGACGAAGGGGAGCCGTTTTTGCCGGGGCGGCGGTGGCAGGAAACCGCACTGCGCACCCGGCGCCGCTCGGCGGAAATCGTACCGGCCAGATAATTGTAAAATAGCCACCAATCAAAATTTACGTTCCAATTGTTTTGCCAGCGGACGATGGTGTCAATTAGAAATGACTTTTTCCCGCCGTCCGGCGAAAGATTTAACCGTTTCGACACTTTCCTTTCGACTTTTGCGTCGCGGCGGATTTCCCGGCGCTAAATTCGCTAGACAAATATCTCCGTTGGGCGCGTCATTAAGATAATGCCACGCGGACTGGATATCAAACGGGTCTATGATGAACACGCCCAGTCGATATATGCCTTTCTGCTGAATCTGACCCGCAACGAGCCCGATACGCACGATCTGATCCAGGAACTTTTTATCAAACTTGCCCGAGATGGGCAGGCCTTGGCCAACGTGAAAAATGAGCGGCATTTTCTCATCCGCCTGGCGCACAATGCCGCGATCGACCTGATGCGGCGGCGCGCGACGCGGGATCGGACCCGGGAACAATTTGCGGCGGAAAATATTTCGCAATTCGCGGCGGCGACTGATCCCGACGAGCAACTTTTCCGCGAGGAATTGGCCGGGGCTCTGGGCGAATTGCCGCCGGACCAGCGCGCGGTGGTCCATTTAAAATTGTGGCAGGGGCTGACGTTTGAGGAAATTGCGGCGATTCTCGAAATTTCGCCGAATACCGCCGCGAGCCGGTATCGCTACGGTTTAGACAAATTACGCGATCGCTTGCGTCTTCTGTATGACGAGCTGAAAAGTACGGAACCTTAAGAAAAAACATGGACCCGTTTGAACAACATTTGCAACGGCAGGCGCCACGGGAGATCCCGGCCAGCTGGCGCGATCCGATTTTGACCGCCGCGCAAGTCGCCCCGGCAAGAGATTTGTCGTTGCGGGAATCAGCAAGGCTGACGTTTCGGGAGAGACTAAATGCTTGGTTGTGGCCGCATCCGATTGCCTGGTCCGCGCTGGCGGCCTGCTGGGTGGTGATTCTGGCCGTGAATCTTTCATTGCATGAGCCGGCGCCGGTGATGGCCAAAAAATCGGCTCCGATGGCGCCGGACACCTTGGCGGAACTAAAACGGGAACGAATTTTGTTGGCGGAAGTGGAGGGCCTAAGCGAGCCCCCCGATGTGGATCGCGCGAAAAAGAGCCCTCTCCAGCCGCGAACCGAGTGCACCGCGCAGGCGATGGTGTGAGCCATTCGCGTGGCGGCAGGCGTCCCGCCTGCCGTGGAGCCGGGCGTCCCGCCCGGCGGAAAAACGGTGAAACGGGATGAGACGTATGGAACGCGAGCGGATGTCAAATCGGCAAGATGGACCTTGATAAAAACGTTCGCGCGGAGACGCGGACGCACAGCGCGGCAAAGCCGCCGCCAGCAAAAGCATCGTCGCACAGACTGTTCCCGAAAACGACGAGTTCTTTTACATGCACTGCGGAGGAGAATCGGAATTGGTCTCCGCCAGACTAACGCAGAGCGCGCAAAGAGAAGCGAGACAACTGAGAAGGAATCAGCCGGAGGGGAGACCAGTGACGCGGGAGCGGGGATGTGCAGCGCCGTAGGCGCGACCTCGTTGTAGAGACGTCATCCCCAACCACTCATTCTCAGCACCGTAGGTGCGGCCTCGTCCGGACTAAATCGCGGGCCGGTTCAATATCATAGAGGGAAACAGAATAGGCCGCCCCTGACGGGGCTTGGATATTTGCCGGCATGTTTCTACAGATAGGTCGCGCCTACGGCGCTGAAAAAGCGGGTTACTACCGGCCCATCGGGAAATAAAAAATATTAGCCGCCGATTAAACACGGATGGGGAACCGCAGGCGAGATTCCTGCGGAGGCGTGGAGGCGCGGAGCGGAAACCGACAGAAGAAAATTTGCCGTGAGAGAACGCAAAGAACGCAGAGAAATAATCATTTAGCAAATAACTTGAAAGAAAAACATATGGAAGATAAATCAAAACCTGCAGGAAAAAAATCGTGGCTAGCAGTCTGCGGGCGGTTCTTATGGTTATTATTCCTCGCGATTTTCATTTGCGTTGTGGGATTGGCAGTGTTCGCCATTGTGTCGAACAATGGGGATAAAATAATTCCGGAAGTCATATTGGTCATCGCGATCAGCGGTATCTTGCTCCTCAGTTTGATTCGCGTGCTGTTCAGTCGCCGCTTTCGCCGGCCCGTCCTCTTTTTTCTAGCCAGTTTGATCACCCTCATTGCGCTGTTTTATGCGGAAGAAGATTGGCGCGGCAAACAGGCCTGGAACCGGTGCCAGCGCGAATGGGCGGCCCAAGGTGAGAAAATTGACTGGCAATCTGCCGTGCCGCCTGCGGTGCCGGACGAACAAAATTTTGCGATGGCTCCGGTGGTAGCCAGTTCCTACCGCCAGATATTGGATGGTAAAGGCCATGAAAATCATCCGTCCGATACGAATGTGGTTAACCGACTGAACTTCGATCTGGGAGATTATCCGGATCAGACCGGCAGCTGGGCCAGGGGAACCCGGACCGATCTGGTCCGCGTGCAAGATTATCTTCGGAAATTGGCCGCCAAAACGAATCTTTTCATACTACCACCCCTCCCATCGACCCCGGCGGACGACGTTCTGCAAGCTTTGAAGACATTCGGCCAACCGTTGGAGGAATTGCGGCAGGCCGCTCAATTGCCTGAGTCCCGCTTTCCTCTGGAATATGACAAAGAGGATCCGGATGCGATTTTGCTCCCTCAATTGGCCGCCATGAATCGTTCCGCAAAGATTCTGGATTTGCGTGCGGTTGCCGAGTTGCAGGACAATCAAAGCGCAGCCGCCGCAGCGGACGTGGACCTGACGCTTCGGCTGATAGCCGCCATTCGCTCAGAGCCCTTCCTCATTTCCCATCTGGTGAGAATCGCCATGGTGGAGAATAATTTGCAACCGGTGTGGGAGGGGTTGGCCGATCAGCGGTGGTCTGATGTGCAATTGAGCGCGCTGGATGCAGAATTCGCCAAACTTAACTTTGCCGGAGACTACCTGATAGCCATGAGCGGAGAGGTAGCTTTTGGGGAACGTTATTTGGATTGTCTGCATCACTATCGGCCGGAGTTTCAGCTTTATGCTAATTTTTCGGATGACATGAAGGCGGAGGATTTCAGCGTGCCCGCAGGCGTAATAAAATGGATTCCCGCTGGCTGGTTTTATGAAAACCAGGCGAATTATGCCAATATGATGCTCAAATATTATTTGCCGATTGCCGACGGAGAGCGGAAGGTGATTTCGGCCTCGGCCGAGTATCAGGCCGACCATGAGTTGGCGGTTGATACCAAACATTTCGTGCCTTATAAGCTGGTGGAAAAACTCTTGGTCCCGGCGGTGGGGCATTGCGCCGATAAGTTTGCGCGCGCCCAGGCCTCCGTTGATCTGGCACGAGTGGCCATTGCCTTGGAACGTTTTCGCTTGGTGCGCGGTGCTTATCCGGTCGGCTTGGATGTGTTGTCCCCGCAATTCCTCGCCGAGGTTCCCCATGATGTTATCGATGGACAGCCGCTGCATTATCGCTTGGAAGGCAACGGTCAGTTTACGCTTTATTCGGTTGGCTGGAATGGGCGGGATGATGGTGGCACGGTCGTCTTGGACAAGGGATCGGGGCCGCACGTGAATTTCAAAGAGGGCGATTGGGTGTGGCGTTACCCGACGCAGTAGGAAGGTTTCACGGGGCCACCTCACCCCGGCCCTCTCCCCATCGCTCCGAGCGACGCGGAGAGGGGGAATTATCCGCCGATTTTTGTAATATTTTGCGACTCAATCAGGTTCCTAGGTTCCCTACGCGCCCTTTGTTTAGACGAAGCCCGGGGGAAGTCCCTCGCCTATTCGGAACAACCGCAGGGCTGATTGATAAAATTCTTTCAGGATTTGCACCACTTCTCTTTTTGATCGCCAAATGGCCCTGTGGGGGCAAAGCTTCCGGTGCGATGCAAAACCTGGTCGAAGATTTTCTGCAATACCTGCGCCACGAGCGCGGGCAGTCCGAAAACACGGCCCGAACTTATGCCGCCTTGTTGGGAAAATTCACGAATTGGGCGGAAAAGCAAAAACTCACCGCCTGGACGGAGGTTGAGCTCAAGCATCTCATGGCGTTTTTGCAGTACGAGCGCAGCCGGCCCTTGGAAGATGAATCCCGCAAAACCAACCTGCGGATGAGCAGCGAAAGCGTTTATCTGGAGATCGCCGCCTTGCGCGCGTTTTATAAGTTCGCCGAAAACGAAAAGATTTTGCCCGCCAACATTGCGGAGAATCTCTCATTGCCGCGCCGCTGGAAACGCCTGCCCAAGGCGCTGTCCAATTCAGAAATCGATCAATTGTTAAAAGCGGAATTGACGGACACGCCGGAAAGTCTCTGCGCGCAAGCCATTCTTGAACTCGCTTACGCTTCCGGGTTGCGGCTCTCCGAATTAAAAAATATCCGGCTGGAGCAACTTCACCTGGATGCGGGTTTTATCAATGTCATCGGCAAAGGCAACAAGGAGCGCGTGGTGCCGGTGGGCAAAAAGGCAATTGCCGCGCTGAATCAATATTTGAACAGTGGCCGGCCGAAATTGGTCACCGCCAAATCCCCGGCGAATGTTTTTTTGACGCAGCGGGGAACGCCTTTCGCAGCCGTGACCCTGTGGCGCCGCATCAAGGCGCGGGTGGCCAAATCCGGCATTGAGCGCAACATCACGCCGCACATGTTGCGGCACAGCTTCGCGACGCATCTGCTTGAGCACGGCGCGGATCTTCGGGTGATCCAGGAAATGCTCGGCCACGCCAACATCAGCACCACGGAGATTTATACGCACGTCACCGGTGACCGCCTGCGGGACATTCACCGGAAATTTCATCCGCGTACGTGAAGGGTGAGGACTCGGGAGGGGCATTTTTTGACAGGATTAACAAGATTGACAGGATTGAGGGCGGATTCAGCAAATGGCGATGGGCTGGCGGGCAGGTTGCCCGCCGGGACGGGCGGGTCGCCCATTCCACCCAGAATAGCGGGTTTGACCTTTCACTCAAAATCGTAAACCACGACCTTCTTGACGTAGGGTTTGACGTATTCCGCCACGAACTTGAGATGTTGCGGGTGGACTTGATAGTCGTCCTGGGCCTTTTTGCTGGTGAAGGTGGTGTTCAGGGCGAGCTGATAACTTTGATCGACTACCGGGCGGGCGCTGCCGACCATTTTACCGACATGGAATTCCATGATGCCGGGAATGTGTTTGAGGTATTTGTTGGCGCCGGCTATGACCTCATTCGCCGCATTGGGATTCGCCGGGTCCGTCCAGAAAATGACAACATGCGAGAACATGGTTTTATTTTAACCACTACCTTTGAATTTGGCTACAGATTTGGAAAAAGGGTGTAATCTGGAACAAAAGGATTAAGACAGAATCAGGACTATGCGGTTATCTTCCCGGACGCCTCAATGAAAAATTCTGCCGGGTGCCTCCCGGCTTTCTTCCGAAGGCCGTTCGCACGCCAATAACCCGCCGGTTGACTTATCGGCAGGCTCGAGAACATTAAAGGATGAAGAAGCGCATTCCCGTTTCAAGCACCCAGGCGGATGGTTGGCCAGGTCGCGATCGATATTTTTCGGTCGTCGGTTGGAATGTATGCCCATCGGGGGCCGCTCGTCCGGGGACGGCCTTTCCGCTTCACTCACCTTACTTTAACCACCGAAACCCTCGCTTTGTGTTAAGAATGGGTGGAAAGCAGGTTTCGAGGCCTCGGCTAGCTTCGTACTGGTGTTCAAACACTTACGCGTATTATGAGCCTTTGGAGTCGTTTTTCGGGTCGGTGGGCCAATTTTCTGGCTTCCTTTGAGAGGGGTTTTCATGTTAATTGACACACTTCTATGAGCAAAACCGCATTAATATTTGCCGGTCAAGGTGCCCAAGTGGTTGGAATGGGGCGCGATTTGGCTGAAACATTTCCCACCGCCAAAGCCTGGTTCGGCCGGGCCAATGCCGCGTTGGGATATGATCTCGCTTCCATTTGCTTTGCCGGTCCGGAAGCGGAATTGACCAAAACCGAGAATGCCCAACCGGGAATTTTTCTGGTGAGTTGGGTCGCTTATCAATTGCTAAAGGAGCAGATGCCTCGGTTGGATTTCGATGCCACTGCTGGTTTATCGCTCGGTGAATTCACGGCGTTAACGGCAGCGGAATGTTTTACATTTGAAGATGGTCTCCGGATCGTCCGCCAACGGGGAAAATTCATGCAGGAAGCCTGCGAAGTTACCCACGGTGGCATGGCGGCGATCATCGGCTTGGATGAGGCGCAGACTCGGGCCGTTTGTGCGGAAACCGGCGTTTGGCTGGCCAATCTCAATTGTCCCGGCCAGTTGGTGATCTCTGGCGAGACGGCCAATATCACTAAAGCTTGTGAGCTGGCCAAATCGCGCGGTGCAAAAAGGGCGTTACCGCTGACCGTGGCGGGTGCCTATCATTCGCCATTGATGGCCAGCGCTCAGCCCAAGCTTGCGGCCGAATTGGCCCGAATAAACGTCTCGGTTCCCACAGTTCCGGTAATCTCTAACGTTACCGCTCAAGAGCATGGGGATCCGGCGAGCATTTCCACCCGTTTAGTTGAGCAAGTGACTTCGTCGGTTTTGTGGGAAAACTCGATCCGCGCCCTCCTTGGCCAAGGCTTTACGCGTTTTATCGAACTTGGGCCCGGCACAGCCTTAACCGGATTCCTCAAACGAATTGATAAATCCGCCCAATGCCTGAACGTTGGCGATGTTCATTCCTTGGCGCATACGGTCAAAGCGTTGAACCATAAACCACATCACCATCACCATCACCACGCCGGTTCTTTTGGAAGTTTTTCTGTTCATTTGCCCAATTCTGTCGAAGGATTGTCCAAACTATGAGTCAGCTCACCAATCACATTGCCGTCGTTACCGGGGCTGGCCGGGGAATTGGCCGGGCGATCGCGCTTAGATTTGCCCAAGCGGGCGCGGACATCGTTGTGATTTCCCGAACCCAGGAAAACTCCGACAAAGTGGCCGCCGAGATCCGGGCTCTGGGGAGGAAAGCTTGGGCGTATGCCGTCGATATCGCGGATTCAGCCGCCGTGAGCGCTGCGGTGGAAAAGATTCTGGCAGAGACGCCGCAGATTCATATTTTGGTGAATAATGCCGGGGTGACCCGGGATGGTTTGCTGATGCGCATGAGCGACGAGGATTGGGATGCTGTCCTGGATACGAATCTCAAAGGCGCGTTCCTAATGACGAAGGGATTCTTCCGCGTGTTTGCCAAGCAACGTTCGGGACGGGTGATTAATGTTTCTTCCGTAATCGGCTTGATAGGCAACGCGGGTCAGGCAAACTATGCTTCAAGCAAGGCGGGTTTGATTGGTCTGACAAAATCCACGGCGCGCGAATTTGCTTCGCGGGGAGTGACGGTGAACGCCATTGCCCCCGGATTTATCGAGACGGACATGACTTCAGGATTGAACTCGACGCTAAAAGAGAATATATTAAAGCAAATTCCCTTGGGAAAATTTGGTCAAGCCGCGGATATAGCCAATGCGGCTCTTTTTCTGGCAGATCCGGCCTCCGGTTACGTTACCGGACAGGTTTTGACGGTGGATGGCGGTATGGTGATGAGTTAAAATGCCCTGACGGAGAATCGGGTTTTGAGCAATCAAAGCTTGACGATTCTCTGATTCATGGGCATAGAGAAAGTCCTATTTTTTATTTATGGCAGACAAACCTATTGACCAACGTGTAAAGGATATCATTGTCGAGCAGCTCGGCGTAAAGGCGGATCAAGTGACGCCCGAAGCCAAACTGATCGAAGATCTCGGCGCCGACTCGCTCGACGCCGTTGAGCTGGTGATGGCTTTGGAGGAAGAATTCGGCATTGAAGTCCCAGACGAGCAGGCTGAAAAGCTGCAGAGCGTTGGGGACATCATCAAATACATCGAAGACGTCCAGAAATAATTGGGCACGGCTTTACGGGGCAGTTCAGGCTGAACACAGCCTGACTGCCCTTTTTTTGATTTTACATGGCAAATAACTATTCAGACCGCCGCGTGGTCATTACCGGCCTCGGTGTGGTGACCCCGATTGGACACGACATTGAATCTTTTTGGAAAAACCTGATCGCCGGCGAATGCGGGGTCGATAAAATCACCGCTTTTGATCCTTCCGGTTATGACACACAGATTGCGGCGGAAGTGAAGGGGTTTGATCCGCTCCCGGCGTTTCCGTCGGCCAAGGAAATCCGGCGCACGGACCGGTACTCTCAATTTGGTGTGTATGCTGGCTGGCGCGCCCTCCAGGACTCCGGTCTGGATCTGAATAAAGAAAACTGCGACGAGATCGGGGTATTCATCGGGTCTGGCATTGGCGGCCTGGCTACCACCACAGAACAGCACAAAACTTTGCTGGAACGCGGACCGGGGCGGATGTCCCCCTTTACGATTCCCATGCTCATCTCGAACATGGCCTCGGGCCTATTCTCGATGTACAACCATTTGCGCGGACCTAATTTTGCCACCTGCTCGGCGTGTGCGACTGCCAACCACGCCATCGGCGAGGCCTGGCGCACGATCAAGATGGGCGACGCTTCGGTGATGTTCGCCGGGGGTTCGGAAGCTGCCGTCATTCCCATTGGCATTGGCGGTTTTTGCGCCATGAAAGCCATGAGCACCCGGAACAACGATCCCAAGACTTCTTCCCGGCCGTTTGACCAGGACCGCGACGGCTTCGTCATGGGCGAAGGCGCGGGAATCATTGTTCTCGAAGATTTGGAGCACGCGCGCAAACGTGGGGCCCGGATTTATTGTGAAATTGTCGGATACGGCAATACCGCCGATGCGCATCATCTCACCGCGCCCTCACCCGGTGGCGAGGGCGCTTCCCGAAGCATGAAGATGGCTTTGCGCGGTGGCGGCTTGAATCCCGAGGATATTACCTACATCAACGCCCACGGCACTTCCACGCCGCAGGGAGACATCGCCGAAACCCAGGCGATCAAGACAGTTTTTGGCAATCACGCCCGAAAAGTGGTTGTGAGCTCCACGAAGGGCGCCACCGGCCATATGCTGGGCGCTGCGGGGGCAGTCGAGACGGCGGTCTGTGTCATGGCCATCAAAACGGGCATTGTCCCGCCGACGATCAACTTGCAGCACCCGGATGCGGAGTGCGATCTGGATTACGTGCCGAACGTCGCCCGGGAAATGCCGGTGAACGCGATCATTAACAATTCGTTCGGCTTCGGCGGCCACAATTCGACCATTGCCGCCAAGAAGTTCGTCGGCTGAGAGTCGAAAGTAAAAATAAAAGACCGCCATTTTTGTGGCGGTCTTCTATTTTGAAAGATCGGGCGGCGCAGTTTGTGCGCGCCGTCATCGCTAAAATACTTAGGCGATTTTTTCCCAGAGCGTGATTTCGGGATGGTTGACGCAAAGTCCCTCCAATTTGGGGGGCAACGCTTGCAGCTGGGGGCTGGCGGCATGGGCATCCAGATGTGCCTTGCTCACCCAGTTTTCGTGAAACAGGAATTTTGCTGGATTATCGGAGGAAACATGCAGGTCGTATTCCAAACAACCATCCTCTTTTCTGGTCGGCTCGACCAAAGCGGTTAATAGTTCGCGCAATGCCTTTTCCTCGCCGGGTTTCGCTTGAAATGAGGCGGTGACCGTAATGACTTTGGTGCTCATATAGGACTGATGGTTTAGGGTTTTGGATTATTGCAGGGAGGCGAAAATGGATTCGGCGGCGGCGCGGGGGTTCGCCGCGGCATAGATGGGGCGCCCAATGACCAGCCAGTTGGCGCCCGCCTGAATGGCTTCGCGCGGCGTGAGCGTGCGTTTTTGGTCGTCGGCTTTTTCGGCGCCAGTCCGGATGCCGGGCGCGACTAATTGCACTTCCGGCGGCAGAATTTTACGCAGGGCGACGATTTCCAAGGGTGAGCAGACCAGTCCGCGCAAGCCTGACTGAACCGCCAGCTGGGCGAGTCGGAGTACTTGTTTTTCCGTGTCGGGTTCGCAGCCGGTTTCCGCGAGAGTGGCGTTATTCGAGCTGGTCAGGACGGTCACGCCCAGCACCAGCGGCGCCGGGCGGCCCACGGCGCTGGCGGTTTCTTGGGCGGATTTCTCCGCGGCCCGCATCATTTCCGCCCCGCCGCTCGTGTGAATCGTGAGCATCTGGACATCCAGCCGGACGGCGGAGGCCACGGCCTTGGCAACGGTATTCGGGATGTCGTGGAATTTTAAATCAAGAAAGACGCTGGCGCCGGTATCCCGCACCCGGCGGACGATGTCCGGGCCGGCGGCCACAAACAATTCCTTGCCGATCTTGAACGCTCCCACGGCGGGGGCGACGAGTTCGGCCAATTTTAAAGCTTGTTCCGCCGAGGGAACGTCGAGGGCCACGATGATGGGATTCGGCATGGAAAATCTAATTCTTCGGCAGCTTTTCCTCGACGATTTCGCAGAGCGCGTGGAACAAAACCTTTTGCGCCTCTTGAATTCGCGCGGTCAAAGTGCCGGGAACGATCAAATCAACGGTGGCGAGGCCTTTGGTAAACCCGCCGTCCCGGCCGAGGATGGCAATGCTGTCGATGCCCACGCGGCGGGCTTCTTCCAATGCGCGCACAATATTCTTCGATTTGCCGCTGGTGGTGATCACGAGCAGGATGTCGCCTTTTTGGGCGAGGCCCCAGACCTGGCGCGCGAATATCTCGTCGGCATGGTAATCGTTGCAGACGGCGGTCATGAACTCGCCGCCCGCCGTCAGCGAAATGGCGGGGTAGGGCCGGCGTTCCTCGCGAAAACGGCAGAGGAATTCCGTGGTGAGATGGGTGGCGTCGGAGGCGCTGCCCCCGTTGCCGCAGGCGAGCAGCTTGTGGCCGCTGGTGAGGCTGGTTAATAAAAGATCGGCCGCGCGGTTGAGCGGCTCCTCCAAGGTAGAGAGACTTCGGAGCGTGGCGATGGATTCTTCGATTGCCCGTTGCAAATGACTCATGACCGGCAGGTTAATCGTTGGTTTCCGAAAGAAAAGCGCAAAGCGGTGGGCGCGTTCCGGAAAGATTCGGAAGAACCATTTTTCGACTGAGGCAAATGTTGGCGCTGTCGCCAAAAGATATGCTTTGCAAAATATGCCGAGCCGCAGGCCACGAGAGAAAATATTAGGGCGATAGTCCGGCCGCCAACCTCAGTAAAACGCCGCGCGTTGTGGAGTGCGGCGGCCCTCCGCCGCTTTTCCAAGGAAGTCATAAACCCTTCCGGCCAACCGGGAGCGCGCCGAAATTATTGCCAGTCGTGACGGCATCTGGCGATGAGGGGGAACGCCTTCAGGGTTGGGGTACTCTTGGGGATAGCCCCAGGGCAGCCTCGGAAGCTCGGCAACCCTGGGCTAGCTGGTGGAATCCTTTCAGGATTCAACGAAAAGAATCCATCCCGCGTCCGTTGTTTTGATGATTGGAAATTTTCACTGACAAATGGCGGATTACCTAACATTCTTTTCGTGATGAACCAATGGATCGATAATTACATTGCTGCGCAAAAGGCAGCGATCGAATCGGTATCCGCCGCGGATGTGGCCGCCCTGATCAAGGTGTTGCGGGATGCCTACCACGGCGATCGCCAGATCTTCTGCTTCGGCAATGGCGGAAGCGCCTCCAATTCATCGCATTTTGTCACGGATCTCGGCAAGGGTGCCTCGGACAAACTGGGCAAACGCTTTCGCATCATGTCGCTCAATGACAACGTCAGTTGGATGACGGCCCTGAGCAATGATTATTCCTACGAGGAAGTTTTTGTGGGG
>Ga0302319_10009370_pt1 | contig 18839 bp, 30 predicted proteins | sample Bog_T0_2_FD_203319 | JGI IMG/M metagenome (GOLD analysis project Ga0302319, IMG submission 203319) | Peat permafrost microbial communities from Stordalen Mire near Abisko, Sweden - Bog_T0_2 | ecosystem: Environmental > Terrestrial > Soil > Wetlands > Peat | place: Sweden: Abisko, Stordalen Mire... | reverse complement strand
CCAGATCGACGTCGTCAACCAGAAGGCCGTTCTCTATTCCGATAACGACAAGATCGGTTCGACCTACGAACTCGTCGACATCCCCGCTGAATTGAAGCCGATGGCCGAGAAGGCCCTCAAGGATCTCGTCGAAGCCCTCGCCGACAAGGACGAGGAAATTGGCAATCTCTTCCTCGAAGAGAAGGTCCCGACTCCCGTTCAACTCAAACAGGCCATCCGCCGTCTCACCGTCACCAACCAGTTCATCCCTGTCGTCGGTGGCTCCGCCTACAAGAACAAGGGCATCCAATTTCTGATCGACGCTGTTGTTGATTATCTCCCCGGCCCTCTCGACATCCCTCCGGCTGTCGGAATCAACCCGCACAACCGCGAGGAAAAAGTTCCGGCCCCGGCCGATGACAACGCGCCGTTCTGTTCGCTCGCGTTCAAGCTCTGGACCGATCCCTTCGTCGGCAAACTCGTCTTCTTCCGCGTCTATTCCGGCCAGCTCACCAAGGGCACCACGGTCTATAATCCGCGCACCAACAAGCGCGATCGCATCAGTCGCGTCGTCCAGATCCAGGCCGACAAGCGCGAAGAACTCGATACCGTTTACGCGGGCGACATCGCCGCCATCGTCGGCATCAAGGACGTCAAGACCGGCGACACGCTTTGTGTCGAAGATTTCGACATCCAGCTCGAACCGCCTTCCTTCCCTGAGCCCGTCATCTCCATGGCCATCGAGCCGAAGACCAAGGCAGATCGCGAAAAGATGGGTGAATCCCTCGGCCGCCTAGTCGAAGAAGACCCGACTCTCACGGTCAAGACCAACGAGGAAACCGGCCAGACCATCATCGCCGGAATGGGCGAACTTCACCTCGACATCATCATGGACCGCATGCGCCGCGAGTTCAGCGTCGAGACCAACGCCGGTGCGCCGCAGATCGCCTATCGCGAATCGATCACCAAGTCGAGCGAAGGCGAAGGCAAGCTCGTCAAGCAATCGGGCGGTCGCGGTCAATACGGCCACGTCGTCGTCGACATGATGCCGCAGGAACGCGGCAAGGGCATCGTCATCGAAAACAAAGTCGTCGGCGGCAACATTCCCAAGGAATACATTCCCGCCTGTAAGAAGGGCATCGAAGAAGCGCTTCTCAACGGCGTTGTCAACGGCTCGCCCGTCATCGACGTCGCCATCAATATTACCGACGGTTCCTATCACGAAGTCGATTCCAACGAATTGGCGTTCAAGCTCGCCGCCATCTTCGCCGTCCAGGACGCGATGAAAAAGGCCGGCCCGATCCTCCTCGAACCGATCATGAAAGTCGAAGTCTCCACCCCGGACGAGTTCCAGGGCGACATCATCGGCGATTTGAGCCGACGTCGCGGCAAGATCATGAACACCGAGAGCAAGAACAAAACGACGAACGTGCATGCCGAAGTGCCGCTCTCGGAAATGTTCGGCTACGTCAACAACATCCGCTCCATGTCCAAGGGCCGCGCGGCCTACACCATGGAGCCGTCCCACTTCGAGCAGGTCCCCGCGCAGATCGTCGCGCAGATCACCGAGCAAAAGAAGGGTAAATAAATTTATGGCCGAAACCCGCATCCGCATCCGCCTCAAGGCATTTGACCACCGTCTGCTCGATCGCGCCGCGACCGAGATCGCCGAAACCGCGTCCCGCACCGGTTCCGTCGTCGCCGGCCCGATTCCGCTCCCGACCAAGATCGAGCGCTACACCGTCAACCGTTCCCCTCACGTCGACAAAAAGAGCATGGACCAGTTCGAAATGCGCACTCACAAGCGCCTTCTCGACATCATCCAGCCCACGGCCAAAACCGTCGATGAGCTCAAAAAGCTCAATCTGCCGGCCGGTGTCGACATCAAGATCAAAGTCTAATTTTTAACGCTACCCCTTAACCATGAGCATTGGAATTTTAGGACAAAAGGTGGGAATGACCCGCGTCTACGACGAGGCAGGGACCATCACACCCGTCACCGTCATTCTCGCCGAACCGAACGCGGTACTCCAGGTCAAGACCCACGATAACGACGGCTACTCCGCCGTCCAGGTCGGTGTCTTTGACCAGAAGGAACATCGCGTCACCAAGCCCGAACTCGGCCACTTCAAAAAGGCCGGATCCACCCCGAAACGCTTCGTCCGCGAGTTCACCACCAACGGCGACGAGGTCAAGCAGGGCGACTCGATCACCGTTACCGGCTTTAAGGCCGGCCAGTACGTCGATGTCATCGGCGTCTCCAAGGGCAAAGGTTTCCAGGGCCCGATGAAGAAGCACAATTTCGACGGTCAGGGCGCCGCTCACGGCTCCAAGACCCATCGCCGCAACGGTGCCATCGGCTGCCGTTCGACTCCCGGACGCATTTACAAGAATCACGGCATGGCCGGTCATATGGGTGATGAACGCGTCACGGTGCAAAACCTCCGCGTCGTTCAGGTTCGCGAAGCCGACCACGTCCTGCTTGTGAGCGGGGCCGTTCCCGGCGCGCGCGGCAGTTTCGTCGTCGTCCGCACGGCCATCAAGGGCCAGCCCAGGGCCAAGCAGGTCCAGGTTGTCAAGGCAGCCAACCCGATGAAGGCATCCAAGGCCGGCGGCAAATAAAGAGATAAACACATGAGCTTTTCACCTCTCTCCACCAAGGACGCCGCCAGCAAGCTGAAAGTCGATCTCATCGAGAACGGCATCGGCACGCAGGCGCTCCACGAAACCGTTGTTGCCTATCAGGCCAATCGCCGCGCCGGCACCCATTCCACCAAGACCAAGGCGACTGTCGCCGGTTCCGGCAAGAAGCCGTGGCGTCAAAAAGGCACCGGCAATGCCCGCGCCGGTTACGGCTCGTCGCCCGTTTGGTACGGCGGCGGCGTCGTCTTCGGACCGCATCCCCGCGACTACTCCAAGAAGACGAACAAGACCGTGAAGCAGCTCGCGCTCCGCAAGGCGATCAGCTCCCGCGTCAACGCTGGCGAAGTCTATCTCATCGAGCCGATCAAGCTTTCCAAGCCGAAGACGAAGGACCTCGTTGCCAAGCTCAAAGGCGAGCTGGAAAAGAAAACCACCGCGCTCCTCGTCATTGAGGAACTCGACCAGAACCTCTATCTCGCCTCGCGCAATCATCCGCATCTGGTGACTGTCACCGGCGATCAGGTCAACGCCGAGCAGATCCTCCTCTGCGACAAGATTTTCATCACCGAAGGCGCGCTCGGAAAACTCTCCACCCGCCTCCAAAAATAATTTTCTATGCGCGATCCTCTTCTCATCCTCAAATCGGTGCGTGTGACTGAAAAGGGCACCGCCCTGGCCGAAAAGCACAACCAGTACGTCCTCAAGGTCGTCCCCAGCGCGACCAAGCAGGAAATCAAGCATGCGGTGAAAGTCCTTTTCCAAAAAACCGCCGTCCGCGTCAACACGATGCAGGTCGCCGGCAAGCTCAAGCGCCGTCACGGCGGCGCGCAGATGGGCCAGCGCAACGACTGGAAAAAAGCCATCGTCACCCTCAAGGCGGGCGAAAAGATCGAACTCATCTAACCGGACACATCCATGGCACTTAAAATTTTCCGCCCCCTCACACCGTCACTCCGCTTCACGGAGTTGAACGGCTTCGAGGAACTCACCAAGGGCAACTCGCCCGTGAGGAAACTCACCGAACGGCTCACAAAGTCGGGCGGTCGCAACAATCGCGGACGCCTCACGTCGCGCCACATCGGCGGCGGGCACAAGCAGCGTTATCGCTTCATCGACTTCAAGCGCAACAAAATCGGCGTCAAGGCCGTCGTCGAAGCGATCGAATACGATCCGAACCGCACCGCGAACATCGCCCTGCTCAAGTACGCCGACGGCGAGCAGCGCTATATCATCGCACCGGTCGGCCTCACGGTCGGCACCTCGCTTTCCAGCGGGCCCGAAGCCGAGCCAATCATCGGCAACGCGCTTCCGCTCGATAAAATCCCGCTCGGCGCGGCGATTCACAATATCGAAATCATTCCCGGACGCGGCGCGCAGATCGGCCGCACCGCCGGCAGCAGCGCGACTGTGATGTCGGTCGACGCCGGTTACGCGCAGGTCCGCCTGCCCTCCGGTGAAATCCGCAAGATTTTCGCCCAGTGCTACGCCACCATCGGACAGGTCGGCAACATTGAGCACGAAAACATTTCCCTCGGCAAAGCCGGACGCACCCGCTGGATGGGCCGTCGCCCGCATGTGCGCGGCATGGTCATGAACCCCGTCGATCACCCCATGGGTGGCGGCCAGGGCAAGAGCAAGGGTGGCGGCGGACGCCAGCATCCTGTCTCGCCCTGGGGCCAGCCTTCGAAGGGACTCAAAACCCGTCCGAAGTACAAGCCGTCGAACAAATTCATCGTGGAACGCCGCAAGAACAAGAAACACTAATCCCTATTTATGTCTCGTAGCTTAAAAAAAGGCCCATTCGTCGACGATCACCTCATGGTGAAGATCGAGAAAATGACCGCCTCCAACATCAAGAAGCCGATCAAGACCTGGTCGCGCCGTTCCCTCATCACGCCCGATTTCGTCGGCCACACCTTCCTGGTCCACAACGGCAAGATTTTCAATTCCGTGTTCGTCACGGAAAACATGGTCGGTCACAAGCTGGGGGAATTTTCCGCCACGCGAACCTTCAAGAAACACGGCGCTCACACGGAGAAAGCAGCCGCCAAATAACAGGAGACGCGAACGGAACACCCTTTTTCCAGATTTTCGAACCGGAACGGCGCAAGCCGCCTGGTTCACCGACTTCGAGCCGGGTTCGCCCTTCTCGTCGTCGTCTCGGTGCTCAACACACCGGGAACCGCGTCCGCTCAGCCGGACACGGATCGTTCTTTGAATGCAGATAAACCGGCAACACCGGCGGCAACGGATGCCACGACGAATGCGCCAGCGGCGGCCCCCACGGCCCCCGCGAGCAATACAAACGCGCCGAGTCATGACCAGAAAACCGGGGCAGGGGATGCAAATCCCAGCCCGGACCTTTCCGGCCTCACCCGCGAACAACTCGAAGCCAGGGTCAAGACCCTGACGGAAAGCCTCACCTCGGCCAACACCGAGTCGGAATACTTCCGCGAGCAATGGACAGAGTTGAAGCTGCGCGACGAGGCGCTGGGCGTCGAAGCCCTGACCGTCGATGAGAGCAAGCTGGAAGACAAATTAGTCCAGGCCGTGAAGGAACTTTACCAGAGCGAGATGAAACGCCGCGAGGCGCTCGTCCTCCTCGACAAGCTCCTCACTTCGACCGACAAAATGCTCCAGACCGCTCCGAAGTACGACCCGCAAGTCAGGGCCGTTTACGAAGTTGCCACCCGCAGCGCGAAGGCCTACCTGGCCGGCGGCAGCGGGGCGGCCATTCCGTTGGGGAATTCCCTTTCGGATGGACGGATATCCGATGTCAATCCGGAGCTGAACGCGGTGATCGTGAACCTGGGCAAAAGCCAGGGGGTGAAGGAGGGAATGATCTTCCTCATCTATGAGGACGACATCGCAGTCGGAACGGTGAAGGTTGTACTGGCCCGTGATTTGGTGAGCGCCGCGCAAGTGGAGAGCCTCAAGCCAAACGTGGTTCCTAAAGTGGGCGACCGCGCCGCAGTTCAAGGAGGGCAGTAGGTAGATAAGGTAGCGGTGCAGTAAAGAACGAGAAAACAAATTTTAGAACAGGTTAGAAAACGAGAGATAGAGACAGATAAAATTAAACGAATTTGAGTTTATGGAAGTAAAAGCTGAGCACAGATACGCAAAGATTTCCGCCTTTAAGGTGCGGGAAGTCACACGCGAGATTCAGGGACTCCCCGCAGAGGAGGCCTTGGAGATCGTGCGCCTCATTCCCAAGAAGGCCGCCCGCCTGATCGGGAAGGTCCTGGCCTCGGCCATCGCCAACGCGGAAAACAATAACAATGCGGAGAACAAAACCCTTCGCGCCGCGAATCTCGTCATCAAGCAGGCCATTGCCGGCGAAGGCCCCACGCTCAAGCGCATGCACACCCGTGCCCGTGGCGGCGGCGCACGCATTAACAAGCGCACCGCGCATATTAAAATCACTTTGACCGAAGCTGAACCCGTCGAAAAGCCGGTGAAAGCCAAGGGCGTCAAGAAGACCAAGAGCAAGCCAGCCAAAACCGCGGTTAAAGAAACAGCGGCCCCGGCCAAGGCGTCGGAAGAAACCAAGAACTAACTCGTATGGGACAAAAAGTTAATCCAATCGGCTTTCGCGTCGGCTTCAACCGCGCGTGGCGCTCCATGTGGTACGCCTCGAAGAAAGATTTCCCCGTCTATCTTTACGAGGACGCGCTCATCCGCAAGTTTATCAAGAAGAAGCTCGAAGGCGCCGCCGTCTCGAAGGTCACCATCGAACGTGCCGCCAACCGCGTCCGCGTCAACATCCACACCGCGCGCCCCGGCGTCGTCATCGGACGGAAAGCAGCCGAACTCGACAAGCTCAAGGACGAGATTCGCGCCATCACGACGAAAGACCGCGAAATCCTCGTCGACGTCAAGGAAATCAAAAATCCCGAACTCGACGCCCAGCTCGTCGCGGAAAACATCGCTTTGCAGATCGAACGCCGCATCACCTCCCGCCGCGCCATGAAGAAGGCCGTCCAGACCACCATGGACATGGCCGGCGCCGAAGGCATCCGCGTCCGCTGCTCGGGTCGTCTCGGCGGCGCTGAAATCGCCCGCACCGAAGAATATCGCGAAGGCAAAGTTCCGCTTCACACCCTCCGCGCCAACATCGACTACGGCTTCGCGGAAGCCATGACCGTCGCAGGCAAAATCGGCATCAAATGCTGGATCTGCCGCAAGGACGAAGTCGCCCCCGTCAACGCCTAACCTGAAATTTTATGCCGCTCCTTCCCAAACGCGTCAAATACCGCAAATCCCAACGCGGCAGCCGCAAGGGTTTTGCCTCGCGCAATCTCAAAATTGATTTCGGCTCCTACGCCCTCCAGACCCTGGACCGCGCATGGATCACCAACATCCAGATCGAGGCCGCCCGCGTCGCGCTCACCCGCAACATGAAACGCAAGGGCAAGCTCTGGATTCGCATCTTCCCCGACAAATCAGTCACCGCCCGCCCGCCGGAAACCCGAATGGGCAAAGGCAAAGGCGCGCCTGAATACTGGGTCGCCGTCGTCAAGCCCGGCAACATCCTGTTCGAACTCGACGGCTTGTCGGAAAGCGTCGCGCGCGAATCGCTGCGCCTCGCCGCCACCAAGCTCGCGGTCCGCACCCGCTTCATCACCCGTGAGGGACGAATTAAAGCTTTATGAAAATCGTAGAAGTCCGTAATCTGACCGACTCGGAATTGGTCTCCAAGAAGAAGGACTCCCGCCAGGAGTACTTCAACCTGCGCCTGCAGCAGACGACCGGCGCGCTCGAAAAGCCGAGCCGCCTCAACGAACTGCGCAAGGATGTGGCGAAACTGGAAACCGTTTTGAGCGAACGCCGCCTCGGCCTCAAAGTGAAGAGCCGTCCGGCGAAGAAATCCGCCCCGGCGGCCGACAAGAAAAAATAATTTAAGAAATGACCGCCATGAGCACAGAAGCAATCAAAAGCGCCCCCGCCGATGCACCCGTCGCCGAGCAGACCCACCACGTCCGCAAAGAGCGGACCGGGGAAGTCCTCGAGTCGAAAATGAAGAAGACCATCGTCGTGCGCGTCGAGCGCCGCGTGCCCCATCCCAAATTCAAGAAAATCGTCCGCGTCCACAAGAAGTTCTACGCCCACGACGAAAAGAACGAAGCCCAACCCGGTGACCGAGTCCTCATCCGTGAAACCCGCCCCTTGAGCAAGCTCAAGCGCTGGGAACTCGTCTCCATCATCAAACACTAGCCATGATACAAATTCGCTCCTGGGTCGATGTCGCCGACAACACCGGCGCCCGCCGCGCCACCATGATTGGCGTCATCGGCAAGAAATCCCGTCATGCCGGTATCGGCGATGTCATCACCGCCAACGTCAAGGAAGCCGCTCCCGACGGCACCGTGAAGAAAAGCGAAGTGGTTCGCTGCGTCATCGTACGCACCCGCCAGCCCATCCGCCGCGGCGACGGTTCCTACCTCCGCTTTGATAACAACGCCGTCGTCATCATCGACAAGGACCTCAATCCCCGCGGCACCCGCATCTTTGGCCCCGTCGCCCGCGAACTGCGCGAGCGTAATTTCATGAAAATCATTTCCCTCGCACCGGAGGTTGTCTAGCCATGGCTACTCTTTACCGCGTCAACAAGCCCCGCAATCCGCAGGCCCATTTTCACGTCAAGAAAAACGACGAAGTCGTTGTCCTCACCGGCACCCAGCAGGGTAAGCGCGGCAAGGTCCTGGAAGTTCTCCGCGACCGCAGCCGCGTCATCATCGAGGGCGTCAATTTCATCAAAAAAGCCGCCCGCAAATCGCAGGAGCAGCCCCAGGGCGGCATCGTCGAACGCGAAGGCGCGCTCCACATCTCCAAGGTCATGCTCGCCGCCGATTATGATTCGCGCAAGGGCGCCAAGACCACGGAAAGCGAAGCGCCGGATGCAGGCGCATCCAAGCCCGCCGCCAAAAAGGCCACTCCCAAAGGAAAGAAGTAAGCCATGCCCGCTCCCGCCATTCCCCTCAAAGTACCGACGACTCTCGCCACCGAGTACAAGGAAAAAGTCGTCCCGGCCCTCGTCGCCAGCCGCGGCTACAAGAACGTCATGGAAGTGCCCAAGATCTCCAAGGTCGTGGTCAACTGCTGTATCGGTTCCAGTGTCGACACCAAGGTCGCCCTCGAAGACGCTTTCAACGAAGTCCAAATGATCACCGGCCAGAAGCCGATTAAGACGAAGTCGACCAAGAGCATCGCCAACTTCAAGCTGCGCGAAGGCCAGGAAATCGGCGTCAAGGTCACGCTTCGCGGCGCGATCATGTACGAGTTCCTCGAGCGCCTCATCCGCACCGCGCTGCCCCGCATCCGCGATTTCCGCGGCGTCTCGCCCCGCGCCTTTGATGGCCGCGGCAACTACACGCTCGGCGTCAAGGACCAGACCATCTTCCCCGAAGTTGAGCTCGACAAAGTCAAGCGCAACCTCGGCATGGACATCACCATCGTCACCACCGCCCGCAAGAACGACGAAGCCAAGGAACTTCTCGCCCTCTTCGGCATGCCCTTCTCCGACCGCAAACTCACCCCTCAATAACCCCCTATGGCCAAAACCACCTGGATCGTCAAACAAAAGCGCAAACCGAAGTTCTCGACGCGCGCCTACAACCGCTGCAAGCTCTCGGGCCGCCGCCGCGCCTACATGCGCAAGTTCGGCCTCAGCCGTATCGCCTTCCGCGAACTGGCTCTGCGCGGCGAGATCCCCGGCGTGACGAAGGCTTCCTGGTAACCCATTTTTCTATGCAAACCGATCCCCTGGCCGATTTTCTCACCACCATCCGCAATGCGGCGCGCGCTTCCAAAAGCGAAATCCGCGTGCCTTGGTCGCGCATGCGCAGCGATGTGGCCCATATCCTCAAAAACGAAGGCTACGTCCTCGAAGTCGAAAAAGTCTCCGACAAGGAAGCCAAAGCCGGCAAACCCGAGCTCCGCGTCAAGCTGCGCGGCACGGGCAAGACCCGCGCCATCACGCAAATCACCCGCATCAGCAAGCCGGGCCGCCGCCAGTACGTCGGCTCGAAGGAAATCCCTCGCGTTCTCGGCGGCATGGGCATCTCCGTCGTCTCCACGCCGCGCGGTGTCATGGCCGGTCATCAGGCCAAGAAACAAAATCTCGGCGGCGAATTGCTGCTCACCGTTTACTAGAGTCCAGCACAACAGGAAGAATCATATGTCTCGCATCGGCCAAAAACCCATAACAGTCCCCGACAAGGTGAAAATCGCCGTCAACGGACCTCTCATCAACATCGACGGACCGCGCGGCAAGCTCAAGCACACACTGCCCTCCGGCATCGAAGCGCGCCTCGACGGCAAGACGCTGCTCGTCGAGAAAAAAGGCGACACACGCCAGCACCGGGCGCTCCATGGTCTTTCCCGCGCACTGCTCGCCAATTTTGTCCAGGGTGCCCACGAAGGCTTCCAGAAAAAGCTCGAGATCCAGGGCGTCGGCTTCAAAGCCGCGCTGCAGGGCAAAAACCTGAGCCTCAATCTCGGCTTCTCCCACCCCATCACCTATTCCGTGCCCGACGACATCAAAGTCACGGTCACCGACAACACCAACATCCTCATCGAGGGCGCCGACAAGCAGAAGGTCGGGGCCGTTGCCGCCGACATCCGCGCCTACTATCCGCCGGAGCCCTACAAGGGCAAGGGCGTGCGCTACGCCGGCGAGCAGATCATCCGCAAGGAAGGCAAGACAGCCCAAAGCAAGTAAGGATTTTTTATGGCAAAACTAACCTCCAAAGCTTCCCGCATTCGCACCCACGTGCGTGTGCGCCGCAAGGTCAAAGGCACCACTGAGCGCCCGCGCCTTTCCGTCAATTTTTCCGGCAGCCACATCCGCGCGCAGGTGATCGACGACGTCACGGGCAAGACCCTCGTCAGCGCGTTCACCACCGAAAAGTCGCTCCTCGAATCGAAGCTTCGCCCCAACGTCAAAGGCGCGGGCGAAATTGGCAAGCTCGTCGCCGAGCGCGCCAAAGCCAAGAACATCACCCAGGTCGTCTTCGACCGGGGCGGATTCAGTTATCACGGAAAAGTCAAAGCCCTGGCCGATGCCGCTCGCCAGACCGGGCTTCAGTTCTAACGTCTACATTCTTACTTCCCTATGCCCCCCAAGCCCGATCCCATCATTGAAGAGAAACTCGCCGAAGAAATCGTGGTCATTGACCCGGTTGTCGAAGCGCCTGAAGGCGCTGCTGTCGTTCCCGCAGCTCCCGCTGCTCCCGCAACAGATCGCGGCGGCGACCGCCGTGGCGGTCCTCGCGGCGGCGGAGGCGGACAGGGTGGACGCGGCCGTGGTCGCGGTCCCGGCGGCAATCGCGGCCCTCGTCGCGAAGAAAACAAATCCGATCTCCTCGAAAAAGTAGTCTTCATCAACCGATGCGCCAAAGTCGTCAAGGGTGGTCGCCGCTTCAGCTTCAGTGCGCTCCTCGTTGTTGGGGATCGCAAGGGCAAGGTTGGCGTCGGTTTTGGCAAGGCCAACGAAGTCACCGAAGCCATCCGCAAAGCCACCGATGCCGCCCGCAAGCATCTCGAACCCGTTTCGCTCCGCGGCCCCACCATTCCCCATGAAGTCATGGGCCAGTTTGGCGGCGGCAGGGTCTTCCTGCGTCCCGCTTCGCCCGGAACCGGCCTCATCGCCGGTGGTGGCGTGCGCGCCGTGGTGGAAGCCGCCGGCATCAAGGATCTCCTCGCCAAATCGCTTGGATCGGGCAACCCCGCCAACGTTGTCAAGGCAACGCTCGACGCGCTGAAACAGCTCCGTCCCAAGGAAACCATCTTCCAACTGCGTGGCAAGACGATCAAGACGGCCCCGGTCGTTGCGGCCACGGAAGAAACCAAAACGGAATCGGCTGAACAGGCCGCTCCCACCAAGGGAGGCAAAGGCAAGGGCAAAGGTGGAAAGCCTGAAAAGGCCGCCAAGGCCCACAAAGCCGGCGACTCCGATCCCGCGCTGGCTTCTTAATCACGAAAAAAGGTGGAAAGGTAAAAGGAAAAAGTATCAAATAAGATTCTCAACGTTTTATCTTTTTCCTTTTAACATTTACCTTCACAATAAATTTCTCTCTTTATGTCATCCTCTATTCGTCTTCACAACTCGAAGCCACGTCCCGGTTCGCGCCATCGCGTCAAGCGGCTCGGCTGCGGCGAAAGCTCCGGCCACGGCAAAACCAGCGGCAAGGGCCATAAGGGCCAAAAAGCCCGTTCCGGCGGCAGCCTCCGTCTCGGATTCGAGGGCGGCCAGATGCCCCTCATTCGACGCATCCCCAAGCGCGGCTTCAACAATGCCGCTTTCAAAATCACTTACGCGCCGGTCAACCTTGCCGACATTGAATTGCATTTTGAGCCCGGCGTAATCGACGAAAAAGGCCTGCGCGAAAAGCGCTTGGTCAACGGCAACTGGGATGGCGTCAAGATTCTTGGCGGCGGGGAAATCACCAAAAAGTTCTCCCTGAAAGTCAGTGCGGTCAGCGCCTCGGCCCGGGAAAAGCTCGAAAAGGCCGGAGGCACCATCGAACTCGTTGCCGGGAAGGTTTATCCCGCCCGCAACAGCGCGAAGGTGATCGCCAAAACTTCCAAGCCAGCCAGAAGCAAAGACCGGCCCTCAACGCCCGGTAAAAAAGCTTCTGCGCCGGGCAAGGCCTAATCCTTAACGGCCCGCCCGCACATGCTCTCGGCTTTCGCTAATTGTTTCAAGATACCGGAACTGCGTCATCGCATCATTTTCACGCTTTGCGTCATCGTGGTCATCCGCATCGGCGCGGCCATTCCATGTCCCGGCATCAACACCGAAATCCTCGCGCTTTTCTTCAAACAAATTGTCGAGAAGGACCCGAATAATACCGTCGTCGGACTGTTCAATCTCTTCAGCGGGGGCGCGCTGGAAAATTGCGCCATCTTCACTCTTGGCATCATCCCTTACATCAGCGCGAGCATCATGCTCCAGTTGATGACCGCGGTTGTTCCCAGCCTCAGCAAGCTCGCCCGCGAAGAAGGTGGACGCCAGAAAATCACCCAGTACACGCGCTACGCGACGATCGTCATCTGCCTGGTCCAGGGCTACTTCACGGCGAAACAATTCGAGGCCCCCAAGGGCACCGGGCTGTTCTCGGGAATCGAGAAGATCACGAGCCAATACGGTCCCCTTGTTGCGCATCCCGGACTTGCTTTTGAATTCACCACCGTCCTCAGCTTGCTCACCGGCACGCTGCTCTTGATGTGGCTCGGTGAACAAATCACTGACAAGGGAATCGGCAACGGTATCTCCATGGTCATCACCATCAACATCGTCTCGCGGCTGCCCGCGGCGTTGGGACAAGGCTGGTTGATGATTCGGACTCCGTCCGCCAATGGGGGTGAAATTCCGGTTATCGCCTTTCCAATGATGCTTCTGTTCCTCTTTGCCGTCATCGCGGGTACTATTGCGATCACGCAGGCGCAGCGCAAGGTCACCATCCAGTACGCCAAGCAGGTCCGGGGTAATAAAGTCTACGGCGGCCAGACCTCCTTCCTGCCGCTCAAGGTCAATTATTCCGGCGTCATGCCGATCATCTTCGCGCAATCGCTCCTCATCGTGCCCGCCTTCATGATCAGGATTCTGCCCGGCAACTCGCCCCAATGGCTCCGCGATTTCGGCGATTCGCTCACGATGGGCTCGCTGCATTACATCTTTTACATCGCGATGATCTTTTTCTTCTCCTACTTCTGGGTCTCTTTCATGTTCAACCCGATCCAGATCGCCGAGGACGTCAAACGCAACGGCGGCTTCATTCCCGGAGTGCGTCCCGGCACGCCGACAGCCGAGTTCCTCGAATACACCATGACAAGGCTCACGCTTGCCGGCGCGGTTTTCCTTGCCGTTCTCGCCATCCTCCCCATGGCCGCAAATCAGGGGGCGAATGTGCCCCAGCTCACCAGCCAATTTTTCGGCGGCACCAGCTTGCTCATCATGATCGGTGTCATGCTCGATACCATGCGCCAGATGGAAACCTATCTCCTCCAGCGCCATTACGACGGCTTCCTCAAGAAGGGCCGCATCCGCGGTCGCTCCGCGGCCAATGTGCCCACGCTCGGACAGGGCCAGGCCGTCGAGTCCGGGGCCTACGTCTGGCTGTTTGCGGGGATCGCCGCCCTCCTCATCATCGGGGCCGTGGTTTCGGTGCTGCTTTGAAAAATGAGAAGCATGAGCGTAGAAGTAAGAAGTAAATGCAGGTGTTTGGCGTCGATGTTGAAGTTAAAATCGGTCTTTTGACTTCTAACTTCTTACTTCTCACTTCATACTTTCCCCTCCAGTGAGTATCCCCATTAAAACCCCTGACGAAATCGGGGCGATGCGCGTCAGTTGCCGCGCAGCCCGCGAAATACTAGAAGAAGTTTCCCTGGCCGTCGTGCCCGGCGTTACCACCGGCGAAATCGACAAGCTCGCCGCGCGCCTCATTAACGACCGGGGCGGACGCAGCCCCTTCCTCAATTATCGCGGATTCCCCGGCCACATCTGCATCTCCATCAACGACGAAATTGTCCACGGCATCGGCGGTGCGCGCCGCATCCAATACGCCGACATCGTCAAGCTCGACATCGGCATCATCCTTTACGGCTGGGTTGGCGACACTGCCACCACGATTCCCGTCGGCGTCATCCCGGCGACCGTCACCCGGCTCCTCGACAAAACGCAGGAAGCGCTCGCCGTCGGCATCGAGCAGGCGCAGGCAGGCAACCGCGTCCACAACATTTCCGAAGCCATCGAAAACTTCGTCGTCTCCAACGGCTACAGCGTCGTGCGCGAATTTGTCGGCCACGGCGTCGGGCGCGCGCTCCACGAGGAGCCGCACGTCCCCAACTATGGCCGTGAAATCAAGGCGAAGCTCAAACCCGGCATGACCATCTGCATCGAGCCGATGGTCAACATGGGCCGCGCCCAGGTGCGCCAGCTCGCCGACGGCTGGACCGTCGTCACCGCCGATGGAAAACCCTCCGCGCATTTCGAGCACACCGTCCTCATCACCGAGGAAGGCCCGGAAATCCTCACCTGCCTGTCGGAGAAGGCGGAGCTAAGAACGAAGAGCTAAGAGCGTAGAACGAAGAACTTCAGACTTCCAAGCTCTACGCTCTAAGTTTCTCCTCCCATGCTCCACGCCAACCAAATCCCGGCGCAAGGCACGGTGATTGAAGTCCTCAAGCACGGCGCCTTTCGGGTTGAGCTGGCCAACGGCCATCGCTGCATCGCCCGCGCGCCCGATGAAGCGCAACTCTCCGTCGGCGGCAGCGTCCGGCTCGAATTTCATCCCTACGACCTGTCCCGTGGTCGGATCATCCTGCTGGTTTAGGAATTTTCAGGTGGCGGGAGCCCGCAACTTGACTCAAAGTCAGAAAGTCATATCATCAAAGTATGAAAATATCGGTCGAACTTTCCGATTCCGAGTTGAAAGAAGTCTGCCGATTTACCGGCCTGAAAAAAAAAAGGTCCTGCGATCCGGAAAATGGTGGTGAATGCGCTCGAGATCGGGCGTCGTAAAGCGCTTTTCGAACCGATTCTATCGGGAAAATGGGGGGCCGAGCTTAAGGGCTTCGAGGAGAGCAGAGCCCTTGATCGAAAAAAGAGCCGTGAGCGGGCACGCATGATGAGAGAATGATCACGCTTATCGACACCAGTCTTTGGATCGATCTTACACGGCGAAAATCGCCGCAGAGCCTTCGGCAACGGATCGCGCCTTACTTGCTTGATCCCTCTGCGCATACCGCCGACCCGGTCGCCTTCGAGCTTCTCCGCAACGCTCTTCCCGCTGAGATCGAATTCCTGACCCGTCGGCTCGAAGCACTACCCCGGCTGCCCTCGCCTGTTGATCTTTGGAATCGAGCCGCCAAGCTCGGCCAAAATTGCCGCAAAGCGGGCCATACGGCTGGCGCGATTGATCTCCTGATCACGGCGGTGGCGGTGGCTCACCAAGCGGTCATCGTTACACTGGATGAGGATTTCGAAAAAAATGGAAAGATTGTCGGGTTGGAAGTGAAACTGTTGCATCGGCCTGTGGGCGGCGGAGGTTGAAATTCCTATGGTCTGCTCCACTCTTATTTTGCGATAACTGAATCGGCTTCCTGCTGCCTCCTCCTCTTCAGCCCTCTGCAGTCCTCTGTGCGAAATTCAGTGGAAAAGGGTCGGGACGGAGTCCGACCCTTCAGGACGGAAGGCCCGCCACAGGGCCCCGCAGCGGCTACCAGGTGGGAGCGGCCGGACTCGGAGGTTGCTCTGTCGAAGAAAACGATTAGGATTGGAGGATGAGCATTATCGAACTTGAGGCCGAGGCCTTGAAGCTTGCGCCGGAAGATCAAGCGCGCTTGCTTCACAGGCTGGCTACGGCCCTTGATTCGGCGGAGGAGCCGGAGCTTACCAATGAAGAATTGGAGCAGCGTTGGGGGGCCTTCGCATCCAAGGCGGATAAGGGTACTTTATCCCAAGAGATGCATGCCGAAGCTCGTCGTCGTTACGGTTTGGGTTGAGTTTTTCTCCTTCTCCAATACAAGCGGGCGGCGTTCGGGTGCTGATACCGCTACAATGATGGCGTTTCCCTCATGAATCCGGTAAATGAGAAAGTAAGAGTAGATTTTGTTCGGACCCGACCGGTAATAGCCCACAGGCGCATTTATCACCTTGCGAAGTCCGGGATGGAGAAGAATTTCGGCTTCGAGCCTCTCGATGTCCTCGATAAAATCTCCAACCGAATGCGTCGTAAAAGGGCGTTGAGCAATCCGGGCGAGCTTTCGTTCGTATTCCAGACGGGCTGGCGTAAGGTACAGAAGCTTCATCTTCTCCAGTTTCGCTTATCATCCTGCCACTGAGGTTGGGCGCGTCCAGACCGTTCATGAAAAAACTTGAACAAGGCGCTTGCCATGCCGTTGCCTTTTGATAGTCTCTCACTCTTGCGCTTTATCGCGTGGGGGCATTATTGTCTCTGCGTTTAGAGTGCAAATCACCCTTTTTATAAGATCAAATATGAGAGTTCGCGCTTCCGTCAAACGCCGTACTTCGGACTGCCAGGTGGTCCGTCGGAAGGGCCGTGTTTACATCATCAACAAGAAAAACCCGCGCCTGAAACAACGCCAGGGTTGATCCCGGTTTCACCACTTAACTTCTACCTTTAAAATATGCCTCGTCTTCTCGGTATCGATATTCCCGGTGACAAACGGATTGAAGCCGCGCTTCCCTACATTTACGGCATCGGCCCGGCACGCGCCAAGCTGGTGCTTGAACAGGCTGAGATCAGCCCGGACATCCGCGCCAAGAGCCTGAGCGATCAGCAGCTCAACCGGATCATCCAGGTGATCCAGGAAAACAAGTACATCATCGAAGGCGATCTTCGCCGCGAATTGCAGCAGAATCTCAAGCGCCTCCAGGCGATCAATTGTTACCGCGGCATCCGCCATCGCCGCGGCCTGCCCGTGCGCGGTCAACGCACCGGCACCAACGCCCGCACCCGCAAAGGCCCCCGCAAGACGGTCGGCGTGCAGCGCAACAAGGATGCCAAGGCTGGCAAAGTCTAACTGAAAGCCCCTTAATCCCATGCCCGACGAAACTCCGATAACACCCGCCGCTCCTGAATCGGCGCCGAAACCCGCGACCGAAAAGAAGGCCGCCGCCCCGAAAAAAGAAGCCGCAGCCGCTGCTCCGAAAGAAGCCGGCGCGCCTGCCGCCCCGAAGGCCGAGAAGAAACTAGTCGGCGAAAAGAAGCCTGCCAGTGAGAAAAAAGGCGCGACCGCCGTGGCGGAGAAAAAGCCCGCCGAGCAAATTTCGACCAGCCTGTCGCTCGACCCGAACGACATGGAGAAGCCGAAGATCGTCAAGGCGAAGGGGAGCAAGAATATTTTCACGGGCATCGCCCATATCTCGGCAACGTTCAACAACACCATCGTCTCGATCACGGACATGAACGGCAACGTCATCGGCTGGTCGTCCGCCGGCAAGTGCGGCTTTCGCGGCTCGAAGAAGTCGACCGCGTATGTCGCGCAGGTCGTCGCGCAGGACGCTTCGCGCCAGGCCATGGGCCACGGGCTGAAGGAAATTTCCGTCCGCGTGAAGGGCCCCGGCACAGGCCGCGAGTCGGCCATTCGCGCGCTTCAGGCGATCGGGCTGGAAGTGACCTCCATCACCGACGTGACGCCCACCCCGCACAACGGCTGCCGCCCCCGCAAACAACGCCGCGTCTAAGCATCCCTTTTAATTAAACTCCTATGGCTCGTTATACCGGACCCCGCACCAAAAAAAGCCGCCGCTACGGCGTACCCCTTTTCGGCCCCCACAAGGCGCTCGAACGCCGCAATTATCCGCCCGGCATGCATGGCGACAAAGGCCGCCGCAAGCAGTCGGAATATGCGACCGCGCTCGGCGAGAAGCAGAAGCTCCGCCTGATGTACGGGCTGCTGGAACGCCAGTTCCGCCGCTATTTTGAAACCGCTCTGCGCCGTCGCGGCGTGACGGGCGAGTTGCTCCTTCAGCTTTTGGAAACGCGTCTGGACAACATTGTGTTTCGTCTCGGGCTGGCCAATTCGCGGCGCTCGGCGCGGCAGATGGTCAACCACGGCCACGTCAACGTGAACGGCCGCCGGGTGAGCATCGCGAGCTACACCACGAAGGTGGGCGATGTGGTCGAAGTGCGCAACAACGCCGTTTCGCGCCAGCTCGGCACGCGCGGGCTTGCGGCGACACAGATCACGGCGGTGCCGGACTGGCTGACGCTCGACAAGGACAATTTCAAGGGTGAAGTCAAACGGATCCCGACTCGCGAGGAGATCGCGCCGATCGTCAACGAGCAGTTGATCATCGAGCTTTACTCACGATAAACTTTTTGCGGTCCCGCCGTCGCGGGATTGCCTGACTCTTTTCGACCGGCGGTGCGGGAAGGGCAGCAGAAGGAGAACATCGCCATTTGGCTGTTGGTCCGGTGCGGCGATAGCATGTCGCGGCATTCGGGAAACCCAGCCAGGAGAAATTAAATGCCTATCCGCCTCGGTCGTTTTGAAATGCCCAATCGTCTGGCCAAAGACGAAGAGGCTTCCAAGGGTAACTACGCGAAGTTTGTCGCCGATCCCTTTGAAGCCGGTTACGGTCACACCCTCGGCAACTCCCTGCGCCGCGTTCTGCTTTCCTCGCTGGAAGGCGCCTCGATCGCAAGCATCAAGCTCGAAGGGGCCGTGCATGAGTTCGGCACGCTGCC
>Ga0302319_10009369_pt1 | contig 18842 bp, 13 predicted proteins | sample Bog_T0_2_FD_203319 | JGI IMG/M metagenome (GOLD analysis project Ga0302319, IMG submission 203319) | Peat permafrost microbial communities from Stordalen Mire near Abisko, Sweden - Bog_T0_2 | ecosystem: Environmental > Terrestrial > Soil > Wetlands > Peat | place: Sweden: Abisko, Stordalen Mire... | reverse complement strand
ACGATGGCAAATTCATAGTGCGCGAGCGCGACGCTCTTATCGCCCTGAGCCTGCTCCGCCATCTCCTGCGCTCCGCTTTCAGCCACCTTCCAGTCGTGCAGCTCGACCCCCAGTTTGATCATCTTCGTCTGGCACGCGACGCAGTGCCCGCCATCCTGCTTGTCCGCCTTTTTGTAGGCATCGAGCGCCTCCTGAGTGAGCCTCCGGTGTTGATAATCCTTGGCTTCCTTGAACGTTTTCTGCGCCTTCTCGTTGGCCGGGCCTTCCTCGGCTTTTTCCTGACCCGGTAAAGGCGCCGCCATGCAAAGCAACGTCAAGACGATCCCCAAGGTTCTCATATCCGCCTCCGCATGAGATTCCGCGCCCTGAACCCTAGCATGAGACGGCGAATTTCCCAAAAGCTTTCCAAACAGCCACGCCACGAAGCATTCGAGCAAACGTGATCCGGATCACAACCCCCAGTGATCATCGCCGTTTCTTCACCGTAGACATTCTGTGCAGAATATAATTCGTGGAGGGGATTGGGATTCCCTAAACCCATTCGCCGGACCGCAGACAGCGCACGGATGATACGCATTCGACGCGATTTGCACTATATCTAACAAACGCTGATACTTACCGGGCCTATGCCTTTACTTTGGTTGCGCTTCGCGCTGGCTTGTTACTTTGTCGGGCTGACCTACGCCTTTTTCGCGCTCAGCCGCACCAGCGATCTTTTCAGTCGCATCGCGCTCCACGCCGCCAGCCTGGGTATGGTCTTCCATTTTGTTTCGCTGGTTGAACTTTTTCTCTCCGATCACATGGTCTGGGCTTCGGTGCACAACGGGGAGTCGCTGCTGGCATTTTTTTCCATGACGTTTTTCATGATCGTCTATTCCATCTACCAGACCACTTCGCCCGGAGTGGTTGTCTTCCCCATCGTGTTTTTTCTGACGTTTGTTGCCGCGGTCGATGAGCAGCCTGTGCTGCTTACGTCTTTCGTGCAGCACAAAGGTTGGCTGGTCGCCCACATCATCCTCATCTTCACCGGATACGCGGCCCTCGTCCTCAGTTTCGGCGCCAGCCTCCTGTACCTGATCCAAGAGCGCCGCCTCAAAGCCAAAAAGCCCAGCAGCCTGATTTCTTTTCTCCCCGCCCTCGAAGTCATCGATCAGATCGGCTACCGCTCGCTGCTTCTCGGTTTTCCCTTCATGACCCTCGGCCTGATCACCGGCTCCATCGTCGCCATGTCGACCTACGGCCACATCGATTTCACCGATCCCAAGATTCTCCTCTCCATCCTGATGTGGATCGTCTACATGGTGATGGTGTTCACGCGATGGAACTCTGGCTGGCGAGGGCGCCGCGCCGCCGTGCTCGCCACATTCGCCTTCGTCGCAGCCATCGTCGCCTGGGCCGCGAATTATTTCTCCACCATCCACAGGTTTGCCGCATGAACGCCCGTCGCATGAGGACCGCCGCATGAGATATCAACTGATCGGCGTGAACCACAAGAGCTGCCCCGTGGAAGTCCGCGAGCGCCTCGCGATCCCGGAATCCAAGCTCCCCGATTGCTGCCGCGATCTCAGTGCCCACCCCGGAATCGAAGAAGCCATGATCCTATCCACCTGCAATCGTGTGGAGATGATTACGCACACCATGAACGGCAGCGCCGATCTCCGCGGATTTCTGCACGACCATTTTCACCTGACAGCCGCCGAACTCGACTCCCACCTGTATGAATTTCGAGAAAAAGAAGCAGTGCGCCATGTCTTCCGCGTGGCATCGAGCCTCGATTCCATGGTCGTCGGCGAAGCTCAAATTCTGGGCCAGGTGAAAGAGGCCTACGCGACAGCCCGCGCCATCGGCTCCGTTCGCGGACAGCTCGATCAACTCTTCAACCGCGCCTTCGCCGTGGCCAAGCGCGTGCGTACCGAAACCGCGGTCGGATCTTCCTCCGTCTCGATCGCCTCGGTCGCGGTGGAACTGGCGAAAAAGATTTTTGGCAGCCTTCAGGGCAAGAATGTCTTCATCGTGGGCGCGGGAAAAATGAGCGAACTCGCCGCCCGCCACCTGATCGCCCACGGCTGCGAGTCCATCTTTGTCTCCAACCGCACCTACGACCGTGCCGTCGGCTTGGCGCATCGCTTCAACGGCCAGGCGATTAAGTTTGACGACTTATACGACAACTGTGACAAGGCCGATATCGTCATCACCTCGACTGGTTCGCCGCAGGCTATCTTCCGCCGCGAGCACGGCGAGCAATTCCTCTCCCGCCGCAAAAACAAACCGATGTTCTTCATCGACATCGCCGTCCCCCGCGATGTTTCACCGGAGATGGCCAAACTCGACGGAATCTTCGCCTACGACATCGACGATCTGCAACAAGCCGTCTCGAGCCACGTTGCTGATCGCAGAAAAGAAGCCGAACTCGCCGAAGCCATCATCGCGAGCGAGGTGGAGAAATTCGAATCTCGCTTCGAAGCCAGGCTGCACACCTTGGATGTTGTACCGACAATTGTGTCGCTACAGGATCATTTAGAAACCATCCGGCGAGCCGAAATCGAACGCGTCCGCAGCCGCATGGGCCCTTTGACCCCGGAACAAGAAATGGCCGTCGAAGCGCTGACCCGCGGCATCATCAACAAAGTTATGCACACGCCGATCACCACGCTGAAAACCGCCGCGCGAGAAGCAGAAGCTACGACGGTCATCGATGTAGTACGAAGACTGTTTAATTTACACGACAAAGAAAAAGGCCCAGCGTCCCAGGCGGGAAGAGAATCGTCGGGTAAGAAAAAAGAAGGAGAGACGCGCGACTGAAAACTTATGACGACTCTGTCGGACAGGCTTGCGAAAAGCTGGCGCCAAGTTATCGGAGGCGAGTTGGACTATGTGGCGATGGGACAGTTTTTGCAGGCGGAGAAAGCCAAGGGGACGTCTATCCGAAGGACGAGGAAATTTTCAACGCGTCAAACCTAACCGCATTTAAGAACGTTAAGGTGGTGATTATCAGTCAGGATCCGTATCACGGAGCGGAACAGGCGCATGGCATTTGCTTCTCGACCAAGGGCAAAAAGTCCCGCCGTGCCTTTAAGAATATCTACAAAGAGATCGAAGCCGAGTACGGTATCGAGATGCCGCGCCATGGGGACCTGACGGCCAGAGACGGCCAGAAGTCACAAAGCCTTTATTTCCCAGCGCCGACATTTCCTGCGATTTTCCTGGTGGCAAAGAAATTCCAAATCGTTTCGTTGGCGTTAATAGCTTCGCTGGTTTTGCCAACTTCCTTTTCGCTCATATATTGCTGGCCGCCGGGCCAGGTGCTGCCGCCATCTTTCACGCTGTAGAGGACGACCTGCGCGTCGCTTTGACAGCCCTTGTAGGTGTAGGTTTTGGTTTGCTTGTCGCGCTTTTTCGGTGCTGGAATTTTCTCTTGGGTAGGCTTCTCGGCGCAGCGGTCATATTTGGCCCAGGTTTTGGCAGTGTCTTCGGCCGAGAGCACATGGAATCGTCCGGGCTTATAGGTGCCGCCGTTGTAGGAAACGATGGGATCGTCGGTGCCGTCGATGAAAAGTGCGGGCACGGCGCGGGAGGGAAGGCAGATCATCGTCTTAGGCATTTCGGCCGCCACCGAAGCGACCGCGGCCACGCGATCCGACATGGAGCAACCCAATCGCAGCGCCATGAAGCCCCCATCCTCCAGGCCAGTCGCGTAAATACGATGCGAATCGATGGAGTACTTGAGCGCAAGCGCGTCCAGCATCTGGCTCAGAAACGCGACGTCGTCGAGAGGCTCAGGCCGACTCTTATTCGTGTCAGGCTCCTGCCCACCTCTCTGACCGTCGCCGGGATATCCTCCACCGCCCGGGTATCCGCCTCCACCTCCGGGGAACCCGCCGGGACGACCATAACCTCTCCGACGAGGCTGCGTGTCTTGCGAGACCGCTTCCGGACGCACGCCGATATTCCATTCGCCGTGGGCCGCCTTCGGATACACCGCAATGATGCCCGCTTTATCCGCGAGCTGATTAAAATTTGTGAGTCGTGCCATGTCGTCGGGGCTTTGATTGCGTCCATGAAGAAGAATCACGACAGGGTAATGTTGTTGCTGATCGTAGCCCCTGGGCAGGTGAACGACGTAATTGCGCGACACATCGTCGACGTCAATTGTTTCTTGCGTGTCTTTTCCAGGAGCGGCTTTTTCTTGCGTGGCTTCTTGTTGTGCGCCCACGGCAGCCGCATTCTGCGCGGATAAGCACATTGCGAAAAGGAATCCCAGGAAGAAAATGGCGAGTGGAAGACCGATTCCTGGCTCTTCTGGCGGACAAAACTTCGAGGCGCTGAATGTCATGCTTGCAATCCTATTCTAGTCTCGCAAAGTCGACTGAAGTCAGCTTCGTCGAATACGCTCGGCATTCGTATATCGGTGGAAGAGGCGGGATGCGGTGTACGACTCGCTGGGCGCCCCGCTTAGCCGATAAGAGCGGCGTTGGCGCTCTGGGGTTGCCAGAGGACGGCGGACCCATTTGCAAAGTTTTGTAAGCAAACTGAGAGAGTGGCTGGAACTTTTGTCGCCGTGGGCGTCGGCTTTTTTGCTAAAGCGCGTCGTTCTCGATCCAAGCTGCGAAAATTTTGGCGCTTCCCTCCATCAGCGCCTGATGCACCTCCGAATGCAGTGTGGCCATCTGGAGGTCCACAAAGTCGTGAACCCTCTTTGCATTGAAAATCCCTAGCGTTAAGAATTGCAGAGCGCCTGCGGTTCCGTAGATCGGGTCGGGAATCAATTCGCCGAAATCGAACACCTTCTTGGGCCGCGCACCGGCAACGAAGTCCATCTCGCAGCGCACCTCGTCGTTATCCCGGAGAAGAAATGAGTAGGTCTTGACCGCCCAATCGAATTTGCCTGGCCCGAAACCGAAGACGTTGGGAATCGGCGCGTAGTCGATGAAGGGATAACCGATCGCCACTTCCAGCTTATAGCCGGGTCTCGGATTCTCGACAATGTGAATGAAATCAGGATGCTGCACGACCGCAACCGCCTCCTTGAGAACCTTTCTGAGTGGGCCGAGGGTGATGACAAAGTCGTGAAGGTAGCCAGTAAAAAGCGACCATCGGTATTTGGGACCGATCAGATTCCAATCTGTGAGGCTGGTCAACTGGTCATCGGCGTAGCGCCTGTAGTTTCCGTCGGCGGTGCAATAAAGCATCTGTTTAGAGGTTAAGCCACCTATGCTACCATCCGGGTAGACCCATTGAGACGTATTCAAAAAGAGACGCAGAACGTAGTCTTTCAGTCGCCGATCCGGATTCCGACCCGTGATCTTCCCGAACTCAACCTCTTGGCGTGCTCCTAACGCCGCAAGAGTCCGGTCGCCGATCAGGACATTGGCGAAATACCCATATGCTTTGTTGGGTAAATTGTAGTTGCGGTTAAGATTGAGCAGATGCAAATCAATCTTGCGGTTGGGATCGCGGGTCCAGCGTTCCAATTGGAGCCCCTCCACCAAAGCTACCTCGGTTTTTTCCACCAAAGAGCGCTCAAGGGCAGAAAAATTCCTTGGAATGGGTAATTGAACAGGCTGTGGGGCAGCCATCGGAGTAGCCCTCCGTTGTACTGACAATTCATGATGGTGAGTTTGCAAAAGACCGGCGAAGTTACAGAACCGTTAACACCCTCGACCATGAACTTAATCGTGGACAAGCCTTTAGGTAGATCCAGACAGCGCGGGGCCCTTCATCCTTAGTTAGTCATTGTCACCTGCAGGTTTCGGTCTTGTCCGGCGGTCTAACTCAGATATAAGATATCGCCGACTTCAGGAATCACCTTGAAGTTTGCAGAGGGTTACCCATGAACTTCTCACGTATCGTTCTCGCCGCGCTTGGCGGCTTCGTGACGTACTTTGTTCTCGGAGGCTTGTCTTTTGCCCTCTTTCCAAGGATGCGAACGGAATTCCTTAAATATCCAGCCGTGTATCGTTCCCAGGAAGGACAGATGAGCCACATGCCCGGCGGAATGGTGGGCATGTTTGTGTCGATACTCGCGCTCGCCGTGATTTACGCGATGCTATATCAGGGGCAGTCGAGCGTCGCCGAGGGCGCACGCCTAGGCGCGATGTTCGGCGTCTTGATCGGAATCTTTTCCGTCGGCTCCTTCGTATTGCACAACTACGTCAATCTGAACATAGGCTCGGCGCTAACCCTCCAACAAGCAGTCGCCTATTTCGTGGAGTGGACGGTCACCGGCATCGTGATTGGAGTCATCTACCGGCCCGTAGTTTAGTCTAAGCGAAGCGGTTCAGAGTCTGGAGAAACCGCTCTGAGAATTGTAGGCTAGCTAGGCCACGAATTTCTTCAGCGGCTCCCAATATCTGACTTTCCATCCCGAGTCGAGGTGGTCGAATTCGCCTTCGGGAAAACCGGTGTGGTCAAGAACCAGCGTTGTTCCCGAGCCTTGCGGTTTGAGCTCAAACCTGACAATCGAGTAGACGCCCGCATCCCAATGAGTGGGACGCCATGCCTGCACAACTCGCCCATTAGAGATCAACTCAACATTTCGCCCGACAATCAAGCCGCCAAACATAGAAAATGCGCCTCCGGCCTTCGGGTCGATCTCGGCCGGCATGCCGGTGAAAGTGGCAAATTGCTTCGAGTCCAGGAGCGCTCCATAAATGCGCTCGGGGCTGGCCTTAAAGTCAATCTCCTGATGAACGGAAGTACGCGAGCGGTTGGCATCGGTCCCCGGCAGATCCTTCATAGTCTGCTGCTGAGGTTCTCCCCAAACCGAAGAAGCCGTCGCCAGACTTCCCAAAGCGATGCCCATGGCAGCTATTACTTGCCGCCGAGTTGAAGCACTTGTCAGAGGAGCCAAATTCTCTTTTCTGCTCATTGATAGCCTCCCCTATGTGAATTTTAACCTCACGCATTTAATCATAGGAGTGAGCTATCTTCAAGATAATATTATTTCGTGCTGAGGAACTTCCCGAGGTATCTTCAGGTCTGGTTCTAGCAAAAGGACAGTCAGGTCTATCGGCCGTAACTAGACTAACTCATAGGAACGTAGTGAAGAGGATTCGGCATCCACTTATAAGTCCTCTGTGTTGTCGGACGTCCGACGTCGTGAAATGCGTATCCAATATTCGCTGGCCATCCGAGTTAAAACGGCGATCAGAAAGCAACTTCGCGCGGTTACAGCCCGTTTGCTTCGATTGCGAACGCCTCTTTGCGTGGAAGAAGAATGCTAATGCCTTTGTTCTTTGCCAGGAGACAATCAGGGATCCTCCACTTGCGCAGACCCACAATCTCCTCCGAGATAAGTTCCGCCCAGATTCGCACAGGTTGCCTCGTCGAGTTGCTCACAGATGGGCGGCCCACCGTTGGGATTGGGAAGCATGCATGCGCCGAATATTAAGCCAGATGCTCGCGACTTGGTTAGCCGATTTTCAATTGTTTTAAACCAAACTGCGACCATTTGTCTCACCTAGTAACACGAGATACCAAAGTCCTTCGCGATTCTGCTCACTTCTTTTGCGACGAAAATGCGTAAGTTAGGCTGGCACTGGTGGTAGACCAGTTCTTCCTCCGATTCGGGGCATTCTCCATGTAGTCGTCGCGGTATTGAATGTTCCAGGAAAAGTTCTTGAAAATAGGAATGCTTAGATTGGCATTTCCACGGGCCTGCCAGGCTTTTTGCTGGTTGATGGCCGGAAGATAAGCTCCAGTCTCGCCGAGCGTAAGGTTTCCGCCTTTCAAGTGAGCAAGCACGATTGTGTAAATCTCGGTGAGATCGGCGGCGGCAAAGCCAAGACCCCTGGTGCCTTCGTAGAAATGCTCGCCGATGAATAGCAAATTGGACGATAGTTCCAAAGAGTCCTTGCTGCCGCTAACCCTGCCTCCGAGGCCCCCACCGTAGGACTGCTCAAGATAGAGTTCAAAAGAGTTGTTGTGGTACCCGCTGGCAAAAATGTTGGCGTATAAATCTCGTGTCAAAGTCACTTCGTTATTGAGTTTGCCATCGTATTCATGCGAGCGAATGGGGGCACTTCCAGGCTGGGTTACAAGTGCGTTGCTCGCATCCAATTGGAGAGCCGAAGACTGTTGGCGCCCATCCATTCTCGCAGGGTGCGCCGTCCGTTTGATACTCAACGATCCTCCGAAGGTCTGTTGCTTTTGCACTCCCGAGACCAAGCCGGCAGTGGGAGCAATCACGCCCTTCCAAAAGGTCGGATCGGACATTGCCGTTGCCGAGGAGCTCGAAATGGAGTCCAATTCTTCCCGAGCAATCGTCATACTGCCGCTCTCGCTGACGATGACCAATCTGTGCCCATCCACATCAATCGAAGCGCGGTCAAGCGCCACTGCAGTAGTTTGGGCGTCGGGTCCCTTTGCGACCCGGAGGATCGTTTTATGATTCAACTCCAACTCTTCAATCTTGTCCCACGGAAGGGTTATCGAAGAACCCGAGTCAAGCACGAATGAAATCCCGTCGTCCTTAGTACCCTGGAACAGGCCGAATAGCAGATGGCCGCTCTCCGGCACAACCACATCAAAGTCCGTTACGATCACAGCCTGATCGGACGCGAATAAGCAAACCGGGGGCAACAGGATACGCAGCAGAAGAAAATATATTGTCCGGCGCATCATGTTGTCTCTTTATTTCTCAGCCGCGTGAAACCTTTCGCGTTACTGAACTCATGAACTGGGAAAGCCACTGCTAAGTGCCTACTTCATATGCAAGGTTCTAAACTGTTGAAATCTCCTTCGCGACGCTCGCGCCCGTGTGTAACTCGGCCACTATGGTCAGTGTTAAGTGCGTCATAAAGGGAGACACAATATCGCAGTCCTTTTGCCTTTTGATTTCGCCTCGTGTCTACTCGTGGGCCTTTTGGTCGATTAGGTTGCCCTGCGCAGGAAATCCTCCCGTGTGGTCACCTTGGACTGGGATTGCCACGCCTCGAGCAGTCATGCTTTCCGAAGAAAGTGATCCGTGTTTCAACCAAGAATTCCCATTTTGGGAGTGCTCACCTCTTTTAGCGCTCTGATCGCCACTTATTCCTTCTAAATCAGCAAATAATGTGTTACCGTTTTGGCTTGTGGCGAGTGGCGATCCCGGCTAATCGCTACCTTATCCCCGGGTGATATCCCCCGTGATCTTAGTTGGGCAGAGTCAAATCCCTCGTAGATGTTGCACGGCCTGCTTCCGCGGAGACCGAGGAAGCATAAGGGTGGGGAGACGAGCTTGCGGCGAGAAGCCAGACGAGCGGTGCACATCAGCGACGAGGATCTCGCAGCGTTGCTGGATAAGACGATTTCAATGCGGCGTTGTAGCCAGATTGTTACACACCTCGCAAACTGCCCCGACTGCCGAAAGGCAGTAAGTCAAACTGTCGCGAGCAGATGCTCTATCGAAGATCCCAAGTTGTCCTCGATTTGATCGTTTTACCTTTCTCTTTGCACAAATTCCTCTGTTCCAGTTGTCTAACTGGGGGGAGCTATTATCTGGATGGGTGGGCGGACCGTCTGCAGGATACGCCGACTGGTAGGATTCAATGCGCAGCCCAGAGTATCCTGCGCGACCTGCGCCTGGTCAACCCGTCAGACTTGGCCGGGAATCGATTACAGTTCAGTCGACGTTCATCGTAGCGATCAGCTTGCGATAGCGTGGATCGGAGCGGAAGGGGTCGAAATAGGGCTCAGCATCCATGCGTGTGAGGTAGGGATCGCGTTCAGCCAGAGCAGCGTCCAGAAATTCGAACATCCTGTCCGCTTCTCCGACCCCCGCATAATAAACGCCAAAGCATGCAGGCGAGACGAAGTGGTTGAGGCTCCTCTCTTTTACCCCATCCATCAGCTTTTCCGCGTAAGGGCGGTTTCCCAGGCGTACGTACGCAGCCGCGAGGAATGCCGTTGCCAAGGTAAAGGAAGGCGAGAGCCGCAGCGCCATCTCCAGACTGCCTATCGATTGCTGCAGGCGTTCCGTTTGCGATAACGCCAAACCCAGGGCAAAGTGCACCAGCCAGTATTCTGAAGAGAGGTCCAGCGCCTTTGTTGCCTGCTCAATCGAGAGTTCATACTGGCGTTCACAATAGGGGGTAAAAGCCAGGCCGAAGTGGACCATCATAGCCAGCGGGTCGGTTTCAAGCGCCCGCTGGTATTGCGCGGCGGCCTCCGGGAACCGCCGGAGTGGGGTTAGGAAATAGAGGGCATAGCGAACTCGAACGAGCGGAGGTACCGCATCGACGGCCATCGCGGCCTGAAAATGGCGTTCGGCCAACTTCCAATCGTATTCCACAGATCCCGCGACGAGTCCGAGCACGCTGTGCGCTTCGCTCAAAGTCGGATCAAGATGTAATGCCTTTTGGGCACACGATTTTGCCAGGGGCGCCATCTCTTTCATCCGCTTTATGCTGAGAGCCCCGAGGCCATAGTAAAAAACCGCCAGTCCTGCGTAGGCGGGTGCATAACCCGGATCGTGGGCCAGGGCCTGCTCGAACGAGTCCTTGGCTTTGGCAAGACTTTCAGGGTTATACCGCTGATAGAAGTAAAGACCTTTGAGATAGCACTGAAAAGCCTCAAGGTTGCCCGCAGGTCGTTGCGAACCGGCGAACTTGACCTTCAACGCACTGGTGATGGCTTGGGCTATATCATCTTGTATGGCGAAGATGTCCGTCATTTCCCGGTCGTAGCGATCCGACCAGAGGTGCGATTCGTCCGCCACGTTAATAAGCTGCGCGGTGACTCGAATGCGATTCGCGGCTCTACGAACGCTGCCCTCGAGAATGGTTCCTACGCTGAGCCTTTGCCCGATGGTACGCAGGTCTTGGTCCTTGCCGCGAAAAGCAAATGCCGAGGTGCGCGCGATTACACGCAACTCGGGCACCCTGGTCAGCGCGTTGATAATCTCTTCGGCCAGACCGTCGCTAAAATATTCGTTTTCTTTGTCGGCGCTTAGGTTGGCGAACGGAAGCACAGCGATCGATGCCGCCTCTTTCTTGGTTTGGCTCGACAAGGTTTGGCTCGACAACGTTTCGCTGGACCAGGTCTCACGAGACAAAGTTGCCCCGGCCAGTGCGCGTCGGACATCAGCCATGCTCTGAAAGCGCTCGTTGGGATCTTTGCGCAAGCATCGAGCAACGTGCTGCTCGAGACTGAACGGAATTGAGGAATTGAAATCTCGGAGCGGCTGCGGTTCCTTGTGCAGAATGGCTGCCAGGGTGGAAATCCAAGATTCGCCTGCGAACGCGCGCCGGCCGGTGAGCATCTCGTACAAAACTAAACCAAAGGAGAAAATATCGGAGCGCGCATCGAGATCTCGTCCTTCCGCCTGCTCGGGAGACATATATGCGGCGGTTCCCATGATTGTTCCCGATAAGGTACGCAAGCTAGCGGTTTCGGCATCGGGGCCCGGCACATCGGGTTGGCTTAATTTCGCCAGTCCGAAATCTAAAAGTTTCGCCCGCCCATCTTCGGTGACGACAATATTTGCTGGTTTCAAATCACGGTGGATGATTTTCGCCGAGTGAGCAGCAGCCAGAGCATCGGCGATCTCAGCGGCATACTTCATCGCGTCTTCCAAGGGCAAGGCGCCTTCGGCGATGATTTGATCCAGGGGCTTACCCGCGATGTATTCCATCGCGATGTAGCCAACGCCGCGCTCTTCCGAGATGTCGTAAATAGTAACGATATTAGGATGATTGAGGCGTGACGCGGCTCGCGCTTCCAGCAGGAACCGCGCTTTCCGATCGGGGTCCAGCACGTTCTCTGTAGACAGAATTTTCAACGCGACGACGCGTTGAAGCCTCACGTCTTTCGCTTTATACACTTCCCCCATCCCGCCCTTGCCCAAAAGGGTGAGGATCTCATATGGACCGAAGCGAATCCCTGCGGCGAAGGTCATAACACTCAACCGATTCTAAACCTCATATTAATGTCACGAGAAGACCCTGCGCGAGGAATGAGATCAGGACGCCGACCCGGAGCGGGCAAACGGAATGGAGAAGTGTGACTTCAGAATCTTGTGATCGGAAAAAAGAGCGAGGGTCGCGGCCGTCGGCCCCCGCGAAAGCGAAACAAGCACACTTCTTCACGTGTTGTTGCTGGATGGCGCTGCCGAAACAGTTTATGTATTTACCGGGATTTGTTTCTGCGCACTCCAGGTGGCGCCGTCGAAGACCGAACACCAGATGGACTTATCGTCACTCGCTCCCTTCCACACTGCATAAAGTGACGAACCGAAGCTGCCGAGTCCTGCGCCGGCGTTGCTGATAATTCCCGGCGCCTGCTTTTGCGCCGTCCAGGTTTTTCCGTCGAAGATTGAATACCCTGAACTCTGGTCCTTAAATTTGCTCTTCCAGATTGCAACGAGAAGATTGTTGAACGCGGCTAGGGATGGTCCTTCAGTCGCAAGAACGTTTGGTACTTGCTTCTGTGCGGTCCAGTTGGTGCCGTTGAAGCAGGAGTACCAAATGCTGGGGTCACCGTACGTGCCCTTCCACGAGGCGTAAAGTGCATTATTGAAAACAGCCAAGGCCGGGGCTGCACTGGTGGCAGCGCCGCGGATTTGCTGCTGGCCCTCCCAGTTGGACCCGTCAAACTTGCTCCAGAAGATTCGCTGATCGCCTTCGAGGCCCTTCCACGCCATGTAAAGAGCGTCCGCGAAAACCGCGAGCCCGGGGCCAGTGCTGCTGCTGGCAACCGCCGCACGCTGTTGGGGAGCCCAGTTTGTACCGTCAAAGATCGTATAGTAGATGCCGGAATCGTTTCCTGCTCCCTTCCAGGCCGCATAAAGTTTGCCTGCGAAGGTGGCCAGCGATACGCCGGAAGTGGTCTCCGCCCCGGGAATTTGCTGCCCCGGCTGCCAAGTCGTGTTATCAAAGCTGCTCCAGAAGAGCTGCTCTCCTTGCCTCCAGGCGATGTACAGATTTTTGTTGAATTCGCTGACTGCGACGGGAAGGCCCGCGGCTTCCAGGGCATACATTAACGCGGTTCCATCAAGGCTGCCGAAACCCGTGCATGCATCCCAGCCAGGCGCCGATGTGTAACCCGGAGCACCGTTGGTAGCGTTGCTTTTGCGGTCGGCAATGTCGCGATAGACATCGGTAGCGGCCAGGGCATACAGAGTAGGGTTAAGGTAGCCGACGGGCTTGCCGAGATTCGCGTTCAACCTCGCCACCAGTCCGGCATACAACGGGGCCACCGCACTGGTACCTCCGACAGGACCAGCGGGCGCGCCATTGTAGACGAGTTGATAACCGCTGTCGGGATCCGCGTTTCCGGCGACATCCGGAAGGCCGCGCCCGACGTGTCCACCGGGATTTGCGGAATGTGGAACTTTCACCCAATTTTGCCACGATTGCAGGGGGAAGATTACGCTGATCCCGCCGCCGGTGGCGCCGTTGTCATTCCAGGTTGCCTCGGCGAATGAAGAGGCGGAGATATTCTGAATCGATGTGCCACCGCAACAAGTGACCCAAGGATCGGAAGCAGGGTATAGAACCAAGGCTTTACCTCCGGCTAAGCCACAACTCGATCCGTTATCTCCGGAGGCGGCCAAAACTGTAACTCCTAAGAGCGCCGCCTCCTGGAACGTGGCACTCACTGCGTCGATGGCGGCCTGAGTCCAGGTCAGGTCACCGATGGTTTCGTTTTCCGGCCAGCCCCAACTGATGGAGAGCACCGAAGGCTTATTCTTGGCGTCATGCACCGCGGTCGTGACCGCGTCCACCCAACCTTGTTCGGTCCAGGGAGTGAAATAAACAGCGATCTGCGCCCCTGGCGCGGCTGCGCCCGCAACATCGATATCAAGTACGACCTCAACGTCATCCTGGCTGCCCGGAGCGTTCGTTGCACCATCGACTCCTACCACGGTGACGGTGGGACTCGGGAGCTTTTGCTTCTGAAAAAACGCGTCGATGTCGCTTTGCTTGAAACCGCCACCGAATTCCAGGATGCCGATGGTTTGGCCACTCAAAGCTGGAGAGTCGGGGGGAAAGTCATAGAGAGCGCCAACCTGTTGCGGCGTCACCGGTACAGCCGCCTGAGCAGCACCCAGCACATTGAGTGGCCCCGCCATCTTGCGGTTGTCGAGTCCGAACACGCCCTCGACAATGCCGTTGAGATCGACCGGCATTTGCACTTGACCTTCGCGGCCACGATAAATCCCGTGAGGCGATTCGTAGCTGCCCAAATCTATCCCGAAGGCGCGGTTCATCTGCGAGACCGTACCGGAGACCACGACCGTGCGCCTCGGAATGCTAGTCTCGACGATCTGGAGTCCGTTCTTACGAGAGAATTGAGAGACGCGTTCGAGGTCGGCGGGGTCGGCGCCATAACGTGTGGCGAATTCTTCGCGCGAAAGCACGACGCCGGGACGGGACAGAGACGCCGCCGCTTGTGAGCGAATGGGGAGCGCCGGCGCGTCGGCGCGGCGCCGCACCCGGATGCTGACCGAAAGGGTCTCCTGTGGATTCGCCGGTCCAGTCCGGCGCGATCCACGCACTGCGCGCCTCTCTGTTTTGTTCAACGGCTTATAATTCGCTGGCGTTGCGGACATATTTCACTCCTTGGATCCAACTCAATTGCGAGCACCGGATGTACTGCGTTCCGTAGCCGGTGGTTGAACTTCACAGGATTTATATACAGTTGACAGCGGCGCATTTGCGGTACGAGGTTGGCGGCAAGAGCGTTATGGATCGCGAACGGCAGCAGGAAACTTTGATAAGTCCAAGAGAACCAAAAAGCGGGTTTCTCGACTCCGCAAAATTGCCCGAAAGACGGGCAATTCCGCTTCGCTTGAAGTGACAGGTCCCAGTTAATCGGAGCTTCTTTATGCGCAGGTGCCGGAGGCGGCTTTCGAATTTTGCTGTACTGCTGCAGTCATCCGATCGGCAGTGCGTTCGGCAAGCGCCATGATGGTCACCATAGGGTTGGCTCCCAGAGCCGTAGGACAGGCACTGGCGTCTCCGATCCATACGCCCGGCACGTCATAGAGTTCGCCGTTCGTGTTGGCGACGCTGATGGCGGGGTCTTTGCCCATGCGGCAGGTGCAGAGCTGATGGGCACTGATCATGGGCTGGGATCCATTCAGGATGGGTAGTTGCGCTACGGATTGAATAAAGTCGTCGAGCTTCTCGCCTCGCTTCCGCGAAACGTACCCATGGGCGAGACTGATAATGATCTCCTGCGCCCCCGCCGCCTCGTGGATGCGGATTGCCTCCCCCGCCGCTCGCCGAAAGTTTTTCTGATCGGTCTCATCGTCCAGCGAGTACACGGGTATGGCGTTTCCCTCGGCATCAATTGTGACTCTTCCATATCCTCGATCACGCAGAAACCAAATGAACGTGCTGATGAACGGAACTTTCATCATCAGTTCTTTATGTTGCCGGCCCGACGCCCAGGGAATCACCGACGCCACGAAACCTGGGCCGAACGCGGGTATCTCCATATAGAAACCAAAGCCTTCCCCCATGTTGACAAACTGTTCGCAGTTGGTAGTCATCGGGGATCCCCACCATCCTTTTTGTTTTTCCTTGTAGACGCCATAAACTGCTCCACCCGGTTGCAACCGAAGAAACTTTCCCACCGCCGCTCCTCCGATACCGGTGCGCAACAGCAATGCAGGCGACTCCAGAGATCCACAAGCGACCACGACCTGCGGCGAATGAACCGTCACTTTGGTGGTATGTCCCTGGTTGGAATAGGTCGCTTCTACTCCCGCCGCTCGCCCATTCTTGACTAAAATACGGTCTGCACGGCAGTGAACGATGAACTGCGCTCCATTACGGAAAGCATCGAGCAAGAACGTTCGCCGCGCAGTTTGCTTTCCTCCAGTTTGGTCCCCGAAGCCGGTGTATCCCGCCATCAGGGGGTTAAACAAGGCAGGATCCCAATTGATGTGGGTCTGCTTGTGAAGGTAGTGAAGCTTCTCGCAGCCTTCCTTCATTCGCAGATTTTGTGCGTTGTAGTAAGAAGTTTCCGTCGAGGACAGAATGCGGCGTTCCACATGATCCAGGTAGTCGTCGAATTCTTCCTGATCCAAGCCGTCCAAACCGTACTGCTGGGCCCAGTCCTGGCGGACCAACGCAGGAGTGCGGACGCAATTCATCCAGTTGATTTCCGTGCCTCCACCCAAGGATCCTCCGGCGAGAAGGGCAACGGTGCCGTTGGCCGTGGGGGTGGCGCCACCTCTGTACCACAAGTGCCGGTATCCCCACAGCTCTAACTGATGGAAGTCGGCCGAGTTGTAATGTCCCCCGGCCTCGAGAATGACGACACGTTGGCCTCGGGCGGAGAGCTTGGCGGCGATCGCAGCACCACCAGCACCAGACCCGACGATGCAAACGTCGGCGTCCATGCTTAGGCTGTCGCCCTGCGGGGTGAGAGTGCGAATCTGTTTTGGCTTCGGGTGTGGGATGCTAATCGGCCCCGGGTATCCCATTGCTTCCCAGTTTGGATTTTGTCCGCGTGGAGATCCATAAGTGACCCCCATCGAGTTGTCTCCTGGCTCTGCGGGAAGACCATAGGTGAGAACCAGGGTCTGCTTTTGAAAGTACGCAATGAGATTCTCGAACTTTGGAGAAGAACTCGAGAGTCCCGTCAACATCTTCTCGCGCTGCGGCAGGGACGCTTCGACGAAGCCCTGGGTCGAAAGATCGTCTAACAAACATATGAGCTCGAGACGCAAACCCTCGGGCACGTCTTCAAACAAGGATTTCGCGATGACCTGATCAGATCCAATGTCCGACGCGGTTCGGGCCCAGAAGCCCAGCGGATCATCTTCGACCTGAATCGACGGAACGAAGGTATCGCACAACTCGCGAAGGACGACACTTTGCGTTTCGTTCAGTTTTGTATACATCGCAACTCTCCGTGCAGCTTGTGTTACTGCGGGCTTGTGACTTGATATCTCAAAGCGCCAGGGGAGGACGCAGCGCCGGTTGTCAAATTGCCGTTCTTTAATTAATTGGTTGAATTAATGGTTTGGCCGCCATTTCAACTGGCGCGTTGGTCTTGGGGAATCAATTTGAAATAGGTCGTCACTAACGCAGTGAAACCAGCCGCCAGGATTTTAATCTGTTGATCGAGATCGTTAGACCAGACCGGCAAGTAACCGCTGCCCAGATACACGGAGGCTCCGCGCACCCCTTCGTACCGTCCGGTTGACTGAGTAACCATGGCGCCACTGCACACCCAGAACTGAGCGCCACCATTCTTGAGCGGGGCAATCTTGGGCGTGGAGGGTCCTACGGTGATCAAAGAAGTGGCGTCCGAATCGAAATAATAGGCTTGCTTGGAATATCCCTGGTTGGTCGCGTGGGTTTTGTCTACGGGGGGTTGGTCAAAAGGGGATACTTGCACCGGAGGCCATTGGAAAGACTCGCCGAGACTGGTGGGGTCGATGGGGAACGTGGTTGCCACTCGCGTTCCTGGCAGAATTTTGTGGTTGAGATCGGTGAGCGGACCATGGGAAGAGAAATAAGGGCTTCCCGTGGGGTCCTTCAACACAATGAACTCATTATTGTTGAAGGCCAGAACTTCTTCCACCGGGCCATTTGCAAGCTGGGGAAATTCGATGCCGCCCGCGAAAGACGCGATGATGTCGCGAATTCCGTCGAGAGCATCGACGACCGTCCTCTGTTCATCGGACATTTTCCACTCCTCGTTCAGAGATAGCGCGGAGTTGTGCCGGCAACTCTGCGTCGATTTAAAGTTCAATGGGAAGGGACAAGCGCTGCCCTCAAATTTGCGGCTGTGGGAGTTTGCCGAGTTAACTAGTCGCAATCGCCGAATTCCGTCGACTGCGGGAGAACCTGCCGGATTTGATCGAAGGTTGAGAGTTCCACGCTAAATTCGTAACGTCGAGGCTTCATGCTTACGAACGGCGCGGTAAGTGCGCCGACGCGGGTAAATCCATTTTGCAAGAAAAGATCGCCGAACTCTTTCGACTCCCAGAAGCTGATCGAGGTAACAAGGTCCGGATCGACGCTAGACTGCAAGACGATCTGCCCAACAAATCCCTCTGCCGGTGTGATGATCTCTGGTATGGCGTGATCGCGGATGGCCGAAATCAGCAAGCTTGCCTGGCCGGGTTTAGCGCTTAGCTCAATGATGTGACTGTGCATGGGGATCGGCTCCTTTTTCTTGCTGGGTGTCGCCACGAACCGGTTGTGGTGCGATTCGGTTCGCCGCATTCACGTTCGGGTCAGCTCCCAAGCCGGCGCTGGCTGCGGCTTTGAGAGGGACGGGAAAAGAGTTTGCGGGGGCGAGGGTATTGACGTTGGAAATCTTTCCTGCCGGACCGACTTGAATTCCAGCGTAGGTGATGTTTTCGGAGGTCGAGAATTGCGCCGCTGCCTGGACTACGCGCTGTACGCCATTCTTCGTCCAGACGCCGAAGCACGAGAGGGTGATGGAATCGAAAACTTCTTGGCCCAACGTCGCGCTTCCATGATCGATCCACGCCAGGCTGTGCATTTCGAACTTTCCTAGTTGCGAGTGATTCTCGTACTCAAAGTGCACCTGGCCTTCACCGGATTTGCCACACATCGAGAAATGGTAAGAGAAGACATCGCCGCGCGATGAGACCGAATGTTCGGACCCAATGGTAAGGCCCGTACATGGTGCTTCCACATGCTTGATTCCCCGAAGCCACAAGTAAGGATCGAGCGCACCTCCGTCGACGACCGGGAAACCTGTAGATAGGTTCGTGTCGGGAAACAGGTAGCCGGGCGGATAGGGAATATGGACCTCCCCGAAGAAATCGAACACCAGTTCACCGCGGGAACCTGCTCGCAGCTGCCCAGGCCCCTTGAAGAAGAAAGAGCTTTTCGGTGTGCGGGGCTCTACCCGAAGCAGCGCGAACAGCA
>Ga0302319_10009367_pt1 | contig 18843 bp, 18 predicted proteins | sample Bog_T0_2_FD_203319 | JGI IMG/M metagenome (GOLD analysis project Ga0302319, IMG submission 203319) | Peat permafrost microbial communities from Stordalen Mire near Abisko, Sweden - Bog_T0_2 | ecosystem: Environmental > Terrestrial > Soil > Wetlands > Peat | place: Sweden: Abisko, Stordalen Mire... | reverse complement strand
TCCGTCGAGGCGCGGTTTTCGTCCTCGCTCACGCGCCGCATCGTCACGCTCAATCTGGGCGGCCTGCTCGTGCTCGTCGTCGGCTTTCTCTGGCTCAATCATTTCCGCGCCGACATCATCGAGGCGCGCACCCAGAGCCTGACGACGCAAGCCGGCATCATCGCGGCCGCCATCGCCGCCTCGGCCGCCGTGGAGACGGACACGATCCGCGTCGACCCGGAGAAGCTGCTGCAACTCGCGCCGGGCGATGCTCCTCCGGTCGCGCAAGGCGACGAGGATTCGATCGAGTTCTCCATCAATCCCGAGCGCGTCGGTCCCGTGCTGCATCGCCTCGTCACGCCGACGCACACCCGCGCGCGCATCTACGATCGCGACGGGCAATTGTTGCTCGACACGCAGACCCTCAGCGCGCGCTCATCGAACCCGCGGGCGGACGCGGCCGACGTCGCGACCGAGGACACGACCTGGCCGCAACGTCTCTGGGCGACGCTGCGCCACGCGCTCGAACCCGCGCAGGCGCCGCGTCAGCCCGCCAATTGGGCCGCCAACGGCAAATCCCTGCCCGAGGTCGCCGAGGCGCTGAACGCCAAGATTTCCGCGATGACTCGTGTGAACGCAACGGGCGAAACCATCGTCTCGGTCGCCGTGCCGATCCAACGCACCAGCTTCGTGCGCGGCGCGCTGGTGCTGTCGACGCGCGGCGGCGACATCGACAAGGTGATCTCGGCCGAACGCTGGGGCCTGCTGCGGTTCTTTCTCGTCATCGCGGCGGTGATGCTGGTGCTTTCGCTGTCGCTCGCCAACACGATCGCCGAGCCCGTGCGCAAGCTCGCGGACGCCGCCGAGCGCGTGCGCCGGGGCATCAAGTCGCGCCAGCAAATCCCCGATTTCACCAACCGCACGGACGAGATCGGCCATCTTTCGCGCGCGCTGGGGGAGATGACGCAGGCGCTGTACAGCCGCATCGACGCCATCGAGAGCTTCGCCGCCGACGTCGCGCATGAACTGAAAAATCCGTTGACCTCGCTGCGCAGCGCCGTCGAGACGCTGCCCCGCGTCAAGAGCGGCTCCTCACGCGATCGCCTGCTCGAAATCATGCAGCACGACGTGCGTCGGCTCGATCGGCTCATCAGCGACATCTCCGACGCCTCGCGGCTCGACGCGGAACTCGCGCGCGGCGATTCGGCGCCGGTCGACGTCGCCGAACTGACGCGCGCGGTCGTTTCGATGCTGGGCGACTCTCCGCGCAGCCGAGGCGTCAAGCTGGCGACGACGATCGAAGGCGCGACTCGGGGCAAGAACGCGCCCGCCTATGTCGTCATCGGTCATGATTCGCGGCTCGCGCAGGTCGTCACCAACCTCATCGACAACGCCTGCTCGTTCTCGCGACCCGGCGGCGAGGTGCGGATTCGCCTGAGTCGCAAATCCGCCGAGGCGGCGGGAGAGCCCGACGGAATCGGCGAGCGCATCCTCGTCGAGGTCGAGGACGACGGGCCGGGCATCCCCGCCCACGCCCTGGAGCGCATTTTCGAGCGCTTCTACACCGACCGCCCCGACGACGGTTTCGGGCAGAACTCCGGTCTGGGGCTCTCGATTTCGCGCCAGATCATCGAGGCGCATATGGGGCGCATCTGGGCGGAAAATCGCCCGCTGCCGCCCGGCTATGTCGCGCCGCCGCCGGACGAGGACGACGAGGACGAGCCGACGCGGCATGGCGCCGGCGCCCGTTTCACGGTCAGCCTGCCGGCCTGCGCGGCATGAGCGCGAGCATCCACGCCTGCGCGATTGTCGTGGGCGAGCGCGGCGTGCTGATCCGCGGCCCCTCCGGCGCCGGCAAGAGCCTGCTTTCGCTCGCGATGATCGCCCAGGCGCGGCTGACCGGCGCTTTCGCGGCGCTCGTCGCCGACGATCGCGTGTTCCTCGACGTCGCCTCGGGACGGCTGCTGGCGCGGGGCGCGCCCGGCTTCGAGGGTCTGATCGAAAGCCGCGGCGTGGGACTGCTGGCCATGCCGCATGAGCCGCGCGCGGTGTTGCGCATGGTTGTCGATCTCGGCGCGCGTGGCGACACGCCGCCGCGCTGGCCAGCGGATGACGCGCGTCACATTGAAATTCAGGGCGTTGTGTTGCCGCGATTCGCGTTGGACCTCGCTCCGGGTCTACAAGAGGGCGCCTATGCGGCTCTGCGGGGACTTGATAGGGTCGCCTGAGATTTCGTCGGGGAATCGCCGCCGGAATTGCTAATTTCGCTTGATCATTGCGCCGCGGTGCACAAAAATGCGTCCCTTGGTCTTGGTCAAACCGTTGGCGCGGCGGCGGGCGACGATAGGGCAGAAGCGGTGGATTGTTGATGATCGGAATGGTCCTGGTGACCCACGGCCAGCTCGCCGACGGCTTCCGCGCCGCCTTGGAGCATGTCGTCGGACCGCAATCGCAGTTCGAGACGATCGCGATCGGACCCGAGGACGACATGGAGCAACGGCGCTCCGATATTCTCGACGCCGCTTCGCGCGTGCAGGACGGCAGCGGCGTCGTCCTGCTGACCGACATGTTCGGCGGCACGCCGTCAAATCTAGCGATTTCCGCGATGGACGGCGGACGCATCGAAGTCATCTGCGGCATCAATCTGCCGATGCTGATCAAACTCGCCACGTTGCGCGACACCGCCAATCTCGATCACGCCGTGATCGAGGCGCGCGACGCGGGCCGCAAATACATCACCGTCGCAAGCAAGGTTCTGGCCACCAAATGAGCGACGACATGGACTTCGAAGGGCAGCCGTGCCCGCCGCCGCCCGACTTCGCCGGCGCCGAAGTGCGCGAGATGCGAATCGTCAATCGCAAGGGCCTGCACGCCCGCGCCACCGCCAAATTCGTGCAATGCGTCGAGCGGTTCGACGCGGAGATCAAAGTCACGCGCTGCGGCGAGACCGTCGGCGGCGATTCGATCATGGGTATACTGACGCTCGGCGCCGGTCTCGGCTCGACCATCAGCGTCGCCGCCCGCGGCGCGCAGGCCAATCAGGCGCTGGAAGCGATTGCGACCCTCGTCGCCGCGCGTTTCGGCGAGGAAGAGTAGCCCCGTCTACATACGGAAATCCTGCCCCAGATACAGCCGCCTGACGTCGGGATGCCGGATGATCTCGTCCGGCGGCCCCTCGGTCAGGACGTGGCCGCTGTGGATGATATAGGCGCGATCGATTAGGCCGAGCGTCTCGCGCACGTTGTGGTCGGTGATCAGCACGCCGATGCCGCGGCCCTTCAGATGTCGAACGAGATCCTGAATGTCGCCGACCGCGATCGGGTCGATGCCCGCGAAGGGCTCGTCGAGCAGCATGAAGGAAGGCTTGCCGGCGAGCGCGCGCGCGATTTCGCAGCGCCGCCGCTCGCCGCCCGAAAGCGCGATCGAAGGCGACTTGCGCAGGCGGGCGATGTCGAACTCCTCGAGTAGCGAATCGAGCTGCATCTCGCGCTGACGCCGGTCCGGCTCGTTGACCTCGAGCACCGCGCGAATATTGTCCTCGACGTTGAGGCCGCGAAAGATCGACGCTTCCTGTGGGAGATAGCCGATGCCCAGCCGCGCGCGCTGGTACATCGGCAACAGCGTCACCGGGTGGCCGTCGAGTTCGATCGCGCCCTTGTCGGGTTTGACGAGGCCGGTGATCATGTAGAACACCGTGGTCTTGCCCGCGCCGTTGGGCCCGAGCAGACCCACCGCCTCGCCGCGCCGCACGAACAAGCTGACGTCCTGCACGACCGTGCGCGCGCCGTAACGCTTGCCCAGATTGTAGACCGCGAGCGCGCTCTGGCGACCCGAAAGCATCTCGGGTTCGGCGTCCGTTTCCGGCGCGGGAAACGGTTCGGCGCGCGGGTCGAGGGCGGCGGAACTCACGGCGTGGCCGGGATGTCGAGGTTCGATCGCATTCATGGGGTTTTCGGTTTGGCGGGGGTCGTCCCATCGACGCTGCCCGGCAGGAATTGCCCGCTGACGCGCTCGTGCGAGCCGACCTTGCCGCTTTCCATCGTGGCTTGGCCCGTCGTCAGATCATAGGTCAATTTGTCGCCCTTGGTGACGTTGCGGCCATCGCTGATCGTGACGTGGCCGGAGAGGATCACGGTGTTTCTCGGCTTGTCATAGGCGCCGTTGTCGCCCGTGGCGGTTTGCGTCTTCGAGAGCATGGTGACGGGTCCGGCGCAATCCATATGGCGCAATCCGCTCGATGCGGCGGGGCCGCCGGGCTTGGCGTCGGCCGCCGGGACGGGGGTGGGGGTCGCGGCGCCGCCGGGCCCCGCGCCTTTTTCCATATAGATCGTCAACATCGAGCAGGTCAGCTTGGTGTCGCCCTGAATGGCGACGACATTGCCGGTGTAGATCGCCTTCGATTCCTTCTCGAAATAATCGAGCTTGTCGGCCTCGACCGAGATCGGCGCCTTGGAATTGCCGCCCGGCAGGATCGACACGGCTTCGGGCTTGTTCGCCGCCGCTTGGGCGGTCGACGCCGCCAGCGCCATCATCAAGGCGAGCGCGACCGCGGTTTTCATGGCTCGGTTCCCTTGATGGATCGCGCGGCGTCCGCGTCGCCGTCCCTGGACCGGATGATCGTCTTGACATGCCCCAGGAAGGATATCTCCTGGCCGTTGTCGCGCACCGAAGCCCCGTCGGCGACGATCGAGGTTCCGGTGTCGACCAAAACGGAGACCGGCTCCTGGGTGGTGAAGGCGTTGGACTTGAAATCGATATGCGCGCTGGTCAGTTCGACCGTGTAACGGCTGTTCTTGAGCCGCACAACCCCGGTCAGATCGAGCGTTTCACGCACGGTCTCGTAATGCCCTTGGGTCGCGGAAATGTGCATCGTGTCGTGATCCGGGGCGCCGATGTCGCCTTCGATCGCGAGGAGTTCGACCTGCGTCGGATGCAGCACGTCCTGGATCGCCTTGGCCGCGTTGATGACATAGCCGTCGCCGTTGGGCCTGGCGCCGGTGAGGCGGGGCTTGTCCATCGTGATCTTGGTTCCGTCGATGGACATCTGGCCGATCGAAAGTCCAGCCAGGCGGGGGCCGAACGTCCGATACAAGCCGAGCCCGGTCAGAATCGCGACGGCCCCGACGGCGCCGACGATCAGCGCAACGCGGAGCACGCGCACGAGCGCGGAATGCCGGCGCGCGGAGGCGAAGGCGCGCGCGCTCCGGGCCTCGCCGGCCGCGTTCGCGGGCGTATGCCCCGTCCATCGCTCCCGCGCGGCGGGACTCATCGACATGCTAATTCCTGAAATTCACGACGGCGCGATCATAGCCGCTCAGCTTCTAAAACGGAATGAGGGACGAAGTAGGGCGCTCGGGCCGTCCACCAGAGATTGCGCCGGCGCCGATTTTGCGTTTAATGCGTCGACCGGCCGAATCCGCGCCGGGCCGGTAGCTCAATGGTTAGAGCCGGCCGCTCATAACGGTCTGGTTGGGGGTTCGAGTCCCTCCCGGCCCACCAGGGCGGCGGGGCCGGGCATAAACTTTATAAAACTCAATAGTTTACGTGCGTCCAGACGCCTTGGGGTCGCAAGGCCGCCTACCAGGGACGGCAAATTGCCCTTCGCGTCTCGCGTTGTCGCTCGTCCTCGGTCGGCGGGGGTCTCCGGCTGCTCGGTCAGTCGATCTTCCGGCGTTCTCACAGACCCCTGATGGTCGCCCGTCCGCGATCGAGCACCACGATATCGCGCTCCTTGACGCGACAGCGGAAGCGCACGTCCTCGCCATCGACATAAAACTCCGTCACGATCGTCTCGCCCGGAAACACCGGCTTGCTGAAGCGCACGAACATGGAGCGCAACCGCTCCGGCTCGCCGGGCGCGAATGTCTGGATGAGCGCCCGCGTGGCGATTCCCATCGTGCACAAGCCGTGCAAGATCGGACGCGGGAAGCCGGCCTTCAGCGCCGGCGCGGGATCGGCGTGAATCGGATTGTAGTCGCCGCTGAGGCGGTAGATGAGCGCCTGCTGCGGCAACGTGGCGATTTCGCAGCGTCGCGCGGGCGGCCCGTCCGGCAACGCGCTCGGCGTCGCGGGCGCCTGTCCGAACGAACCGCATCCGCCGTCGCCGCGCAAAAACACTGCGCTTCGGACCGTGGCGAGGAGATCGCCCGCCGCGTCGAACAGACGTTTGGTCTGATAGAGAATCGCGCCCTTTTCCGGCCCCTTGTCGTCGACCGCCTCGATTTCATATTCGCCGCGCACCTTGCCTTCAGCGGGAATAGGCTTGTGGATCTCGAAACTCTGCTCGCCGTGCAGGATCTTGACCCAGTCGATGCCGAATTCCGGTCGTTTGGCCCAGAAGCCGGGATGCGCGAGAACCACGCAGAGCGACGGGACCGCTTTCAGCGCCTCCTCATAGACATAGGTAAGCTCGGAGGGGTCGACCGGATTGCCGCCGTAACCGAGTCCCAACGCGTAAAGGATGGCGTCCTTCGCGGCATAGCTTTGTTCGATCGGCGGGAAGCGATAGTCTCTGAGAACGGTCACATGCATCGACAGTCTCCACGCGCGTGTAGGGCAAATGGCCGATCGAGGCCGTTGTTGTGCTCTCGCATACGATACGCCAGCGTCCTAACTTCTCGAATTGGGCCTGTCGACGAGGGCTGGGCGCCCTCGCGCCTCGGCACCGCTATTTCGCGTCGATGACCTCGCCCACGGGAATCCAACGCTCACCCTCGATCTTCTGGATTTGCATTTGCTTGATGGGGCGCATGTCGGCGGGGTTGGTTCGCACGCGCACGCCGGGCAGCAGCATCGGCAAAGTCAGGTCGATGCTCGTGGCCTGAGTCATGACATTCGGCCGCGATAAATCGCTTCCCGAGCGTTTGAGCACATCCACCATCGCCTGGGCGACGCTGTAGCCGTAGACGTTCAAGAAGTCGTTCGGATTGGCGGCGGGAAGGTATTTGGCGAGCCACGCTCTCCATTGCTTGACGGCGGCGTCGTCTGACCAGAGCGGACTGTTGGGATCTTTCAGGTAGGTGGCGGAAATCAGACCCTGAACGCGCTCGAGCCCGATGGCGCGCAAAACGCCGGCGATCGACGATGACGAATAGGCGACGATCTGCGTCGGCTTCCAGCCGAGCTCATTGGATTTTCGCAAGGCCTGAGCCGAGGCCTTCGGCGTCGACATATAGAACACCAGATCGGCGCCCGAAGACTGAAGCGCGAGAATTTGGCTGTCTATCGTTGGTTCGGACACATCGTACGAAACTTCCTTGACGATCATGCTGGGAGCCTTTTCGCCGAGCCCTTCCTTGAAGCCGCGTAGATATTCTTTTCCGAAATCGTCGTTCTGATACAGAATCCCGATCTTGGCGTCGGGATGGTTGGCGAGGACCCAACGCCCATAGATGCTCGCCTCCGCGTCTTGTGTCGGCGACCAGGCCAGCGTCCATGGGAATTGCGTGGGATTGTTGAACCGGGACGACGCGCTGCCGACAAAGAGCTGCGGCACCTTGCGCGCGTTCAGATATTTCTGAACCGCGACATTGGTGGCGGTGCCGATGGATTGGAAGATCAGCAGCACATCCTCGCTTTCGACGAGCTTGCGTGTCTGCTCGACGCTGACCGCGGGATTATACCCGTCATCGACTGCGATCAGCTTGATCTTCCGTCCGTTGACGCCGCCTTCGTCGTTTACGTAACGAAAATAGGCGTCTTCCGCAGCTGATGCGACAGACAGCGACGACAGCGGTCCGCTGAACGGCATGGCTTGGCCGATCCGAATTTCCGTATCGCTGACCCCGGGCTCGCTCATGGCCGAGGTGGCGAAGCCAGCGGCGGCGACGGTCGCCAACAAGAATGCGAGCGCGCGAAACGATTTCATTTGGGTCTCTCTCATTTCCGGCCTTTGATCCGACTATCGAAACGCGACGCTTGGCGAGCGAGGGAGCGCAACATGGTCAATTCAGTGATACGAACGACCGCCGTCCACAGCCAAGGTCGTTCCCGTCACGTAGGAAGACTCGTGGCTCATCAGAAACAGGACCGCGTTGGCGATTTCACTCGCCTCGGCGACGCGCTTCAAAGCATAAGGCGACTTCGCGGGATCTCTCGCCGCGACCCGCAAACTCTCCGGCAGGATCGGCGTGTCGACGGCGCCCGGGCAGACGGCATTGACGCGGATATTCGGAGCCAACTCGTACGCCAGCGCCTTCGAGAACGCGGTGAGCCCCGCCTTCGAGGCGACATAGGCGGCGATGGACAGGCTCACCGGCAACAGCGCCGACGCCGAGGATACGTTGACGATCGCCGATCCCTCCTGCAAGTCGAGAAACGGCGTCGCCTCGCGGCATACGAGAAAAGGGCCCGTGAGGTTGACGCTCAGCACGCGGTTCCAATCGGCGAGCGAAAGTTGACGAAAAGGGCCGGAAAGGCCGATTCCGGCGACATTCGCGACGCCGTCCAGGCCGCCGAGCGCTTCGGCGGCGCCCCGCACGGCCGCGCGAACCCGCGCTTCATCGGTGACATCGACGACGAAGGGATGGGCGGATAGACTGTCGCAAACCTCTCGCAGCGCCGACTCGGTGCGGTCCAGAATGGCGAAGCTGGCGCCTTCGGAGCGGAAGAGCTCCGCCGTGGCCTTGCCGATCCCTGAAGCGCCGCCCGTGAGCAGAATTCGCCTGCCCGCCAGGCGTCCTTTTTCATGGGTTGTGCTCGTCTTCCGCTCTGGACTCATCGAGGGCTTCCTCCGCAATTGCATGTTCGCCGAGTTCTTCCGGTCGGCGCGATGCGTGGTGTGCGACACGGCACGAAACTAGTCCGCATGCGTATTTTATGCAACTGATTGATTCGATGCTCAGAGCTGTAAGCCGCCATCGACGGCCAGCGACTGTCCGGTGATATAGTTCGCCCTGGACGACAGCAGAAATACGACCGCTTCCGCGACCTCGCTCGCGGCGCCGAAGCGCCTCAGCGGCAGTGCCTTGCGCAGACCCTCGGTGTACGCCTGGAGTCCATCGCGAGCGAGAAATTCGCGCCCGAGCCCGGCGTTGATGAAACCCGGCCCGACGCAATTGGCGCGCAGCCCGTAACGACCCTCCTCTTTCGCGATCGTGCGCATCAGCAATTCGATCGCCGCCTTCGGCGCGGCCGACAACACGTCCTGGATGGGCGCTTTCTCCACCGCCGGCGTGATGAGGGCGACAATGGCGGATTTAGCGCGCTTCTTCAGATGCGGCGCGGTCGCGAAAACGAGATTAAAGCAGCCGTTGACGTCAACGTCCATCACGCGCTTCCATTCGGCCGGAGTGGTCGCGGTCGCATAGTTGAAAGTCAGAGGGGGACCGGCGGCGTAGATAACAGAGTGAATCGAACCAAACCGCTTCGCGACGCCGTCGGCGTATCTCGCGACCTCGTCGGCGTTTTCCAGCGACACCGCCGTCGCCTCGGCGCGTCGGCCGAGCGCGGTCACCGCGGCGACAGCTTCGTCGGCGGCGCCTTTGTTGGCGCGATAGGTGAGCGCGACTTCCGAGCCCGCCGAGGCCAGCGCGCGACAGATCTCGCGCCCGATGCCGCCGCTGCCTCCCGCGACAATGGCGACTCCCTCACGGAAATTCGAATCGATCACGACGGCGCTCCTCAAATGGTTGTTGGCGACAACTGGCCGGAAGGCGCGATCCCGACGGGAAGAGTCGGTTCCTGCCTATAGGCGGTAACTCAAGGGGCAAATCCGGGCTCCGAAACATACTGGCCGTCGTGGCCGGACTTGATCCGGCCATCCATGCGCGACATAGGCTCGACAAAGCTCGGTTCCTGGATTGCCGGGTCAAGCCCGGCAATGACGGGGCGCGCCGCGCTTGAGTTGGCGCCTTTGGGCGGCAACCGGGCCGTCCGACCTCAACCGCGTCCGCTCAGGGATGGATAGGCTCGCCCGACCCATTCCATTTCGCGCCGTCGAAAGTCACCATCTGGAACGACTTGATGGGGTCGAGGTCGGTGGGCGTGGTCTGAAAACGGATGCCGGGCACATACATCCTCGGCTGCACGTCGATGTGTTGGGCCAGATCGCGAATGTTGTCCCGCGTGAGGTTGTCTCCGGCCCGCTTCAGAAGATCGATGAGAACGTCGTCGGTCGCATAGGCGAACACGTTCGAAATGCTGTTGACGTCGCCCGAGGGAAAATAGGCCTTCATAAATTCTCGATATTCGATCGTGTTCTTGTCGTCCTTCCACGTCGGGTCCTCAGGATGCTTGATTACCGTGGTGCTGATGATTCCCTTGGAATAATCGAGGCCCGCCGGCGTGAGCACCGTGTCGATGCCGGTCGACGACCAACCGAGATAGATCGTCGGCTTCCATCCCAATTCCCCGATCTTGCGGATCGCCTGCGCCGCGCCCTTCGCAAGGGCGCCGAGCACGACCACATCGACGCCCGAGCCGCGCAATTGGAGAATCTGCGACTCGACGGTCGGATCCGCGATCTGGAACGATTGCGTGGCGGTCAGATATTGCGCCGCTTTGTCGCCGAACCCGGCTTTCAGCCCATTGAGATAGTCTCGGCCGTAGTCGTCGGCCTGGTACAGGAGACCCACTTTGGCGTCGGTCGAGTTCGCCATGATGTGACGGGCGAAAATGAGAGCTTCCGAGACATAGTGCGGAATACTGCTCGTCGCCCAAGGATTCTTGGCGGGATCGTTCCATTTCGAGGCGCCGGAATTCAGCAGCAACTGCGGCACCTTCTTGCTCGCGAGATAGGGTTGCACCGCGGTGTTCACGGAGGTGCCCAACGAGTTGTATACGAACAGCACGTTCTCCGATTCCACCAACTTGCGCGTCTCTTCCACCGCGCGCGCTGGGGTGAAGCCGTCGTCGTGGCAAATCAACGTCAACTTGCGACCGTTGACGCCGCCGGCTTCGTTGATCTTCCTGAAATAGGCGTCATGAGCGGCGCAGGCCACGCCATAGGATGACGCCGGACCGCTCAACGGCGCGGTAATCCCGATCTTGATCTCGGTGTCGCTCGCGCCGGGATCGTAGTGCGTCTCCGCCGTGGCCGGAGAACCCCATGCCAGACCAGCCGCCAAAATCAAACTCGAATACATCGAAAATCTCATTTCATCCTCCCGTTTCGCCGCGGCTTCAGCCGACGATTTCGTTGTTATGCATATCATATGCTAACGACTGATATTCCCGCAAGTCACGCGCGCCGCGTTATCGCGGCCCGGCGCGCCGTTCGGGGACCTGGATCGGCGCCGGACCGCTGGCGGGCGCGCGGCGGGCCCGACCCAACCAAGCTCGCGCCTTTTCCAGCAGCCCCCATCCGCCGCTCGGCAAGACATACATGAGCGCGATCAGCATGATTCCATAGATCGCGCCGGTCGCGGCCTTGGAAATGCTCGACGCGACGTCGGGTATCAGCACGATGAAGGCCGCGCCAATGAAGGCGCCGTAGAGCGAACCGACGCCGCCGATGACGACCCCCACCAGCAGATAGATCGACAGGAACATCGTAAAGCTGTCGGGAGCGACGAACTGAATGACGATCGCGCTCATCGCGCCCGCGACGCCGGTGTACAGCGCGCTGACGCCAAAGGTCAGGGTCTTGAACAGCGCGACGTCGACGCCCATCGATTCGGCCGCGACCGGCTGGTCGCGGATCGCCGTTATCGCGCGCCCCACCCGGCCATCTAGAAGATTGTTCGCGAGATAGAACAACCCGAGCGTGATTATGAGCGTGAAATAATAGAGCCATTGATCGGCGTCCAACGGCAAATGGAGCGGCGCCTCTGGCTTGTCGAGAAACAACCCCTGGACGCCGCCGGTCCAATCCTCGAACTTCTCGTATTTCAGCAATTGCGGCACGGCGAGCGCCAGGGCGAAAGTAGCCAGCGCGAGATAATGCCCCTCGAGCTTCAGCGCCGGCAAGCCGAACGAGAAGCCGGCCGCGAAACTGATCGCGGCGGCGAACGGCAACGCTCCCCAATAAGGCAGACCGAAGTGGGAGACCAGGATCGCCTCGGAATAGGCGCCGATCGCATAGAACGCGCCGTGCCCGAGCGAGATTTGTCCGTTGAAGCCGGTGAGCAGATTGAGGCCGACGATCGCGATCGCGTAGACCCAAATTTGCGTGAGTTGAAAGACCTGGAACCCGGAAGCGATCCACGGCGCCAATATGGCGAGCGCGAGCGCGGCCGTGATGAGGGTTCGGGATTGAAATGGGGGGAGTGGAGCGGTCATGGCCGGGATCTCTCAAACGCGCCGGACGGCGCTGACGCCGAACAGACCCGCGGGCCGCACCAACAAAATCGCCACGACCACGGCGAGAGCGAAAGAAAGCTTCAGTTCATGGCCGATCACATAGGTTCCCATCAGGTTCTCGAGCACGCCGAAAATCAGTCCCCCGGCGACGGCGCCGGCCGGGTTGCCGAGCCCCCCCAGCATCGCCGAGGCGAAGGCGTAGAGCAGCACGCCGAGCATCATGTTGGGATCGAGATAGACGACCGGCGCGATCAACATGCCGGCGACGGCGCCGAGCGCGCCCGCCATGCCCCATCCGAGCGCGAGCATCCAGCCGACGCGAATTCCCACCAATCGCGCCGACGCCGGGTTCAGCGCCGCGCCGCGCATCGCGAGGCCGAGCTTGGTGAACCGGAAGAAGGCGAACAACGCGACGAGCTGGACGAAGGTGACGGCGACGACGAACAGTTCATGCGCATCCACCAGCGACGTCCCCGTCGAAAGTCCGCGCACCGGGCTCGGGAAATCCTTCAGCATGAAACCCCAAATCCAACCGGCCAGCGCGTTGAAGGTCAGCAACAGGCCGACGAACACGACCACCAGCGAGAGATGCGGCGCGGACGAGAACGCGCGCACAACGGTGCGCTCGATGACGACGCCGAAAATGAACGACACGACGATCGTGAGCAAGAACGTCGCCCAATAGGGCAGACCGGCCGCCAGCAGCGTCCACGCGAAGTAAGTGCTCAGCAACGCCATCTCGCCCTGGGCGAAGTTGATGTGATTGGTGGATTTGAAGATCATCACCAACGCCAACGCGAGGCAAGCATAGATCGAGCCGGTCGCCAGGCCCGAGGATATCTGCTCGACGAACAGTTCCATGTCTATGCCTCAATAGCCGAGATAGGCGCGACGCACGCCTTCGTCGTCGCGCATCTCGTCGGCCGTCGCCGAGATGACCACGGTTCCCGTTTCGATGAGGCAGGCGTGGTCGGCGAGGTCGAGCGCCAGCCTAGCGTTCTGCTCGACGAGCAACACGCTCACCTTTTCCTCCTGGTTGATGCGCCGCAGGATGCGAAAGATCTCGCGCACGATCAGCGGCGCCAACCCGAACGAAGGTTCGTCCAGCAAGAGCAGGCGCGGGCGAGCCATCAGCGCGCGCGAAATCGCCAGCATCTGCTGCTCGCCGCCCGACAGCGTGCCCGCTTGTTGTCGCCGTCTTTCCTTCAGGGCCGGAAAGTAGCTCATCACGCGATCGAAGGAGTCGCGATACGCCCGCCCGCCGCTCAGCAGATATCCGCCGAGCTGGAGGTTTTCCTCGACACTGAGTTCCGAGAAGGTGCCGCGTCCGTCGGGAACGTGAGCGACGCCGCGCCGGGCGATGTCCTCGGTGGAAAGCGCATCGATGCGCTCGCCATCGAAGATGATCGAACCGTTCGTGCGAATGGTCGCGCAGATCGACCTCAATGTCGTGGTTTTGCCCGCGCCGTTCGCGCCGAGCAGCGCCGTGATGCCGCCCGCCTCGACGGCGACATCGACGCCGAACAGAGCCTGGGTCGAGCCGTAGAAGGCCTGAAGCGCGACCGTTTGCAAAATCGCGGGCATCAGATCTCCGCCCCGAGATAGGCTTCGATGACGGCGGGCGCGTTGCGAACTTCGGCTGGCGGCCCATCGGCGATCTTGCGGCCGAAGTTGATCGCCACGATCTTGTCCGAGATCGACATGACGAGGTTCATGTGATGCTCCACCAGCAGCACCGTCACCTCATAGTGCATGCGCACGCGTTGAATCTGGCTCTCGAGGTTTTCGACTTCCTCGTGGTTGAGCCCGGCGGCGGGCTCGTCGAGGAGCAGGAGGCGCGGCCGCGTCATCAGCGCTCGCGCCAGTTCGACCCGCTTGCGGATCGGGAACGGCAGACCGCCCGCGAGATCGGCGCGGAACGGTTCGAGATCCATGAACGTGATGAGTTCGGATCCGCGCCGGCGGAGTTCCGCCTCTTCCCGACGCGCCGACGCGGGTTTGAACGCGGCGGCGATGAAGCCCGCGCGCGCCGGGCCATGCCCGCCGACGAGCACATTGGCCTCGACGGTCATCTTGTCGAACAAAGCCACGTTCTGAAACGTCCGGCCGAGGCCGAGACCGGCGATCCGATGCCGCGGCGCGGCGAGAAGCGACTTTCCCTCGAACAGGATCTCGCCGGCGGCCGGCTGATACAGCCGACTGAGGCAATTGAACAACGAGGTCTTGCCAGCGCCGTTGGGGCCGATCAAGCCGACGATCTGTCCCGCTCGGATCGTGAAACTGACGTCATGCAGCGCGAATATGCCGCCGAAGCGGACCGAGAGGTTGCGCACCTCGAGCAGCGGCGGCGGCTCGCCGCGATCGTCGTCGTTCGCGCTTGTCGTCGCCATCGGCTCAGGGCTTCTTTCGCGCCAGACGCGCGCGCGTTTCGGCGAGCAAGTCGCGGAATTCCTCCCCCATCACCAGGCCGCTGACGGCGAGGCGTTCGACATTGCGTCCTTGACCGCGGTCGAGGTCGGCGGCGAGCTCGATCGCGAGTTTGGCGGCGGCGACGGTTTCGCTGGGCTGTTTGGCGAGGTTCTCGCAAAACGCCCACACCTCGGCCTCGAATTGATCGTCGGGATAAACGTCATGCACGAGGCCGATCGCCAACGCGCGCTCCGCGCTAATCGGCAGATTGGCCATGACGAACCAGCGCGCCCAGTGCGGGCCGACCATGCGCGTGAGCCGGCTGACGCCTCCGGAACCCGGGAGCGATCCCAGCGCCGTCTCGGGCAGCGCGTAGCTGGCGCTCGCGGCCGCGAGGCGGAAATCGCACGACAGCGACATTTCCAACGCGCCGCCCAGACATGGGCCCTGATGCGCGACAACGATCGGCTTCTCCGCCGCCTCGAAACCGTCGAGCAGCGGATGCAGACTGCCCTTGCTTTCTCGATACCACCGGCGAAAGGCGGCCATACTGCGTATCGACATATCAGGGAACATTTCGCTGTTGATGTCGGAGCCGGCCGAGAAATATCGGCCTTTCGCGCGGATCAACATGACTCGCAGCGCATCGTCGTCAAGCAGTCGCGCGAGCCCCGCCGCGAGTCCCTCGGCGATTTCGAGATTGATCGCGTTGAGTTTCTCCTGGCGGTCGATGACGACCTCGAGGATGCGCCCTTTCGCGGAAATCTGGAGGGAAGGGTTCATTGTCTCGAGCCTCGAAATGACCGCGCCATCAGCCCAACGCAGCCTTGGCGATGATATTGCGCTGGACCTCATTGGTGCCGCCGAAGATGGACCAGCAGCGGCCGTAGAGATATTCGTGCGCGAGCGCGCTCGCCCGTTTCGCCGGCGTGCTCGGAATTTGCAGCGGATCGCGAAGATCCGCGGGGTCGTGCACGCCCGCGTAAGGGCCTTCCAGGTCGAGCGCGACCTCGGTCAGGGCCTGCAAGACCTCGGTTCCGCGAATCTTCAGCAACGAACCATCGGCTCCCACCGGCCGTCCCTCGGCCCAGGCTCGCACCAGATAGGATTCCACCGCGGTCAGCGTGTTGAGTTTTGTCTCGACATCGATCATCTTCGCCGCCAACCGCGCCTTGACGAAGGTCGGCGTGTCGGGATCGCGATCGACTTGCGCACGCATGCCCCTGAGCACTTGCAGAAGTCGCAGCTTCGGACCGGTATCGGCGATGGAGATGCGCTCGTTGCCGAGCAGGAACTTCGCGATGTCCCATCCCTTGCCCTCGACGCCGACCAGATTCTCGGCGGGAACCACGACATTGTCGAAGAAGGTCTCGTTGGTGTGATGCTGGCCGTCCAATGTCAGAATCGGACGGATCGTCAGGCCGGGCGTCTTCATGTCGATCAACAGAAAGCTGATGCCCTCCTGACGCTTGCCGCGGTTGTCGGTGCGGACGAGACAATGCATCCAGTCCGCCCAGTGCGCCTGCGTCGTCCATAGTTTCGAGCCGTTGACGCGGTAGACATCGCCCTCGCGCACGGCGGACGTCTTGAGCGACGCCAGATCCGAACCGGCGCCCGGCTCGGAATAGCCCTGGCACCACCAGACATCGCTGGAGAGTATACCCGGTATGTGCCGCCGTTTCTGCTCCTCGTCGCCGAAAGTATTCAACACCGGCCCGACCATCTTCACGCCATAGGGAATGATCATCGGCGCGCCCGCCAGCCCAAGCTCCTGAAGAAACGCGAGCTGTCGCGCCGGCTGCCAACCCTCGCCACCCCAAGCTTTAGGCCATTCCCCGACCAGCCAGCCCTTCCGTTGCAAAATTTTCTGCCAGCGGACGTAATCGTCCTTCTCCAGCTGGGCGCCACGTTCGACCTTGGCGGCGATATCGCGCGGAAGCGCCTCGGTTACGAATTGGCGCACCTCGCGACGGAAGTCCTCCAGCGCGTTCATGAGAAGTTATCCTCCAGCGCCAGAATTCGCGCCTGCCGGGCGTCGGCCGTCGCGACCTGGTTCCGGATCGCGGTCAACCGCCGCGCGTGGTGACTGATGATCAACTCATCGCTCACGCCCATGCCGCCGTGGAGCTGAATCGCCTCGTGTCCAACCAAGCGCCCCGCCGCGTCGCAGCCGAGGCTCGCGAGCAGAATGTTGCGCGACCGCTCGCGCGAGGGCGGGAGGACCAGCGCATCGATCGCCTGCGTCGCCAGCGCCTCCGCTTCCGTTTGTGAAATGAACATGTCCGCGGCGCGATGCTGGAGCGCTTGAAACTTGCCGAGCTTTTGGCCGAATTGCTCCCGCACGGCGAGATAGGCGAAGGTAGCTTGATTGGCCTGCGCGATCAACGCGGCGGTCTCGGCGCATAGCGCGGCCAGTGTCCATTCCCATGCGTCATGAATCGCCGGCAGGGCGTCCACCTCGAGCTTCGCGCCCTCGGCGACTTCGACGCCGTCGAATGCGAGATCGGCGGCGCCCGCCGCGTCGATCAACCGGAGGTTCTCGCGGCTCAACCCGGGTTGGTCCGGCTCGACGAGAAATATCGCCGTGGACCCGTCCTCGAGGCGGGCGCTGACGAGAAGATCGGTCGCCACATCCGCGTGGCGCGCCGCGGGCTTACTTCCACTCAGCACATAGCCCGCGCCGCGTCTCGTCGCCCGGAGCTTCGGCGGCGCGAAGGGGTCGAACCCCTCGGTGTGCGCGAGGATCGGAATGCGCTCGCCGGCAATTGTCGCCTCGACGAGGCCACGCGCGGTTTCGCCCGCGGCCGCGAGCAGGATCCGTCCCGCCGTCACGGTCGCGGCGATGAGGGGTTCGACGAGCAAGCTGCCCGCGAGCGCCTCCTGCATCACGGCGATATCCGAGGGCTTTCCTCCGAGGCCGCCGCTTTCCTCGGGAAAAGCCAATCCGAGCGCGCCGAGCTCCGCCATAGTGCTCCATAGGCGCAATCGATCCGGCTGTTTCCGAGAAAGCCGCGACCGTCGCGTTTCGAAGTCGTGCTTCGCCTTCAGCGTTCGCCGGAGCGAATCCGCCAGCAGTCTCTGTTCCTCCACCTGGTCGAGGATGAACGACACGCGGCCTCCCTTTTTGCCTCCGCATTCTATTCGCATACGTACGATATGCTTGCAACTTTATTCAGGCGCCGGAGCGGCCTCGTCGATCCGGCCGGCTCACCTGAGCGCGCGTCGAAGCAGCTTCCCCGTGGGCGTGCGCGGCAATGACGCGACGAGGTGAAACGCCTTGAGCTGCTTCGTCTTGCCGAGCCGTGCGCGGCAAAACGCTTCGAGCTGAGCCAAGAACGCCGTGTCCTCGCCGGCATGACCTTCCGCGCGCACGATGAAGGCGACCGGACGTTCGCCGAATTGTTCGTCGGCGACGCCGATCACCGCGCATTCCGCGACTCCCGGCGCCTCCTCGATCGCGATTTCTATCTCCCGGGGATACAGGTTGACGCCGCCGGAGATGATCATGTCGTCGAGCCGGTCCGCCAGGAACAGATATCCGTCCTCGTCGAGATAGCCCACGTCGCCGAGCGTCTGATAACCATCCGGCGATGTTCGCGCCGCCGTCTTCTCCGGCTCGCCGTAATATGCGAATTTCGAAACGCCGCTGAAATAGATGGAGCCGACCTTTCCGGGCGGCAGTTCGCGCCCGGCCTCGTCGAGAATATGCGGAACGCCCTTGGCCACTTTGCCGACCGAACCGGGTTTCGCCAACCATTCGTGGCTGTCGATCGTCGCGATACCGACGCTCTCGGAGCCCGCGTAATATTCGCGCAGGATCGGACCCCACCAAGCGATCATCGCGCGTTTCACCGCGGGCGGACACGGCGCGGCGGCGTGAATGGCGGTCTTGTGCGCGGGCGCGCGGAAGCCGGCGCGGACCGTGTCCGGCAACGCGAGCATGCGCTGAAACATGGTGGGAACCCATTGCGACAGCGTGATCGCCTCGTCGCGCAACAGGTCGAGCGCCGTCGCGGCGTCGAACTTGCGCATGATGAAACTGGTTCCCCCGGCCGCGGAAACGGCGAGCGTGTAGCGAAGCGGCGCCGCGTGGTACAAGGGCGCAGGCGACAGATAGCGGGTCGCCGAATCGATCCCGAATATCTCGATCAGGTCGCGCGCGAACGGCGGCGGTCCCCCACCTATTTTTTCCGGAGTCAGCAGCGGGCGCCATAT
>Ga0302319_10009365_pt1 | contig 18847 bp, 15 predicted proteins | sample Bog_T0_2_FD_203319 | JGI IMG/M metagenome (GOLD analysis project Ga0302319, IMG submission 203319) | Peat permafrost microbial communities from Stordalen Mire near Abisko, Sweden - Bog_T0_2 | ecosystem: Environmental > Terrestrial > Soil > Wetlands > Peat | place: Sweden: Abisko, Stordalen Mire... | reverse complement strand
CGCTCAGCAGGCGCATCTTGTCGGGGCGCTTGGTCAGCTCGGGGTCCAGGAACGAATCCTCCAGCTCCTTCTTGCGCTCCTCCAGCGTGGCGATCGACGCCTCCAGCTCCTGCTGGCGGCGGGCCAGCTCCTTGACCTTGCGGGCGGCTTCCTTATCCGCGTCGCGGCCCAGCTGGGCCTGGGAGGGCTGGCTGTCCTTGGGCCTCTCCTTCGCCTTCTCCTGCGCGCGGAGGGGGGCTTGGGCCGACGCGGCCGCAGCCTCCCGCTCCCGCTTGCGCTTCTCCTCGCGGTAGGCGCTGTAGTTGCCGTCGAAGACCTCGATCTTGGCATCCTCCAGCTCCCAGATCTCGTCGCACTCCCGGTCCAGGAAATAGCGGTCGTGGCTGACCACCAGCAGCGTGCCCTCGAATCCGTCCAGGCTCTCCTCGACCACCTCGCGGCTGAGGATGTCCAGGTGGTTGGTGGGCTCGTCCATCACCAGGAAATTGGGCCCCACGATCATCAGCTTGGCCAGCATCAGGCGGGCCTTCTCGCCGCCCGAAAGGCTGCTGATCCTCTTCTCGATGTCATCGCCGCTGAACAGGAAGCGCCCGCCGATGCCGCGGATGGTCTGCTGGCCCTCGCCGGGCAGCCAGCTCCATATCTCGTTCATGACGCTGTTCTTGGGCGCCAGGCTGTCCTGGAACTGGTCGTAGTAGCCCAGCTCCACGCCGCTGCCAAGGCGGGTGCTGCCGGCGCTGGCCGGCTCCTTGCCCACCAGGACCTTCAGCAGGGTGGTCTTGCCCGCGCCGTTGGGGCCGATCAGGCCCACCCGCGTGCCGCGGTACAGCGTGTGCTCGAAGGGCTTCATCAGCAGCCGCTCCCCGAAGCTCTTGGCCACGCCCTGGAAGGCCGCCACCTCCTTGCCCGACGCCGACCGCTGGTTCAGCTCGAAGACCATGCCCCGGGCCTTGCGCTCGGGCCCCTCCACGATCTCCAGCTTGTCGAGCATCTTCCGCCTGGCCTGGGCTTGCTTGGTGTTCTGGCCGGCGATGTTGCGGGCGATGAAGTCCTCGGTGCGGGCGATCATGGCCTTCTGCTCGGCCTTGGCCTTGGCCGCCAGCTCCTGCTGCTTGTCCTTGTTCTCCTTGTAGTAGCTGTAGTTGCCCGGGTAGTAGGTCAGGCGGGCGTCCTTCAGCTCCACCATCTCGGTGACCACGTGGTCCAGGAAATAGCGGTCATGGCTGATGCAGATGAGCGTGCCCTCGTAGGTCCTTAGGAAATCCTCCAGCCACTCGCACATGCTGGTGTCCAGGTGGTTGGTGGGCTCGTCGAGCAGCAGCAGCTGGGGCTGGCTGATCAGCAGCTTGGCCAGCATCAAGCGGGTCTTCTCGCCGCCCGAGAAGCTGGCCACGTCGCGGTCGAACTCGGCCTTGCTGAAGCGCATGGCCTCCAGCACGCCCTCGGCGCGGCTCTCGTAGCTGTAGCCGTCCAGGGCGGTGAACTGGCCCTGCACGTCGGCGTAGCGGTTCATCACCTTTTCCATGCGGCCGGCGTCGGCGGCCACGGCCTCGTCGGCCATGTCGTGCTCCAGCTTCTTCATCTCCTCCTCCAGCACCAGCAGCTCGGGATGCGCGGTCAGCATCTCCTGATGCAGGGTGTGGCCGGGGGTGAAGCTGGGATGCTGGCTCAGGTGGCCCACGGTCAGGCCCTTCTGGCGCGAGATGGCGCCACCGGACGGCTCCTCCTCGCCCAGCAGCATCTTGAATAACGTGGTCTTGCCGGCGCCGTTGTTGCCGATGAAGCCGATGCGCCGCTTGTCCTCGATGGACCAGTTGGCATCCTCCACGATGTCGCGGGCGCCGAAGAACTTGGAGACTTTGGAGAAGGTTACCAGGGGCATGAAGACCAGTGATCAGGGGATGGGGGATGGGATGGGGGGGCGGCCGTCAGCGCGGCGGCCACTGTAAGCGGCGGCTCAGGGCCTTGTCCAGGCCCCGCAGGATGGCGCCTTGCAGCTTGCGGTTGCTGGCCACGATGCCGGGCTTACCCAGCTGGTAGTCCCGGCCTTGGATGTTGCTGATCACGCCGCCGGCCTCCTCCACCAGCAGGCCCGCTGCGGCCACGTCCCAGGCCTTCAGGCCGTACTCCCAGAAGCCGTCGTAGCGGCCGGCCGCCACATAGCTCAGGTCCAGCGCAGCCGAGCCCATGCGGCGGATGGCTTGGAAGCGCGTCAGCAGCTCCATCCATTCGCGCACGTTCTCGCCGGTCTGGCGGGCCTGGTAGCTGAAGCCCGAGGCCAGCACCGCCTCCAGCGGCTTGGCCTGGCCGGAGACGCGGATCCTCTTGCCGTTGACCCAGGCGCCGCCGCCGCGCACGGCCGTGTAGGTCTCGCCCAGCGCCGGCGCGTGCACCACGCCCACCAGCGGGCGGCCCATGGCCGCGTCGTAAAGCCTGCCCTTGGCCGGCCGGGCTGCGCTCTCCCACACGCCGATGCTGACGGCGAAGATGGGCGAGCCATGGCTGTAGTTCACCGTGCCGTCCAGGGGGTCGATGATCCAGGTGAACGGGGCCGACGCCGTGGCCTGGCCCTGGGCCCCGCCCTCCTCGCCCACGATGGCGTGGCTGGGGAAGGCCTTGCGGATGCCCTTCACGATCAGGGCCTCGCAGGCCTTGTCCACCTCGGTCACCGGGTCGGTGACGCCCTTCCATTGGATGTTCAGCGCGCCGCGGAACTTCTTGGCCTGGATCTTGCCGGCAGCCACGGCCAGGTCGACGGCCAACGCCTTGATCTTTTTCGGATCCATGGTCTTCCTTCGGGTCAGTTGGAAGGCGCCGCTGCCGGCGCCGCGAGCTTGCCGCGATTCTGCTCCCACCACGGCCAGAAGCCCCCGTCGGCGATCGCCGCGGGCGCGAACAGGAAGCGGCGGTAGCCCCGGGCCACCCCGTCCTTGAGGCCGCGGATCATGGCCAGGGGGTCGGCCCACACCGCGCTGCCGCCGTCAGGCAGCTCCAGGCGCAGCAGGCCGTTGGGGCGGCGTTCCGGCTTCATGCCGCCGCGGCAGTCCTGCACCCAGGCGTCCTGGCCGAAGTAGATCATCTGCCCGTTGCGGTAGAGGCGGCCGCCCACGTCCGCGCTGAGCACGCCCTTGCCCGCCGGGACGTTGGCTTGGGCGTAGTCCAGCGCCACGGCCTCCCGCTCGGGCGACTCGTCGCTGAGGCCGCCGTCGCCGGTCATGATGGCGGCCCCCTTGCTCACGATGGCCTGGTCGGCGGCCTCGGCCAGGCCCCGGAACGATTGCATGCCGGCGAAGGCGCGGTTGTCATCGTCCGAGCCCTGGACGGCCAGCAGCACGTCCACGGTCATGCCCTTGGCGTGCGCCGCCGCCACCAGCGCGCGGAACCATTCCAGGTAGGGCGACTTGAAGGCCGGGTCGCTGCCTTGGAACTGCACCGCCAGGCCGTCCCATCCGTCATGAAGGGCCATCTGCACCAGGGCTTGCGCGGAGCCGGCGCGCACGGCCTGGTTGTTCAGCAGGTGGTCCAGCCCGTCGGCGCGATAGGTCCGCCCATCGGAGAAGGTGGAGTTGTCCACCAGGGCGATGCGCTTCACATGCAGGCGCAGGCAGTCCTGGCCCAGCAGGATCCGCCAGTCGGGACCCACGAAGTGGCGCGCCCACAGGGCGTGGTGCTGCTGCGACTGCTCGAAGTCCAGCAGGGTGTAGGCTTCCACGTAGACCCGGTCGAAGTCGGCCAGGTGGTTCTTCAAGGTCCAGCCCACCCGCGCCCCCAGGCCGAAGCGCCCGTAGAGCCCCAGGTCCTGGGCTCCCAAGCAGCCCCCGGCCGCGCAAAGGGCCAGGCCCAGGAGCAGCGCCCTCATGGCGCCACCGCCTTGCCGTTGAACCGGTCGAAAGCCGCCCAGGTGCGCGGGTCCTCGCTGCCCAGCACCCACATGCCCACGCCCCGCACGCCCAGCTCGCGGGCCAGGCGGGCCTTCACCAGGGTGGTCTCGGCGTCGGGCATCCAGGCTTCGCCGCCCGGCAGGGCCAGCGTCAGCTCGCGGGTGGTCTCGTCGCGCAGGGCCTTGCCGGCCTTGGCCTGCAGCGCCAGGAACGCCGGCCAGGTGATGTCGGCGCCCTTGGGGTCCCAGGCCATCCCGGCGGTCTTGACGCCCAGCTCCACCTTGGCCGCGTCCATCTGGGTGGCGGCGAAGGCGGTGACCTGGCGCACCCAGTCCGGCGGGGCGATGGTGCCCGGGCTGCCGCTGCCCCAGTGGTAGTCGTAGGTCATGGGGTGGAAGTAGTCCACCACCGCGCCCAAGGCGGCCCAATCCTGGGCCTTGGGCGCGTCCCAGGTGCCGGGCTCGGCGGTCTTGGGGTGGGCGGCCAGGCCCACCTTCAGCCCCCGCGCGTGGGCGGCCTGGCACAGCCGCTGCACGAACGCGGTGAAGGGCCCGCGGTCGCCGGCGGCCAGGCTCTCGTAGTCCACGTCCAGGCCGTCGAGGCCGTCGAGCTTGGCGTAAGCCAGCAGGGCCTGCACCTGGGCCTCCATCCTGGCCGGGTCATCCAGGAAGCGCTCCACCCGCACCTTGTCAAAGTCGCCGCCGGCGTAGTTGTTCATCATGCCCAGCACCTTGCAGCCATGGGCGTGGGCCAGCGCCACGGCCTGGGCCAGCTTGGCCGCGCTGGTGGCCTCGATGCGCTCCACCCCGCCGTCGGCCGTGCAATGGTAGGCCTCGGGGTAGACCCGGGCCAGCCGCCCCACGTTGGCCTGGAAGCTCTGCCAGCTGAGCGGCTCCCAGAAGACCAGCCAGGCGCTCAGCTCAATGGGCTTGCCGCCCGCATCGGGCGCGGCGGCGGCGCCGTCCCCGTCCACCGTGTACAAGGCGCCGCAACCCGCCGCCATCAGGCCCAGCAGGGCCAGCGCCAACCGCTTCTTCATGCTCCGTCCCCCAGGAAGTCATCCGGCAGCGTCTCGACCAAGGCCCACAGGCGCGGGTCCTCGGTGCCCAGCACCCACAGGGCCACCTCGCCCACGCCCGCGCGGCGGGCCTGCCACAGCTTGGCGCTGAGGCTGATGCTGTCGTTCATCCACACCTCGCGGCCCGCATACCTCAAGGTCAGCTCGTTGGTGGCGGGGTCGCGGCGCTCGGGGCCATGGGCCTGGACCAGGCCCACCCAGTGGCGATGGCCTGCTCGCCGCCGCCCCAATCCAGGCCGTAGCCCGGCACGCCCCATTCCAGCTTCTCCGCCCCGCCGCAGGCCCCCACGGCGTGGTCCAGCACCCGCCCGCCCCAGTCCGGCGGGGCGATGGGCCCGGGCTCGCCCAGCGACCAGTGGTAATCGTAGCCCATCAGCTGCAGGCGGTCGCAAGCCGCGGCCAGGCGCCCGTAGTCCTGGGCCCGCCCGCCGCCGGGGCCGCCCGGCTCGTCCACCTTGGCATGCACGGCGATGCCCACCTTCAGCCCGGCGCCATGGAACGCCTGGGCCAGCGACTCCACAAAGCCGCTGAAGTTGTCGCGGTCGTCGTCGTAAAGGTTCTCATAATCCAGGTCGATGCCCTGGGCCCCATCCTCCTGCACCAGCTGGATCAGCCGGGCGATGTGGGCCTGGCGGGTGGCGGGGTCGCCCATGATCAGGCACATCAGGGCCGGGTCAAAATCCTTGATGGCGGCGTTGTAGTTGCTGATCAGCGGCCAGACCTCCACCCCGTGGGCCGCGGCGGCGTCCTTCACCCGCTGGCGCAGGGGCGCCGGGCTGTCGGCGCGCCGCAGCGGCTGGCCGGCCGGGCTGCACAGGTACCAGCAGGGATAGACCCGGGACATCAGGTGGGCGTGCGCCTCGAACGACGGCAGCGACGCTCCGCTCCAATGCACCAACCAGGCGTTGAACTTCAGCTTCGGCAAGGCGATCCCTTAGTCGTTGAGGCGGTTGGCTTGCTCATCGGCGTGGTAGCTGCTGCGCACCAGCGGCCCGCTTTCGACCACCTTGAAGCCCAGGGCCAGCCCCCAGCCCTTCCAATGCTTGAACTTGTCGGGATGGATGAAGGCGGCGACCGGCAGATGCTGGGGCGTGGGCTGCAGGTACTGGCCCAGCGTGATGATGCTGACCCCGGCCGAATGCAGCTCGCGCAAGGTCCCCTCGACCTCGTGGTCCTCCTCGCCCAGGCCCAGCATCATCCCGCTCTTGGTGGTCAGCCCGGCCTGGGCCGCGGCCTTCAGCAGGGCCAGGCTGCGGTCCCAGCGGGCCACGCTGCGCACCGCGGGCGCCAGGCGCGGCACGGTCTCGGTGTTGTGGTTCAGGATGTCCGGCCGGGCGTCGAAGACCCGCTGCCAGCAGTCCAGCTTGCCCAGGAAGTCGGGGATCAGCACCTCGATGCTGGTGCGCGGCGCGGCCTCGCGGGTGCGGCGGATGGTCTCGGCCCAGATGCCCGAGCCGCCGTCCGTCAGCTCGTCGCGGGCCACGCTGGTGATGACCACGTGCTTCAAGCCCATCTGCCGCACGCTCTCGGCCACCCGCGCCGGCTCCTCGGCGTCCAGCTCCGTGGGGCGGCCGGTCTTGATGGCGCAGAAGCCGCAGGCGCGCGTGCAGATGTCGCCCAGGATCATGATGGTGGCCGTGCCGCGCGCCCAGCACTCGCCCAGGTTGGGGCACTGGGCCTCCTCGCACACCGTGTTCAGCGACTGGCTGCGCACCTTGCGGCGCGTCTCCTCATAGTCGCCGCCCCCGGGCAGCTGCGCGCGCAGCCACTCGGGCTTGCGGGCGCCGTAGGCTTTGATGGTGGCGGTGGGGATCAGGGTCATGGTCGCTCGCCTTTCAGTCCTCGAACCAGTGATGCTTCTTCACCGCCGTGATCACCGTCCAGCGGCAGGCCAAGCCCTTGGGGAACACCCCATAGTCGCCCGGTCCCAGCTTGAACTCCCGGCCGCGCGCCTCGACCACCGCCTCGCCTTCCAGCATCAGGCAGTGCTCGGTGGCGGTGTAGCCCCATTCGAAGACGCTGGGCTCGCAGGCCCACAGCTTCCAGGCGGCCGCAGCCGCGGCTTCGTCGGGCGTGGGCTTGCGGATGACGGGGGCGAAGTCGTCCACGCTCATAGGCGCCCCTCTTTGGCCACCAGCGTGGCCGGCTTGGCTTTGAAATGGTGGATGTAAAAGGCCACCGGGCCCTGCCAGGCCCAGAAGGCCAGCGCAAAGTCCACCCAGCGCGGGCCCAACAGCGTCCGGCCCGGAAGCGCATTCAAGCCGGCCCCGAACAGGTAGCCCAGCGCCGTGCCCAGGACGGCCAGGCCCAGGGCCCAGCGGCGGCGCAGCACGCCGAAGAGCAGCAGGACCAGCGCCAAGGCCGTGGAACCCGCCAGCGCGAAGGGATAGAACCGTTCGTAGTCCCCGCCGGGGTAGTAGCCCACCGCCACCATGTTAAGGCTGAAGGCGCCCGCCCCCAGCAGCAGCAGCAGGGGCCGCCAACCCAGCTCGGGCAGCAGCACCAGCAGGGCGAAGGCCAGGCCCGCGCCATAGTTGGTGGTCAAGGGGTAGGCCACGATCAAGCCCGCCGACACCGCCGCCGCCGCCAGGGCGCCGACGATATTCAATCCGGTCGAACAGCGCCTGGATCTCACGCGACTCCCTTGTCGGCTAGCGGAAATAGACATTCACTTTGGCCAGGATGGTCGTCTGGTCCGTGCTGATGCCCCCCAACCAAGTGCTGGAGTTGCCCGGCTGAGTGTAGGTGGCCCCACTGAACAGGGGCCAATTGTTGGAGTAGGTATCCGTTTGGTTGAATTGCTCGCCGATGTAGCAGAGCGCCGAAGCCCCCGCCTCCAGCGAAAAATCCCGATGCCCGGGCCAGAAGACCTCCGTGCCGAGGGCTAGACGCACCGTGCCGTCCAGCTCTTGCTGGCGTCGATAGGCTTCCCACCAATTCGCGCCATTGAAGGCGTAATTCGTCGCCGAACTGGTCATACTGCCCCGGACCCCCACGCCGACTTGAAAGAAAGGGATGGCAATGTCCCACCAGGGACTGAAATCCCGGCGCATGCCCAGCTCCATGATGGCGCTGCCTATGGATCCCAAATCCACGGTGTTGCCGCCCGGGCCCCCAGAGGGGACGCCTTGGTAGGAGTAGGTTCCGCCCACCGTCAGGCGCAGGCTATCTTGCGCGCTGAAGTAGCGGGCGTAGGTCAGCGCCGGCGCACCATTCGTCGAGCCGAACGCCAGCCCCTGCCGCCCCTTCATGCTCAAGTCGGCTTCCGGCGTGGCCACAGGCGTCGCCATCGCCGGCGGTAACTCCGGCGGCAGCCCCACCACGGCCGCGTTGGCAGCCGCCAGGCCAGAAGCCCAGGCCAACGATGCAAGCGCCCCCACCCATCGCTTCAACGTCATCTCAATACCCCAAGTTCGGCGCCAGCCACTTCTCGGCGGTCGCCAGGTCCCAGCCCTTGCGCTTGGCGTAGTCGGCCACCTGGTCCTTGCCCAAACGGCCGACCACGAAGTAGCGGCTGTCCGGATGGGCGAAGTAGAGGCCGCTGACGCTGGCGCCCGGGTGCATGGCGTAGCTGCTGGTCAGCTTGATGCCGGTGGCCGCTTCCGCGTCCAGCAGTGACCAGATCGCGTCCTTTTCCGTGTGGTCCGGCGCCGAAGGATAGCCGCTGGCCGGGCGGATGCCCCGGTACTTCTCCTTCAGCAGGTCGGGCACGCCCAGGTTCTCACCTTCCCCGTAGCCCCAGGCCTTGCGCACTTGCAGGTGCAGGAACTCGGCCAGGGCCTCGGCCAGGCGATCGCCCAGGGCCTGGACCAGCAGGGCCTTGTAGTCGTCGCCGCCCTTCTTCAAAGCGAGGGCGTAGTCCTCGATCTCCTGGCCGGCGGTGCAGGCGAAGGCGCCCACGGTGTCGATGCGGCCGCTGCTCTTGGGCGCCACGAAGTCGGCCAGGCAGTAGTCGGGCTCGCCGGGCTTGCCGTTGGCCTGCTGGCGCAGGAAGCGCAGGGTCGCCAGCACCTTGGACCGCGAGGCGTCGGCGTACACTTCCACGTCGTCGCCCACGCGGTTGGCGGCCCACAGGCCGGCCACCGCGCGCGGCTTGGCGCGCTTGTTTCTGACGATGTCCTCCAACAGCTTCTTGCCGTCGGCATAGAGCGCGCGGGCCTGCTCGCCGTAGGTCGGATGCTCCAATATCTGCGGGAACTGGGCCTTGAGCTCCCAGGTCAGGAAGAAGGGCGTCCAGTCGATGAACTCGGCCAGCTGCTGCAGGCCGATCTCAGGCCAGGCCTGGGCGCCCAGCTTCTTGGGCGCGGGGATGTCGGCGGCGGCCCAGTCGTGCAGGGGGGCGCGCGCGCGGGCCTCGGCGAGGCTCAACAGCGGGGCCTTGCCGGCCTTGTCGGCCTCGAAGCGCTGGCGGGCCTGCTCATACTGGAAATTGAGGTCCAGCAGGAACTTGCCGCGCAGGCTCTCGCTCTTCAGCGCCGACAGCACGTTCACCACCAGGCTGGCGTCGCCCACGTGCACGGTGGGCCCGCTGTACTTGGGCGCCAGCTTGATGGCGGTGTGGGCCTTGCTGGTGGTGGCGCCGCCGATGAGCAGCGGCACCGTGAAGCCCTGGCGCTCCATCTCGGCGGCGTTGTCGGCCATCTCCTCCAGGCTGGGCGTGATCAGGCCGCTCAGGCCGATGTAGTCCACCTTCTCGCGCTTGGCGGCCTCCAGGATCTTGCTGCCCTCGACCATGACGCCCAGGTCGATGACCTCGTAGCCGTTGCAGGCCAGCACCACGCCCACGATGTTCTTGCCGATGTCGTGCACGTCGCCTTTGACGGTCGCCAGCAGGATCTTGCCCTGCGAGGTCATGCCGCTCTTGGCCTTGGCGGCCGCCATGGCGGGCTCCAGCCAGGCCACGGCCTTCTTCATGACCCGGGCGCTCTTCACCACCTGGGGTAGGAACATCTTGCCTTCGCCGAAGAGCTCGCCGACCACCTTCATGCCGTCCATCAGCGGGCCTTCGATGACCAGCAGGGGCTCCTTCAGGGCCTCGTAGGCCTCCTGGGTGTCCTGCTCGATGAAGGCGTCCAGGCCCTTCACCAGCGCGTGGGTGATGCGCGCGCCATAGGCGCCCTGGCGCCAGCTGTCGTCCTGCTTGGCGCCTTCCACGGCCTGGCCCTTGAACTGCTCGGCATGCTCCAGCAGCCGCTCGGTGGCGTCGGCGCGGCGGTTCAGCAGCACGTCCTCGACCCGCAGCTTCAGCTCCGGCTCGATCTCGTCGTACACGGCCAGCATGCCGGCGTTGACGATGCCCATGTCCAGGCCGGCCTTGATGGCGTGGTACAGGAAGCAGCTGTGCATGGCCTCGCGGACCTTGTTGTTGCCGCGGAAGCTGAAGCTGACGTTGCTGATGCCGCCCGAGAAGCGCGCGCCCGGGCACAGGCGCTTGACCTCGGCCACGGCCTCGAAGAAATCCACGGCATAGGTGGCGTGCTCCACCATGCCGGTGGCCACCGTCAGCACGTTCAGGTCGAAGATGATGTCCTGCGCCGGGAAATCGGCCTGCTCGGTCAGGAGCTTGAAGGCGCGCACGGCGATGCGGACCTTCTCGTCCTTGGTGGCGGCCTGGCCCTTCTCGTCAAAGGCCATCACCACCGCTGCGGCGCCGTAGCGGCGGATCAGCCGGGCCTTGTCCAGGAACGGGCCTTCGCCTTCTTTCAAACTGATACTGTTGACCACGCCCTTGCCCTGGATGCACTTCAGCCCGGCCTCGATCACCGACCACTTGCTGCTGTCGATCATCACCGGCACGCGGGCGATGTCCGGCTCCGAGGCGATCAGGTTCAGGAAATGGCGCATGCTGGCTTCGCCGTCCAGCAGGCCCTCGTCAAAGTTGATGTCGATGATGTTGGCGCCGCTGACCACCTGCTGCCGCGCCACCTCCAGGGCCTGGTCGAAGCGGCCCTCCAGGATCAGCGTCTTGAACTTCGGCGAGCCGGTCACATTGGTGCGCTCGCCCACCATCACGAACGTCCCGTCGCCCGCCAGCGTGAAGGGCTCCAGGCCGCTGAGCTGCAGGCCCGGCTTGCGCGCCGGCACCGCCCGCGGCGGGTAGGCCCGCAGCCTCTCGATGATCAGCTTCAGGTGCTCGGGCGTGGTGCCGCAGCAGCCGCCGGCGATGTTCAGCAGGCCTTCCTTGCCGAAGCCGTCCAGCGCGGCGGCGGTGATCTCCGGCGTCTCGTCGTAGCCGGTCTCGTTCAAGGGGTTGGGCAGGCCGGCGTTGGGATAGCAATGCACGAAGGTGTCGGCGATGTGGGCCAGCGACTTGACGAAGGGCCGCATGGCCTCGGCGCCCATGGCGCAATTGACCCCGATGCAGAACGGCTTGGCGTGGCTCAAGGACGCCCAGGCGGCGTCGATGGTCTGGCCGGCCAGGATGCGCCCGCTGGCGTCGGTGATGGTCAGGCTCAGCATGACCGGCACGCGCCGGTCCTTGCGGTCGAAGACCTTCTCCATGGCGAAGAGGCAAGCCTTCAGGTTCAGCGTGTCGATGGTGGTCTCGGGCAGCAGGATGTCCACGCCGCCGTCCACCAGGGCCTCCACCTGCTCCTCGTACGCGGCGACCACCTGGTCCCAGTTCACCGCGCGCTGCTCGGGGTGGTTCACGTCCGACGACATGCTCAGCGTCTTGCCCAGCGGGCTGATGGACCCGGCCACGAACAGGGGCCGCTTCTGGATCGCCATCTCCGCCTGCACGGCCTTGCGCGCCACGGCGGCCGCCGCCAGGTTCAGCTCGCGCACGTGCGAGGCCAGGCCGTATTCGGCCATGCTGAATTGGATGGCGTTGAAGCTGCAGGTCTCCACGATGTCGCAGCCCACCTGCAGGTACTGGCGGTGGATGTCCTCGATGACGTCGGGCCGGGTCAGGACCAGCAGCTCGTTGGCGCCCTTCAACGGCTTGACCACGTCCTTGAAGCGCTCGCCGCGGTAGTCCGCCTCCACCAGCTTGCGGCGCTGGATCATGGAGCCCATGGCGCCGTCCAAGAAGACGATGCGGCGCTTCAGCAGGTCCTCGAGGACGGCGGTGCTGGCGATGAAAGGCTTGGCGGGCGTCAGGGGCATAGGAGCCGGGTATCCTTGTTCCGCCTGGCGAGAACACCCGGCGAGGGAGCGTTTGAAAGCATCAGCGGCCGGCCGGGAGGGCCCGGACAGCAGTCAAAGATTGTGCCATAGCTTGGTCAGCGGGACTAGGGGCAGCAGGCTGCGATCCATGCCGGCCGCCGCCCCCACCGCCGTTTTGAACCGTTACATTGACGTCCCCAGCCTCAACGCTCAGAATTAGGGGCACACTCATGAGGAGACGCGATGACGCCGGAAGCCCCCAAACCCGATTTCCTGACCGAAGTCCGCAAGCTGCGCGACTGCCTGCGCGGGGTCCAGTTCCTTTACGAGCTGAAGATCGACGAGCTGGACAAGCTGATGGGCGCCCTGAAGCGGCGGCGCTACGTGGCGGGCGCCACCGTGATCAAGCAGGGGGACCCCGGGGACGCGTTCTACCTGGTGGCGTCGGGCAAGGTGTCGGTGTGGGTCAAGGAGAAGCAGGTCAAGGTCATCCTGCCGGACCAGTACTTCGGCGAGAGCGCCCTGGTGACCGAGGCCCCGCGTTCGGCCACCATCAAGACCGAGGAGGCCACCGAGCTCTATGTCCTGTACAAGGAGGACTTCAAGAAGATCCTGATGGCCAATCCCGCCATCGCGGCGTCCATCAAGGAGCGCGTGGCCAAGATAAAATTGGAGCATTACTGATCGGAGGGGCCCGGCGGCGCCGGGCCCCTAGGTCGCGTATTTCTCGATGGCTTCCTTCAGTTGGGCCCGCGCGTCCTCTTTTTGCATCTTCGCCCGGGCGTCCTCGATGACGCTTTGCAGCAGCTTCGACCCCACCCGCGCCAGCAGGGCGCCCACCTTGACCCCCAGCTCGTCATAGAATTCGGCCTCGGAGGCCACCATCAGGCCCAGGCTGCGCTCGCACAGCAGGCCCAAGTGCAGCGATTCCAGGTGGCGCCCCTGCTTATGCAGCAGGGCGGCCTGGCCCAGCAGCGCGCCCAGGCTGTAGTCGCCCGGCTTGTGCTGGCGGCTGATGCGCAGGGCCTTTTGGTACGAGCCCTCGCCGCTTTCATGCTTGGCTTCGGTGAAATCCAGGTCCCCCAGGCGCACATGCAGGCGGGCCTCCCCGTCGGGCGCCCCGCATTGGGCGAAGGCCTGGCAGGCCTGCAGCAGCAGCCCGCGCGCCGCCCCGGCCTGGGCCTGCTTCAGGCGGGTGCAGGCCTGGCCCTCCAGCGCCAGGGCCTGCCCCTGCGCCGAGCCCGCCTTGGCGAACGCCGCCTGGCCCTCCTGCATCAGCGCCAGGGCCTCGTCGTAGCGCTCCTGGCGGGCCAGCAGCTGGCCCTTTTGCAGCAGCGCGCCGGCCTGCCCGGCCCCGTCGCCGGCGGCCTGGGCGTCAAGGATGACCTGGTCCACCGCCTTGAACGCGGCCTCCAGGTCGCCCAAGCCGGCGTGGATCTCGCACAGCAGGCGCAGCGCCTGGGCCCGGCCCCTGAAATGGCGGATCTGCCCGAACAGCTTCAGGCTCTCCTCGACCGACGGCTTGGCCTCGGCGTACTGGCGCCGCTTGGCGGCGGCCCGGCCCAGCGTGCTGAGGGTCCAGGCGGCGTTCTCCAGGTCGCCCAGGCCCAGGAACAGGTCTCGCGCCTGGCGCAGCCCTTGCGCCCCCGCCTCGGCCTGCCCGGCCTCCAGGGCCAGCTGGCCCAGCGAATTCAGGCTCCACGCGGTCTCGCGCTGGTTGCCCGCCTCGCGGAAGACGGCCAGGCTCTCCTCGACCATGGCCTTGCCCACCTTGGCGCCGCCCTGGCGGCACAGCAGGTAGCCCAGGTTGCGCCGCGCCCAGGCCGCCCCGTTGGCGTCGCCCAGGGCCTGGTACAGCGCCGCCGCCTCCTCCAGGGCCGGCTTGCGGCGCTCGTCCTCCGGCCCCATGAAGATGGCCGTGCGCACCAGCGCATAGGCGGCGGCCGCGCGGTGGCCGGATTTCTTCGACAGGGCCAGGCTCTTGCTCATCTTGTCGCGGGCCTCGGCGCCGCGCCCGAAGCTGAACAGGTAGTTGGCCTGCACGGCCAGCACGCCGGCCAGCGCCGCCTGGGACTCGTCCCAGGGCACGCCCTCGAAGGCGCGGGCCTCCATGCCGTCCCACAGGCGCAGGGCCCGCTCCATGCGCGGCTCCCAGTCGCGGGCCAGGCCCTGCATGTCGGTGAACAGGCCCACGCAGCGCACCGCCTGGCCGACCTCGCGCACCCAGCCCTGCTCGACGGCGCGGTCCCAGGCGCCGGGGATGTTGGCGTATTCCAGGCGCAGCTCGGCCAAGGCGCGGGCCTGGTCGTAGCCCATCAGGCCGCGCTCGCGCTCGCGCAGGAAGGCGCAGTAGTAGCGGGCGTGCAGGTCCAGCGCCTGGTCGCGCTTGGCGGGGCTGTCCTCCAGCTTGGCCGCCACGAAGTAGCGCGACGTGCCCGGCAGGGCGTAGCGCCCGCCCTCGCCGGCGGCCAGCATGCATTGGTCGGCCAGGCCCGACAGGGCTTCGGGGCGCACCCGGCACACCAGCTGGGCCGCCGCCGCCGAGAAGCCGCCGCGGAACACGGCCAGCTTGGCCAGCGTCTCCCGGTCGGCGTCGCCCAGCAGGGCCCATTCCGACTCGAACAGGGCCTTCAGGCTGCGCTGCGATTCGGGCCGGTCCGGGCGGGTGCTGGCCAGCGAGCGCGGGTCCTTCTCCAGGCGCTCGGCCAGGTCCTTCAAGGGCAGCTGGCGCAGCATGCCGGCCGCCAGCTCCAGGCCCAGCGGCAGGCCCTGCAGCACCCGGCATAGGCGCAGGAAGTAGGGTCGGTCCTCCGGCTTGAGCGCGTAGCCCGCCTGGATGCCCTGCACCTGCTGCACGAACAGCCGGGCGCAGCCGCAGGCATCCAGGCCCACCAGCCCCGGCGGGAAGTCCAGGCCGCCCACCTCCACCACCGATTCGCCGCCCAGGTTCAGCCGCCGGCGCGAGCAGGCCAGCACGCGCACGCTGGGGCAGGCCTCCAGTATCTCCGGGATCAGGCCGGCGCCGGGGCCCAGGCGCTCGCAGGGGTCCAGGATCAGCAGCAGGTGCTTGTCCTTCAGGTAGTCCAGCACCTGCTCCTTGGGCGCCTTCTCGCGGTAAAGGCCCAGCTTCAGCGACTGGGCGATGCGCTCGGGCAGCGGGTCGGGCCCGCCGAGGCCATGCAGGCCCACCAGGCAGGCGCCATGCTTGAAGGCGGTCAGGTTCTCCAAGGCGGCCTGGATGGCCAGGCGGCTCTTGCCCATGCCGCCGCCGCCCAGCAGCGTGACCAGGCGGCTGTGGGGCCCGGCCAGCAGCTCGGCGACCGCCTTCAGCTCGCGCTGGCGCCCCACGAAGGGGCTCAGCTGCTCGGGCAGGTTGTGGGGGCGGTTGGACAGCGACTTCAGCGGCGGGAATTCCTGCAGCTTCAGGCTGGGATGGGTCAGGCCGAAGACGTGCTGCGGCTCGGGCAGGTCCTTCACCTGGTGGACGCCCAGGTCCTGCCATTGCGCGCCGTCGGGCAGCTGGGCCACCTTATGCAGGTCCTCGGACACCAGGATCTGCCCGCCCCAGCCCAGCGACATGAAACGGGCCGTGCGGTTGGCGGTGGGCCCGTAGTAGTCGCCGGCCATGGCCTCGGCCCGCCCGCAATGGAAGCCCATGCGCACGCGCAGCTCGCCGATGACCGGCCAGGCTTCGGCCTGGAAACGCCGTTGCAGGTCCAGGGCGCAGCCCAAGGCCACGCTGGGGCGGCCGGGCTCCTCGTCGGGGAAGATGGCGAAGATGCCGTCGCCGGTCTTCTTGATGATGCTGCCGCCGTGGCTGGCGACGCTCTGCTCTAAAATGGCGTAATGCCGGGCGATGATGGGCCCCATGGCGTCCTGGTGCTTCTCCCACAGGCCGGTGGAACCCTCAATATCGGTGAACGCGAAAACCGGCATGCGGCGGACCCAGGGATGGGGGGAGCGGGGAGCTGGCTGGGAAGACGACCCGCCCCAAGGATACTGTCAAAAAGGCTCTCTGGCTAGGTGGGGCCTTGTAACGCAGGACGCCCACCCCGTCGCCGGGATGGGCGTCCTTTCCTTGCCATGGCAGGGGGGCGGTCAGGCCTTGGCGTGGTCCAGCATGGGGTCCACCGACCCGCTGAGCATGGCCAGGCCCAGGCCCGGCGCCAGGCGTCCCATCCAACGCAGCATATTGCTGGAGGCGGGGCAGATCTCCCGCTGGTCCTTGGCCAGGCCGCGGATGGCCGCCTTCACCAGGGTGGCCACCGGCATGGCCGGCACGCCCTTCATGTCCTGGGGGTCGAACGTCCCCAGCAGCTCGGTCTGGGTCAGCGGCGGCGCCAGCTCGAAGACGCCCACGGCCGTGCGCTTCAGCTGCACCCGCAGCGACTGGGTGTAGGAGCGCAGGCCCGCCTTGGTGGCGCAGTAGACCGGGGCGATGGGCAGCGGCACGAAGGCCAGCCCCGACGTCACGTTGATGATGGCGGCGGCCGGCTGGGCCTTCAGGTGGGGCAAGAAGGCCTGCACCATGCGGATGGGCCCCTCCAGGTTGATGGCCACCTCCTGGGTCAGGTCGTCCAGGCCGTCCCCGCCGGCATGCAGGTCGATCTTGCGCATGACGCCCGCGTTGTTCACCAGCACGTTCAAGGCGGGGAACTGCTTGGTCACCGCCTTCTGCAGCGCCGCGATGGCCTTGGGGTCGCTCACGTCGCTCTTGAACGCGTGCACCTGGGGCAGCAGCTTCTTGGCCGCGTCCAACCGGGCCTGGTCGCGCCCGGTGATGATCACCGTGTTGCCCAGCGCCTGCAGCTGCCGGGCCAGCTCGAAGCCGATGCCGCTGCCGCCGCCCGTGATGAGCACCGTATTGCCGCTGGTCCGCATGCGCCGTCCTAAGGGGTGGCCGGGCGCCCCACGCGCCCTGCCCGGTTAGCCTACGCAGCCCGCCCGCCAATGGTTCAAGGCGGGGCCCGGCGGCGCCTAGAAGCCCTCCGGCGGGACGATGCCGCCGAGCAGGACCTGGGCCCTGTCCTGGGCCCGCAGCTTCTCGTTCTTCAGGTCCACGTTCAGCAGCACGCGCCCGGTGGCGCTGTCGTACAGGAAGCCGCCCTCGCCGTCGAAATGGCCCACCCATTGGGCCCCGCCGCGCAGGCGCTCCACCGGCGGGTCGGACACGGCCCACAAGCCGGCGGCGGCCATTTCGGCGGCGTCGCGGGGGTAACGCCCCTGCCTGGCATGGAAGGCGCCCACCCCGCCGTTGAGCTGCCGCAGCTGGGCCACGGCTTCGCCCAGCAGCTCGGCCGTGCGCATCTTGTTGAAGCCGATGCTCACGATGCTCTGGATGCCGAAGCCCAGGCACAGCCCGGCGACGAGCGTGATGACAAGTTTGGGCAGGTCTTTGCGCATCGCCCATTTTCCCACAAGGGCTGCAGCCGGGCTAGGGGCGCCGGGCCGCCCCTGACGATTGCCGACTTACGCCTCATCCACTAGGCTGTTCGCTCCCCCCCGCCCTGGATCCCATGCCATCCCTGCTCCCACCCTGGCCCCAACTGTCCGCCTTCCTGATGGCCGTCTTCATCCTGGCCGCCAGCCCCGGCCCGGCCGTCCTCTACATCATCACCCGCAGCCTCAGCGGCGGCTGGCGCCAGGGCGCGCTCACGGTGGTCGGCACCACGGCGGGCAACCTGCTGGCCTGCCAACTGGCCTGCGCCGGCGTGGCCGCCCTCTTCACCCGCTGGCCCGGCGCCCTGACCGGCGTGAAGCTGGCCGGCGCGGCCTACCTGCTGTTCTTGGGCCTCCAGACCCTCCTCAGCCGGCCCGCCGCCACCCGCGCCGCCGCCCTGGAGCCGCGCAGCACCCGCCGCCTGCTGATCGACGGCTTCTTTGTGGCCCTGCTGAACCCCAAGACCTACATCTTCTTCGCCGCCTTCCTGCCGCAGTTCATCAGCCCCGGCGCCGGCTACGCGCAACTGGCCATCCTGGGCGTGGTCGGTCCCAGCTTCGCAGCCTTCACCGACCTGGGCTATGCGTTGGCGGCGGGCGTGCTGGGCCAGCGGATGGTGGGCGGCGTGGGGGATCTGGCTTGGACCAAGTGGGTCAGCGGGGCGGTGTTCATGGGGCTGGGGGTCTGGGCCCTAGCCATGCGCTGACGCGGCATCCCCCGCACGCTTTCACCGAAACCGCCTCGCCCTCAGGGAGCCCCATGGCCAAGCTCATCGCCTTCAACAATCTCAGCCTGGACGGCTTCTTCGCCGACGCGGCCGGCTCGCTGGATTGGGCCCACCGCGATGGCGCTGAGATGACCGACTACGTGAAGAAGCGCGGCGGGGCCGTGGGCTGCCATCCGTTCGGCCGGCGCACCTATCAGATGTTCGCCAGCTTCTGGCCCACCCCGGCCGGCCAGGCGTCCAACCCCCACTTTGCCCAGCGGCTGAACGACAGCCCCAAAGTGGTGTTCTCCCGCACCCTGAAGACCGCCGCGTGGCAGCACAGCCGCGTGGAGCCGGCGGCCGACGCCAAGACGCTGAAAAAGCTGAAGGCGGGCCAAGGCGGCGATTGCATGCTCTTTGGCAGCGGCGAACTGGTGCGCAGCCTGACGGCCCAGGGCCTGATCGATGAGTACCAACTATTGGTGAACCCGGTGCTTCTGGGCGCCGGCAAGCCGCTGTTCAACCCCCTGCCCAAGGCGGTCGAGCTGCGCCTGATCGAAGCCGAGGCGTTCAAGAATGGGACCGTGCTGTTGCGCTATGGGGCTCAAAAATAGGACGAGGACCGCGTTAAGGCG
>Ga0302319_10009364_pt1 | contig 18847 bp, 13 predicted proteins | sample Bog_T0_2_FD_203319 | JGI IMG/M metagenome (GOLD analysis project Ga0302319, IMG submission 203319) | Peat permafrost microbial communities from Stordalen Mire near Abisko, Sweden - Bog_T0_2 | ecosystem: Environmental > Terrestrial > Soil > Wetlands > Peat | place: Sweden: Abisko, Stordalen Mire... | reverse complement strand
TCCGGGTCCGAATAAGGAAGATTTTTCAACAGAAAAAGCCATGACCAGCAAGGCCACGGGCTTCTGAAACTTGGGAGATCCCAGGTTACTTTGAAGAAAGATAAGTACGCGAAGCCGCAGCTTGTTCGGGCTTAAGGAGCAAGACAGCTACACGGTAGACTGTAAAGGTGTGCTCGGCGCTCTGGGAGGGACAACTGCCCACGGCCGCCTCATGGTACTTGCCGGTTGCGATTCGATCCAGCAACGCGCCCGGAAGATGCGACAGTTCAGCATCTTGCCAGCGCATGATGAATTCTGGGCGCCGATTGTCGAGCGAGACGGGTAGTCCATGATCCTGCGCGCAGGCTAATCGCGCGCCGACGGAGTTTGCATGTGGAGAAACTCCGGCTTCGGCCACCAAATGTGAAACGGTAGCCTCAACCTGTTCCGCACTTAGCACTTGCACAGAACGCGAGAAGTCTTCCACGGCATAGAGCGTGTTTCCGCGGGCTACAACCGCGACGCCGAGGCGATCCACTGCGGGATTAAGCAGATTATCCCTGTGCCCCTGCGAATGCATCCACGCGTCGTGGATCTGAGCCGGCTGCTCCCCATCCGCAACATTCTCTTCGAGTAAGCTGAAATGCGCGCCGGCCTGGCCTGCGCGTTCGCCGAGATCCGGCTCACCTGCATATTGGTGCGAAATGGGTCCCTCGGCAGCCATGCGCGCGCAATGGTAAAGGGCGGCCGCGGCCAGTGCCGGGTCCCACTGTAAGGCATTCAGCCCACGAGCTGCCCGAACCTGGTTGGCCATTGCAAACAATTGCTCGGCTTTGTTGCGGAGCGCCTGACTGTTTCCTACTTGCGCATTCGACGCGAGATCAGCCGGAGAAACCGGACTGGAGACAATCCTTTGCGCAGGAAGTAGAAGTACTGCAGCCGCGGCGCAAGAAAGGAGGGCTCTCAATGGAAAAGTCATAATCACCCAACCTCCTTATCGGCTGCTGAAGCTGTATTCTTGCACTGTGCTCAAAAAAGTAACTTCCACTTTCGGGTTACCTACGGGAGCCCTTCGTGTTACCCGCCAGCCTCTGGCTCTCGCCGGGGTAATCCTGCTTTCCGTTTTTTTCATTGGGGGTGTGGCTGCGCCCTGGCTGGCACCGCATTCACCTGCAAGCATCGACTTACTGCATCGGCTTCAAGGTCCGTCCGCATCGCATTGGGCTGGAACAGACGAATTGGGCCGTGACACGCTCTCACGTCTGCTGTGGGGTGCGCGCCTTTCGCTTGCTGTTTCAGTGAGTGTGGTTTGCATATCGCTGGCTCTGGGCCTGAGCATCGGAGGGCTCGCTGGATACGTGGGCGGCTGGGTCGACACAGCGCTCACTACATTTGCCATGAATACATTCCTGGCGCTGCCCGGCATTCTGTTGGCGATCGCCTTTGCCGCGTTCCTGGGGCCAGGATTCTCGAACCTTGTGTTGGCACTGGCTATTGGCGGGTGGGCCGGCTATGCCCGACTGGTTCGAGCTCAGGTCATGGCGGTGCGCGACCGCGAGTATGTCGACGCGGCACGCGCGCTCGGAGCAAGCGGGATGCGCATCTTCTTTCGTCACATTCTGCCCAACATCGTCCAGCCCATCCTCGTTCAGGCCGCCATCGGCATGGCTGGAGTCATTCTGGCTGAAGCCACGCTCTCATTCCTTGGTCTGGGAATTCCTGCTCCCGCGCCGAGTTGGGGATCCATGCTCAACGACGCGCGCACTCATCTCTTCGATTCCCCTCACCTGGTACTGTTTCCCGCCGCAGCCGTAGCAGGCGCCGTGCTGGGCTTCAACTTTTTGGGAGATGCCTTGCGTGACCGGCTCGACCCACGAACACGACTTGAAATGGGACTTTGAATGAAAATTGGGGTGATCAGCGACACGCACGGCCTCCTCCGTCCCGAGGTGGCTCCGGCATTGGCTGGCGTCGAACGCATTTTGCATCTCGGCGATGTAGGCAAAATCACCATCCTTGGCGAACTTGAGAAGATCGCCCCCGTTACGGCCATTCGGGGAAACATCGATCATGGAGGCCCGTGCGGAGAACTGCCAGAGACAGAAGTCGTGCTCGTCGAAGGCCGGTATATTTACATGCTCCACGACCTGAATAGCTTGCATCTCGACCCAGCCGCAGCCAAGTTCGCCGTCGTGCTCTACGGGCACACGCATGTCCCAATGTCTTATAAGCGCAAGGGCGTTCTCTATTTCAATCCTGGCAGTTGCGGGCCACGCCGCTTCCAGCTGCCGATCACCATTGGCATTTTGAATATCAGCGAAAGTGGCGATTGCGAGGCCGAGATCGTGCAGCTCGTTTCTCCCGTTTAAGCTCAACGGTGTTCCACATCGTGACGCCGGGCCGGTTCCCGCTTATGCGCCGTTTACACATTCGCTGGTTGAATTGAATCCAACGCTGCTCCTTTCATCTGCGGCGAATCCACCTCCGAGCACGAATGATGCCGCTGAATGCAACGTCTATCGCAGCTTCTGTAGCTTGCGCGCTTTCACTCCTAACCGCACCGAGCATGAACGCGCAAGCGCCTGCGGGCACTCCGCAGCAAGCCTCGGCCGACGCTGGCACGTCAACCGATGTATTTCTCATGCCTGGATCGGACTTCGATCGGCCAGGCCTGGTGCCGAGGGCGAACCTCAACATCGGCATCGGGCACACGTTCGGGTTTCTGAAGAAGGACCCTGTCGGCGACGAATTGACGTTCGCCTACACCTACGAGAACGCGGGTACCCACGGCTTCTTCCACACCAATTTCGGGTCGCACACCGAGGCACTTGGAGTCATGAAGAACTTCGCGATTCCTAAAACGAAAATCGTTACGGGATACACCTGGATTCAGGCCGGTCTGAGCAGTTTCACCGGCAACGCTCGTGTTGAGAACCGGTTCTACGACGGGGAGGCTCTGGGCGCCTCGATCCATTTCAACGATCACAACTCGATCTGGGTTCAGGAGACTTATAACAAGATTCCGACTGTTCCGTGGTACACGACAACCGGAATCGGCTATACCTGGAGCTGGTGAGGCCTGGAACTGGTGAAACAGGTCATGGTGAGACAGGATTTCCTGGGTAGGAGATCTAACCGCGCATGCGCGGATTCACCCATCGATACGCCACGTCAGTGAGCAGGTTCACAAGCACATAGGTCAACCCAATCGACAAGAGGCAGCCCTGCACGAGGGCATAATCTCGATTTGAGATGGCGCTTACGGTCAGTCGACCCAACCCCGGCCAACTGAAGATTGTTTCTGTAACAATGGCCCCCGCCAGCAGCGCTCCGAACTGCAGTCCAACAACGGTAACAATCGGCACCAGCGCATTCGGCAACGCATGGCGGCATACCACCGCTGTCTCGCTCAAGCCCTTGGCGCGCGCGGTGCGGATGTAGTCCTGGCCAAGCTCTTCAAGCATTGCTGTGCGAATCATGCGCGTAAGGATCGCAGCCAGCGATGCACCCATTGCAATCGACGGTAAAACGAGATAATGCCAGTCGATCGAGCGACCACCGACAGCATTCGCTCCAGAGACAGGCAGCCAGCCAAGTTGGATGGAGAACACCAGGATCAGCACCGGTCCCAGCGCCAAGCCGGGCACAGAAAGTCCGAAGAGCGAGACCACAGAAAGCACTTGGTCAAGCCAGCGACCACGCCTGACGGCAGCCAGAATGCCCGCCGGCAACGCCAATGCCAGCCCCAGCCCCAAGGCTGTCAGCGTCAACGCGAGGGTGTATGGATAGCGCGCGGAAATCAGGTTACCCACCGTCGAGTGAAGGCGGATGGAACTGCCCAGGTCCCCATGCAGAACGCCGAACCAGTAATGGACATATTGCGCCCAGAGCGGCTGGTCCAGCCCGTACTGGTGTCGTAGTGCGCCAATATCGGCAGGCGTTGCTCCGTCGCCCAGCATTTGCAGAATCGGGTCGCCCGGAACCAGGTGGATCAGCAAGAAGACCAGCGAGACCACCAGCCAGACGACGGGAAGCGTAAGAGCGAGGCGCGTGAGGATCTGCTTCATGGGCTCGCTTTCAACGATAAATCAGCGGCCCGCGGCTTGTGGCCGGGCTTTCGGTATTCGAGATTCCAGGAATCACGAGGGGCTAGGGCCGCCATCAGGGATAATCTGCTTATGCGAGCGTCTGCGATTGGCCCCAGATTGATCATTGTTTGTGGATTGCCGGGTTCAGGTAAGACAACACTTGCCAAGGAACTTGAGGGCCGACTGCGCGCGGTCCGCCTCTCTCCAGACGATTGGTTGGATGCGCTTTCGCTGTCCATCCACGATGAAGAAAAGCGAGGACAGATCGAGGCCCTGCAATGGAAATTCGGACAGCAACTGCTCGCACTCGGTCTGAGGGTAGTTATCGAATGGGGTACGTGGGGAAGGTCTGAGCGAGATGCCCTGCGGCTCGGTGCACGGGCACTTGGTGCCGCCGTAGAGTTGCATTATCTCTCGGCACCGGCGGATGTCCTCCTCAGCAGGATTCAACGGCGAGGCGCAGAGAATCCGCCCATAGAAAGAGGTGACTTCTCCCGTTGGTTGCAGACCTTTCAGCCACCGACGCCAGAAGAGATATCACTCTTTGATGAGCCTCTCATCGCGGACCCAACTCCTAACTCAATTTAAACACTCAGAAGATTGCGAAGGGCCCCGAATTCCCCTACCGTTGAATCCGCGCCGACCCTCCTTGTGCGAATGCCCTCACCTGGTCCAAAGTGGCCATGGTGGTATCGCCAGGGAAAGTGGTTAGCAACGCGCCATGCGCCCATCCAAGCTTCACGGCCTCTTCGGGAGACTCACCGTTCAGCAGTCCATAGATGAATCCGGCGGCAAATCCGTCCCCACCGCCTACGCGATCCACGACGTCCAACTCCGCGGTTGGGGCCGCGTAGGTTTTTCCGTTGATCCAAGCCACAGCGCTCCAGCTATGCCTGTTGGTGGAGTGGACCTCGCGCAGTGTCGTCGCGACGACCTTCACGTGTTTGTGCTTCTTCACCACGTTGTCGATCATGGCGAAGAACACGCTTGGGTCGAGCTTCGACTTTGCCGCTACCTCGGGCCCTGGAATCCCCAAGCCCTTTTGCAAGTCCTCCTCGTTGCCGACAAGCACATCGACGTTCTCAACAATGGTTGCGATGGTCTCGACCGCGCGCTCGTTGCCGCCATGAATCTTCCAAAGCTTCTCGCGGAAGTTGAGGTCGAACGAGGTGATAGCACCAGCGGCCTTCGCCTGCTTCATCATTTCGGCAGCAAGTGGGGCAGTGGTCGGCGAGAGCGCGGCAAAGATTCCGCCGCTGTGCACCCATTTCACGCCTTTCGCGAAAATAGCCTTCCAGTCGAAATCGCCCGGCTTCAGTTGCGCGGCCGCCTCATTGGAACGGTTGTAAAAGACCACAGGACCGCGAACGCCGTGCCCACGATCGCTATAGACGGTAGCCATGTTTGGGCCGGTGACGCCATCGTGCTTGAAATGCTTGTAGAACGGCTTTACGCCCATGGCGCGCACGCGTTCTGCAATCAGGTCGCCGATGGGATAATCCGCCATTGCCGACGCAATCCCGGTCCTCATCCCGAAGCAGTCGGAGAGGTTTGCAGCCACATTGAACTCGCCACCGCTGACGTGAATCTGGCACTCCGTCGCCTTGCGAAAAGGGATGATCCCCGGATCAAGTCTGTGTACCAGCGCGCCCAATGACAGCAGATCCAGTTCCGCTTCCTTGCGTATTTCCAACCCACTACTCATCGATTACTCCTCACCTTTCAATACGGATCCGGCGCTACCGTTGTGTTCGCTCGGAAGGGTCGTAGGCTGACCAGGCCGCGCCTGAAGGCACCAGACTTTCCCTGCATCTCAGGGAGCTAAAGCACCCTGCTCCCTCCAGGATCCATGATCCATAACCGGAGGACGATCAGCCCGAAACAAATTAAGTTCAAAGATCGCACTATTTGCGAAGAAAAGATAATACCCCGCTCAGCTCTTCCCTGCAACGGTTTCTTTCACATCCGCCGCCAATTGATCCACAGTCCACTCATTTCCTGGATAAAACTTGACGACCTTGCCATCCTGTCCAATCAGAGTCGTGGATAGGGTGTGATTGATGGTATCTTCCGGACCGTCGGTGATCCCAACGTCGAAGAACTTCGCCATTTCCAGCAGCACGGGCTTTTCCGGAACCGCGAAGTCCCAATGCGTAAAGGCATCTTTGGCGTCATTTCCAAGATATTGTGCCCCATAGGCCTTGAGCCGGTCCGGGGTATCGTGGTCCGGATCGAAGCTAACGCACAGCAGATGAGTCTTGCCGTAGAGAGCCGGATTGGCCGCAAGCTGTTTATTCACCTGAGAGAAGTTCCAAGTCACACGCGGACAGAAGTCCGGCAGCGGACAGCGCGTGTAGATGAACGTAATCAGGAGCGCCTTGCCTTTGAATTGCGCCAGCCGAATGAGCCGGCCATCCTGATTGCGCAACTTGAAGTCCGGCACCGCATCTCCGGGATTCGGAACATGATACGAAACTGGAGGCCGGTAGTCCGGTTTGCCCTGCGCAACGACGACGATATGGTCCAGCAGCACATCCGCATTCGGGTCCCGGGACACGAGCAGGTCCGCTGTAATTACGTCGCCGGGATGCAGTTCGGACAGGATGGAGGAGTCCTTCAGCTTGTAAGGCATCGTCATCGCTTCCATAAAGCCAGGGATGGCATCGTGGTTCAGCGTTGCCTCGCCTTTGGCGGAATCGGTCCGCACGACCTTTCCTCGCAGTTTGTAGACCTTGAACCCCTGGGCGGCGGGAGTTTCCGACGCATCCTTTGAGCCGGCGTGGCAACCGGCCAGCGTGGCAACGGCAAGCAATGAGCAAGCAATCAATCGACGAATCACAGCCCAGTGTACAACCGGCGGCTGTTTCCGACGCTATAAGGGCGTTTCACAAGTAGACGGATTGCGCTCGATCCACCGCAAGGAAGGTGCGCTCGGGCGGACGCCGCTCTCGTAAAGGACGAGGCCGGACCGGGCGTTGTAGTAGTCATCAACAATAGTTGTAGCAATATCCACTTGAATGGATGGTAGAAATAGACTCGTCACTCAGAGAGAACAATTTCGCATTGAAGTAATTGAACCAACGTGCCGATGGATGTATATTGCTGTTAATTCCAGAAAAGATTCCGGCACCTTCCGGACTGCAGTAGCCCAGCAGAGTCGCACGGCCCCTCTGCATCAACGGGAAAGGTAATTGCGAAGACTCGAATCTGCGATTACAGACGGGCAAGATAGTTTTTATTAGGCATTCCACCTTTTTGCCTTTGCAAAAGCCACCGGAAAACTGAAGCTTTGTCCCGCTCTTTTCGATGAGCAAGCCAAGGGATTTCTGCGTTCACTCGCCGGCGATGTAAATGCTCGCAATACGCGTACCGCAGCCAGGAGATTCTCAAAGGACAAAACACTTTGAGAACGCGGTGAGCGCCATTGCAGGCATGAATTCGAAGCTTTACCAATCTAGTTTCTAAGGATTCCCATGAACTCCATTGCCCCCAGGTTCTCTCTTTTTTCAATGCTCATTGTCGCCGTTGCGATCCCCGCAGCGGCGACAGTGACCGTGAGCAGCCCTGTGAATAACTCTCAAGTCGAGTCACCTTTCGCACTGGCTGCTGTTGCCTCCACATGCTCATCTCAGACAGTCGGTGCGATGGGTTATTCGCTCGACAGCAGCACCGACACGATCATTGTGGATGGCACAAAAGTCGAGGCAGCCGTCGCCTCCGCTATTGGTAATCACACGCTGCACATCAAGGCCTGGGGCGAAGAGGGATCAACATGCGTCGAGGATGTGGCTATCACAGTCATTGTCGGCATCCCGATGTATCCCTTGAGCGCGACAGTTAACAACAACCTTCAGACGCTGAGCAACTGGAAAGCGGCCGATGACACCGCGACCGGCGGCGGTGGTGCAAGTGGAATCATGAGCCTCGTCAACACTCCGTCGCGAAGCGGGAATACTCGCAAGTTTCTGACCAGCTATTCAAAATACAGCGGCGAGCGGTATAACGTGTCTTTCGGGGACGACACAACCTCGACGAACTTCATTTATGACGGATGGCTTTATCTCCCGAGCCCGTCCACCTCCATCGCCAATATCGAAATGGATATGAACCAGGTAATGAAGAATGGGGAGACTGTCATCTTTGGAGTGCAGTGCGACGGTTGGGCAGGCACCTGGGATTACACTGCCAACACCGGAACGGCTTCAAAACCGAACGATGAATGGCTCCATTCGAAAGTGGCGTGCAATCCCCGAGCCTGGAGTACCAATACCTGGCACCATGTTCAGATCAGCTATTCCCGCGACGACTCGGGCAACGTCACTTATAAGTCGGTAACGCTTGACGGAATCGAATCGAGCATCAATGCCACGGTGCCATCCGCATTTGCACTGGGATGGAGTCCAACGCTGTTGACCAACTTTCAGGTCGATAGTTATGTGGCCGGCAGCGCGACTTCTATTGTGTATCTTGATGACCTGACCATTTATCGCTGGTAACCGCAGTTCGATCGCCGGCGCGGATAGCATTATCCAGGCCCAGCAGCGTATAACGCTGGAATGGGCTCCTCGGCAGCAGTTGAGATCGACGCGTGGCTGCGCCAGGGCGGCCTCGTGGTTACTGCGAGTGAGCGCGCAGGTCGAGCCCTGAGTGGGGCCTACCACCGTGCACGCCAGACGGAGGGCCTGAAGGCCTGGACAGCACCCAATGTCCTGGACTGGAACAGCTTTGTTCACAAGGCCTGGACGGAGCGGAGCCTTGATGGTCGCCTGCTGCTGAACCCCACACAGGAGCAAGCAATCTGGGCAAGGATTGCGGGGGCTGATGGCCGCCTGGCGACTCTGCTGGAAGGCCCTCGGTACCGCCTCGCCTCCCTGGCCATGGAAGCGCACGAACTGCTCTGCTCTTATGCGCCAAATTTTCTTCGCGCCGGCGCGAGGTCCGGTTGGCAAAACGATGCAGCAGCATTCAGCCGATGGCTCGACGGTTTCGAGGAAGCCTGCCGCTCAGGCAACCTCTTAAGCCCAACCCGCTTGCCTCTTGAATTGCTTAAGCTACTGGAGAGCAATTCACCACATCTCCAACAATCGCAAGATGTTTACTTCGCGCCGAAAGCTCTCCAAAATCGACCTCCAATACTGCTTGCGGGGTTCGACCGCATCCTCCCAATCCAGCGCACCGTTTTCGACGCCTGGGGACTCTGGCAGGTGTCCACTCTCGGCGAGTCAGCTGCAGAAACCCGCTTCCATGAGGCTCCGGACGAGCAAGCCGAACTAGCCGCCTGTGCCCTCTGGTGCCGAAGCATGCTCACCGCCAATCCGGCAGCACGCCTCCTGGTCATTACGCAGGACGCTGCGACGAAGCGCGGTCAAATCGAGCGAGCATTTCTGAGAAACGCACGGCCCGCGCGCGCTGCTTCCAATTCCCCGTTGTTCGAGTTTTCGTTAGGAATCCCGCTGAGCGAGGTGGCTCTTCCACGCGCCGCATATCTTTTGTTACGCTGGCTTTCCGGCCCGTTAGCCGAGCACGAAATCGACTGGCTTCTTTCGACCGGCGTGGCCTGCGCCGGCCCAAACGAGTCGGGTGCGCTCCAGGCTCACATGCGAGCCATCCGGCGGCGTGGACTTCAGCAGCCCAACTGGACGCTCCAGGCCTTCATTCATCCCTATCCTTCCGAACCCCATACCTCTCCGCTTCTCAGCGAATGGGCCGTCCGGATGACAGAGACCCAACGTCAGCTCACCGAATTCGCACGCCGTACGCAGTCCCCACTCGACTGGGCCGAACTCGTTCCGCGGCTGCTTCGATCCCTTCATTTTGCGGAAGGACAACCCCTTTCAAGCGCAGAATTTCAGGCTACCAGTCGCTGGCAGCAAGCTTTGGAAACCGCAGGTTCACTCGGCTTCGACGGCCGACGCATCGACTGGAGAGATTTCCTCGCGGTGCTCTCCCGTACCATCGAAGAGACGTTATTTGTACCCGAATCCCGAGACGCGTCGATCCAGATTGCGGGGCCGGCCGAATCCGCCGGACTCAATTCCGACGCTATCTGGTTCCTCGGCGCAACGGAAGCTGCATGGCCCGCCGGAGGTGCGACCCATCCGCTGCTTCCCAAAGCGGTGCAACGGGAGGCCCGCATCCCCCACGCTACTCCGCAGTTGGACTGGGACTTGGCGAATACAATCACAGTCCGTTTGCTTGCCTCCGCACGCGCAGTTCATTTCAGCTATGCAGGACAGATCGAAGGCACCGAAACGCGACCTTCACGACTCATCACCCAGCTTGCCGCCTCGCCACAACCGCTTCCCACCGATTTGATCCCTTCGCCTACGCCCTCTGCCCTCACCATTTCAGTAGAGGATTTCAGCCAGATCCCCTACCCGCCCGGCGTTGTTTCCGGCGGAGCCAACGTGCTTACCAACCAGTCTCAATGCCCGTTCAAGGCGTTCGCAACGGCTCGACTGGCTGCGCAACCCTGGGAGCCGGCACAGGCAGGTCTGACTCCGTCGCAACGCGGAAACTTGCTCCATGAGGCGCTACACGCCGTCTGGGCCGGGGCGCCTCACGGCATTCGCAATCACCGGGATCTACTGGGGCTATCCGACGTGCAGTCCTTCGTTGCCGGCCAGGTAGGACGGGTGTTCGAAACGGAACTCCAGGCCAATCTACGCAACCGCATGCCCGCGCGTTATCTCGACCTGGAACAGCAGCGTCTGACTCGCCTTGTCAAAGCATGGCTGGACTACGAATCCGCCCGCCTTCCGTTTGAAGTGATCGAGACTGAGGCCGCCCGTACCGTTGCGCTTTCTGGTCTAACTTTCAAGCTTCGCCTGGACCGGCTCGACCGGCTCAACGACAAGTCGGTCCTGGTGGTCGACTATAAGTCCGGCGATGTCTCCCCGAAATCCTGGGAACTCCCCAGACCCGACGATGTCCAGCTTCCCCTTTACGCGGGTTTTGCGCTTGATGAGGGCCAGGACCTTGGCGGACTCGTCTTCGCAAAGCTTCGCCCCGGCGACCTGGCATTTACCGGCTGCATCGGCGCGCCTGATGCAACTGTCTTTTCTGGTCTTCAAGGCTCAAGTTCTCTGGCGAAGAATGCACTGACGATTGAGCGGCTTCTCGATTGGCGGGACTATATCGAGCAGCTCGCGAAAGATTTCGTCGCAGGCCGCGCTGAAGTAGATCCGCGCGAGGCGCCCAAGACCTGTAAGCGCTGCGGCCTGCAAACCCTCTGCCGGATTCAAGAAAGACAGTCGGTGTTGGAAGACGATTCAGAGGACGGGGGGGCTACGGATGACTAAGGCCAATTCGCAACCTCCGGACCAGCATCAGCGAGAACGGGCCCTCGACCCGACCCGGTCAATTCTGGTACAGGCCCCCGCAGGTTCAGGTAAAACCGACCTGCTGACGCGCCGCTTCCTACGCCTGCTCGCTGAAGTAGATGATCCAGGCCAGATCGTCGCCATCACTTTCACGATTGCCGCTGCGGCTGAAATGCGGCACCGTATTCTTGCTGAACTTGAAAAAGCCGCAGACAGCCCCATCTCCGGTCTTGAAGGGGCTGACCAATTCTCCATGGCTTCGCTGGCCCAGCGCGCCCTGGAGCACTCCAACGTCCGGGGTTGGCAGCTTCTCGATGTGCCGTCCCAGCTTCGCATTTCAACGATTGACTCGTTCTGCCGCGAATTGGCTCTCCAGCAGCCGCTCTTATCAGGATTCGGTGGCGGCCTTGCGATCGCAGCGCAGCCTGACGACCTTTACCGCCGCGCCGCACGCCACACCATTGAGCAAATCGACGATGCGGGTTCGCCCCTGGCCGAGGCTATCGCAAAACTTCTCGACTGGAACGACAACAACTGGCAGGAGCTTGAGAGCCTTCTCGTCAACATGCTCTCCAAGCGGGACCGTTGGATGCATGACTTTGTGCTGAGCCAGAATCCCGATTGGGAAAGTCTGCGCGAACGGCTGGAACGCCCCTTCGCCACGGCCGTCCACGAAGGCCTTGCGCAGGTCAGCGAATTACTTGACCAGATCCCCGGTGCGCGCGAGGAAGTGCTCGAACTTTCCAGATTCGCGTGCTCCCAAACTGGCGGGCAACTCCACCGCGAACTCGCGGAGCTGGCGGAATTCCCGAATGCGCCATTCCTGACTCCGGATGCTCTTGAAGAAGCGCACCAGGCTCTGCTTTGCATGGCGAACCTGGTCCTGATCGGCGCAGGCACCTTCCGACAGCGCATCGACAAGAATCTCGGATTTCCCATCGACCGCAAGCCGGAAAAGGCGCGAATTATCGCTCTTATCAGCGGGCTGGCTGCGGTTCCAGGACTTGAAGCTGCACTCGCCACCGTTCGCAATCTGCCTCCCATCAAATACACCGAGGATGACTGGCAAATCGTCCGCGCTTGTTTCACCCTACTTCGTCACGCAGCGGCCCAACTTAAGGTCGTCTTCGCTGAGGGCGCTGCCGTAGATTTCATCGAAGTGGCCCAGATCGCCGAGGCAGTGCTCAAAGGCGACGACGGATTCCCGACCGACGCCGCGATCGATGTCGCCGACGGCATCCGGCACCTGCTCGTCGATGAGTTTCAGGACACCAGCCGGCGCCAGCACCAGCTTCTCTCCGGCCTTATCGGCGCGTGGCCTGACCGCACCGGCCGAACTTTGTTCGCTGTCGGCGACCCGATGCAATCCATCTACTTTTTCCGCGACGCCGATGCTGAACTCTTCACCCGGGTGAAGAAAGTCGGTCTTGAAATTCCAAATGCCGAGCCGCTGAAGCTGGACTTCGTCTCGCTGTCCGCTAACTTCCGTACCAGCCCGTTGCTGGTTTCGCGGCTCAATGACCTGTTCACCAAGGTTTTCGCGCAAGACGACGGAAGCGGCGTCATTTTCTCATCCGCGAGCCCTGCGCGTGAGAGCCAAACGAGTCAAGATCAAGACTTCAAGTTACACCTGAACTTCGCACCGCAGGCTGGTTATAAAAAATCTACTAGCCCTCACGATTTACTGGACGAACAAGACCCTCAAGCCGCGCAAGCTCTGGAAATCGTCAGCCTGATTCGTAGCTATCAACACGCCATGGCGCAAGCTCGCGCCGATGGCAAAAAATACCGCATCGCCATCCTGGCTCGCGCCAAGAAATCACTCGTGCCCATCGCCGAGGCTCTCCGGGAAGTCAACCATAATGCCGCAGACGGCGAAAAAATTCCTTTCCGCGCCGTAGAGCTGGAAAAGCTCTCTACCCGTCCCGAGATTCTTGACGCGCTAGCGCTGGTTCGCGCCATTATGAATTCCCAGGATCGCGTGGCGTGGTTGGGTGTGCTGCGTGCCCCATGGTGTGCGCTTGCTCTCGAAGACCTTCACACGCTCACGAGCGGGGATGATCCTGGACTGCTCGCGCGCCCTGTCCCGGAACTTCTTAACGAGCGTCTGTCTCTCCTTAGCCCACGCGGACAGAGCGCGGCCCGGCGCGTCCTCTTGGCATTCACCGCAGTTCCCTCCCTTCGAGCCAGCCAGATAACCGCCTCTGCTGGAACCTGGCTGCAACAAGTTTGGCTCAGTCTGGGCGGAGCAGAGTGCTGCGACGCCAGCGCTGGCGCCAACATCGATCTTTTGTGGACCTGCCTTGACCGGCTTCCGGAAGGCGAGCAGGATCTTGTCGGTCCTGCTCTTACCGCAGCACTCGACAAGCTCACGGCGCTACCTGACCCTGAGGCATCCGGCGACTGCGGTGTGCAGTTGATGACGATCCACAAGTCGAAGGGACTGGAGTTCGAGGTCGTGATCGTCCCGGACCTTCAGGCCAAGACTGCGGGCAACAGCCGCAAACTTCTTTCGTGGCTGGAGCGAGGCCTAAAGCCTGAAGCGGACTCCACCCTCGACCTGCTCGAATCATCAGGAGAAATCACCGAGTTCCTTGTCGCCCCGCTCCCATCCAAAGGCGAGGACTCGGGAAAATCAAAGGCCTGGGTCGATCGCGTTTACAAGGAGCGAGAATCGCAGGAGACCCGCCGCATTCTCTATGTAGCCGCGACCCGCGCTCGTGAAGAGCTGCACCTTTTCGCCCGCCCGACTTACAAGGTAGAAGCAAACGGCGAATTGAGCCTGGTCAGTCCTTCCGCGGGCTTGCTGTCCACGGCTTGGCCGGCGCTTGAAGAAGAAATTCGCGCCCAGTTTGAGATTTGGAAAACGACATGCCAGCCTTCCGTCGAAAGCTCGCCGGCGGAGACAGCGCAGGCAGTTGAAATCGAATCCCTGGCTGCCTCTGCCGGCAGTCTCTTCGTAATGCCAAGGCTTGATCCGCCGCCGATCAAGCCAACGGTGCTCCGCCGTCTTCCATCGGAGTATCAACCAGTTCTTAGTGCCCCTTCCTTGCCGCCTTATTCTTCAGAAGAGGAGGGAGACCACGATTCTCAATCGGCCGGCTTTTCGTCTCGGGTCGGTGCTTCCAACCTTTCTACCCGCCATGAAGGCAATCTGCATTCTCGTGCTTTGGGGACGGCCGTACACGCGCTCTTAGAAGAGCTGGCCCGCCTCCGCACGACGGTAGATTGGCCGGCAGCACGGGCCAATCTCCAGCAACACCAGCCTCGCATCGCTGCTCAGATTCGCGCTTCAGGAATCGCACCACCCCAAGACGCGCAGATCGCCGCTAGTGCGCTCGAACTCGCGCTTGGCACATCGAAAGAGCCCATGGCTCAGTGGATTCTCTCACCCCATGCGGAGGCTGCCAGCGAGGTTCGCTGGACGGGCATTGTCTCCGGAGTGCTGACGAACATCCGGGTGGATCGCCTCTTCCGCGCAGGCCTGACTCCGCTTTCAGAAGACCCCGTAACGTGGTGGATCGTCGACTACAAGACGGCTCATGCGGAAAGCCCAAACATGGAAGAAGATCTGCCCCGGTTGCGCAGGCTTTTCGCACCCCAGTTGGAGACTTATGCCAGGATATTGCGCAACCTGAATGGGGCAGACGCGGTGATCCGCGCAGGCCTTTATTATCCGCGCATGCTGTTGTTGGATTGGTGGGAGATTTAGTGCGGCTGGTCAGGGTCCTGGCATTTTTTCGGCAAAAATGATCGCTTGAGGAGCTTCCGAAATGCAGGTCCTTCGATTCCGCTGAAGTACGCTTCACGCAGGATGAACGGCCTTTTGAGAGTTGAGGTTTCCCGCCCTTGCGCCAGAAAAAATTCGCGACCCAGAGGGTACCCCGACGGGGCACGGAGCAGTTGCGGTGGGAAGGACGTTCATTGCAGATGTAGCTTGCGACGCGAGTCATGATGCTCAGGATAACGGGTCATTTGTCGAGATGAATTCTACACTCAGGACAATGGAGAGACCCTACACATCAACGCCTAAACCGATCGCTCGCATCAGTCGCAGCGCGTTGCTTGTTTTCACGATGCCAGGCTTGAGCTTGTAGTCGAAGATCAATTGACCGTCTTCGAACCTGTCTTCGAAGTGGCAGTTCGCGGCCCGACCGACCATTGTTGCGGGAATCTCAGCGAGCGCCAGGTCGTGCGTGCTGATCATGCCTATCGCATTCCGCTCGACCATGCTGCGCACAATGAATTCGCTTCCAGCGAGGCGGTCGTGGCTGTTGGTGCCGGATAGGAGTTCGTCCAGCAGAAACAGCACTGGAACAGGCCCTTCTGTCAGGTCGGAGATGAGCTTGACGCGGTGAATCTCCGCGTAGAAGCGCGAGACGCCGCCTGACAGAGAATCCAGAATACAGATCGATGCAGCAACGGCCAGAGGCGACATCCGCAGACGCGCGGCACGCACCGGCGCGCCACACTGCGCTAAAACCGCATTCACTCCGACGCTGCGAATGAACGTGCTCTTCCCGGCCATGTTTGGACCGCTCAGAATTATCAATTGCAATCCATCGCCGAGTTTGAAGTCGTTGCGCACGGCGTTAGCAACGGGCAACAACGGATGCGCAAGGCCGGTCGCATCGAACAATGCAGCGTTACTCCCCTTCTCAGGCTCGACAAACTCGGGAAAAACATCCGACGGATGCTCATACGCATAGCCTGCCAGCGCAGTGAGTGCCTCGAATTCACCGACAGCATTCAGCCAACCCCGAATTGATGGACCAAATTCCAACTGCCAGCGCTCTGCCACAAACACCAGTTGCGCGCTCCAGAAAGTGACGACATCCAACAGCCTTAAGAAGGGATTTTCGCGCGACCGCACAACCTCCACCAAGCGGGCCAGCTTGCGGATCGCAACCGAGGGCAGGAGGCCGTCGTGAACGAGCGCTACCTGAAGTTCGATTAACTTTGGGGAACGGAACTCCTGTTGCTCCATGAGGGCGAGGACGCCGGAGAGCAACTCCAAGTCTTCGGCAGCTTTTTCAAGCGCCGAGGCGGCCGCTTCTCTTTTTCCGTAGATGCGGTGAGCCCAGGCTGCGTTCAGAAAGGTGACGGCAGCTGCAATTTCGATATGGCCCCAGGCTGCCCATGCGACCAGGCTCAAAACCCATAACGGCGCCAGAACCCGCGTTACGACTCGCGTTGAGCGCTCGGCAAAGATCGGGCTGCGCTCACCCCAGGCGGCCAGCGACTCCGGCCGGACACCTAACCGAACGGTCTCTCCTTGCGAATACAACTTTTCGCGAAAGCTGACGCGGCCTTGCAGATCGCGCACAGCTTCCTGACGTCGAAGAGCTTCAGCCACTGGCGCAGCAGCAAGCAGCCATGCGGACAGCGTCTCTTCGCCTGAGCGAGTGCGTGCTGTACACAGCAGATCGAACAATGATCCCGTACCGAAGAGATCGAGATCCCGCGCATAGGGGTGGGTTGGGCTCAGGAAGCGCTCGCCGGTCTCGCCCATGCCGGCCCAGCGATCTTCGAGCCTTGCCAGGCCTCGCTCGTAGAACGTAATCGCTCGCGCACGGTAGCGAAGACTCCGAATCATTTTCTCCTGCAAGACTGCCAGCACGATAAAAGCGAAAACCGGCACCAGCAAAGACTCAAGGGCTTTCAGATAGTGGAGAAACAGGACTGCGCAGATGAGTGTCAGCGCCGCGACTATCAGTTTGGAGTAGCCCAGCAGCGCCTCGCGACGTTGCTCCGCCGACTGCACGAGGTTCAATTCGCGCAGGCGGCGCGCATACACCTGGGCAGGTGTCTCTTCGCTATTCATTGCTGCGCTTGAAGGCAATTCCTGGTTTGCTGTCACTACTCAAGACTACAGCGTTGGGTGGCGGGAGACGGGCTGGTCAGATCCCGAAAAGCCAAGTCCGTTCGACTCCGCTGAAGTACGCTTCGCTCCCGATGAGCAAAAAACTGGTTGACTATATTCAGCAAGTTAGCCGCGGCTTCGCCGCGATAGCAAGTTAGCGAGTTAGCGCAGGACCCGATCTGAGACAACTGTTCATTTCAACCGTAACTCTGCGCGGCGAGTCGGGCTGCTCCCGATGAGCAAGGCTGATCGAGACTTGAGGTTTCCCGCTCTTGCGACGGAAAAAAGTCACGACCCAGAGGGTACCCCGACGGGGCACGGAGCTTTTGTGCTGATTCCGGCACTGCGCTCAACCCATGGCGTGTGGATCGGGGGCGGTCTTCAGGCTCTTGTGGTGGCGCACGTCGTTGCCTTCTACCCAGAAAATTACGTCCTCGGCGATGTTCGTGGCATGGTCGGCAACGCGCTCCAGGTTGCGGCTGATCATCAGCGCATTGAGCGCCTGGGGAGCCAGATAGCTTTCCTCGGCCATCACCTTGGTCAAGGCCTTGTACGCTGCTCGATTCATCGCGTCTACGGCGTCGTCCATTGTCAGCACGGTCCTCGCCATACTGGAATCCGCCTCAATGAACGACTGCAGGCTCCTGCGCACCATGTCCGCGGCCAGCGATGCCATGCGCGGAATGTCCACCGGCAAATCTGCAATGGCCATCTGCTCCATGTTGCGTACGCGGTCGCTGATGCTTTTGGCTGCGTCTCCCACACGTTCCAGATCCGCATTGATCTTGATCACGCTCAGAATGAAGCGCAGATCGATAGCCATGGGCTGTTCCATCGCCAACAGGTCAAGGGCGGCCTGGTCGATATCGCGCTCCAGTCGGTTGATGGCAATCTCGCTGCGGCTCACGAGGTCGCATATTGACAGGTCGCGCACACGATACGCCTCAATGGCGCGCTGGATGGACTGCTCGGCCAGACCGGCCATCACCAGCAGGTTCTCTTTCAATTCGTCCAAGCTCTGTTGAAACCGTATACGCGTCATCCAAACCTGCCCGTGATGTAATCCTCTGTGCGCTTGTCGCTGGGATTGGTAAAAATCTTGTGAGTTGAATCGAATTCAACCATGCGACCGTTCAAAAAGAAGCCGGTTTTTTCCGCCACACGTGCAGCCTGTTGCATGTTGTGCGTCACGATAACAATTGTGTACTGCGACTTCAGTTGGAAGATCAGGTCTTCGATTTTCGACGTAGACACGGGATCAAGTGCTGAAGCCGGCTCGTCCATCAAGAGCACCTCTGGGTCAACGGCGAGCGCGCGCGCGATGCACAACCTCTGCTGCTGGCCGCCCGACAAGCTAGCTCCCGACTTCTTCTTCAGATCATCTTTTACCTCATCCCAAAGCGCAGAATGCTTCAGCGAGCGCTCCACGATTTCGTCGAGGACGCGGCGATTGCTATACCCGTTCAGCTTCAACCCCGCGGCCACATTGTCATAAATCGACATGGTCGGAAATGGATTGGGCCGCTGAAACACCATGCCTACACGACGCCGGATCTCGACCGGCTTGGCATCGTTGTAAATGTCCAGATCGCCAA
>Ga0302319_10009362_pt1 | contig 18852 bp, 14 predicted proteins | sample Bog_T0_2_FD_203319 | JGI IMG/M metagenome (GOLD analysis project Ga0302319, IMG submission 203319) | Peat permafrost microbial communities from Stordalen Mire near Abisko, Sweden - Bog_T0_2 | ecosystem: Environmental > Terrestrial > Soil > Wetlands > Peat | place: Sweden: Abisko, Stordalen Mire... | reverse complement strand
TGCTCGCATCGGCTTTCGAGGCGCACCCCTATCGCAACTCTCCTGCCGGTTGGGCCAGCGACATCGATAATTTCCGCTTGTCGGAAGCCGTGCAGTTTTATAAAAAGTATTACGTGCCCGAGAACATCACGATCGGCATCGCCGGCGACGTGAATGCTGCTGACTGTAAACGTCTGGCCGACAAATATTTTTCGATACTTCCGGCCGGTCCGTTGCCCAGTGGTCCGCGCACCGTGGAACCGGCGCAGCACGGAGAAAAACGAGTGGAAGTAGAATCTCCCGCCCAGCCGTTTCTTGCCATCGCTTACAAGCGGCCCAATCAAAACGAGAAGGACGATCCGGTATTTGACGTTCTAGGAGAGATCCTCGCGGGCGGGCGAACTGGATTGCTTTACAAGGATCTGGTGCGCGACAAACAGATCGCTTTAGGAGCGTTCGCCCAAGCGACCTTCCCCGGCGGCAAGTACGAAAACCTGTTTCTGTTTTTCACCATTCCGAACGAAGGCCATACCATCCAAGAAAACGAAAAGGCCTGTTACGACGTGATCGAACGGCTTAAGAAGGACAAGGTGGATGAAGGAACCATGCAGCGCGTGAAGACCAAAATTCGCGCTGATTTGATCCGCCAGTTGGACAGTAACTCGGGCATGGCCGGAGCGCTGGCGTCTTACTACGTCAACTACGGCGACTGGCGAAAGATGTTCACCGGCATCGACGAGATCGACAAAGTGACGGCGGACGATGTTCAAAGGGTAGCCCGCAAGTATTTAGTTCCGGACACTCGAACGGTAGCCTATACCATCCAGCCCGCCGCCGAGCAGAAGGAGCCGTCGAAATGAAGAAACTGCTCATAGCATTGGCTCTGGTCGCGGGCGTTCTCAGCGCCCAAACCGAAGTGCGTCAAGCCATCGCGTTGCCTTCTTACAAGGACTTGAAGTACGCTCCGCTTCCTCCGCTGAAGATTCCCGATCCGGTCACTTTCACTCTGCCAAACGGCATGAGAGTGTATCTACTGGAAGATCACGAGTTACCCGTCATTAGCGGGTCCGCCTTAATTCGCACCGGCAATCTTTTCGACCCACCGGACAAGAAGGGGTTGGCGCAAGTCACCGGCGACGTATTGCGGTCCGGAGGCACGAAGGCGAAATCCGGAGACGAGATTGATGTCGATCTCGAAAATGTTGCCGCGTCGGTGGAAAGCGGGATCGGCGAATCGTCGGGCAGTCTCTCGTTTTCGGCTCTGCGCGAGAATACCGATCAAGTCCTGGGCGTATTTCACGATTTTCTGACATCGCCTGAGTTTCGGCAGGACAAAATCGATCTGGAGAAGACTCAGTTGAAAAGTTCGATCGCCCGGCGGAACGACGACGCCAGCGGCATTGTGGGCCGTGAATTCGGCGATATTCTGTATGGCCGCAACACACCCTACGGCTGGAGCATCGAGTATGCGGATGTCGATAACATTCACCGCCAGGACCTGATCGACTTTTACAAGCGCTACTACTTCCCGGCCAACACCATGTTGGCCATCTATGGCGACTTTTCCGCGCCTGAGATGCGGAAGAAGTTAGAAAATATCTTCGCCGATTGGACCGTCACCCAGCCGCCCGTTCCTAAATTCCCGGACGTGCAAAAGGTTCCCGTGCCAGGCGTTTTCCTGGCTACGAAGACCGATATCACCCAGACTTTCTTCGAGGTCGGACACCTGGGCGGTCAATATAGCGACAAGGATTATCCGTCGCTGGAAGTGGCGTCGGAAATTCTGGGCGGCGGTTTCTCCAGCCGGTTATTCCAAAGAATTCGCACTCAGTTGGGTTACGCCTATAACATCTCGGCGAATTGGGGCGCGAATTTCGACCACCCGGGATTATTCGAGATAAGCGGCAGCACACAGTCGCCTCACACCGTCGACACTCTGCGCGCGATTCGCGAAGAAGTGGAGAAGATGCGCAGCACCGAAGTTAGCGACGCCGAGTTACAGACCGCCAAGGATACGGTGCTGAACGGATTCGTGTTCAGATTCGACCGGCCCAGCAAAACTCTGTTTCGCCTGCTGACATACGACTATTACGGTTACCCCAAAGACTTTATCTTCCAATATCAGAAAGCCATCGAGAAAGTTACGAAGGCGGACGTGCTGCGCGTCGCAAAGGAGTTTCTTCGCCCCCACGACCTGACCATTGTCGCGGTCGGCAATCCCAAGGATTTCAAAACACCTATTACCGAGTTGGGGTTAACGGTGAAACCGATCGACTTGACCATCCCGCAACCCGCCAAGCCCGCGGCCAAGCTGGATCCTGCGAGCGAACAACGCGGGAAGGAGATGCTGGATAAAATGCAGGCGGCTTTGGGCGGAGCCGCGAAGCTGGAATCGGTGAAAGACATGCAGTACCACGCCGAGGTAGCCATCCAGGCGGGCGGAGCCGGTATGAAAGCCAAGCAGACCAACTCGTTTGTGAAGCCCGCGACGATACGCCAGGATATCGAGCTTCCGTTCGCGAAGCAGTCCGTCTTCTTCGGAGGAGATTCCGGTTGGATGGCGACCCCGCAGGGTACCCAAAATTTACCGGCGCCGGTGGTGAAACAGATCCAGGGCGAGATATTCCGGATCATCTTCAGTCTGGCGCTTAGCGACCGGGATCCGAACCGCACCATTACCGCGGTGGATGGCAACGTGATCGCGGTATCCGACAAGCAGGGTGACAGCGTGCATGTTCAACTGGACCCATCGGGATTGCCCGCGAAGATGATGTACACCGGCGACGCCTTGGGCGGGGCGGCGACTCCGGTGGAAGAAGACCTATCCGACTGGCGCGACGTGAATGGCATCAAGCTTCCCTTCTCCACTACTATCATCCAGAATGGCAAAAAGTTCGCCGAAGTCAAAATCCAGGAGTACAAAATCAATTCAGGCATTACCACGGAGGAACTCAGTAAGAAGCCATGAGAGTTGCCGTTTCTCTTCTGGTCTTTAGCTGTTGTTGTGGGGCGGCGGAATCGAATCAGGATCGCGCCAAACGCATAATCCAGGAGTGCATAGACGCGCTGGGGGGCGATCGTTTCATGCATATGGTGGATCGCGCGGAGGAGGGCCGCGCTTATTCGTTCTATCACGAACAGATCAGCGGCCGGTCCATCGCCAAGACTTACACGCACTATCTACCGGGAGTTACCGATACGGCCAACACGGTGGCAGTTGAGGTAAGGGAGTATTTTGGCAAGCACCAGGAAAGCAGCGTGTTATTTCGCCAGAACGACGCCTTCGAGTTGACCTTTCGCGGAGCGCGCCCGATCACCGCGGAACGCTTCAATCGCTACAAGGAAACGACATTGCGCGATGTTCTGTATATTCTTCGGGTCCGCATGCGGGAACCAGGGATGATTCTGGAATCGCGCGGAGCCGACGTGCTGGACAACCGGCCGGTGGAGATCGTGGACATTATCGACGCGCAAAACCGAACCACTACCGTGTATTTCGATCAGATCTATAAATGGCCGGTGAGGCAGGTTTTTTATCGCCGCGACGAAGTGACCAAGGAACGGAATGAGGAAGTCACCACTTATACCAAGTACCACGACATCGGCGGAGTTCAATGGCCGCTCGATGTACACCGGGAAAGGAACGGCGACAAGATTTACGAGATGTTCTCGGATAGCGGTAAGATCAACGAGAACGTTAAGCCCGAGACCTTTATGCTACCGTCCGATATCAAGTTACTGAAACCGCAGTAATCCGTTCGCGCAGGCTCCACATGCAGAGCCCAAAAATCGCCAAACAAGCTACCGGGCTCGCCGTCGTCCAAAAATACAATACGGCCGGCGGTACCCCACCCCAGCCGCCCAGCGCCCGGTAATAACTCCGCAGCACCGCCACTGGAACCGCATACAGCATCGCTGCGCTGACGACGGCACCGGACATCATCGACCAACGCCGCCGCCCAAAACTATCGGTGAGCAGCAGCCCCAAGCCGGGGTATTGCAACACTTGATAATGCGTCCAGCAAACCGGCGCGGCGGCAAGCCCCAACGAAAGCAGACCCGCCAACGCGATGGGCAATTGCGAATTCGTCAGCCTTCGGCGGCAGACCACAAAAAGCACTAATGTACCCGCGGCGAGCGTAAAGCCCGCAGCGGACAAAGACAACATCCGCATCCCCGCGGGAAGCTGCAGATTCCCCGCGACATTGCCGAACTCCCAATTGAACGGTAGCGTGCCGCTGTGCGGCGGATCCAAAATCCGCAGCACCGTTGAAGGGATCGACCAGCTCAAGAGAGCCGGCGTACCCATCCAGTAGTTCCCGCTGACGGGCGTTTTCGAGCCCTGAAAGCCGAACGCGAGGACTGCCCAGGGTACGATCAGCAGTCCCGCTATAGTCCACGCGAATGCAGCCAAAGCACGCCAGTTCCGCGCCAGCAACAAGCCAGGCAGCAGCACGCCGGGAATGTACTTCAGGCAAAACCCGATCCCCGCCGCCGCGCCTTGCCGTCCATCGGATTGGGTGATTGCAATCGCCAGCAGCAGTACCATCAGCGGACCTACTTGCCCCAGCGCCAGCGATTCTTCGGCCGCTCCACCGAAGGCCCACACCGTCGCCACGCAGCACGCCGCCATCCAGTTTCGTCCGGCGTAACGCCAAACCAGAAAAGCCGCAGCCAGTAAGCAACCCTGCGAAGCAACAAACCAGATCCAGCGCGCCGTCACCAGATCGGTGAACGCCAGCGGCGCGGCGGCGATCGCGATCAAAGGCGGATACAAATACTCCGGATCGCCGAAAGGAGTCGCGCCGTGGAGAATGGCTTGCCCGGCGCGGTAGTAATGCACGAAGTCGCCCGGAGCAGCTAGAGCGGGCAGTTGACGCCGGATCGCGGCCTCAAAATACCACGCCGCACACAAGCAAAGGAACAGCGCGGCTACTCTAGCCCGCACTACGATACTGCGGCGAACTTCGTCGCGTCGGGCTTATCCTTCTTTGTCTCCTTCGCTCTGCCGTTGGCCGCCAGATGCTGCAGCGTCAAGAAAATCGTCTCTACTGAATCCGGCGCGCCGATCGCCTTCGCAATCTCCCCGGCCGTCTTCTCATCCTTCGACAATGCCGCCAAGGCCTGATGCTGCAGTTGCAATACCGTTGCCGCCGCCTTCTTGCCGGCCTCTACGCCCGGCTGATGATATGCATTGATATTGATCAAGCTGGCGTAAAAACCGACAGTCCGCTCGAACAGCGCGATCAGCATTCCGATCCGAAAAGCATCCACACGCGGGATCGAGATTGTAATCGATTGCCGGTCGTTCCCATAAAGCGCCTCGCGTGTCCCTACCAGAAAGCCATGCAGATAATCGCCTGCGGTAACCCCGCCGGCTTCCACTTCCACAGGCTTGCCGCCCGATTCCATCACGCGAATAAAGATCACGAAGAAGTTGTTGATGCCATCGCGCAATTGCTGCACAAAAGCATGCTGATCCGTCGATCCCTTATTTCCATACACGCTGATGCCTTGGTCGACGCGCTTTCCATCCAGATCGTCGCGCTTCCCCAGCGACTCCATCACTAGCTGTTGCAGGTAGCGGCTGAACAACAGCAGGCGATCCTTATAGGGCAGCACCACCATGTCTTTCTCGCCATGCCCGTTGGTCGCCTTGAACCACATCAGCGCCATCAAAGCCGCTGGATTCGCACTGGTTTTGTGCTGCCGCGTCACCGCATCGCAAGCGGCCGCTCCGCCCAGTATGCTCCTTATATCCAGGCCCTGTAATGCGGCCGGAAGCAGTCCCACCGCCGACAACTCGCTGGTTCGCCCACCCACCCAGTCGAACATCGGGAATCGCTGCAGCCAGCCTTGCGACGCAGCCTGCTGATCCAGGTGCGAACCGGGCATCGTGACGGCCACATAATGCTTCGCGAAATCGAGTCCCGCTTCCTTATACCCGTCCGCGACCACCAGCATGCCGTTGCGCGTGTCCGGCGTCCCGCCGCTCTTACTGGTCACGATGGTCAGGGTTTCGCCCAGCTTGCCCTCCAGAGTCTTCAGCGCCCGCGCCATCCCGTCCGGATCGGTGTTATCGATGAAGTGCATCTTCATCGCGTCGGCGCCCGGTTCGCCCAGCGCATCCGCGACAAACATCGGACCTAGCGCGGAGCCTCCGATTCCGATCGCCAGCACTTGTGTAAATTTAGGGCTGGAGGGCGGCTTTATCTTACCCGAATGCACGTCGGCGGCAAACTGTTCAATTCGGGAGACGGTCGATTCAATCTCGGCTTTGATCTCCGGTGTCGGCGCTAACTGCGGAGCGCGCAGCCAGTAATGGCCCACCATCCGGTTCTCGTCCGGGTTGGCGATGGCGCCCTTTTCGAGATCGTCCATTGCCGCGTAGGCTTTTTGCAGCGCCGGTTCCATCTCCGCTAGATACTGATCTTCAAAATGAACGCGGCTGATGTCCAGGCTCAGGCCGATATTTTCATCGATACAAAGGTATTTTTCATATCGATTCCACAGATCCGATGGGGTCATGCAGGCTCCTCGGGTCCATCATACGCCAGTGCGGACGGCAGGTTGTCTTACTCGGAAGTTGTCTTGTCGGCGATCAGCTGCTCAATCTGCCCTAAGAATTCTTCCACAGGCTTAACGCCCTGATCGCCGTGTTTGCGATTGCGCACGGAGACGGTGCCAGCCTCGGCTTCCCGATCACCGACCACCAGCATAAAAGGAACTTTCTGTAGTTGGGCCTCGCGAATCTTTAAGTTGACTTTCTCCTTCCGGTCGTCGACATCCACGCGTATACCCTTTGCCGCGAGCTGATTCTTAACCTTAACGGCGTATTCGGTCTGTCGATCGGTGATCGGTAGGACGATCGCTTGTACCGGCGCCAGCCAAACCGGGAACGCTCCGGCATAATGTTCAACCAGGATCCCGAAGAATCGCTCAATCGATCCGTAGAGCGCCCGATGGACCATCAGCGGTTGATGCTTTTTTCCATCCTCGCCCACGTATTCCAACTCAAATCGGCGCGGCAACGTAAAATCGAATTGAACAGTGGAAAGCTGCCACTTCCGGCCTATGGCATCCACCAGCTTCACGTCGATTTTCGGACCATAAAAAGCCGCTTCGTCGGCCATCACGACGGCATTCATTTTGGTTCGTTCTACGGCGCGCTTCAGTGCGCTTTCCGCCAACTCCCACTGTTCCTTGCTGCCGTCATACTTACCGCTCGCTCCGCCATCCCACGTCGATAACTCCGCTTCATAAGCGTCGAAACCAAAGTTCTTCAAAACGTCGGCCGCAAACTCGAGGCAGTTCACCACCTCGTCCTCGATCTGCTCCGGAGTGCAAAAGATATGGGCGTCATCCTGCGTAAACCCGCGGACCCGAAGCAGGCCATGAAGAACCCCGGCGCGCTCGTAACGATAAACCGTCCCCAGCTCACCGAGCCTTACGGGCAGGTCGCGATAGCTATGCGGTTTGTCCCGGTAGATCAGAATGTGGCCGGGGCAGTTCATCGGCTTTAACTGATATTCGGCGTCGTCCAGCTCCATTGGCGTGAACATATTCTCGCTGTAATAGTTGGCGTGCCCGGAGGTTCTCCAAAGCTCGCGCCGCATGACATGGGGCGTGTAAACCAGCGAATACCCGCGAGCCACATACTGATCGCGCATCCAATCCTCGATGATCTTGCGAATCGTGCCGCCCTTGGGGTGGAAGAAAATCAGCCCTGGGCCGGCCAGTTCCTGGATACTGAACAAGTCGAGCTCCTGGCCCAGTTTCCGATGGTCGCGCTTCTTGGCTTCCTCGATTTTTTCCAGATGGCCGGCAAGGTCTTTCTTCGAGAAAAACGCTGTGCCATAGATTCGCTGCAGCCGTGCGTTATGCTCGTTGCCCTTCCAATAGGCGCCGGCCACCGACAGAAGCTTGAAAGCCTTGATCCGGCCGGTGGAGGGAACGTGGGGACCGCGGCAAAAATCGATGAAATCGGGTCCGAGCGTGTATTCGGTGAAGATGTCGCCGGCCTTTTCTTCGATCAGCTCATGCTTCATCCAATCGTCTTTGTACATCTCCAGGCCGTCGGATTTCCTGGTCAGCTTTCGTTCGTACGGCAGGTCTTTCTCCTGCAGTTGCCACATGCGAGCCTCAATCCGATCTAAATCCTCGGGCGTAAAGGGCGTCTCCCGTTGGAAGTCGTAATAAAAACCGGCGTCGGTGGGCGGACCGATTCCGAGCTTCGTCTCCGGATACAGCTCCAGGACCGCGGCGGCCAGCAGATGGGCTGTGGAATGCCGATAAACCGTTAACGCTTCCGGGCTTTTGGACGTGAGGATTTCTACCGTGGAATCCTCATCGAGGGGCCGAGTGAGGTCGTAGAGTTCGCCGTTGACACGCGCCACTACGGCATCGGCGGCAAGCCTGCTGCTGATCGACTTCGCGACATCGAGGGGCGGGCTGCCGGCGGGGACGGCTTGTTGACTGCCGTCGGGCAGGGTCACTGTAATGCTCTGGCTCATTTTTTTTAGGGTAACAGGTAGAGCAATGCCCCGAGGCGGGACTGTTAACTTGGTTATAGTCAGTTTATTTTAGGTTTCTCGCAACTGCCGCAGTGCCTCTCGCATTACGCGGGCCTCTTCTTCCAAACGCTCCAGCGCGTCCCGGCACTCCTGGCAAACCAGTAGATGCTCTTCCACTGTTGCCATGTGCTCAGGCTCGATTTCATCTCTCAAATAGCGTTCGAGTTGCTCGAGCGGGATATGGTCCATTCTATTTGAACTTCGGAGTTCGATAATGCGAATTTGTATCTGCCGTTTGGGCACTAACAAGGCGATTTTGAAAAACTGTTTTATTCGAGGAGCTTGACTAACTTGGTTCGCAGACCGGCGTCCTCGCTCATTATTATAGCCTTTGCTAAAGTGCTCTGGTGTGCGCGGGCTCACAAAGTCCGCTCCAAGCGGCGAACGGTAATCCCAGTAGACCGCGCTACGCCGATGTCCGCTGCTGCTGTTTCATTTGAGGGTCGGCGTAAGCTGTAGAAGAAGCTATTTTTCCTACCATGACAAATAACTACCCCCCGTCCGTCCTCGATCTGGCGGCCAAAGTCCGCTTGCTGTTGATGGACGTCGATGGTGTGATGACGGACTGCAAACTTTATAACTTCCCCGATGCCCACGGGCAGGTGGTCGAGACCAAGGGCTTCAACGCTCAGGATGGCATCGCGCTCCAATGGCTGAGTTGGAAAGGACTGAAAACGGGCCTGATCAGCGGGCGCGTATCGCCGGCCACCGAGGAGCGCGCCAAGCAATGCAAAATGACCTACGTGTATCAGGGACACATCGAGAAGATCCCCATTCTCGAAGAGATCCTGCGGGACGCCAAGATTCCAGGCGAGGAAGTCGCCTACATCGGGGACGACTTTACGGATGTCGTAATTATGAACCGGGTCGGCTTGAGCATCGCGACATCGAATGCTCGGCCGGAGGTAAAACGCTGCGCTAAATACGTGACGGAAGCGGCTGGCGGCAACGGCGCCGTCCGCGAGGTGGTGGAGTTGCTGCTGCTGGCCCAAGGCCATTGGGAGTGGCTAATGAAGAAGTACGAGATTCCAGCCGAGTAAAACATGGCTGAAAAGATCGGAGTGGAGATCATCGTTAAATCCGGTCCCGGCGTGCTCCATCAGCTGACCGGCGTGATCGCCCGCAGATGTGGCAACATCTCGTCAGTCGGAATCATCGAGGAAAATGCGGTGGAGGCGCGGGTCTACTTCGAAATCGAGGTGGAAGAGGACGCCGCAGGAATGAATGCGGATCTGGCCGCGCTGCCGATTGTGCATGAAGTGAAAGTTGTAAAGAGCTTTCAGGCCATTTACGGGAAGCGCATTATCATCGTAGGCGGCGGTGCGCAAGTGGGCCAAGTCGCGATTGGCGCGATCTCCGAAGCCGACCGCCACAACATCCGCGGCGAACATATTTCCGTGGACACAATTCCTCTTGTCGGCGAACAGAAACTGGCCGACGCCGTGCGCGCCGTGGGTCGGTTGCCCCGAGCCCGCGCCCTGGTTCTCGCCGGCGCGTTGATGGGCGGCGATATCGAAAAGGCGGTTCGCGAGGTGCGCGAGCGCGGACTCCTGGTCATCAGCTTGAACATGGCTGGAAGCGTGCCCGAAGCTTCGGACTTGATTGTCACCGACCCGGTGCAGGCAGGTGTGATGGCCGTAATGGCCATCGCGGATACGGCTCAGTTCACCATCGAGCGGTTAAAGCGGCGCGTCTTCTAATGAACCGGCAGCGTGTTCTGAATCGGCGCCGCTACTTTCCCGCGGCGCGCGCACCGTGGTTCTTCGCAGCGGAGCGAACCTCGTCAAGCGAGATGACGATTAGCTGCCGGCGTCCCAATCGAATCAAGCTCCGGCGGGCCAGCGCGTTGAGAGTCGTGGACGTCGTTTCCCGAGTCGCACCGATGAGACTGGCGAGCTCACCCTGCGACAAGGGAATAGAGGATTCCTGATTGTTGAGGCGGCTGCCCACGGTGCCAGCCAACTCGGCCAAGTAGTATAAAATCCGATACTCGACATCCTGCAGGCACAACAATTCGATCTTCCTCTCCAGACGCCTCTTATGCATCACCAGAAACTCGGCGACTTGGCGCCACAACTGCGGGTGATCGTCGCAAAACCGCACAAACAAATCGCGCGGAATCATATAAATGGCGCCCTCCTGGAGAACTTCGGCGGCGACGTTGCGAGTGGTTTCGGCACTTAGGGCTTGTTCCCCAAATAGTGCTCCGGAAGAGACGATATCGATAATTATCTCCTTCGATTCTTCTCCTCGCTTGAACAATTTCACGAGGCCGGATTCGACATAGAAAATCGAGTCGGCCGGGCTGCCTTCGGAGAAGATCGTTGCGAACCGTCGGTTCGGCGAAAACTTCGAGACGCCGTCGAGGTGCAACAATTCGCTACGGACAGAACCCGTTAGTGACGTTTGCGTGGATTCCATGGGGTCTTGCCTAGTATAATCCGAACTCGTAACTTAGGATATAAAATTCTAACAGTCATGTCACCTTATATAGTGCGCGTGCGTCTAATTTTCCCTGCAAATTCAGCGCCATCCCGAAAGTAACCATCCATTTCGTCCGTTTGCAGATTCGCCCGTATGCTCTGCAACATCGCTATATAACCGTCCAGCGCGTGTTCAAGCTCCATCTGGTTGGTTTTAAATATGTCCTTCCAGATGTCGTAAGGGCTAAGGGCAAGCCGCGTGCTATCCACAAGCGCGGGCCCGAAGACGCTATTGCTAGCTCTATCGGTTTGACTAAGTAGCGCCGCGAGCGCAGTTGACGCTAGCTGCGGAAGATGCGATGTAAACGCCAGTGTTCGATCATGATCGCTTGGTTTCATTACAAGAGTATTCGCTCCAATCTTTTTCAGCCAACTGGTAAAATCCATGGCTGCCGGGCTTTCGATATCCGCTTTGCGTACCGGAGTGAGCACGTAATCCCGCCCCTCAAATAGGGCAGCTGTCGCGGATTCGACGCCGCGCGTCTCTTTACCCGCCAACGGGTGTCCTCCCAGGAACTGGCCGGGGGCGATCCATTGATCGGCGGCTTCTACGATCGCCCGCTTGGTGCTGCCGGCATCAGTCACCAAAGCATCGGGACGCATTAAGGGCTGCAGCCGGGGAATCACCTCGAGGATGCGGCTAATGGGTTGCGCCAGATACACTAAGTCGGCCCGCGATACGGCATCCTCAAGCGAGGCGCCCGCGTCGATTGCTCCGGCCGTTAGGGCCTTCTCAATTGCCTCGTCACTGCTGACACCCACAATGGCGCCGTGGAAACCCGCCCGGCGCAGTGCGAGGGCAAAGGATCCGCCAATCAATCCCACGCCAACGATAGCTATGGTTTCCATCCGCCTTGGCTACAGCGTCCGGCCTACGGCTGGCGCGATCATGCGCAGCTGCTCCATCAGTTCATGAAATTGTGCCGGGCGTAAAGATTGCGCGCCATCGCTCAATGCGTGGTCCGGATCAGGGTGAACTTCCACCAGCAAACCGTCGGCGCCCGCGGCTACGGCAGCTCTCGCCATGGGCAGCACTTTGTCCCGCCGCCCCGTCCCATGCGAAGGATCCGCGACAATCGGCAGGTGCGAGAGACTTTGCACCACCGGAATAGCGGAGATATCCATCGTGTTGCGGGTGGCGTTCTCGAACGTGCGAATACCGCGCTCGCAGAGGATCACGTCGTAATTGCCGCCCGCGAGGATGTACTCGGCCGACAGCAAGAGCTCTTCTATCGTTGCCGAAATCCCACGCTTCAGCAGGATCGGTTTGCGTAAGCGGCCCAGCTCGCGCAACAGATTGAAGTTCTGCATGTTCCTGGCGCCGACCTGCAGAATGTCGGCATACGTTTGCAGTAAGGGAATCTGTACCGTGTCCATCACTTCGCTAACGACCAGTAAGCCGTTGCGATCGGCGGCATCGCGCATCAACTGCAATCCCTGCTCGCCCATGCCTTGAAAGCTGTAAGGCGACGAGCGCGGCTTGAAGGCTCCGCCGCGAATTACCTTGGCTCCATCGCGAGCCACAATTTCCGCGATCTCCTCGATCTGATCCTTGCTTTCCACACTGCACGGTCCGGCCATTACGACAACTTTGCCGTTTCCGATTTCCACATCGCGGATCTTTACGACAGTGCCGCCCGGCCGGAAGTGCCGGCTCGCCAGCTTGTATGGTGAGACGATCCGGTGGCATTCCTTGACACCATCCATCACCTCAAAATCCGCGGGTTCAAAGTGATCTACTGGGCCGACGCCGCCGAGCACTGTATGCATAACGCCGGTGGAGCGATGAACTGTGAATCCCAGCCCGACAAGGCGGTCGATTACAGTTTGTATTTGAGGCTCTTCCGCCCCTTCTTGCATAACGACGAGCATAAGACTCCTGGAGATTTAAATATAACCGCTCTGCGGAAACAACCGGCGATCGATAAACCTCCTCTCGACGCGGCTGCCAGGGATGGCCGCTTCCCGGATGGTTTACTTCTGCCAGGCTTGTTGCAGCTTCTCCGCGAACACCGATGTGACTGGCTTCTCCCGCATCGGAATCGGTTTGGGCGGGGGCAAAGGCGCCTCAGGAGGCGGCTCTACCTTTACTACCGCCACCTGCGTAGCTGGTACCGGCGCAGGCTCCGCAACGGGAACCGCAACTTCGTCGCCTTTAAGAAACTTAACCCTCTTCAGAACGGCCCGATCCAGCGAACTGCTATAGCTGGTCCAGTCGCCCGTGGCCAGCCTGTCGCGCGCCACCATGTTGCGCATGCATTCCATCTTGGAATCGAGATTATCCAAATGGTGCAGCAGCATCGCTTCGGGGAACAACGGCGTCTTCGGCGATCCAAATTCAAGTTCGCCGTGATGGCTGACGATCAGGTGCTCCACCAACGTTCTAAGGCGCGGAGGAAAATCGGGAAGCAGCGCCAGTTTCTCGCCCAACATGCGCAGTCCAATCACGATGTGACCTAGCAGTTGTCCCTCGGTGCTGTACCCAAAGCTGCGATCATACGTCAACTCGGCAATCTTGCCGATGTCGTGCAGAATGGCGCCTGTCAACACCAGCTCGGCATCCACGTATTTATAGTGCGCCGTCGTCATCCGGCTCAGGTGACACAGCGACAGGACGTGTTCCAGCAGGCCGCCCAAAAAGGCGTGATGAACGTTCTTGGCCGCCGGCGCGAGTTTGAACAACCGCACGAAACTCTCGTCGCGCATAAACGCATCCAGCAAGCCGCGCAGATGAGCATTCCCCACGCTGGCGACGATCCCCAGCAACTCCCCAAACATCTCGTCCGGGCTGCGTTCGGAAGAGGGGAAGAAGTCCCCGAAATCGACCTCGGCATCCCGGATCTTGGATAGTTTATGGATCGTCAGTTGAGGGCGGTTCTGATAAATCTGTAACAGCCCTTTCACCTTGACGAAGTCGTCGCGCTCGAACGCTTCGAGGACCTCCGCTACGTTGTCCCACATCTTCGCGTCCAGCTCGCCGGTCCGGTCTCCCAGCAATAAGGACAGGTAAGGGTCGCCCGTCTTCTTTTGCCGGATGTCCTTGATGTGGACCAACAGTGTGGCTGTGATGATCTGGTTCGGCTGAAGCTCGCTAACGTAAGGAGACTTCATGCTTATTTCAGTGAGGAAGAAGACGTCGTTTCTCCGGTGGAGGTGCCAGGGACCGGGACCGCCCAGAGCAATTTCTTGTGCCTTTGTTTGTAAGCGACCACTTTATCTTTGCTGACGGTTTGAGCTTTTAACTCGCCCGGATCGGCCCACGCGGTACTTTTATTCGGTGCTGCGCCGGTGTCGATGTAGCCGGGCTTGATTTCCAGGAACGCGGTCTCGCGAAGCTGCGTCAGAAATTCCCGCATCTTGGGCTGCATGCGCGGAGCATACAACTTCTCCGTGATCTCCTGCTCCACATCGCTCAAATCGGCTTGCCCGGCCTTCTGGTGTTCTTCCACCTTGAATATATTGAAGCCGGCGTCGACGCGCACCGGGTCCGTAATGTAGCCCTTGGGCTGGTTCCAAATCAGCCCTTCAATAATCGGATTTAATTCGCCTTTTTTGAATCCACCCAGTTCGCCCATGTTCTTGGCGGTAATGGCTTCGGAATTATCGCGCGCCATTTCCGGGAACCGCTCGCCTTTGCGCGCCCGCGCCACCAGATCCTTGGCCTTCTTTTCGGCCGCGGCCACGCCCGCCGGGTCTTTGCCTTCGGTGGAAATCAAAATCTCGCGCAGGAAGACGCGCTCGTCGCGCACGAATTCAGTCTTGTGTTCATCGTAGTACTTCTGAACATCTTCGTGCTTCACCGTCATCTTGCTGCCCACTTCCTGGCTGATCACTCGCCGCTGCAGCATCGAGTTTTTAGTGTCGTTGCGCCAGTCCTCAAAGGGCACGCCGGTCTGTTGGCGGACGTACTCCTGGAACTTCTCCGGGTCGGCGATGCCCGACTGCTTCTGCAGATCGGCTTGATATTTGCTGAACTCGCTGTCGACGTTGATATTCAGGTCCTTGGCCTTTTGGATCAGCAGCAATTGGTCGATGCGCTCCCGCAGAATATCCTTGCTGTGCTCGGCGAACTCTTTTTGTAGCGCCGCTCCCGTTGCACCTTGCTGTTGCAAAGCGCCGAGCAGTTCCTGGCGGCTGTGATCCAGATCTCCACGCGTAACAATATCGCCATTTACCTTGGCCACGATCTCTTCCACCAAGGTGGGATCGGAGGACCAGGCAACGCTGGAAACCAATAGCAGGCAAACCAAAAACTTCATATAGGATCATTATCCATCATGGAATTGTGCCGGTTGAATCAGAACAGCGCCCTCGTCTTTGCAGCAGCTTACCGAACCGTGACCGTGAGGGAGCGGTACGCAGCAACTCTTTTTTCCGCAGCCTGCTCTAGTACTGCGATCTGATTCCTTTCTCGCTCTCTAACCACCAGCAATCCACAACATCGCCAAACACCTCTAATCCAGGCGTGCCGCAGGCTCCCGTGCTCCGCTCCGGTACCCGCTGGTACGACACTCGTCTCGCCGCTCCTCTTTGCGCGTCCGGCGAACAGTATCCACCGCACTTGGCAGGACGCCTCCGCGCCGCTGGTACGGTGACCGCCAATGTTGAACCAAAATCGCCTTACCTATCATCGACTTGCGAAAATCCGACAGGCCCTCTCCTATCTCGATCTGTTACTCTCGCTCTGAGGAGAAGGTCGTAAACTCGGCCTGCGGTTTGACATGATACGGCCAAGATTCGACAAAATTCGACACTTTTCGACAACCCTGGTAAACCCGCCATCGTTTTTCCAAAACCGCCTTTTCGACACAACTCGACACTTTGCGACACCTACAAAGTGTCGTTTTCTAGCGCGAGGCGTTTGACCCATGCCGCAAGTAGTTTTCATCTCCTCCACCTCCGACGACTTGAAGGACTACCGCGACCAAGCCGCGGCAGCCGTCCGCGCCAACGGATTCGCGGTCAGCGGCATGGAGGATTGGCCATCCACTGGACAGCTTTCCCTCCCCGAGTGCCTGCAGAAAGTCGCGGCAGCCGACCTGGTGGTAGCGATTGTGGCGCATCGCTATGGCTGGGTGCCCGGCGATCCCACCAACACCGACTCGAAAAGCATCACCTGGCTCGAATGCGAGCATGCCTGCCACCTGGGCAAAACGGTGCTCGCTTTTCTAGTGCATCCGGACCATCCGTGGCCTCCGAATTTCTACGAAAATTACCGCCTGGTCATAGAGCGCAAGAAGCCCGGAATTGGGCCAGAGGTCGAGCGCAACGAGGCAAAGCTTGACGAATTCAAGCAGAAGCTGAAAGCCAACGTGATGAAGCACTTCACCGACGCAGGCACGTTCCGCGCCCTGGTTTCGGAGGCTCTCGCGGAATGGCAGCGCCGGCATTCAGCCCCTGGAACCGCCGTGGTGGGCGATCCCGATACCTACCTCAAAGCCCTCGAAAAAGAAACCAGCCAAATCCGCATCACTGGACTCGCCACCAAGCGCCCCGAACCCTACGTCTTCAACATTGACGAAATCTACATTCCTCTCACCACGCTCGCGGCCCACGAACAAACCCGCGACCCCGGCGAAGAACGCCGCGTCGCCCTCGAAGCAGCGCTCACCGAACGCAAAGTAGTAATCGTAGGCGACCCGGGTTCCGGCAAATCCACCTTCCTGCGCCGCGCCGCCTTCGAACTGTGCCGCAATCTCCGGGGCACCCGGCCCCCCACAGCGCCCCCGTTCCTCGACCCGGACGACCGCCGTTTCCCCTTCCTGATACGCATCGCCGAATTCGCCAAACTGCTGGCGGTCGACCGCTCGCCCAAACAGTACGATTCGCCCGCCTGGATTCCCTATTTCCTCGCCAAGCAAAGCGAAGAATACGGCTGGGGCGCGAGCGAGGATTTCTTCAAACGCAAACTGGAGCGCGAGCATTGCCTGATCATGATGGACGGCCTCGACGAAGCTCCCCAAGCCACGCTACGCGAACGCATCGCCCGCATTTTCGAGCGCGCCACGCAGGCATTCCAGTATTCCGATTTTCTGGTCTGCACGCGCCCCCAGACCAATGTCGGCGATGCCGTTCTGAAGGACTTTCACCCGGTGCGGATCGCCGCCTTGGACTTGCCCGAAATCCAGGCGTTCTTCGATCATTTCGCCATCGCCCTGGCTCTTACTGACGTGGAAACGAAGCATTTCAAGAGCGCACTGGAAACGGCGCTGAACGATCGCCTCGAGATTCGCGAGATGGCCGCCAACGCCGTGATGCTCACCGCGCTCGCGGTATTGCAGCATAACGATCAGCGGCTGCCCGAATATCGCATGGATCTGTACGGGTCCATCCTGGGTTGGCTGGCGTCGGCGCACCAGCACGTGGAGGGTCGCCCCGGTGCGAAAGAGTGCCTCGATTCCATGCGGCGGCTGGCTTTGTTTATGCAGGATGCAAAGACTGGCCGGGTCGTGCAAATCAACACGCGTTCGGCCGCCGGGTTCCTGGCGCACGAGTTTGGTGGCAGCGTCGAAGCTAGGCAGGAGGTCTTGGAGCGCGAGACTCACGACAGCGGCATCTTGTCGTCAGTAGGCAACGACCTGAAGTTCTGGCATTTGAGCTTTCAGGAATATTTGGCCGCGCTCGAAATCGGAGGCTGGTCCGACCAACAGCTCATCGAGCGCGTGGTTCTCAGCGATAAGCTCTATCACCCGGAATGGCGGGAAACCATGCGCCTGCTGGGATGCGTGTTGTTCAAGCAGGGCACGGGCAGGATTGAGGTGCTGTTCCAGGCGATTTTGGGCAAGCTGGGCGAGCCGTCGCAGTTGTCCGATCAAGCCCGTTGCGCCGCCTTGCTGGGCGTCATGATGAGAGATCTGTCGCGCATGGGCTATCAGCCGAAGACCCCGGCGTATCTGCGGACCGTGAAGGAGATGGTGCGGATCTTCAGTGTCGAGGCGGGATCGATTGACATCAGGACTCGCATTGAAGCGGCGGATGCGTTGGGGCAGGTTGGAGATCCCCGGCTGGAGGAAGACAACTGGGTGACCATCCCTGCCGGGGCGTTTTATATGGGAGCGCAAAAAAAAGATAAGAACGGCCAGAACTACGATCCCGAGGCGTTCGATAGCGAACAACCGGTACACCCTTTGACGCTACCAGGATTCCGAATTCAACGTTTCCCGGTCACAGTGCAGGAGTACAGCGCTTTTCTTAAGGAAGGCGGTCAGGAAGAGCCCTGGAACTGGGAGTCGCAACAACAATATCCGAACCGGCCGGTAGTGGGTGTGACTTGGTTCGAAGCGGCGGCGTATTGCGCCTGGAAGGGCGGTCGATTGCCAACGGAGGCCGAATGGGAACGCGCGGCACGGGGGCCGAACAGCAGCCGCTATCCATGGGGAAACGATCCACCGCTCGACGCCGCGCGCGCGAACTACAGTCGCAACATTGGTCACGTTACGCCGGTGGGACTGTACCCACTGGGGAATTCCGTTGAGGGAGTTTGCGACCTCCTCGGCAACGTCTATGAATGGTCTGAGGATTGGTACGCGCCGCCCAACGAGGGGAATCCGAAGTTTAAAGTGGTGCGCGGGGGCGCGTGGAACGTCTATCCACGGAACGTCCGCGGCTCGAGCCGTGTCTGGGTCGTGCCTACGGGCCGTTTCGACAACTTCGGGTTCCGTTGCGCGGTGGAATTGAGTTTATAGTTTAGTGTTTTGTGTTTAAGAGGGGGGTCCAGGGGGGTGCGTCCGAGGAGGACTTGATGGACTTGTTGATTGAAAGGAATCATCTCGGGTAATGACTCGTTCACCCGATAGCCTGATCCCCTCTGATGCTGG
>Ga0302319_10009361_pt1 | contig 18855 bp, 17 predicted proteins | sample Bog_T0_2_FD_203319 | JGI IMG/M metagenome (GOLD analysis project Ga0302319, IMG submission 203319) | Peat permafrost microbial communities from Stordalen Mire near Abisko, Sweden - Bog_T0_2 | ecosystem: Environmental > Terrestrial > Soil > Wetlands > Peat | place: Sweden: Abisko, Stordalen Mire... | reverse complement strand
GCCTACTGGACGAAGAACGGCGCGCAGCTGTCCGACACAGTAGCCCGCTATCTGAAGAACCATCCAGCGCCAGTTCCGGCTGCCGTTTAGTAGCATCGGCGGGCATTTCTTACGTGCCTCGCCGGTAATTCTTAGGAGGGAAGTCGATGAAACAACTGATCGAAGATATCGCGAAGGCCCTGGTCGACATCCCGGAAGAAGTGGTAGTCAAAACCATAGACGGAGAACAGATCACCGTCCTGGAACTCAAGGTCGCGCCCAGCGACCTCGGGAAAGTGATCGGCAAGCAAGGCCGTACCGCGCGCTCCATCCGAACCATTCTTGGAGCCGCCGGCATGAAGCTCAACCGCCGCTTCACCCTCGAAATCCTTGAATAATGTGTCGCACTGGACTGCCATTGCCGCGCTGGTAAAACCCCGCGGCAATAAAGGCGAGCTCACCGCCATCTCTCTTTCCAGCAAACCCGAACGTTTTGCCCATCTCACCAAAGTCCACCTTTTCGGTGACGCTTTGCCGGAACAAAGCCGCGAATACAAGGTTGAACGAGTCTGGGACCACGACGGAACCCTCATCTTCAAATTCGCCGGTATCGATTCCATCAACGAGGCTGAAAAACTCCGAGGAGCCGAAGTCCGCATCCCCACCGAACAACGCGCCCCCCTCGAAGAAGGCGAATACTATCAGTCCGACCTCATCGGCTGCGAAGTCCGCGATCTCGCCACCAACCGCCTCATCGGCAAAGTAACCGGCTGGGAAGAATACGGCGGCCCCTCGCTTCTCGATATCGATAACGGCCGCATCCTGATCCCCTTCGTAAAAGCCATCTGCCCCGAAATCGACCCCCAGGCCCGCGTCATCAAAGTCCAGCTCCCTGAAGGCCTCGAGGACCTAAACAACGCCTTATCGAAAGCATGAAGTTCCACCTCCTCACCATCTTTCCCGAATTCTTCGAAGGCCCCTTCAAACACGGAGTTGTAGCCCGAGCCGCCCAGTACGGCTCCCTCGAAATCTACCTGCACGACCTCCGCAACTGGACCCACGACCTCCACCGCACCGTAGACGACCGTCCCTTCGGCGGAGGCGAAGGCATGCTCCTCAAGCCCGAGCCCATCTTCGAAGCGGTCGAATCCATCTGGCCGGCCCGCACCGCGAAACAACGAATCATCCTCCTCTCCGCCCAGGGCCGCAAGTTCACGCAAGCGATGGCCCGCGAACTTCTCGACAATGAAGAACTCCTCCTCATCTGCGGCCGCTACGAAGGCGTCGACGAGCGCATAGCCCAACACCTCGCCGACGAAGAACTCTCCATCGGAGACTACGTCTTAAGCGGAGGAGAGCTAGCCGCCGTCTGCGTCATCGACACTGTAGCCCGCCTGCTCCCCGGAGTCCTCGGCAACCACGACTCCTCCCTCAACGAATCGTTCGAAGCGGGCATCCTCGATTGCCCCCAATGGACTCGCCCAGCCGACTTCCGAGGCTGGAAAGTCCCCGAAGAACTCCTCACCGGCAACCACGCCGAAATCAAAAAGTGGCGCCAAAAAGCAGCCCTCGAAAAAACCAAACGCCTCCGCCCCGACCTCCTGCCCTGAAAGTCAGCGTGTCAACGTCGAGATATCCGATCGCGCAAAAACCACCATCGCCGCCGCAGCCAAGACATCTGGCCGGAATGCCCCACAACCCTCGCGGACCGGATCTTCCTGAATAATGGAAACGTATTATGGCGTGCCGGTGGCCGGTCCGGGAGGATAGAGGAATTCAGCGCCATGGAACCCATGTTTCTCCGCGACGTGGAAGCCGCGGAAACCAACAGCCCTTTCAGCGATCTCATCCGGCAAGCCAGGCAGGCGGGAGCGGAATACCCGCAGATCTGGCACATGTTCGCGTTTCAGCCGCGTGCGACGAAGCATCTGGAACGCTTCACCCAGGCGATCATGCGCGAGCCCGGACCCATCAGTCCCGGCCTGCGTGAACTCATCGCCGCCTACACCTCGGCGCGCAACGATTGCCCCTTTTGACTGAAATCCCACGCCGCAGTTGCGGCGGAACTGCTGGGAGATGAGACGCTGGTCGAATCCGTTGTCAAAGACCTGGAATCTTCGCCGCTCGCGGAGGCCGAGAAGGCCCTGCTGCGTTTTGTAGACAAGGTCAACCGCGATTCGGTTCACATCGGTCCGCCGGACATCGCCGCGCTTCAGGAAGCCGGTTGGCTCGACGAGGCCATCTACTACGCCGTCACCGTCTGCGCCCTTTTTAACTTCTATAACCGCTGGATCGATGCCAGCGGCGTCCACGCGCTCAGTGAAGAAGCCCACCGCGCGGGCGGGAAGCGATCTGCGAAGTCTGGCTACGTCCGAACTGCGGCTAACGAATGAGACCGACAACGCAAGGGCGAATGATTGCCATTTCTGTGCCAGGCATCCTGGTGAGCTTCGGCTCGCTCGTGATCTTCACATTTGGTGCATTCGTCAAGGCCACTGAGCGAACGGTTCGGCTGGTCGCGGGGCCGCATCTCTCTCGCGTTTACCATTGCGGCGCTCATGGTCGGCGTCTTTTCGCCGATCATCGGCCGAGTCATCGATTCGCGTCGGCGTTCGCCGCGTGCTGCTCTCCTGTGTCGCCGTCTACTGCGCCGCCGTCACTGAGCGCGGATGATTTCGGCGTCGTTCGACCGGCGGCGCGGCATTGCGCTCGCGACCATGATGGCCGGGGTCAGTCGGGCAGGCTCGTTCCGCAGCGTCCGCGGGTTCTGGCTCCTCCTGGGAGGCTTCTTCCTTTTCTCGATCAGCGTCAACGGCGTTATCGCACACCTGATGCCGCTCCTGACGGATCGCGGCCTGAGCAATTCCACCGCCGCTCTGGGCTGCCAGCGTGCTGGGCGTGCTTACGTTGACAGGCCGTCTGCTCACCGGCGCCCTGCTCGATCCCTTCCAGGGACCGCACGTCGGCGGCACATTTTTGCCATCGCAGCACTGGGCGTTGCCGCCCTCAGCGAGGCGACCTCGATTCCCACAGCCTACGCCGCCGCAGGTTTGATCAGACTGGGCATGCCCCAGGTTGGTCCTTGTTCTCGGCCTTCGTATCAGAACTCCTAAGGACGCGTCACAACCCCCCGGCGCAGCGTCCGCAGGAACGATCGAGCAAAGCAGGCTGGCCCTTGAGGCGGATCTCCTTTCTGTGAATATCCACTGCTGCCTGGCTGATTCCCTTTACTCTACTCACGCAGGCCGGAATAGGAAGCGATTGCCTGCACGGCGGGCGATGGAAATAGATGCAGGCTTTATGCGACGTGGTTTTGGATCGGCCCGGGCTCAGATCCAGGCGGGCGACGTCCATGAGGCCGTGTCGAGATTCCGGCGAGTTAGGGAAATGGCTGCGTGGTGGCCGCCCGCCAGGCCAGGGTCACGGCGCCAGTAAGGCCATATATATGCCGTCAACCGGCAGCGCAGGCGAAATGTTCGATGCCCTGGAAGGGGATTATCAGTTGAAGGTCTTGCCTTCGTCGACGAGTTTGGTCAGCAATGGCGCGGGTTGCCAGTGGAAGGCTTCGATTCGCTTTATGACTTCTTTGATGCCGATGGTGTCGGCGTAGAACATCGGGCCTCCTTTTTGGCGTGGGAAGCCGTAGCCGTTGAGGTAGACGACATCGATATCTACCGGTCTGAGGGCTATGCCTTCTTCGAGGATTTTCGCACCTTCGTTGATCAGGCTGAGGATGCAGCGGTCTACGATTTCGTGGCTGTCTATGTTGCGTTGGGGGATGTTGGCTTGTTGGGCGGTTTGCTGGATCAGAATCGCGGTTTCGGGGTCGGGTGAGGGTTTGCGGTTTGAGTCGTACCTCGACCAGCCTCGGCCGGTCTTTTGGCCGTAGCGGCCGAGTTCGTAGAGCTTATCGGCGACTAAGGGTTGACGCTCACCTGGTATGTCCGTGTGTTTGGATTCCTGACGGATGCGCCAGCCTACGTCGATGCCCGCAAGGTCGGACATAGCGAGCGGACCCATGGCCATACCGAAATCGGTAAGGGCATCGTTGACTTGTTCTACCGTGGCTCCTTCTTCGACGATGAACTGGGCTTCGCGGAGGTAGACGTGGATCATGCGATTGCCGATAAAACCGGGGCAATTTCCCGCCAGGACGGCGATTTTCCTTAGTTTCTTGCCGAGCGCCATGGAGCTAGCGATGACGGATTTGCTTGTGGCTTTGCCTCGCACGATTTCAAGGAGTCGCATAACGTTGGCGGGGCTGAAGAAGTGATGGCCTGCGACCAATTCGGGGCGTTTCGTTGCTGAAGCGATTTCGTCGATGTCGAGGGTTGAGGTGTTGGTGGCGAGGATGCAGGCGGGTTTGGCGATGGCGTCGATCTCCGCGAAGATTTGTTTCTTGAGCTGCATGTTTTCGAAGACGGCTTCCGTGATTAGGTCGGCTTGTTCGAAACCCTGATAAGTGAGTTGCGGTGTAATGAGGGCAAGGCGGCGGTCTATCTCTTCCTCGGTGAATCGGCCTTTCTTTACTGAGTTCGCGTAGTTGGTGCGGATCGTTGCCAGGCCCCGGTCGAGCGCTTCCCGCGTGGTCTCTTTGAGGATCACCGGGATGCCGGCGTTGGCGTAAGACATCGCGATTCCTCCGCCCATGGTTCCCGCTCCGATCACCGCCGCTCGGCAGATTTCGGTTATGGGGGTGTCTTTGGGAATGTCCGGGATCTTGGCTACGGTACGTTCGCCGAAGAAGGCATGGATCATGGCTTTCGATTCGCTGGAACGGAGGCAGCGGTCGAAGAGTTCGCGTTCGAGGCGGCAACCCTCTTCGAAGGTCCGGCTGGCTGAGGCGAGGACGGCTGTGGCCGCGGCGTTGGCTGCGATGTCGGTGAGTTTAACCGGGATCTCGCTGGTTCGGCGAATGAGTTGGTGCGCGACTTCTTTTGCGAAGGCAATCGCGCCCTCGAGCAGATCGCCGTCGATAACGCGGTCGACGATGCCGCATTCGAGGGCTTCGCGCGCGTTGACGGGTTCGCCCCTGGTGCACATGTCGAGCGCTTTGGATAACCCGGCGAGTCGGGGAAGACGTTGCGTGCCGGCGGCTCCGGGGATCAGGCCGAGTTTGACTTCGGGCTGGCCGACTTGTCCCGAGGGCGCGATGACGCGATAGTGGCCGCCCATGGCGAGCTCGAGTCCCCCTCCGAATGCGGTGCCGTGGAGGGCCATGATGACCGGCTTCCGGGTGTTTTCGATATCGAGAATGATGGCGGCGAGGTTGAGATCGGCTTTGGGTTTTCCGAATTCACGGATGTCGAAGCCGGCGATGAAGGTTGTGCCCGCGCCGATGACGACGATGGCTTCGATAGCGGGATCGGCGGCGGCTGTGGCGATGTGGTCGCGGATCGCTTCGGGGACGCCGGGGCTGAGGGCGTTGACGGGCGGATTGTCGATGGTGACTACGGCGATTTCGCCGCGCTTTGCAAGAGTTACGGTTTCGCTCACTACGACATAGTATGCTGCGCAAGTAGTGACCGGCGCCGAATCTCTTTTAAGAACGCTTGTAGCCAACGGCGTCGATACGTGTTTTATGAATCCGGGCACTTCCGAGATGCATTTCGTGGCGGCGCTGGATCGCGTGGCGGGAATGCGCGGAGTGCTGTGTTTGTTCGAAGGCGTTTGTTCGGGCGCAGCTGATGGATATGCGCGCGTGACCGGGAGACCTGCAGCGACACTGCTGCATCTCGGGCCAGGTTTGGGGAATGGGCTGGCGAATTTTCATAACGCGCGGAAGGCGCGGTCTCCCGTGGTTTCGATTGTGGGCGAGCATGCGACGGCGCATTTGAAGGTGGATGCGCCCTTGACTTCGGATGTCCAGGCGTTTGCGCGGACCGTGTCGCAGTGTGTGCGGACGGCCGTAAGCGCCGACAATGTGGCGACTGCCGCTGCGGCAACGATTGCCGATGCCTGGGGCCCTCCGGGTCAGGTGGCGATGCTGATTGTCCCGGCCGATTATTCCTGGGCGGAGTGCGCGGGGGCTGTGCCGGTGGTTCCGCATGCGGTGCGTTCGATGCCTTCGAATGCGGCTCTGAGTGCGGCTGCGGCATTGTTGCGCGAGGAAGGAACGGCGTTGTTGCTGGGCGGGACGGCTTTGACGCCTCGCGCTTTGGATGCGGCGGCGCGAACGGGTGCGCGTGTAATAATTGCTCGCAACGTGGCTAAGTTTGCTTCCGGGTCGGGACGGTTTCAGCCTCCTCAGGTGCCGTACTTTCCGGAAGGCGCGATGCCATTGCTGGCTTCGGTGAAGAACCTGATTCTGGTAGAGTGCGAGCAACCGGTTTCATTTTTCGCTTATCCGAATACGCCGAGTTACATGACGGCGGAGGGGTGTGTGGTTCATGCTCTTGCGACGCGAGCGGAAGATGGGACGGCGGCTTTGGAGGCTCTGGCGCAGCCCAGGGCTTCGGTTTCTCATGCGCCTCGTGTAGCACTGACGGCGCCGAATGACGATTCGGCTTTGACTTTGAATGCCATCGGCGCTGCTGTGGCGGCTTATCTTCCTGAGAATGCTTTGATCGCGGATGAGATGGTTTCCTCGGGGTCGGTGGTTCTGCCGTATTTGACGAAGGCAGCGCCGCATGATCTGATGCCTGTGACGGGCGGGTCGATTGGTCAGGGTTTGCCGGTTGCGGTGGGCGCGGCGATTGCGGCGCCGAATCGAAAGGTGATTGCTCTTGAAGCCGATGGCAGCGCGATGTACACGTTGCAGTCTTTGTGGACCATGGTTCGCGAGAAGCTCGATGTGACCGTCGTGATTTTCAATAATCGGCGATATCGGATTCTCGATATCGAAATGCAGCGCACAGGTGCGAACGGGTTTGGAGGAATTGCCAACGACATGATCGATATCGGGCGCCCGGATCTGGATTGGGTGAAATTATCGGAAGGATGCGGGGTTGCGGCCTCGCGTGCAACCACGCCCAGAGAGTTCAGCGAGCAATTTCGCGATGCGGTTCGGGAACGGGGCCCTCGGTTGATCGAGGCTTTGATCTTATGAGCAGGCTTGCCGGAAAAGTTGCGATTGTGACCGGCGCGAGCCGCGGGATTGGACGTGCGATCGCGGAGAAGTTTGCCCGCGAGGGCGCCTCGGTCGCGATTTGCGGGCGGTCGCAGGGCACACTGAGCGAGGTGGCTCGCGAGATTGGCCATGGGGTGATTCCAGTGGCTTGCCACGTGGGGCGGGCGGAGCAGATTACGGCTTTGGTTGAGACCGTGATGCGCGAGTTTGGGCGTGTGGATGTGCTGGTCAATAACGCGGGTACGAATGTGGCGCATGGGCCTTGCCTGGAGATGAACGAATCGCAGTTCGACAAGATGATCGAGATCAATTTGAAGAGCGCGTTTCGTTTGATTGCAGCTGTGGCGCCGGGGATGTGCGAACGCGGGATCGGGTCGATTATCAATATCGCTTCGATATCCGGCATTCGTCCGCAGATGTATGGGCTTCTTTACAGCATGACTAAGGCGGCGTTGATTATGATGACTCAGTCTTATGCTTTGGAACTGGGGCCGCGCGGGGTTCGGGTGAATGCAATTGCTCCGGGCTTGATTCAGACCAAGCTGAGCGAGTATTACTGGAAGGATGATGCTCGGCGGGAAAAGCAGATCGATGCGCAGCCGATCCGCCATCTGGGGCAACCTTCCGAAGTTGCGGAGGCTGCCCTGCTGCTGGCAAGCGATGGCGGATCGTATATCACCGGCCAGACTTTGACGGTCGATGGCGGGTGTTTGCTTGGCGCGATTTAGTAATAGAACTTCAGTGCCAGCTGCAAATTCCTGGGTGAATTGATCTGGCTGCCGGAACCGCTGAGTACTCCAAATGTCTGACTTTGCAGTTGCGTGCTGCCGGTCCCAAAGCGAACGCGGTTGAAGACATTGAAAGCTTCGGCGCGGAACTCGAATCGCGTCTTCCAGCCTTCCCTGCCAACCGGGAAACTACGTGTCAGAGACATATTCTCGGTCAGATTCGGGAAAAGTCTCAGCTTCGGATTGTTGCGGGTTTCGTTGCCGATGCTGTTCAGCGCTGTGCCCGATCCCTGATTGGGGAAAGGACCGCTGCAGGTCGCTGTTGTGCTGCTGCAGTAAGGCACAAAGAAGGTGTCGATCGAAGGGTCGAAATTTCCGCTGTAACTCGGCTGCCAGCCGCTATAAGAAGTAACGTAGGCGGGAACGCGGGTGGCGCCCGAATCTCCCGCCGCGTAAATGGGCAGGGTGAGTGAAGTGGAAACTCCTACGGGCGTGCCGCTGGCATAGAGATTGATGGTCGATACGCGCCAGCCGCCAATGACCCATGCGCCGGGTCCTTTGGAAACGTACTTTTGGCCTTTGCCAAAAGGCAAATCGTAGACGGCGGAGAATTTGAAATCGTGGGTGACGTCGTAGCCGCCAATTGATTTCTCCAGACCGCGATTGAAGAAATCCGCCGCGTAGGCCGTGCCCCACGCGGAATCGGAATCCGTGAGCAGTTTCGAGAACACATAGGAGCCCTGGAACGTCAGGCCGTTCGAGAGCCTCTTCTGAAGCTTCAGAATGCCCGCGTGATAGGTAGAATGGCCGCTATGGTCGCCCTGGCCTGCATAGGTGTCGATCACGTTGTACTGGGGGAACGGCCGCAGCGCCTGGGCAACTGTACCCGTAAATGTTGGATACGGCGATGGTACGCCGGAGGCTTTTCCTGTGGCTGAGGTGATCTGGCTGTTCAGAACGGTTATGCTTTGCGCTACGGTACCGAACTTCGTCAGGTAGCTCGGGCTGATCTGGTTGTAATCGAGCAGTTCGGTCTGCAGATGCTCGCCCATTACACCGCTGTACTGAATTTCAGCAAACATGGAGTTGCCGATCTGGCGCTGGATCGAGACGTTGAAGTTATCGTAGGCCGGCAGCTTGGTGGTTTCATCGCCCTGGAACCACGCTACGTTAGTGCCGTTCGAAACCGCGGGGTTAATGAACGGAGGAACGTTGTAGGGAGGGAAACCGCCATCAAGCGTGAAGGTCGGGGTAATGCCATTGTTGGTGTTGGAATCGGTCTGGGTGAGCGTATAGCCGGAGTTATGGGTCGATCCGCTCACAGAAACCAGAGCGCCATAAGTCCGGGCCACAGCCGCGCGAATTACGGTTTTGGAATCCCAGGAATAAGCGCCGCCGATGTGCTCGCCATAACCATAGGGCCACAGATTGGCAAGAGTGCGGCTACCCACGCAGCCGCTGCAATTCCCCGCGAACACTACCGCGCCAGGGATATTGCCGGCGCCCGGATTGGGTGTTGTAGGACTGAAATCGGTCCAGCGGTCATTGAGACCTGTAGGAGGAAGATTCCCGTCCCAACGGATACCGAGATTCAATACCAGCTTGTTGCTGACTTTCCAGTCGTCCTGAAAGTAGCCGCCGAAATAATAAAACTGCTGGCCAATGAAACGAACGGTATCGATCTGGCCGCTGTCGGCATAGCCCAGCAGGAACGACGCGAAAGCATTGCCGCCGGCATTCGGATTGGTGCCGCCGGGAACGCCTGTTTCTTCATAGCTGAAACCTACGCAACCGGCCTCGCACTGACGGCCGAATCCATTGTAATGGTTCACCTGATACATGCCGCCGAATTTGAAGGTGTGCCGACCCGAAATCCAGGTAAAATCGTCATTATAGGCGTAGACCGTGTTTTCCGATCCGTTGTCGGCCTGGCCGCCCCATGTGCTGTAGGTGTCGCCGGTACCGCCGGAGAACAGATTGACCAGGTTCTCATTGCAGTTCGGCACATTTCCCAGACAGAACTTACTCTGCCAGCCGCCGATGTATTCCTGCGGAGGTTTGTGATCCTGCGTCCAGTTATTGCCACCGGCATAGAAGTGATTCAGGCGGGTAGGTGTGAAGGTCCAGTCCCAGCTCATGCGGAATACGTCGGTCCCCTGGGTTAGATCGTTGTAGTTGGTATACAGCCCAGGCAGTGTGGCTGGCCCGTCAGGACCGGGAGTCTGGTGCTCACGGTCGTGCCCCCAGTAGCCGGAGATGCGCTGTTTATCGTTGAAAATGTGGTCGCCCTTGAGGCTTAGTTTGTTAACAGGATAGATCTGGGTTCCGGAAGTGACCAGGTAGTTGTTGGCTACATAGGCGGCTGTCCCGGGTGCCGCTCCGTTGTTGGGCGCCAGCGGGCCTGAGCCGTTCTGAAATACGCCGAGAGCTTTGACGGCGGCCGCACTCCACACGCTCTTGGGAACTACGTTACCCGGAAACACCTGGCGAGTGTAGGTGCCGTCGCTGTTGGCAACCTGGGAAAGCGGATTATAGATGGGAATCTGCGCCCCGGCGGAAGTGACCCACTTAGTAAAATCGCCGTTATACATCTCAGGTGTGGGAACCGTAAAGGTGGTCCCGTTGGCGCCGGTACGATTGCGAAAGCCTTCGTAGGAGAAGAAGAAAAAGCTTTTATCCCTGCCGTGAACCAGCTTCGGAATATAGATAGGACCTCCCGCCGTGGCTCCGAAGTCATTCTGTTTATAGATTGAGTTGGCAATCCCGGACCGGTTGCTGAACCAGTTGTTGGCGTCGAAATCATTGTTGCGGAGGAACTCGTAGGCGGATCCATGGAGTTGATTGGTGCCGGACTTGGAAGCATAGGTGATGTTTCCACCTCCCGCGTGCCCGTACTCGGCCTTGAAGCCATTGCTGTCGTAGGTGAACTGATCGATGGCTTCCACCGAAGCCGAGTTCGATGCGACCCAGCTCTTCGACAGCGCGCGGCTGGTGTTGGTGGAAACGCCGTCGAGGGAAGTTCCATAGGACGCCGCCTGGCCGCCGCCGATAGCGAAACCGTTATCGCCGCCGAGGTTCTTCGCATCGGGCATGAGCGAGGCCAGATCGAATGGCGTGCGGACGGTCCCATTTACCACGAGCGGAAGGTCGTCCACCAGCTTGTTCTGCAAAGTGACGCTGTTTTTCGCGTCCTCCGTCTGCAACTGGACGGCGCTGGCGGTTACTTCGATCGCCTGGGTGGAGGAGCCCACTTCGAGGGTCGCATCGGCACGCGCGGTACCGCCTGCGGAGACAGTAAGCGAGCGCTCCTCGGAAGGCCGGAAGCCCTGTTTTTCAACCCGGATATTGTAATCCCCCGGTTGAAGATTCGGCACGGCGAATTCACCCGCGCTGTTACTGACCGCGTCCGACGTGACGTTAGTCGCGACGTTGCTGATGGTGACTTTAGCTCCGGGCACAACGGCGCCGGAGCTGTCGCGTACCGTGCCGGTGATGGTGCCACGTTCGGATTGAGCAAAAACAGCGGAAGTAAACAGAACGATAAAGAAAAACGTAAGGGTCACGGATCGGCGTGGATGCATAGTAACTCTCCTGGGGTTTACTGCTAACCTTTTGATCCGAACTCTATCACCGGCGCGTGGGGAATGCAACGAATCGTTATAAGATCTCCATCATGGCTATGAAGAGATTAGCGCTGGTTTTGGTTCTTGCGATTCGAGTAAACGCTCAAACCCACTGGGTGGGCAGCTGGGGCGCCGCTCCGGCTCCTCAGGGGGATCAGGCGCGTAAGTTTACGGATCAGACTTTGCGGGAGATCGTGCATCTGAGTCTGGGCGGGGAGTCGATTCGGATTCGGTTGTCGAATGCGTTTTCGAATGAATATGCCGAGATTGGTTCGGTGCATGCGGCTTCGGGGGCTTTGGATCGTGCGGTGACTTTCAGCGGGCACAATGGGGTTCGGATTCCTCCGGGTGCTGTGGTCTTGAGCGATCCGGTTTCGTTAAAGGTTCCGGATGCGAGCGATCTGACGATTAGTCTGTATATTCCGGGCACGGTAACGGCGGGCGGGGCACATGGAATTGCGTCGCAGACGTCATGGATCGTGAAGGGCGATGTGACGGGTGCAGCTGCTTTGACCGATGCGGCGAAGCTGACTTCCTGGGTCTTTTTGACGGGTGTGGATGTTGCGGCGCCCGAGAGCGCCGGGACAATTGTGGCTTTCGGCGATTCGATTACCGACGGTGCGCGTTCGACTTCGGATACGAATCATCGTTGGCCGGATATTCTTGCGGCGCGGCTGCTGCAGAGGAACGCCGAACCACGGTTTGGCGTCGTGAATATGGGGATTGGCGGGAATCGCATTCTCAACGACGGGGCTGTCGCGAAGGCGCCGCGATCCGGCATCAATGCGCTGGCTCGCTTCGATGAAGATGTGCTGGCGCAGAGCGGTGTCAAGTATCTGGTGATCCTGGAGGGCATCAATGATATCGGGCATATCGGGCCCAATTCTCTGCCGCAGGAAAATGTAACGGCGCAGGACATGATCACCGGGTTGAAGCAGATGATTGCGCGCGCCCATGAGGCCGGGATCAAAGTGGTGGGTGCGACGCTCACTCCGTTCGATGGCGAGGCACAGAGTTCGCGCGGTTATTTTTCGCCGGAGAAAGAAAAGATTCGCGCGGCGGTGAACGATTGGATTCGCAATGGCAAGTCTTACGATGCCGTAATCGATTTCGACGCGGCGGTGCGCGATCCGAAGAATCCGAATGTGATGTTGAAGGCGTTTGACAGCGGGGATTCGCTGCATCCGAACGACGCGGGTTATGAGGCTATGGGCAAGGCGATCGATTTGAAGATCTTCGATGGTAAGCCGATGGCTTCGGGAGATGCGCACTGGGTTGCGGCGTGGTCTGCGAGCCCTTCATTGCCGCAGACGGACGAACAGATGCGGACTCGGAAGCTGGAGTTCGACAACCAGACAGTGCGTGAGACGGTGCATTTGAGCCTGGGCGGAGATGCAGTGCGTGTGCGGTTGTCGAATGTATTTGGGAGCGCGCCTTTGCGGATTGGCGGGGCGCATGTGGGGGGCCGCGCGATGACCTTCGGCGGCGCGGGATCGATTACGATTCCGGCCGGTGCGATTGTGGTGAGCGATCCGGTGAGTTTGAAGGTTCCCGCATTGGGCACTTTGCAGGTGAGCCTTTATCTGCCGGACAAGGCGATTGCCTCGACGGTGCATTACTCGGCGCAGCAGAAGAATTCTGTGGTCGCGGGCGATGCGAGACCGGTCGAGATTACTTCGTGGGTTTATCTGGCCGGAGTCGATGTCGCGGCAGCGCGCGGGGCCCGTACGATTGTGGCCTTTGGCGATTCGATCACGGATGGCGCGCGGTCGACGGTGGACGCGAATCGCCGCTGGCCCGACGTGCTGGCTGCCCGGCTGGCTGAGGCGAAGAAGAGTTTCGCGGTGGTGAATGCGGGGATTGGCGGGAATCGAATCCTGCATGACGCGGCGAGCAATGTGACATATGGGCCGAGTGCTTTGGCGCGCTTCGATCGCGATGTTCTCGCGCAGCCGGGCGTGGCTTACGTGGTGATTCTCGAAGGCATCAACGATTTAGGGCATCCGGGTGGTGTGGCGCCGATCTCTGAAACCGTGAGCGCCGAGGACATGATTGGCGGACTGAAGCAGATGATCGAGCGCGCGCATGAGAAGGGCGTGAAGGTGATTGGCGCGACCATTACGCCCTCGAATGGGACGGGCGAGAAGGAGGCGAAGCGGCTCGCGGTGAATGAGTGGATACGGAATGGCGGGGCGTTCGATGGGGTGGTGGATTTCGAGAAAGCGGTCTGGGATCCGGATCAGCATGTGAAGATTCTGGCGGTGTTCGATAGTGGGGATCATTTGCATCCCGGTGACGCGGGATATCAGGCTATGGGAGCGGCGATGGATTTGGGTTTGTTTAAATAACAGGCGATGTGTATAATAGTTCCTTAGTAGACACATCATGCGGACCAACATTGTGATTGACGATAAGCTGATGCGCGACACGCTCAAAGTCACCGGGCTCAGGACGAAGCGCGAAGCGGTTGAGCTTGGTCTCCGGACCCTGCTGCGTCTGCGGCTGCAGGAACAAATTCGAGGGCTTCGCGGCAAATTCGAGTGGCATGGAGACCTCGATTCGATGAGGACCGACAGTTGATTCTGGTCGATTCCAGCGTCTGGATCGACTATTTCAAGGGTACGACAACACCGCAAACAGAGAAGCTCGACCGTTTGCTCGGCACTCAACTGCTGGCGATCGGCGATCTGATACTCGCCGAGGTCCTCCAGGGGTTCAACGACGAAAAAAGCTTCAACGAGGCAAAGAAGCTGCTCACTCTCTTTGATGTGGTCGATCTGGGCGGCGAAAACGTCGCGATCCAGGCGGCCAGAAACTTCCGCGCCCTTCGCCTGCAAGGTGTCACGATTCGGAAGACTATCGACACAATCATCGCGACATGGTGTATTGCCAGCGATTATGAACTTCTTCACCAGGACCGAGACTTCGAACCTTTTGCGAAGCATCTCGGTCTGCGGTGCGTGAAGGTCGATTTACACCACTGACGTACACTTTCAGGATGGCTCGGGGAAGATTTCTCAGGTTGTTTATCGGAAACATGGCGTCGGGTAAGACGCGGCATCTGCTTACCGAGATCGATACTCTGCGGCGATACGGCCATAAGAAGATCGCGGTGTTCAAGCCTCGCACGGATACGCGGTCTGGGATGAATTTCATCAAGAGCCGGCCGGGGGATCAGGATACGGCGGAGGAGATTTCGGCTTCGCATCCTTCCGAATTTTGGCCGCTGCTGCAGGCGAAGGAATCGGCGGCCGGTTGCCGGTTTGAGGTGATTGCGTTCGATGAGATTCAGTTCTTTCCGCGCGATTCCGGGTTCTTCAGAATCGTGCGGCAACTCATCGCCGATGGCTACGATATCCTGGCATCCGGGCTCGCGTTCGATTTTCGCGGAGAGCCTTTCGGGTCGACTCCGGAACTGGCTTTGCTCGCGGAAGACCGGTGCATGTGGATGACGGCGTACTGCACTCGTTGTGGAAGCCGCGCGCCTTATCCGCAGCGCATTATCGATGGGGCTCCGGCGCATTACAACAGCCCGCAAATCCTGGTGGGCGGCGATGAAACGTATGAGCCGCGATGCGACGACCATTTCATTCTGCCCGGGCGTCCGCTGCCGGGGCAGGAAGATTTGCAGGGCTGCATCTGGCCCGCGGCGGTCGAGCGGGAATAGCGGTTTATACTCAGGTTGCGATGGCTGCCGTTCCCGATCCTTTTGCGAGAGGTCCTGAGATGGTGGACATCCAGCGGCTGAATTCACGGGATCTGAACCCGACACTGCTTGATGAAACGGCTGAATGGGATCGTGAGCTGGACTGGGATTTCAGGGGGTCGGCGGAGCTGGTGCGGAAGTTTGCGGACCAGCGCGGGCTGGCCGGCGCCGCGATTGTGGATCGCGGTTCAGTAGCTGGCTATGGTTATGGGATCGTGGAAGACCATAAGGGCCTGATTGGCGATGTTTATGTCCGGCCCGCGTGGCGGCGCGGCGATTATCAAGTGCTGCTGTTTCGCACCCTGATCGATAGCCTGGCCGCGACGCCGGGTGTGCGCCGGATCGAGAGCCAACTGATGCTCGTGGAGCCATGCGTCATGCAGGCTCTGCGGCGGGAACGTTTTGTTCGGCTATTCGAGCGGACCCTGCTGCGCCTCGATGCGGGCACGCGGCTGGCGCCGAGCCGCACTGCGCTGCCGTTTCGTTTTCAGATCGAGCCATGGGGCGATCACCATTACGATTCGGCGGCGACGGTGATTTCGCTGTCTTATATCGGGCATATCGATGCGCAGATCAACGATCAGTATCAGACGTTCGCGGGGGCGCGGCGTTTTTTGTATAACGTGGTGCAGTATCCGGGATGCGGGGTGTTTTCCAAACAGGCCTCTTTTGTAGCTTTGGATCGCGTCACGGGGTGGGCCGCGGGGATGATTTTGTGCAGCTTTGTGGCCGAGCGGGTCGGGCATATTACGCAGCTGTGCGTTACGCCGAATGCGAAGGGGACGGGGCTGGGGTATGAGTTGCTGCGGCGGTCCGTGGAAGCGCTGCGTGTGGCGGGGGCGAATCGAATTACCCTTACGGTGACGACCGCGAATGAAGAGGCGATGCGGTTGTATGAGCGGGCGGGTTTTATTGAGATGCGGCGATTTTATGCCTGCGTTTGGGAAAATTATTGACATGTGGGGCAGGCGCTTCCGCCTGCCCTTCGTGGGCTGAGCGCGGCTTTATGCGGGGATGGTGAGTTCCTGGCCAACCTGAATCGAGTTGGGGTCGTCGATGCCGTTGGCGTCGGCGATCTTTTGATACTGGCTCGCGTCGCCGTAGAAGTTCTTAGCGATCTTTGAGAGGGTGTCGCCGGAGACTACGGTGTAGCTTTGCGCGGCGGGCGCGTCGGGCGGCGGCGCCGGCAGAGTAGTGTCGACTTCGATATCCACCTGCACGTCGGGGTAGTTGGGATCGACGCCCTTGATCTCGTTCCAGATCTGGTTACGCAAATCTTCGGAGCAGGCGGCGCCGGTCATCACGAGCTTGTCGTCCTGGACATGAAGATGGTCGAGGCGGACGCCGCCTTTTTCGATGAGCGCGAAAGCGGGGGCGTACTTCTGTCTGAAATCGTCAACGGTTGGCATAAAGATTTTGTCCTTGTTGGGGCCTCGGAATATGAGGGCGATTTCGATCATACAACGGGGATGTTTCAGGTCTGGTAATCTTTTGTGAATGTCCGTTTGCTTTCTGAGTGCGGTAGAGATGGCCCGGCTGATCAGGGCCGGCGAGTTATCGGCCCGGGAGCTTGTGGCGGCTCATCTGGCTCAGATTGAGCGCGTGAATCCCAGAGTCAATGCGATTGTGACTCTGGTGGCCGAAAGGGCACTCGAAGCGGCTGCGCACGCCGATGAGACCCAGGCTCGGGGCGAACCTTTGGGGCCGTTGCATGGGTTGCCGGTGGCTTATAAAGACCTCACCGAAACGCGCGGGATTCGGACTACCTTTGGGTCGCCGATGTTTGCGAACTATATCCCGGCGCAGGATGATCTTGTTGTCGAGCGTTTGCAGGGCGCGGGTGCGATTACTCTTGGCAAGACGAATACTCCGGAGTTCGGCGCGGGGTCGCAAACTTTCAACAAAGTGTTTGGCGCGACTCGCAACCCTTATGACCTAAGTAAGACTTGTGGCGGGTCTTCAGGCGGAGCCGCGGTGGCTTTGGCTTGCGGGATGACGCCGGTGGCCGATGGGTCGGATATGGGCGGGTCGCTGAGGAATCCGGCGGCGTTTTGTAACGTAGTGGGATTCAGACCCTCAATGGGACGGGTCCCTAATCCTAAGGCTTTGTTTGGCTGGTCGACACTGAGTACCGCCGGATGTTTAGGGCGTTCGGTAAAAGACTTAGCAGCAGTGCTGAGTGTTATGGCTGGGCCGGACTCGCGCGATCCTCTATCGATTGGCGAGCCGGGTTTTTCGCTCGCGCGGCCGTTGGGGCGCAGTTTCGCGGGCGCTCGCGTGGCCTGGTTCAGGAACCTCGGTGGCGTTCCCTTCGATTCCCGAGTCCGCACCGTCGTTGATGGGCACCGCAGAACTTTCGAGTCACTGGGTTGCGTAGTTGAAGAGGCGGAGCCGGATTTTTCACCGGCAGAAGTCAGTTTTCGGATCTTGCGGGCATGGAATTCCGCCAGTGTGTATCGGGCTGGTCCTGTTAAGAGTCTGGACGGCTTTAAGGATGTGCTTCGGAAAGAGATTGAGTATGGGCTAAGTCTCACAGGTGAAGACCTGGCTCGTGCGGAGATAGCGCACAGTCAGGTATGGCGAAGGTTTCAGGAGTTTCTTGAGAAGTATGAGTTCTTTGTCTTGCCCGTCACTCAGGTTCCGCCTTTCGATATAGAGCTTGAGTATCCGGCTGAAGTTGCGGGTGTGAAGATGGAAAGCTATATCGACTGGATGAAATCGTGCTGGTATATCTCGGCGACGGGGAATCCGGCAGCTTCGGTTCCGGCCGGTTTCACGCCTGACGGGTTGCCTGTGGGATTGCAGATCGTCGGGCGCGACAAAGCCGATTTCGCGGTGCTGCAGATGGCGCATGCGTTCGAGCAGGCGACCGGGTTTGGGAAGAAGCGGCCGGAGCTTTAAGATTACTCCTCGCGAAGCAACGTCAAAGGATCCACCGACAGCGCGCGCCGAGCCGGAATCCATGTAGCCAGCAGCCCGAGCATTAACATAGCGAGCACAGCGCCGGCCAACACCAGCGGATCGCGCGGGGTCGCCTGGTAGACGATATACGCGAGCAGTCGTGTCGCCAGAATTCCCAGGAGCAGCCCCGCCGCCGAACCGAATGCCAGCAGTTTGAAAGCACGCCCCAGCGCTGCCTGCAGCACTTCCCTCGGTTGTGCGCCGAGCGCCGCCCGAATGCCCAGTTCCCTCATGCGGCGGCTGACCGCGTAAGCGGCCATTCCGAAGATCCCGGTGATCGCGAGCACGGCTCCCAGCGCGCCCAGCACCCCGAGCGACACCGTTGCCATGCGTGAAGGAAACAGAGCGGTATCCAGTTCCTTATCCCACGTCTGGATATACAAAGGCAGCCCAGAGTCGAGACCCCGAAACTTATTTCTGATGGCTGTAGTCAGTTGGGCCGGGTCTGCGCCGGAACGTACCACGAGCGTAGTCTCGCTAATCGGGGCCTGCGCAATCGGCAGAAACAGCGCGGGGAGCGGATCTTCGGTAATGCTCTCGTATTTGCCATTCTCGACAACCCCCACTACCTCCAGACGCGTTCCGTCCCGCAGCAGGAAGCGGCCACCGACCGCGCTCCCGATCCCGCCGTAGATCTTCAAAGCAAACTGGCGATTGACCACGGCGACCCGTGGCGCCGCGGCGTCGTCATGCCAGGTAAAATCGCGCCCGGCCAACAAAACCGTTGCGGCGGCTTTCAGATATACCGGCGAAACGTTGAACCTTATGGCGGTCATTACGGCATTCGAT
>Ga0302319_10009360_pt1 | contig 18857 bp, 10 predicted proteins | sample Bog_T0_2_FD_203319 | JGI IMG/M metagenome (GOLD analysis project Ga0302319, IMG submission 203319) | Peat permafrost microbial communities from Stordalen Mire near Abisko, Sweden - Bog_T0_2 | ecosystem: Environmental > Terrestrial > Soil > Wetlands > Peat | place: Sweden: Abisko, Stordalen Mire... | reverse complement strand
CGCCGCATCCGCCTCATCCGAAAAGACTTCTGGAAATCGCGGAGCCAGTCGGATAAGCTCATGTGAGCGCAACCTTTACAGATTTTTGCGTGCCCCGGGTGGAGAATTCTTCACGCCGCCGGGCACGAAATGATGGCCGACGACAATAATAAGTACTTTCCACGGGATCTGATCCAGCATATGCCAACACACGCGCGACTTCGGTTTCTTGCACTCGGTCTCTTGATTTTCGCCCGCGGCAACCTGCTGTCCGCGGCGCAGTACAGCGGCGGGGTAAGGGCCGCGGACCAGCCTGTGCCCGGCGCCATGATCACCGCTAATCAGGGCGAAGCGAAGGTGATTGCGTACACGGATGAAAATGGCCGTTACAGTATGGAACTGGCTGCGGGAACCTGGGACGTCTCAGTGGAGATGTTCGAGTTTACGACCTCCACCGGAAAAGTAACCATCGCCGACACACCTTCCCGGCAGGAATGGGCTTTGGAAATGCCCAAACTGCGTGAGCGGTTGGGGGGCGCGGCCGGGCCCGATACCGGCGATTCGGCAACGGCAGGAGCGGTGGCAGCCGCGGCGGCAGCTCAGCAGGCGGGCGCGCAGGCGGGCGGCGGCGGGCGAGGCGGGCGTGGTGGCCGGGGAGGCGGACGCGGCGGATTTGGAGGGCAGGGTGGACCCGGCGCACCCGGGGCGGGTGGTTTCGCAGGCGCTCGCGGGGGCGGACGCGGAGCGCCCGGGGCCTCCGGCGCATCAGGAGCATCGGGCGCAACCGGAACTCAGGTTGCTGCGGCAACGCCCGGACGCGGCTTCCAGAATGCGCAGTTGAGGGCCACGCAGGGCGCAGTTCCCGCGACCGCGCAAAACGCACAAGCCTCGCAGCCGAATCAGCCGGCACCGATGGCTACCAATCTCCCTCCTGAGTTTGACGACGCGGCCGGCGATGAAGCATTCCTGGTAAACGGCAGCACCAGCGGCGGCCTGGCGCAATCGAGCGCGGATGAGGCGGCCCGCCAAAGAATGATGGCCGCCGGCGGACGTGGCGGGCAGCCCGGAACTGCGCCCGGCGGGGCTACCGGAGCTGCGGCGGGCCTGGATAGTTCGGCGCTGGCAGGCAATCTGGGGATGGCTCTAGGGATGACGTCGGTCACCAACGATTCGTTGGGCCTGGGTGGTTTTGGCGCGGCGGCTATCAACGGCGGCTTTGACGTGGGCGCGGCGGCGGGCGGCGGTGGTGGCGGAAATGGATTCACTCCCGGTGGCGGAGGCGGACGCGGAGGTGGCGGCGGCGGTGGTGCAGCGGGCGGCGGAGGTGGTGGTGGTGGAGGGGGAGGTGGTGGACGCGGCGGCGGGGGAGGTGGTGGACGCAACGGTGCGAACCCCAGTCTGCGCGGCGCTTTTGGCGGCCAGTACAACCAGATCGGAAATCGGCGCAAGAATCCGTACAAGCCCACGGGCACGCTTTCCTGGAGCGGTACGAATTCCGTGCTGAACGCCGCGCCGTTCAATCTGAACGGCCAGGCGGCGCAGAAACCGCAAGCCATGACGAACAGCTATACGGCTACTCTCGGAGGACCGCTGGTGGTGCCGCACATCGTGAAATGGGTGCGGGCGCAATACAGCATCAGTTATTCGGGCTCGCACAATCTTTCGGGTATCGATAGCCTTTCCACTTTGCCCACGGCGGCCCTGCTCTCGGGCAATTTCACCAATCTGAGCAAGCCATCGATTATTTACGACCCGCTCAGCAGCGCGCCGTTTGCCGGCAACATGATTCCGCAATCGCGAATCAGTTCCGCGGCGCTCGGGCTGGAACAATACTTCCCGACTCCCACTTACAATAATCTGCTGGTGCAGAACTTCCGGCTGGTCGCGAATACGCCTTCGGACAGCCAAAGCATCGGTGTCCGCTTCAACGCGCCGCTCAACAATAAGGACCGCCTGAATTTCAACGTACAGTTCCAGGATCGCAGTTCTTATTCGCTCCAGAACTACGGCGAATTCAAAGACACTTCCTCAGGCAGCGGCCTCAGCGCTTCCGTAGGCTGGAACCACAGTTTCAAGGCACGAATCAACAATGTGGGCACCGTCAGCCTCAGTCGCAACCTGACGCACAACACCCCTTACTTTGCCGACAAGACTAATGTCGCGGCGGCGCTTGGCATCGGGGGCACCACGCAGGATCCGAACGCGTACGGCCCGCCGGGTATCCGGTTTACGAACTTCGGCGGCATCAGCGACGGCAACCTCAGTTCGTCGCGACCTCAGACCCTGGGCTTCACCGATACCTTTACCTACGTGATCGGGCGCAAGCACAATCTTTCTTTCGGCTATACGTACCAACGGCAGCAATACAATAACCTGAGCTATTCGAACACGCGTGGCTCGTTCAGCTTTACCGGCTTGCTGACCAGCGAACTGGGGCCCACGGGCAACCCCGTCGCGGGCACCGGCTATGATTTTGCCGACTTTTTGCTCGGCCTTCCGGCATCGAGTTCGCTCCAGTACGGCTCGACAAATCGCTACTTCCGGCAGCACAACATGAATACTTACGTGCAGGACGATTACCGCCTGTCGCAGGGAGTTACCATCAACCTCGGCGTACGATATGAGTACTTCTCTCCGGACGACGAGATACGCGGGAATCTGGCTGACATCCTGCTGAATCCGGCGATGACCGCGGTCGCGGTGGCAACTCCGGGTTCGAAAAATCCTTTCGGCGGCGGTGCCCTGCCCTCAAGCATCGTGCGTCCGGACAAGGAAGCGTTCTCGCCGCGCCTGGGTCTCGCGTGGCGTCCGTCCCAGAAGCATAGTCTGGTGACGCGCATCGGCTACAGCATTTTTTACAGCGGCTCCGCGTATAACCAGATCGCCGGCCAGATGGGTTCGCAGCCGCCCTTCGTCAACGCCCAGGCGTTCAGTACACAGGGAATTGCGAATCCTCTGACGCTGCAGAACGGTTTCTTCGGCCCTTCCACAGTAACGACTACGGACACATACGCCATCGATCCCAACTACAGGCTGGCGTACGCGCAGACATGGAATGCAACGCTCCAGGAATCCCTGAAGTGGGGTGTTCTGATGGAGACCGAATACATCGGCACCAAGGGAACGCGCCTCGGGATCGTGGAAGAGCCGAACCGCTCTCTCACGGGCGTATCGCCGATTCCCACGGCAGCCCAATTCACCTACCAGACATCAAACGGAAATTCGATTTACCACGCGGGCCAGGTGCGGCTCACCAAACGGCTGACCGGCGGTATGGCCGCGACGGCCCTCTACACGTTTTCGAAATCGATTGACGACGTCTCCAGCTTCAGCGGCCCGGGCGGCACCGTGGTGCAGTACATCGACAACCTGGGCCTCGAACGCGGGCTTTCGAATTTCGCGCAGCCTCACAATCTTTCCACAACCTTTCAGTGGACCTCGCCAGTCGGTCAACGCGGACGCTTCCGCAATACCACCTGGTACACGACATGGCTGCGCGGCTGGGCGACCAACGGTTCTTTCAACTTTACTTCCGGAACGCCTTCGACGGCAACCGTCTCAGGTAATCTTTCAAACCTCGGCGGCGGCGGTGCCATTGGCGGTACGCTGCGCGCTCAGGCCACGGGCCTGCCGATCGATGCGCCGGGCTTCCCGTACTTCAATACCGCTGCCTTCACCACGCCGTTGCCGGGTGAATTCGGCGACGCCGGCCGAAATACCATACCCGGCCTGCCGCACGCTACTTTTAGTATGAATTTCCGCCGCACTTTCCGCCTCGGCAACGAAGCCTCGCAGCGAACGCTGGCCTTCCAGCTCAACACGAACAATGCGCTCAACCATCCGACGATCTCCGGCTTCGGTACGAACGTTTCCTCCAATACTTTCGGGCTTGCCACCGGCGCCTCGCAGATGCGAACGGTATCCATGAATCTGAGGTTTTCATTCTGATGCGCGCACTTCCTAAGCGAACCACCGGGCTGTTCATTCTTGCGGTTACCGGGATCGTGCTGCTGGCTCCGGCCGTCGCCCAGCAGGCGACACTGCCCGCCGCCGCCCCGGCCGCGACGCCCTCGGCAAAGCCGGCAGCCGAGGGGCCGGTGCTGTTTAAGTCGAACACCAACCTCGTCATCGCGGACATCACCGTTAAGGACAAAGCCGGCAATCTGATCCCCAACCTCAAGCAGGACGATTTCACCGTCTACGAAGACGGCAAGCCCCAGAAAATCTCCGTGTTCGAGTATCAGGAACTGGGCCTTGAGCCGGAGCCCCCGGAGGAGCTCAAGCTTACCGATGAGCTCAAGCTTCCGGAAGCGCCCAAGGCCGAACTCACTTCGCCTACGCCGGGCCAGCTGCACTTCAAAGACAAGCGGCTGATGGTTTTCTACATGGACTTCTCGTCCATGGCGGTGGCCGAACAATTACGCGCTCAGGACGCCGCCCTTGATTACCTGAAGAAATACATCACCAAAGACGACTTAGTCGCGATCATCCTCTACACCAGTACGCCGGTCGTTCTGACCGACTTCACGGACGATCGCGACGCGCTGACTAACGTAATTCGGCAACTTCCCATCGGCGAAGCCACCGAACTAGCGGGGCTGGCCGATACCGGTGACGATAATGGCGCAGACACGGGCGCGGCCTTCGTTGCCGACGAGACGGAGTTCAACGTCTACAACACCGACAAGAAGCTCAACGCCATCGGTCAGGTGGCCAAGATGCTCAAGAGCTTCCCCGAGAAGAAGGCGCTGATCTACTTCTCATCGGGCGTTTCGGGCACCGGCATGGAGAACCAGGCGCAGCTCGAGGCCACCATCAATCTGGCGGAGAAGGCCAACATGGCGATCTTCCCGATCGACGCGCGCGGCCTTATGGCGGACCCTCCCGGCGGCGGCGCAAGCACTGCCGGCCCGCGCGGTGCGGGCCTTTACAACGGTTCGGCCTATAACTCGCAGCGCTCCGGCATTAACGCGTCGCAGGACACACTGAATTCGCTGGCTGCGGATACAGGCGGCAAGATGTTTGTCGACAGCAACAACATCGGCCTTGGCATCCAGAATGTGCAGAAGTCGATGAGCAGTTACTATCTGGTCGGCTATTACAGCAATAACGATAAAGACGACGGCAAGTACCGCAAGATCACCTACAAACTGAACAGCAAGATCGCCGGCGCGAAGCTCGAGGGGCGCGAAGGTTATTACGCCGAGAAGAACTGGCAGAAGATGAATGGCGAGGATAAGGAATATCAGCTGACCCAGGCGCTTTCTTCCGGAGACCCTGTGACGGATCTGCCCATGGTGCTGCAGCTCGATTACTTCCGCATATCTCCCACCGCCTACTACGTTCCGGCTTCCATTCGCGTGCCGGGCTCGGTTGTGGCGACGGCACAGAAAGGCGGCGCGATCGAGACGCAGCTGGATTTCGCCGGGCAGGTTCAGGACGAAACTCACGCGGCCGTCGGCAGCGTGCGTGACAACATTAAGATCAAGCTCGACGGAGCCAACGCCGAACGGGCCACCAAAGGCACGTATCAGTACGATGCGGGCTTCACCCTGCAGCCCGGCACCTATCATCTGAAGTTCGTGGTGCGCGAAAACATCTCGGGCAAAATGGGAACCTTCGAGGCTAAGTTCGTGGTTCCCGATCTGAGTGCGGATACGCACGGGCTCAAGCTGAGTTCCATCATCTGGAGCAATCAGCGTAATCCCGTAACGTCGGCCGTGGGTTCGGCGGAGCGCTCATCCCGGCAAACGCTGGCTGCGAATCCTCTGGTGGTGGGCACGGAAAAGGTGATCCCGAACGTGACGAAGGTCTTCCGTCGCGCGCAAACGCTCTACGTGAACTTCGACGTATATGATGCCCAACCTGACCCGACGGATACGAAGTCGCGTCGAGTGAAAGTCAGCATGAGCCTCTTCAACAAGAGCGGCATGCGGGCTTTTGAAGTCGGCCCGATCGACGCAACGCAGGTTTCGTCGACCCGGCCGGAAGCCGTGCCAGTCCAGTTTCAGATTCCCTTGAAAGACGTTCCCGCAGGCGAATATACGAGCCAGATCACGGCCGTCGACGAAGTGGGACGAAAATTCGCCTTCCCGCGTGCGCGGCTGGTCGTGCGCTGACGTCGGCGTGTCACCGAATCCGCGTTCTCGAATTGGTGCCTGCACGCCGATCACCCGGGAGTGCCTGCATTGACAGTCCGTGCCGTGCCAGGCGGCACATGCTTCAGCTTGTGGGTCGAGCTTCGCTCGACTGCGAAGCTCGACGGTGACCCTTCGCGCCACCTCATACTGCACAGCGCGTCGGTGCCCCGCAGTACCGGCCCGCCGGCTTCCGGCCTCTCGCGCCCTGCTAGAATCGGTCTTCCCCTCGGATGCCCTTTCTTTCCACCCGCTGGCGAATCTGCGTTCTCGCGGCGCTCGCCATCATCGCCTATTTGCCCGCGCTGAGGCTCCCGTTCATCGTGGACGATTACCACCAGATTCCGCTCGCGCGCCAGTTCGCGGCGCAGGGCTGGATGCCCCTGCTCCTCAACGCCAGCCTGCGGTCGCGCGCCACCTACATGATCCTGAGCGCAGTTCTCGATCGCGTCTTTGGCTTTACTCCCGTCGCGTTCTACGCCGCCAGTATTTTCCTGCATGTCCTCTGTGTGCTGCTGGTCTACGCGAGCGGCGCATGGACGGAAATCGGCGATTCGGTTGCCTTCTGGGCCGCCGCGTTCTTCGCGATTCAGGAGGGGCATCAGGAAGCCATCATGTGGCCCGCCGCCGCAGGCGATCTCCTGGTCTTTCTCTGCGGCATGGCTGCGTGGGTGTGCTGGGTCCGCTGGTTCCAGGGCGCGGGCTGGAAATGGTACGCAATGGCACTCGCGTCGTTCCTGCTGGCGGCGCTTTCCAAGGAATCGGTCTGGGTGTTTGCGATATTCCTATTACTCCCGGTGGCTTTCCTTCGCCCTCGCTGGTGGCGCGGAATCACCGGCGCCGCGCCGTTTCTCGCCATGGCGGGCGCTTACATGATCTGGACCTGGATGAGCCGTGTCGGCGGACCCGGCTATCAGGACAATCGCTTCTCGCTTGCCGCTCCGTGGTTGCACGTTCTGCTGAACAGCTGGTGGCGGCTCATGTTTGTCTGGGGTCTCGCAGCACTTGCGGCGCTCTGGTGGGCAGGCAGGCCCTCCGACCGCAAACTCGTTGCCGCCGCGTCGTTCTGGATGCTTCTCGGCTTGCTGCCGTTCAGCTTTCTCACCTACATGCTCCAGGTGCCCAGCCGCCTGACTTACATCGCAAGTGCAGGCCTCGCGTGGCTGTTTGGGGCGGCTGCTGCACGCCTGTACGAGCGCGGCCGTTTTGCCGTGCTCGCTGTATTCTGCGTGGCAGCACTCGGCATCAATCTGGAGATCCTATGGGTTAAGAAGATGGCGCAGTTTCGGGAACGCGGAGAGCCGAGCGAGTTATTGAAGAAGGCGGCGGCCAACTCTGATGGCGCCCTCAGAGTCAGCTGCGTACCATTGCCGGATTTCGTAACGGTTGCAGTACTCAGGAGTGTGGGAACCGCAGTCACGTTCGACCACCCCGACGCACCTCATGACGATACCTGTTTCGCCGTGGAATACCGGGATCGCAAGGGAAGCGTGGTGCATGAGACCCGCAAGCTGGGCACCGCCCGCCACGGCACGTTCTACTAACTCAGGCTTGATCTGACCTGTCGGGCGGGTTGGTAACCAGGTGGTAACCGGCGGCCGATTGTGAATCAGCCTGGACGAACGAAGCTCGACGGGGCGCCTTGCTTCTGCGCGGCGTACCGATCGTAGCCGCCATCGCGCACCGCCTATTCACAGCCTGAGGCCCGTACCAGGAACATTAGACCGTTATGGCCGCCGCAACGAGAATTTTGTTCTCGTAACGGAGCGGCGGCGGCCATAACAAGCGGGGATACCAAGGGGCTGCCGCCAGGCTGCCGCCCCTTGTCTAGTTAGCGCCGCGCCGTCGCCGTCTCCAGGCCCAAACACAAATCGGCGCGATGGACGGATTCTCCGATGCGTCCATCGCGCCGTAATCCCGGCCAGCGAAAGTGGGGCTGTCGCCTAGCCGAGGAACCCGATGTTGGACGTCGGGAAATTGGTAACGTTCGGGAAGATCGACGGAATATTCGCCGCGCTCACGCCGAACCACTGAGCCATAGTGGCCGCATACTGATCCACCGAAAGCGTCGGTACGATCGTGCCGCGGGTATTCGCATCGTCCGGTCCGCCGAGCGCCAGCGACGGGAACTGGCCCCAGAACTGACCGCCCTTCAGTGAGCCGCCCTTCGCCGTCCCGGTGCCGATCACGAAGTGATGATTGCCCCAGGCGTGATCGCTGCCCGCGCTGCCGTTCGGCTGCAGCGTGCGGCCGAATTCCGATGCGGTAAACGTGATCGTGTTGGCATCCGTGCCTACCTCCTGCGTTGCACTGTAGAAGGCGCCCACAGCCTGGCTCAGCTGCTGCAGCAGAGGATCCTGCGTGCCGGATTGTGCGCCGTGAGTGTCGAAGCCGTCGAGCTCGCAGTAGAAAATCTGGCGTCCGATTCCCAGCGCGGCCCGGACACTCATGATCTGCGCTACCGTCTGCAGTTGGCTCCCGATCTGCGTGCTCGGAAACACCGTCTTGACCACGGCGCTCTTCAGCGCGTTCGACAGCGTATTCGAAAACGACACGCCCCGGCTGAAGTTCGAATTCGCCGCGTTCACCAGCTTCAGGCCGTTATCGAACTGCATCAGCTGTTGAACCGCGGCAAGCCGCGCCGGCGTGTTGCCGCCCTCAAGCAAAGCGATGCCGGTCGGCGGCACGCTGGCCGGAAACGTCTGCTGACCCGTGCAGAACAAGCCGCATCCGCCGGTGGCCGCGATCGGCGTGAAACTGGCGCCTGAGTTGTATTGCGAGCTGATGGCATCCTCCACGCGTCCTCCCCAGCCGGTGGAAACCGTGCCGCTCGGAATCGCCGCCTGCCATTGATTGGTCTGATCGGAATGCGAAAACAGCTGCGGAGGCAGTTGCGAAAGATTCTGCGCCTGGAAGATCTTAGGCGTGGTCGGCTGCACCAGCATCCCCACGTTGGCCACCACCGCCGCGTTGCCCGCGTTATAGAGAGCCGCGATCTCCGGCATCAGAGGGTGCAGGCCGTAGGTATCGCTTCCGTTCGCGATGACCTGCAGTCCTCCCTGGGGCAGTGCCAGTCCCTGACGCCCCGCCGCATACAGGCTGTAGTTCTGCTTTGCGGTAGCGATCGGAATCACGGTATTGTGGCCGTCGTTTCCGCCCGCGAGATAGATGCATACGAGAGCCTGATAGGGCGCCGAATTCGACGCCAGAGCGTTCATCTCGCCAAATTTGCCGAATGCTCCGAGGGCGCCTGCCGATGTGATCGCGGCTTTCAGAAAATCACGTCTGGTTTTGATCAACATATGAATATTCCTCCTGTATCCTGTCTGGTTTTGTTGTCGGGTTTCCGGCTGCCATCGGCAGCCGGTTCAGAGTCGGCGATTAGTGCCAAACGTTGTAATAGCTGGATTGCAGAATCAGATACACCGCTTCCTCAACCTGATGCAGGGCTCCGTACGATGCATCTTGAGTCACGGCGTTGGTGATGATCTGATTCATCGTCGCGGGCATAGTCCCGTGGGTCAGCGTGAGATCCAGCGCGCTCACCAGCGTCTGGGGAGTCGCAGCCAACGGCAGGAACGGCGTGAGATCGATCACGGTCCCCGGTCCATTGCTCTGCACCGGATTCGACCACTGATTGAAGAACTCCGCCACCAGGTTTTCGCGAAGGACCGCCGCATTCGGCGAATCGATCTCGAATTCCGGACCCAGCAGTCCGCTCGCGCCCGGCACCGCGTAGCCCGGCGAGAAGTAGCTGAACACACTGGCCGGATTGTAGATATCCTGCCCAAGCTGGGCCAGCGTTTGCTGATAATAGTTGGCCGAGGTCATGGTGCCGCTGAAAGCGCGCACGAAGCCCGGCACGAACAGCGCGGGTTCCTGCAGGTGGCCATCGGCCGCCTGCTCGTTCCCGCCCGCGTCGTTTGCGCGCGCTTCGGGGTCCAGCAGGATAGCCGTGATTACCGTCGGCATGTCGCCGTTGCTCGACGAGAACGCCTGCGCCACTCTCTGCACATAAGCCGGACTCGGATTGCTCTTCACCAAATGCTGGATGAGTTGCTTCGAGATAAAGGGCGCAACGTTCGGGTGGCTGATGATCGCGTTCAGCGCTCCGGTCAGATCCTGCTGCATGGTTAGGTTGGCCGGCGCAACGTAGCCGTTCAGCAGCGTCTTCGATCCAAAATCGTGCATGGGCGGGTAGGGCACCATGGGGCCGCTGGAGTTGATGTAAGCGCCCCAGTTGGGAGGGTTGCTGCCCTGCGTGTAGGTCCAGCCCGTGAAGACGCGTGCCAGTTCCGCTACCGTGGGCTGAAGGTACGTCGGTAGGGGCGCGCCGGTGCTGTCGGTTTGTACGGTGCCGTCCTGATTCAGGAGAACGTCGCCCACGCTGAACAGCTGCATGATTTCCCGCGCATAGTTTTCGTTGGCGACCGTGCCCGCGGCGGGATTGGCCGCGGCATTGTTCGCCATGTCGAGGTATTCGCCCATACCGGGGCTGAGCGTGACATCGTTCAGAATCTTGCCATAGTTGGTGAACGAATCGTTAATCAGCATCTGCTCGTACGGAATCATGTCGCCGTTCCAGATGATCTTGGTGATCGAGATCGTGAAGATCTCGCTGAGGGCGAATGCCACGCGCTGGCGAAGCTGATCGGGGTTCGTGACGGCGTTCGCAAGGAACGCTTCAGCCATGCCACCCTGACTGCTGTTGATCAGAGAATTGTAATTGGAAATCGCGGGCATCGCCAGCTGCTCGTTGATCCAGGCCTGGAGGCCGATGGCCTGCACGTGAGCCGCGTCCGCGGGCGTGGGTCCGAAGCCAGCCTGTTCGAGGAAGCGTCGCGCGGCGGAGGGTGAAACCACCGCGTTCGGCACTCCGATCGAAACCGCGAAGGGCGCCGATACCAGCGAACCATTCGCAACTGTGAGATTAGCCGTGCTCGCCGGCCCGGCAAACCCGGAGACGTTCAGCGTTGTGGGATTCACATAAGATGTGGTCAGTGCGACCGCGCCAAGCGTCGCCTGCGATTTCGCAGTGAAGCCGGTGCCGGTCACGGTCGTCGAAAACACACCCAGCGGCAGCGGAGATGTCCCGATGGACACGATAGCCGGCGGGATGTTCGTCAGCAGCGCAATGGTCGCGGAGGATTGTCCCGCCGCATTCAGCGCGGTGACCGTATCGGCGCCCGACGAAGGCATCGTGGCCGGGGCTGTGTAGAGACCCGTCGACGTTACCGTTCCCGCAACTGCAGTCCAACTGGCGGCGCCTGCCGCCGTGAACTGTTGGGTCTTGCCTAGCGTGACGGTGACGGATGCGGGAGTAATCACCGGCGGTTTATTCGTCAGAAGCGTGACGGTTGCCACCGACTGACCAGCGGCATTCAGTGCTGTAACGGTGTCCGTTCCGGGTGCTGGCATCGCCGCCGGAGCTGTATAGAGGCCCGCGGAGGTTACGGTTCCGGATACGGCCTTCCAGCTGGTCGCCCCGGCGGCGGTGAACTGCTGTGTCTTCCCGAGAGTCACGGTGACAGCTGCGGGCGAGATCGTGGGCGCGAGGTTTGTCTGAAGCGTGACCGTTGCGGATGATTGACCTGCGGAATTAATTGCGGTAACCGTATCGCTCGCGGGAGTGGGCATCGTGGAAGGTGCCGTATAGAGACCGCTCGACGTTACCGTTCCATTGACCGCGGTCCAGCTTGTGGCGCCTGCCGCGGTGAACTGTTGGGTCTTGCCGAGTGTGACGGTGACCGATGACGGTGAGATCGCTGGGGCATTGACGCTACCCGTGCTCCCGGTGGCGCCTGTGCTGCCGGTCGATCCCGTACTGCCAGTGGACCCAGTGCTGCCGGTGCTTCCCGTCGAGCCAGTCGACCCCGTCGTTCCCGTGCTCCCGGTGGAGCCAGTCGCGCCGGTTCCGATTGGGACTGTGATGGAATTGCCATAAGTAGACAGTACGTTCCTGACTTTGAAAGTGGCGCTCGGAGCGCCGGCCGGATGGTAGACCGAAGATGTCATAGTCGTCGAGTTAACCACCGTGGCGGATAATTGCACTGCCCCGTCCATCGCGGTCGCGCCCGCCAGGAATCCGGATCCCGTGATCGTGATATTCACTGTTCCGGAAGGCAGGGGATTGGGCGTAATGGAAGTGATCTGAGGTCCGGCCGTAAGCAAGGTGATGGCTTGCGAGCCCGATTTCTTTAAGTTGCTGGCCAGCTCGGCCGTTATCGTTACACCTGTGTACGCGGGGATGTTAGCGGGCGCTGTATAGAGGCCGGTCGAACTGATGGTGCCTGCCGTCGCGCTGCCCCCAACCACCCCTCCAGCCAGCCAGATCACCGCCGTGCTCCCCGTGGCGCCGGTTACGGTCGCTGTATATTGCTGGGTTGCACCCGGCCCTGCGGTTACGTATCCGCCGGGAGCCACGGTCACAGTCTGGGCCTGTGCGATTCCCCCAGCCAGCATTGCCGCGGCAAATAACAACCGAATGCCATTCCTGTACTTCTGCATGAAAAAACTCCTCCGTGTAGCGGGCGCTTATGACAGATGGACGCGTGGCCCGATTCGACTATGAAGTAGTGTTAACCGGTACTAACATTACCTCCCCCTTGAAAAAAATTTACACAGCCTCTGGATCGCGTCGTGCAATGTGGCACACTGCCGTCGGCGCCTGGACCCGCGACGATTTCCGCCGGTCTGCCGTCTGCGGACCACAAATCCGGAACTTGTCCATCAGCGCCGGGGGCCACCAAGTGGCACAACCCTCAGCGGCCGCCTTTGCCTGGCGGCAGATGGAACAAATGACAGACCCCGCTGCGCGCAAGCCGGCAATCCGGCGGGTGTTTTCAATCGCTTCTGGGAGTCGGGTAGCTGCGGGGCGGGTTTATTACTGTTTATTACCCGCGGCCGATCGTGAATTGGCCTGGTCGAGCGAAGCTCGACGGCATCGCAATCGCGTTCTTACCGAACTACCGCAACCCGGCGACCACCACGCGACCTCGTTTTCCGTGACTATCCCCCACTTACCCGCCGCATGCCCCGCCTCGCCCTCATCCGTCCTGTAAAATGGTGTTTCAACCCTATGACGCTCGAAGAACTCGACCGCGAATACGCGCCCCTCCGTGAACAGGCATCTGCCGTGCGGAGTTATCTTTGACGCGGCTAAAAAGACGAAAGAAATAGATTCTCTTGCGGCACAAATCGCCGCCCCCGATTTCTGGTCGCACCCCGAACGCAGCCAAAAGGTCATGCAGGACCGGAAGCGCCTCGAAGAAGCCGTCGAATCCGACGCGCAAATCGCAGGCCTGACCGACGATCTCGATACTCTCTTCGAACTGGCCCGCGAAGGCGAAGCCGTCTCCGCCGATATCGTGCGCGAGATGAAGGCCTACGAGGAACTCCTCGCGAAGCTCGAAACGCAGATGCTGCTTTCGGCTGAAAACGCCTCGCTTCCCGCGATCGTCACCATCCATCCCGGAGCCGGTGGCACCGAGTCTCAGGACTGGGCCGAAATGCTGCTGCGCATGTATCTGCGATGGTGCGAGCGGAACAAGTTCGGCACCGTCATCACAGACCGGCAGGAAGGTGAAGGCGCGGGCATTAAGTCGGCCACGTTTGAGGTCAACGGCGTAAATGCTTATGGGCTGTTGCAGTCCGAAATCGGTGTTCATCGCCTGGTCCGCATTTCGCCTTTCGATTCCGCCGCGCGCCGTCATACGTCGTTCGCCTCGGTGTTCGTGTTTCCTCAGATCGACGACGAAATCAAGATCGATATCAAGCTCGAAGACCTTCGCATCGATACGTTTCGCGCGGGCGGAGCAGGCGGCCAGCACGTCAATATGACCGATTCCGCCGTTCGTATTACTCACTACCCGACCGGCATTGTGGTCCAGTGTCAGAACGAACGCTCGCAGCACAAGAATCGCGACAGCGCCATGAAGCAATTGCGCGCCCGCATGTACGAACACGAGCTGGAAAAGAAGCGCGAAGAGACCCGCAAGACCGAGGCATCGAAGCTGGAGATCAACTTCGGCAGCCAGATCCGCAGTTATGTCCTGGCCCCCTATCGCATGATCAAGGACCACCGAACGAAGCTTTCCATCGGCGACGTCGATAAGGTTCTCGATGGCGATCTCGAAGAATTGCAGCATGCGTTTCTGGTGTGGCGCAAGACCGGCAGGACTGCGGGTGCCGGCGACGACGTGGAGGACTAGCCTCAATGTCGCCGGCTGCAGAAATTGCCCGCGCTGCGGCGTTGCTCCGCGCCGGCAAACTTGTGGCGATCCCCACCGAGACCGTATACGGCCTCGCCGCGAATGCCCTCGACGAAACGGCTGTGCGCCGCATTTTCGCCGCGAAAGGCCGGCCGTTTTCGAGCCCCCTGATCGTTCACGTTGCCGCCCTCGCCATGGCTCGGGGTTTGGCCTCGTCCTGGCCGGAACACGCGGATTCTCTGGTCGCTCGATTTTGGCCCGGGCCGTTGACCCTTGTGGTCCCGAAGCACTCGTCGGTCCCGGACGTGGTCACCGGAGGATTGCCCAGCGTTGCCATCCGAATGCCTGCCCATCCGATCGCGCTGGCCGTGATCGACGCTGCCTGCATTCCGCTCGCGGCGCCCAGCGCCAATCGCTTTACGCAATTGTCCCCCACCACCGCACAACACGTTCGCGATGGCCTGGGCGATGCGGTCGATTTCATTCTCGATGGTGGACCGTGCGCTGTGGGCATTGAGAGCACCGTCTTGTCGCTGGCCGGGCCGACGCCGCGCTTGCTGCGTCCGGGGATGATTTCGCAAACGCAGATTGAGAGCGTGATCGGACCCGTCGAGGCGGGCGCGGGCGAGGAATCGCCGGGGCAGCATCCCAAACACTACAGCCCTCGCACCCGCGTCGTCATAGGCGAGTCACCGCGCGAGGGGCGCGGAGTGCGTCTCGACTCAACCAACATGCCGGGCGACCCCGCCGCTTACGCTGAACGCGTCTACGGGCGACTGCACCGACTCGATCAAGAGGACCTCGATTGGATCGCGATCGAACTGCCTCCGGATACGCCCGAGTGGGCGGGCGTGCGGGACCGGATCACTCGCGCAGCGCACTAATTCGCCGCGGGAATCGCTGCGACTGAAGCATTCTGAGCGCAGCCAGATCACTCCCTCAAGGCTCTGCGTACTCTTGTGGGGCCAGTTTCTAACTTGGGGAGATGCTTGCCTCCCGCAAAGGCCGACTGGACACGCGGCGCCGCGTTCTGCCATCTGCGCACCACAACTCCGAAGTTTCTCCACCGGAGCCCAGACCCACGCGTCACGTGCTTGAGGGTCGAGCGCAACTCGACGGGACCCGGCGCAGGCGCTCTCAAATGTGAATGCGAAGTCCTTGTTTTTCATCCCGGATCTCGCCCACCTGGCGGGCCGGAGAAAACTCGTGCCTGTCGCGTCGGCACTCATGCCGACGCTTTTCTTGCACTCTCGAAGGCTCTGGCAGGTTCCACCAGATCAGGAGTTCGTTCCGGCCCGTGCAAACGCTGTGTGAACTTCCGAAGTGGATGAGCCGAGCCTCCGTCATTTTTGGAGGACAATTGATCGGTTGCTCAAAGTCAAAATCCCCGGTTCGGCGGTTATCAGGACGTGGATGATGAAAAGAATACTTATTTTTATCCCCGCTGTGCTCGGCCTTTCGATCGGCGCGGCTGGTGCAGGCGATCCGCCGGATATGAAGGAGGGTCTCTGGTCGATCCACCTGAAGACTACCGACAATCCCGGTAATTCGACCGGCGAGGCAACCTATACGCTCTGCCGCAGCCACGCATTCGACAAGGTCGCGCGCGAACAGGCGAGGAATGTGACTGGCTGCACAACCACCAGCGAGAGCTTCGTCGGGGGCAACTACACCACCGAGTCGCGTTGCGTCGCCGGGGCGACCGTGATTGCCAGCAAAGGGACCACGACCTTTATCGGCGATACGGCCACGCATACCGAGTCGCACTCCACCAAGACGCCGCCGCGGTTCGGAGTGAGTGAGACACCATCATTCGCGACGAGAAATACATCGGCAGTTGCCCGGCGGGTGCTCAGCCGGGGGATCAAACAACTGCGGACGGAAGAGTGATTCATCTGGGCCAGCGCTAAGACGTTCCGGCCTTCGGCTTCCCTCGCACGCTCTACTTCGCTGGTAGGGACTTGCGGCGAAGTGTCCGGTCAATCCTGCACATCAACAAACGGTGCTCTGCACCCAAGAGCCTAATAAGCACCCGCGCGCTTCCCGCCGCCACCCGCATCGCGTACGATTGTGGTGAATGCGAATTCTGGTAGTCGAAGACGAAAAACGCATGGCTGCGCTCCTCAAGCGGGGCCTGACTGAGGAAGGCCATCAGGTCTTCGTCGCCCATGAAGGCGTCGAGGGCTACGAAATGGCGCGCTCGGCCGAGTTCGACGTGATCGTGCTTGACGTCATGCTGCCCGGCATGGACGGCCTCGCCATCGCCCGCAAACTGCGCGACGCCCGCAACCAGACCCCAGTCCTCATGCTCACCGCGCGCGATACCGCGGCCAGCGTTATCGCCGGTCTCGACGCCGGCGCCGACGATTACCTCACGAAACCCTTCGCCTTCGACATCTTCCTTGCCCGTTTGCGCGCAGTCAGCCGACGCGGCGCCATCCCCCGGCCCGTTTGTCTCGAAGTGGCCGATCTCAAGCTCGACCCCTCCACCCGCCGCGTCACCCGGGCCGGCGCCACCATCAACCTGACGCCGCGCGAGTTCAGCCTGCTCGAATTGCTCATGCGCAATCACAGCCGCGTCGTCACCCGCGATTCCATTCTCGAATCCGTCTGGGGCTTCGATAGCGACGTCGCGGGTAACACCATTGAGGCGTTTGTCCGGCTGCTCCGCCTCAAAGTGGATTCCACAGAACCGAAGCTCATCCACACCGTGCGCGGCATCGGCTACGTGATGCGGGAGTCGTGAGTGAAGATCAACACCCATTCGATCCGCTTCCGCCTGACGGTCTGGTACGCGTTGATCCTGAGTGCGGCCTTGTGCGTCTTCAGCGGGCTCGTCTGGGTGATGATGGAACAGCGCCTGGCCCGCGATATCCGCCGCAATCTCGATGAAGAAGCCTGGCGCTTTGAGATCTTCGTGCAACGGGAAGCCGCCGAGATTCCCGCCGTCAATCTCGAAGATGAAATCGAGGAGTTCTGCCACGCGCTGCCCTCGTCCAGCTATCTGGAGTTCAGGCCGGCCAACCGCGGCGTCACTTTTCGCTATCCCGCCGGAGCTCAGATAGCGCGCTGGCGATATGAGATTCTCACGCGGGCCATGGTCATTCAGGGGCAACCCTACATGCTGGAAATCGGCGCCTCGCGGGCCGAAATGCACCGCGCGCTGGAATTACTGCAGACCCTTCTGATTAGCCTCGTGCCCCTTGTGGTAGCCGTGTCCTGTCTGGGGGGTGCATGGCTCAGCCGGCGTGCGCTCAAGCCAGTGGATGAAATTACTTCGGCGGCGCGCGCAATCAGCATTGAGAATCTGGCGCATCGTCTGCCCACGCCCGATACGGGCGACGAGTTGGAGCGCCTGACCGAAACGTGGAATGCCACCCTCGCCCGTCTCGAATCGGCCGTGGCCGTGCTTTCCGGTTTTGCCGCCGACGCCTCGCACGAACTGCGCACTCCGGTCGCCGTAATACGCACCGGCGCGGAGCTGGCGCTGCGTCGCGATCGCGAGCCCGAAGCCTACCGCGAATCTCTGCGCGAAATCGCCGCGGAATCCGAACGTATGACACAGCTGGTCGAGGATCTATTATTCCTTGCGCGTCGCGATACAAGGTCCGGCATGCCGATGGATCCGCTCGACCTGCGCGACGTGTTGAATGACGCGGCACAGGAACTGCATGGGCTCGCCGACGCCCGGGATATCCGAATCCATGTTACGGGCGGAACCGAGCCATTGATCATCGCGGGCAATTCTGCGGCTCTGCGCCGGCTTTTCCTCGCACTGCTGGACAATGCGCTGAAATACTCGGAGTCGGGCACGGAAGTGAACGCGTCGATCGCCCGCCGCGACGGCAGACTCGTCGCGGCGATTACCGACCAGGGCACCGGCATCGCGCCGGAAGATCTGCCGCATATCTTTCAACGCTTCTACCGGGCCAACAAGGCCCGCTCGGGCGAAGGGCATGGACTGGGGCTTTCACTGGCCCAAAGTATCGCGCTGGCGCACAATGCCCTGATTGAGGCCACGAGCGAGTTGGGAAAGGGTTCCGTTTTTCAAGTAAGCTTTGAGGAGCGACTCAACGATTCCAGAACTTGAGGAGTCTATTGGTCATGAGAGTTCTTGCCATTGTGGCTTTCACACTAACAGCTGCGGTCTGCCAATCGGCATCCGCGCCGTCGTTTGAGGTTGCGTCGATCAAGCCGTCGGACGGCCACTTGGGCGTCGACATGAAGACGTATGGGACCCGGCTTTCCGCCACGGCTGTAACCGTGACCCAAATGGTGGAGGCCGCCTACAGCATGGATCATTGGCAAGTGAGCGGGGGACCTGCCTGGCTGAGCAGCGACCGCTTCGATATTGAGGCGAAGACGACTGAGGATCTAAGCGGCGAGACGGATCGGGTAAAAGCACTCGGCCGTCCCGCCCCGCGGAAAATGATGTTCATGCTGCAGGCACTGCTGGCCGAGCGTTTCAATCTTAAGGTGCACAAAGAAACGCGACACGACAATGCCTTCGCCCTGGTAGTGGCGAAGGGCG
>Ga0302319_10009358_pt1 | contig 18859 bp, 19 predicted proteins | sample Bog_T0_2_FD_203319 | JGI IMG/M metagenome (GOLD analysis project Ga0302319, IMG submission 203319) | Peat permafrost microbial communities from Stordalen Mire near Abisko, Sweden - Bog_T0_2 | ecosystem: Environmental > Terrestrial > Soil > Wetlands > Peat | place: Sweden: Abisko, Stordalen Mire... | reverse complement strand
TGCCCAGCGGTAGAGCCGGGCCAGGCCGGCCTCGTCGGCCACCGTGCCGCTGAAGTCCACCCACCCCGCCCCGGCCCGGTGGCACTGCTCCACGTACTTGGGGTGGTCGGGGTGCTCGTGGCCGGCGATGACCAGCGGGATGCCGGAGCCGCTGAGCGCCTTGATCAGCCCGAGTTGGTTCTTGTGCGGCTCCATCCTGCCGACGAACAGGACGTAGCCCCGGTCCCTGAAAGGGGGTGACGGGTCGTCGAAGGCCTCGGGGTCGACGCCGTTCGGGACCACGTGGATGGGCGTGGAGACGTCGAAGTCGCGCCGCACGGCCTCCCCCTCCCCCTCGGCATTGGGCAGGAGCAGATCGGCCGACTCGAAGGCGGCATACGTCGCCGTCTCGTCGGCGGTCGATGCCCGGCACTCCTCGATCAGGGCGCCCCGCCCACCGAGGGCGGCCCGGCTGAACGTCGCGGCCCTCCAGACCCGCCCGGCCCAGGTGCGGGCGCCGGGCCTGCCCCGACCTCCGCCGCCGTCGGTCCGGTAGGAGCGGTCCCAGTAGATCGTCGACAGCGCGACCGGGACCCGGCGGGTGTGGCAGTGACGGATCTCGGCGGCCCGCAGCCCGAACCCGTGGACCAGGTCGATGCCGTCCAGCTCGGGCTCGGGCGACATCTCGGTGGTGATCTCCAGTCCCACCTGGCGGAGGGCGCGAGCTGTCTTCTCCAGCTGGACGGTGTGGCCGCCCTGCACGCGGCCGCCTCGCGGCATCCACAGCAGGACGTGGGTGGTGGGCCGGTGCACCAGCGCATGCTAGCGATGGCGTCCGCTCCCGCAGGACCTCCGGGCGCGGCGTCATCCGGCGGGCGGCCCGGTAGCCTCGGCGGGTGGCCACCGACCTCGCGCCGACGGCGCCGCCGTGTCCGACCGACCCGGTCCCGACCGAGTAGCCGGCGTGCCTCGACGGGGCGGCCGGGACCGCAGCTCGGTCCTGGAGATCGTGGTCGGCGCGGTCCTGGTCGTGCTGGTGGCACTGGGCGGGGTGGTCCTGTCCCACCGTCATTACGCCACGTTCATCGACCGATGGTTCTTCGACCTGGTCCCCGACCGGGGCGACGGGGCGCTCACCTGGGTGACCCGGCTCCGCTACCCGGCCGTCATCGTGGCCGGCTCCGTCGTCCTGGCCGTGGTCACCGTCCGGCGGGACCGGATCCGTGCCCTCTCCTGCCTCGTCGGTCCACCGCTGGCCCTCCTGACCGGCGAGCTGGTGGTCAAGCCGGCTGTCGGTCGCACGCTCGCCGGCGCGCTGTCGTATCCGTCCGGTTCGACCGTCGGAGCCGCCGCCCTGGCCATGGCCGCGGTCCTGGCGACCGCACCCCGCTGGCGCCCCCTCACCGCCGTCATCGCCGTGGCCTACGCCGCCTGGATGGCCGTGGCCGTCGTGGCACTGCGCTGGCACTTCCCGACCGACGCGGTGGCCGGGGTGGCCTACGGCATCGGGCTGGTGGTCCTGGTCGACGGCCTGGTCTGGTGGGCCGTGCGCGCTGTCGGACTGGCCGATCGCCGGCCCTTCCGTCGCCGGGGCCCGGCGACGGACACCCCACCGGCATCGGCCTGAGCCTCTCGCCCCCGGGTCCTGTCACGCCGTCCGTTCGTCATTCCGTGGGGTCCGGTGTGTCCGGCGTGTCCGGATCGGTCGCCCCGGCCGGAGGTGCGCCGGGTGCCCCGTGTTCCGGTGGCATCCGGATGACGGCGACCGTCGCCCGTGGGTCGTCGGGGTCGAAGTGGAGGCGGATGGGATTGTCCGGGTCCTCGGGCTCGCCCGACGCCTCGATCATGATGGCCGGCTCGTTCTTCTTGAGTTCCAGGGCCTCGCGGAGGCCGAGGCTGATGCCGGTCAGCACCGCACCGGTCGCCGACCGCTTCATCCAGGTGTTGAACCGGAGGGGGTCGCTGCCCTCGGGAGGTTCGTGCTCGAGGGGACCGTCCCCGGGCGGCTGGTCCCCGCCCGTCCGGTCCTCGCCCGACCCGACCTCGCCCGACCGGTCCTCGCCCGACCGGTCCCCGGGGGACCCGAGCTCGCCAGACCCGTCCCCGCCCGACCCGTCCCCGGGGGACCCGTCCTCGCCCTCCTCCCGGTCACCCCGCTCCACCGGATCGTCGCCCCGCGTCTCCACCAACACACGGTACCCCCCTGCCCGGCCCGGTCAGACCTGGCCCGGCCCGGGCCGGCGGCACCGGGGGACCGACCCCACCCCCGCCCCGGACAGTGGGCGCACCCCGGAGGCGGTGAGCACCGGCGGTTCACGGGTATCGGCGTTGACGTAGGCTCGTGTGCGTGCTTGACCGTTTCCACCCTCCGGTCGAGGAGTACCTCGAGACCATCTTCGCCCTCGAGGAAGAGGGCATCCCGGTCATCCAGGCCCGCCTGGCCGAGCGCCTGGACAAGGCGGCGCCCTCGGTCTCGGAGATGCTCGACCGGCTCGAGTCCGACGACCTCATCACCCGGAGCTCCCGCCAGATCACCATGACGCCCAAGGGCGTGACCCTGGCCGAAGGGGTGGTGCGAAAGCACCGCCTGGCCGAGCGGCTGCTGGTGGACGTGATCGGACTCGATTGGGACAAGGCCCACATCGAGGCCGGTCGGTGGGAGCACGTCATCTCCGACGACGTCGAGGAGCGGCTGGTGGCACTGCTCGGCAACCCGTCGACCTGCCCGCACGGCAATCCCATCCCCGGCTCCGACGGCCCGGCGCCCGACCACAAGCCCCTCGGCGACGCGGTGCCGGGGGAGACGATCCGTCTGGAGCGCATCACCGAGAGCGTGGAGCACGAGTCGGCTTCGCTCACCTACCTCGGCGAGCACGGTCTCACCCCCGGGATCACCGCCGTCATCCAGTCGAAGGCCCCCGACGGCACGCTCACCCTCAGGGTGGGGGAGTCCACCATCGCTCTCGGCCCGGCCATGACCGCCCGCATGTTCGTCGCCCCGGTCTGACGCCTCCGGGGGCCGGTCGGCGCCGACGCGCCGCCGTGACTGCCCGAACCGGGTCAGCACTCACTAGAATGGAGTGCCAACAGCGCTCCGACGTCCGGCCCCGACCGGTGGCCGGCCGTGCGGCCGACGCCCGTGAGACCATGCCGACCACCCACGACCACCGCCCAGACGAGAGCCAGCAGGCGCCCGGCGAGCTCGATGCCCGCAAGGCGGCGATCCTCAACGCCGTGGTCACCGAGTACATCGGCTCGGCCCAGCCCGTCGGCTCCCAGCACGTGGTGGACGCCCCGGGGGTGAGCGTGTCCTCGGCCACCGTGCGCTCGGACATGGCCGCCCTGGAACGCGACGGCTTCCTGGCCCAGCCCCACACGAGCGCCGGCCGGATCCCCACCGACAAGGGCTACCGGTTCTTCGTCGACCACCTGGGGCGACCGGGATCGCTCGACCCGACGGGACGTCAGCAGGTCCGGCAGTTCTTCGACCACGCCCACGGCGAGATCGAGTCGATGCTCGAGCGCACCTCGGGGCTGCTGGCCGACCTGACCGACTGCACGGCCATGGTGGTCGGGCCGTCGCACGACTCCGCCGCCATCCGCTCGGTCCAGCTGGTGGGGCTGGGATCCCGCCTGGCCCTGGTGGTGGTGGTGCTGGCCGACGGGGCGGTCCAGAAGCAGTCGATCGAGCTGACCGAGGAGGTCGACGAGGTCCGGTTGGCCGACGCCACCGCCCGGCTGGCCTCCCATGCACTGGGCAAGCCCCTGACCCAGGTCCCCGACCAGGTGGTCAGCACGGGTGACCCGTCCACCGACCGCGTGGTGGCCGCCGCCGTCGACGCCCTGCACACCTTGGGGAACAACGAGGCCAACGAGCAGCTCTTCGTGGGCGGGTCGTCTCGGATGGCCGCGGCCTTCGACGCCGTGGACACCGTGCGGTCGGTGCTGACCATCCTCGAGCAGCAGCTGGTGGTGGTCACTCTCCTCCGCGACATCCTCGACACCGGGCTGACCGTGGCCATCGGCACCGAGCACGGCATCGAGTCCCTGGCCTCGTGCGCCATCGTGGTCATGCCGGTGTCCATCGACGGTGAGGAGGCCGGCACCATCGGGCTGCTCGGTCCCACCCGCATGAACTACCCCCTGGCCCTGGCGGCCGCCCGGGTGGTGGGCGACCGGTTGGGTGAGCGCTTGAGCGAGACCGGTCGATGAGCACCACCGACCTCTACGAGGTGCTGGGCGTCAGCCGGGACGCCTCGGACGAGGAGCTGAAGCGTGCCTACCGGGCCAAGGCCCGTGAGTTCCATCCCGACGCCAACCAGGACGACGGCGACAACGGTGAGCGCTTCAAGGAGATCAGCCTGGCCTACGAGGTCCTGAAGGATCCCGATCGCCGCGCCCGGTACGACCGATTCGGCGCCGAGGGTGTCTTCGGCCCGGGAACGGCCGGCGGTGCCCCCGGGGACCCGTTCGCCGGCGGCCTCGGGGACCTCTTCGACGCCTTCTTCAACGGCATGGGCGGCGCGGCCGGGGGTCGGGCCCGCCGGACCGGCCCGATGCCCGGGCCCGACGCCGAGCTGGTGCTCCGACTGGACTTCCGCGAGGCGGTGTTCGGCGTCCAGCGCGACGTCGACGTCCAGACCCCGGTCCACTGCGACACCTGCGAGGGCACCGGGGCCCGTCCCGGCACGTCAGTGGTGCGGTGCCCGGAGTGCCAGGGCGCCGGTGAGCTCCGGAGGGTGCGTCAGTCGATCCTGGGCCAGGTCATCACCGCCGTGCCGTGCCCCCGCTGCCAGGGCTCGGGCCAGGCCATCAGCGATCCGTGCCCCGACTGCCGGGGTGAGGGGCGCCGCAACGAGCCCCGCACCCTGACCGTGGACATCCCCGCCGGCGTGGACGACGGCTCGACCCTGCGCCTGGCCGGGCACGGACCGGCCGGGTTCCGCGGCGGACCCAACGGCGCCCTGTTCGTCCACATCTCGGTCCAGCCCGATGCGGTGTTCGAGCGGAGCGGGGTGGACCTCCATGCCGCCGTGCACATCCCCGTGACGCTGGCCGCCCTGGGCGGGAGCGTCGGCTTCGACACCCTGGACGACCGACGGGACCTGGCCATCGCGGCGGGGACCCACAGCGGCGCGGTGATCCCGCTCAAGGGGCTGGGGGTGCCCAAGCTGCGGGGCCGCGGCCGTGGTGACCTGTTCATCCACGTCGAGGTGGACACACCCACCGACCTGGACGACCGCCAGCGCGAGCTCCTGGTGGCCCTGGCCGATGCCCGCGGCGAGGACCTGGGCGAGGCTCCCCACACCGAGGGGCTCTTCTCCAAACTGCGCTCGGCCCTCAGCTGACGGTGGCCCCGGGCGGGCCGGATCCGGAGCTGGTGGCCGCCCGGGCCATGGTGGTGGTGCCCGACCTCTCGGCCCCGGCCCCCGACGGCCGCGACACCCATCACCTGGTCGACGTGCTGCGTCTCCGTCCCGACGAGCGGGTGATCGCCGGCGACGGCGCGGGTGCCTGGGTCCCCTGCCGGCTGTCGTCCGCCGGCACCCTGGTGGTGGACGGCCCGGTGCGCCACGAGCCGGCGCCCGAGCCGGCGGTGACGGTGGCGTTCGTGCCCACCAAGGGCGACCGGCCCGAATGGGTGGTCCAGAAGTTGACCGAGCTCGGCGTCGACCGGATCGTGCCCCTGTGGTCGCGCCGCTCGGTGGTCCGTTGGAGGGACGAGCGGGGCGAGCGGGCCGTCGACCGGCTCCGGCGCGTGGCCCGGGAGGCGTCGTGCCAGTGCCGCCGGGTGTGGCTGCCCGAGGTCACCGGGGTGATGGGCCTGGCCGAACTGGCCGAGCTGGCCGGACCGTCGCTGGGTCTGGCCCATCCCGGAGGGGTCCGCCCCACGCTGGAGCGGACGGTGGTGGCGGTGGGGCCCGAGGGCGGCTGGGACGAGGCCGAACAGCGGTGGGCCGGACCCACCATCGGCCTCGGCCCCACCGTGCTGCGCGCCGAGACGGCGGCCGTGGTGGCCGGCACCCTGCTGTGCGCGCTCCGTGGTGGCGTGGTCGGCCCGCTTGCGTAACCACGTACCGTGAGGGAAACTACTACCAGTGGCAGGGTGCTCCTTAAGGAGGCCGGTGGGTCCGTCGGGCTCCCCGGAACTGAGTGTGATCCCCTCGGGGGTCGTCGGAACTGAGTGTGCGCCCGCATCGTAGGGGCAGAGCCGAGGCTATTGGGGCAGTCGGTGCAGTAGAGCGGAGGTGCACATGTCGGTAGTTGAAAAGGGCGTCGAGATGCTCGACGACGAGGATGAGCAGGAAGTCGCAGCGAGGATCGCCTACGCCCGTGCGGTGGGGGCCCGCCTCCGCACCATGCGCAAGCAGATGCGCCTCTCGCTCCAGGCCGTCGAAGCCATGTCCGAACAGGAGTTCAAGGCCTCGGTGCTCGGCGCGTACGAGCGTGGCGAGAGGGCCATCTCCGTCCCCCGGCTGCAGCGCCTGGCCAAGCTGTACGACGTGCCGGTGGACCAGCTGCTCCCGCCCGATGACGTGGCCGTCACCCGCTGGGGCGCCAACGGCGCGGCCGCCGGCAACGAGGTGGTGGCACCGTTGAGTGCCCGCCGGGCCATCCAGGCGGCGTCGGGCACCGAACGGGTGGCCATCGACCTGACCAAGCTCCACACGGTGAGCGGCCCCGAACGGGACCTGCTGCGCCGGTTCCTCAGCATGATCCAGGTGCACCGCCAGGACTTCAACGGCCGGATGATCACCATCCGGGCCGAGGACGTGCGGGCCATCGCCTGCCTGTTCGGCGTGACGCCCGACAGCATGGGGACGCGCCTCGACGAGCTGGGCCTGCTCGTGAGTGTGTGACGGTCGGACCCTCCCGATGTCCGAGCCGATCACCTGGCTGAGCACGAAGGAGGCGTCCGAGCGCCTGGGGCTGACCCTCCGCAGCCTCTACCGGTTCATCGACGAGGGTGACCTCGTCGCCTACAAGTTCGGCCGGGTCATCCGGATCCAGGAGCCGGACCTCGACCGGTTCATCGAGGCCAGCCGGATCGAGCCGGGCAGCCTCGAGCACCTCTACCCCGACCTGAAGGGGGCCAACGGGCGCTCGACGTTCGCCGGTGACGTGCCGGCGGCCAGGGGGGCCTGAGCTCCAGTGGCCGAGGACTGCCTGTTCTGCCGCATCGTGTCGGGCGAGATCCCGGCCGACATCGTGGCCTCCGACGAGCACACGGTGGCCTTCCGTGACATCAATCCCCAGGCCCCGGTGCACGTGCTCGTGGTGCCGCGCCGCCACATCGTCAACGCCTCCCGGGTGACGCCCGCCGACGGCGGGGAGGTGGCCGCCCTGCTGGTGACGGCCAAGGCGGTGGCCGACGCCGAGGGGATCGGGGGCGAGGACCGGGGCTACCGACTGGTGTTCAACGTCGGGCCCGACTCCCTCAACTCGGTGGACCACCTCCACCTCCACGTCCTGGGCGGCCGCACCTTCGACTGGCCGCCGGGGTGACCCCACCCGCCCCGGTGGGGGGGCGGGCCCGCTCGTGACGGTGGGACCGGTCCGGCCGCGCCGCTGGTAGGGTCGGGTCCAGAGCGCACGTGGCAGGCACCCAGGTCAAAATTCTCGTTCCCGGCAACCATCTCATGGCCGGCCTGCTCGGCCAGCGGGACGAGTTGCTGCGCCTGGTCGAAGGGGCCTTCGACGGCGCCCGCATCTCCGTGCGGGGCAACGAGATCTCCATCGAGGGGGACGGCGCCGAACGGGTGGGCGCCCTCTTCGAGGAGCTCATCATCCTGCTGGAGTCGGGCCAGGGCCTCGACGCCGTCCAGGTCCACCGGACCATCGACATGATGCACGACGACATCCGACCGTCCGAGGTCCTCACCTCCCAGCTCTTGCGGTCGTCCCGGGGCCGGGCGGTGCGGCCCAAGACCAGCGGGCAGAAGCAGTACGCCGATGCCATCGCCTCCAACATCGTGACCTTCGGCATCGGGCCGGCGGGGACCGGAAAGTCCTATCTGGCCGTGGCCCTCGCCGTGCAGGCCCTGCAGGCCCACCAGGTCAACCGGATCATCCTCACCCGTCCCGCCGTGGAGGCCGGTGAGCGGCTGGGCTTCCTGCCCGGCGACCTGATGGCCAAGGTCGACCCGTACCTGCGCCCCCTCTACGACGCCCTCCACGACCTCCTCGAGCCCGAGGGGGCCCAGCGCCTGATCGACCGGGGCGCGGTCGAGGTGGCGCCCCTGGCCTTCATGCGGGGACGGACGCTCAACGACAGCTTCATCATCCTCGACGAGGCCCAGAACACCAGTCCCGAGCAGATGAAGATGTTCCTGACCCGCATCGGCTTCGGCTCCAAGGCCGTCATCACCGGGGACGTCACCCAGATCGACGTGCCGGGTGGCCGGTCGGGCCTGGTCGGCCTGGAGCAGGTGCTGTCGGGGGTGCCCGACCTGGCGTTCGTGCACCTGAACCAGCGGGACGTGGTCCGCCACCGGATCGTGGCCGACATCGTGGCCGCCTACGAGCGGAAGGTCCCCGGGGAGGGATCCGGTGAGCCTTGACATCTACGCCGCTGACGAACAGGCCGACCTCCCGGTGGCGGTCGACCGCTGGTCGGCGCTGGCCCGGTCGGTGCTGGAGGCCGAGGGCATCGTGAGCGAGACCGAGGTGTCGCTCCTGTTCGTCGACGCACCCACCATCGCGTCGCTCAACGAGCGGTTCCTCGGCAAGGCCGGGCCCACCGACGTGCTGTCCTTCCCCATCGAGGACGAGGCGGACCGGAGCGGCCGGTCACCCGACGAGGGCGGCACCGGACCCGGCTCCATCGAGGCCGACACCGGTCGGCTCCTCCTCCTGGGTGACGTGGTGATCTGTCCGGCGGTGGCGGCCCGCAACGCCGTCGAGCACGGTGTCACCGTCGACGACGAACTGGCCCTGCTGGTGGTCCACGGGATCCTCCATCTCCTGGGCATGGACCACCAGGTGGACGAGGAGGCCGAGAGGATGGAGCAGCGCGAGCGGCACCTGCTGGCTCGCTACTACCGCGGGGACCCCTGATGGTGACGGCCACCGCCACGTTCACCTGGGGCGACGGGATCCTGATCGCCGTGGTCATCGTGCTGCTCGGGATGTCGGCGCTGCTGGCCCTGGCCGAGACCAGCCTGGTGCGCACCAGCCGGGCCAAGGCGCTGGCCCTGGTGGACGACGGCCGCCGCGGGGCCAAGGTGCTCCTCCGCCTGACCGAGAACCCGCAGGGGTTCCTCAACCCGGTCATCCTGCTGGTGCTGATCTGCCAGCTGGTGGTGGCCACCCTGGTCGGCGTGCTCGCCTCCAACTGGTTCGGGGCCTGGGGCGTGTTGGCCGCCACCGTCTTCGAGATCGTGGTCATCTTCGTGCTCGGTGAGGCGGTGCCGAAGAACTGGGCTGTGCACCACCCCGAGCGGGCCGCCCTGTTCAGCGCTCCCTTCGTGTCGGCCCTGGTCCGGTTCTGGCCCGTCCGGATCGTGTCGGGCGCCCTGATCGGACTGGCCAACCTGCTGATCGGTGAGAAGGGCCAGTACCTGGGCTCGGCCATCACCGAGTCGGAGCTGCTGGCCATGGCGGACGTGGCCCTCGAGGAGGACGTGATCGAGACCGAGGAGCGAGCCCTCATCCACTCCATCATCGAGTTCGGCGACACCGTGGTGCGCGAGGTGATGGTGCCCCGCACCGACATGGTGACGGTGGGCGTGGACGTGACGGTGGAGGCCGCCCTGGAGCAGGCCCTCGAGGCCGGCTTCAGCCGCATGCCCGCCGTCGAGCAGCAGGTCGACGACGTGGTGGGCATCGCCTACACCAAGGACCTGATCCGATCGGTCCGGGCCGGCGACGGGGCCGAGCCGGTCCGGTCGCACCTGCGTGGTGCCCACTTCGTGCCCGAGACCAAGCGGGTGTCGGACCTGATGCGGGAGATGCAGGCCGACCAGTTCCACCAGGCCGTGGTGGTCGACGAGTACGGCGGCACGGCCGGCCTGGTGACGCTGGAGGACCTCATCGAGGAGCTGGTGGGGGAGATCGTCGACGAGTTCGACGTGGAGGAGGCCCCGGTGGAGGAGCTGGGGTCGGGTGAGCTCCGGGTCAGCGCCCGGCTGCCCGTCGACGAGGTCAACGAGCTGATCAACGCCGAGCTCCCCACGGGGGCGTGGGACACCGTCGGAGGACTGGTCTTCGATCTCCTCGGGCACGTGCCGGTGGCCGGCGAGTCGGTCACCGTCGACGGCCTGCGCCTGGTGGCCGACCGCGTGACCGGGCGCCGCATCGAGCGGGTCCGGATCGTGCCCGTGTCGCTGCAGGCCAACGACGGCACGGCCCGTCCCGACCGCGACGGCACGGCTCGCCCGGCCGGTTCCCGCCCGGCCCGGACCGACCGCGACGGCCCGACCCGCACCGCCGACGGCAGCCGGGTCCGGCCCGACGCCGACCGGGGCACGGCCCTGCCGGTCGACCACGGCCCGGGCCAGCCGACCGGGTCCCGCTCTGACGGGTCCCGACCGGCCCGGTCCCGACCGGTCGAGGACAGCCGGTGAGCATGTTCCGCTCCGGCTTCGCCGCCGTCGTGGGGCGACCCAACGTGGGGAAGTCCACCCTGGTGAACGCCATGGTCGGCACCAAGGTCTCCATCGTCTCGCCCCGGCCCAATACCACCCGCTCGCAGGTGCGGGGGGTGCTCAACCGCCCCGACGCGCAGGTGGTGTTCGTCGACACGCCGGGCCTGCACAAGCCCCGGACCGCCCTGGGTGAGCGGATGAACGAGTCGGCCTCGTCCTCGTTGGACGATGTGGACGTGGTGGTGGCCATGGTCGAGGCCACCGGAGCGGTGGGCCCGGGGGACCGGATGGTGCTGGCCCAGTCGGCTCGGCGGGTCCGGGCCATGGCCCGTGCCGCCGACCTCGGCCGCGAGCTGGCCGCGGGTGACCCCGAGGGGCAGGGGACCCCCACCCTGCTGGTGGTGGTGAACAAGATCGACCGGGTCGGGGGGGACGGGGTGCTGACCCACCTCACCGCGGTGTCCGACGTCATCGGGGCCATCGACCTCGACGACGGGCAGGCCCCGGTGCCGGTCGAGTACTTCCCGGTGTCCGCGGTGACCGGGCAGGGTGTGGAGGCCCTCATCGACGCCGTGGTCGAGCGTATGCCTGAGGGGCCGCGGTACTACCCCGAGGGGATGGTGACCGATGTCGCCGAGGCCTTCTGGGTCGCCGACCTGGTCCGAGAGGAGCTCCTCCACCGCGTCCAGGACGAGCTCCCCCACAGCATCGCCTGTCGGGTCACCGAGTGGGAGTGGCCGCGGGTGCGCTGCGAGATCCTCGTGGAGCGTGACTCGCAGAAGGGCATCGTCATCGGAAAGGGTGGCGCCACGCTGAAGGAGGTGGGCACGGCGGTCCGGAAGCAGATGCCACCCGGTGCCTACCTCGAGCTGTTCGTCCGGGTCGAGAAGCGCTGGCAGCAGCGCGACGACGCCCTCGACCGGCTCGGCCTCTGAGCAGGCCGCCGCCGACCGGTCCTGCCCCCGCGCTGACCGACTCCCGCCGGTTCAGCCTCCAGCGGTGATCCGCTCCAGGAACGCCACGACCTCGTCGCGGTCGACCGTCCGCTTCATCGGCGGGACGCGCGCCAGCAGCGCCCCGCGGTAGCGGGCCGTGGCCAGCCGGCTGTCGAGCACCGCCACCACCCCACGGTCGTCGGACGACCGGATGAGGCGACCGGCGCCCTGGGCCAGCAGCGTCCCGGCCCGGGGGAGGTCGACCGTGCTGAAGGCCGAGGGACCGGCGCGCTCCCGGCGCGCCTCCAGCACCGGCTCGTCGGGGCGCGGGAACGGGATCCTGTCCAGCGTCACCAGGCTCAGGGTGCGGCCGGGGACGTCCACGCCCTGCCAGAAGCCCAGTGTGGCGAACAGGCACGCCGACTCGTCCCCGGTGAACGCCTCGATCAGGGCCGGCTTGGGCAGCTCGGCCTGGGACAGGAGCGTGAAGGGCAGGCGGTCGGCCAGAGCGTCGTGGGCGGCGTTCATGGCCCGCCAGCTGGTGAACAGGGCCAGGGTACGACCTCCGGCCGCCCGGATCAGGACCTCGAGCTCGTCGTGCAGGGCGGGCTCGGCCTCGGGCCGGCGGCGGTCGGGCAGGGTTTGGGCCACGTACAACAGCGCGTGGTCCCGGTAGTCGAAGGGGCTGCCCACGTCGAGGGCATCGGCCCCTTCAGTGGGGAGGCCCAGGCGCTCGGCGATCCCGAGGGGGACGGTGGCCGACGTCAGGACACCGGTCACCTCGCCCCAGAGATGCTCGGCGAGCAGCGGGCCCACGTCGATGGGGGAGACCCGCAGGCTGGGGGCGCGGGCCCCATCGTCCACCCAGGCCACCTCGTCGTCGGTCAGGCCTCCCAGCCGTGCCAGGTCGGCGGCCAGGTGCCCGGCGGCCAGCAGCACCCGGTCGCGACGCGACCGGGACGCGGGGGGTTCGTCGTCGCCGGCCTGACGCTCGGCCTGGCGGAGGGCGTCGACCAGTCGCCCCACGCGTCCCTGGGCCAGCGCCAGGACCTCGGCCAGGGGGGGTGTGCCCCCGCCGGCCCGACCATCGACCGGCGCGCTCGCGGTGGTGGCACCCCCGGCTCTGACCGCGGTGCGGACGGCTGGCGGATCCAGGCCGAGCTCGAGGCCGAGTGGCTCAGCCGGCCCGGCCGGCCCGGCCGACCCAGGAGGCCCGGCCCGGTGCCCGGCCGCATCGTCGCCGGTGCCCCCGACCGCCGCCCCACCCAGCTCGGCACCGGGTACCCGCTTCCCGGCCAACGGCCGCAGGGCCCGTGCCAAGACGTCACCCAGCTCGGAGACCGCCTCGACCGGGTCGATCCCGGACGTCGCCGGATCGACGAGGGCGCGTGCCGAGGCGGCGAGGGCCCGGAACCGGCCGGGCCCGATCTCCACGCCCAGGCTGTCGGTCATGACCTCCTCCACCTCGTGGGCCTCGTCGAAGACCACGACCTGATGGGGCGGGAGCACCGCACCCCCGCTGGCCAGGTGGGCCCCGTACAGGTGGGTGTTCACTACCACCACGTCGGCCTCGGCGGCACGGGCCCGGGCGTCCTCGGCGAAGCAGTCGCGGCCCGACGGGCACCGGAAGGCGCCCGGGCACTCGCGTGCCGTGGTGGACACCATGGCCCAGGCCCGGTAATGGGGCTCGAAGTCGAGCTCGGCGCGGTCGCCGGTGGTCGTCTCGTCGGCCCACCGCACCAACCGCCTGACCTGGTCCCCCAGGCGACCGGTCTCGACGGGATCGCCGGTGTCGGCAGCGGCGTCGGCAGCGGTGTCGGCACCGGCGTCGGCAGCGGCGTCGCCCGCCTCGGCCAGCGGGTCATCGGCGTCGGGCGGGTCGGCCCCCCCGGGCTGGAGGGACAGCTGCTCGCCCCGGCCGCCGACCTCGGACACCCGCTGCCGGCACACGTAGTTGCTGCGCCCTTTCAGCACGGCGAAGGTGAACCGGCCGTCGAGGGCCCGGGCCACCATGGGCAGGTCCTTCGAGGCCAGCTGGTCCTGGAGTGCCTTGGTGGCCGTGGCCACCACCACCCGCTCGCCGGAGAGGGCGGCCGGCACCAGGTAGGCGAGCGACTTCCCGGTGCCCGTGCCCGCCTGGACCACCAGGTGCCGGTGGTCGGCGATGGCGCGGCCCACCGCCGAGGCCATCTCCTGCTGGCCGAGCCGGCGCTCGCCACCCCCGGGCAGGGCCCTGGCCACACCGTCGAGGGTGGTGGTGACCGGATCGTCCATCCGGCGACCCTACCGGCGGTGGGGGCCGACGCCGGAACAGTGGCGGCTGCGACCGCGGCTGCGGGACCGGCAGAAGGAGCAGCGGAGGGACCGGCCCGGTACCGGGCCCGGTGCCGGACTCAGTGCCACTCCACGGCCAGTCCGACGGCCACGGCCAGGCCCACGACCACGATGACCCAGCGGAGGACCTCGGCCGGGAGCCTCCGGCCGTAGCGACCCCCCACCTGCCCGCCGATGATCGATCCCAGGGCGATCAGGCCGGCCACCGACCACGACACGTGGGTGGTGGCGATGAAGAACAGGGCGGCGACGGCGTTGGCCGTGAAGGCCAGGACGTTCTTGGTGCCGTTGAGCCGTTGGAGGTCGTCGTCGATGAAGATGGCGAGCAGGGCGATGAGGATCACACCCTGGGCCGCACCGAAGTAGCCGCCGTAGATGCCGGTGATGAAGACGCCGACCATCAGCCCGGCCCCCCCGTGGGGACGGCCACCGCCCTCCCGCGACTCGAGGCCGGCCCGCAACCGGGGCTGGACGGCCATCAGGACGGCGGCCACGGCGATCAGGGCCGGCACCACCGACTTGAAGACGCTGTGCGGGAGGCTCAGCAGCAGTGCCGCCCCGACCAGCGATCCGAGGATGGAGGCCGATCCCAGGCGGACCAGACGCCGGCGCTGGCCACCCAGCTCCCTCCGGTAGGCCACCGTGGCGCTGGCGTTGCCCGGGACCAGGCCGACGGTGTTGGACACGTTGGCCAGCACCGGGGCGTACCCCAGGGCCAACAGCGTCGGGAACGTGATCAGCGACCCCGACCCCACGATGACGTTGATGGTGCCGGCGGCCAGGCCGGCGGCGAAGATGGCCAGCGCGGCCCACGGGGACATGGTGAGGGTCTAGCCCCCGGGGGCACCCGGCTCCAACCCGTACCTGCGGTGCACGCCGACAGCGCACGCCGACGCCGCACGCCGGCGCCGCGCCCGACGCCGCTCCCCGCGCCCGAGCGGCCCACCGTCCGATTCCCCTGCCCAGGCACTCGGGCCACCGGCGAGGCGGTAGGTTCGCGGGGTGCCGCGGGACGACCAGGTGGACCAGGACGACCAGGATGGCGGGGCCGACGCGCCCCGCGCCGTGGTCCGTGCCTCCGACCTGATCGGGGGTCCCATCCCCGCCCACGTGGCCTGCGTCATGGACGGGAACGGTCGATGGGCCGCCCGGCGTGGCCTGCCGCGCACGGACGGGCACGCCGCCGGCGAGGCGGCCCTGCTCGACGCCGTGGAGGGGGCACTCGACCTCGGCATTCCCTGGATCACCATGTACGCGTTCTCGACGGAGAACTGGCGTCGGCCGGCCGACGAGGTCCGCTACCTGATGGGCTTCAACGAGAGCCTCCTGCTCCGACGCCGGGACGAGCTGCACGACAAGGGGGTGCGCATCCGGTTCGCCGGGCGACGCGACTGGCGGGTCCCCAAGCGCGTGCTGCGGCGGATGGACGAGTCCATCGACCTCACCAGGAACAACCGGCGCTGCACCCTGACCATGGCCTTCAACTACGGGGGCCGGGCCGAGATCGTCGACGCCGTGCAGCGCCTGGTGGCCGACGGCGTCCCCGCCGACAAGGTCAACGAGAAGGCCATCCGGTCCCGGCTCTACTTCCCCGACCAGCCCGACCCCGACCTGGTCATCCGGACCTCGGGCGAGCACCGCATCTCGAACTTCCTGCTCTGGCAGCTGGCCTACAGCGAGCTGGTCTTCGACGACGTGCTCTGGCCCGACTTCCGGCGCACCCACCTGTTCGAGGCGGTCCGTGACTTCCAGCGGCGCCAGCGCCGGTACGGTGGTGTCACGTGATCGCCGACCACCCGCCCCGCCCCCCGGACGACCGCCGACCGGGCGACCGCCGCCCGCCCACCGGCGGGCTCAGACGGGGTCCCGGCGCGGGCCGGGGCACACCGGTCCGCGACGACGAGGGTGGGGTGTGGATCGCCACCGGCATCGTGCTCGGCATCCTCATGTACGCCTTCATCGTGCTGATGGACGTGGCCGGGTTCACCGCCGTCCTGCCCCTGGTGGTGCTGCCTCCCGTCGTCCTCGGACTGATGGCCGCCAACAACCTGCTGAACGGGGGCCGCGGCTACGGCCACGGGAGCCGCCCGGCACCGGCTCCCCTGACCTCGGCCGATCTCGACGACCTCGACGGATCGGACGGGGACCACCCACCGACCCGATGACCCTCTTCCGCGACCGGGGCGTGGTGCTGCGCACCATCCGCCTGGGCGAGGCGGACCGGATCGTCACCCTGATGACCGAGGAGCACGGCAAGGTGCGGGCCGTGGCCAAGGGCGTCCGGCGCACCACCTCCAAGTTCGGCTCGCGCCTCGAGCCGCTCAGCCACGTGGCCCTGCTGGGCTGGCAGGGGCGCGGCGACCTCGACACCATCAACCAGGTCGAGGTGGTCGACACCTTCCGTGCCGTGCGTGAGGACCTGGACCGGATGTCGGCGGCCATGTCCATGCTCGAGGTCGTCGACCAGATCGGTCAGGAGCGCCATGCCAATCCCCCGCTGTACGGGATGCTGGTCGGGGCCATGGCCGCGCTGGCCGAGCGGAACTCGCCCATGGTGGCGCCGGCCTTCTTCCTGAAGGCCCTGGCCCTCGAGGGCACGGCACCCTTCCTCGACGGGTGCGTGTCGTGCGGCCAGGAGGACCAGGACCAGCTGGTGGCCTTCGACCTCATCGAGGGCGGGGTGCTGTGCCGGAACTGCCGGAGGGGCCGGCCGCTCAGCACCGACGGACTGGTCCTGCTGCGGCGCACCCTGGGTGGGGGACTGGCCGGTGTGCTGGCCGAGCCCCGGTCGCCGGTGACCGACGAGGTGACGGCGCTGGCCACCGAGGCCATGGAGGCCCACCTCGACCGTCGGCTGCGATCGGTGCACACCGGCCAGGTGTCCTGACGTGGCCGCCGGCCCCGGCCCCGGTCGTGCCGTGGTGGTGTGGTTCCGTCGCGACCTCCGCACCGCCGATCACCCCGCCCTGCGGGCCGCAGTGGACGATGCCGCCGCCTCCGGCCGCCGGGTGGCCCCCCTGTTCGTGGCCGACGGAACCCTGCTGGCCGGGGCGGGCGCCAACCGACGCGCCTTCCTGGCCGGCTCGCTGTCGGCGCTCGACGCCGGGATGGAGGGCTCGCTCACCCTCCGGTGGGGGCCGGCGGCGCGTGCCGTGGCGGAGTTCGCCGACGAGGTCGGGGCCGACACGGTGTACGCCACCGGTGACTGCACCCCCTACGGGAGGCGGCGCGACGACGCCGTGGTGCAGGCGCTGGCCGGCACCGGCCGCACACTCGCCCGGGTGGGCTCCCCCTACGCCGTGTCCCCCGGACGGGTCCGGACCGCAGCCGGCGCCCCGTACCGGGTGTTCACCCCGTTCCGCCGGGCCTGGCTGGACCACGGCTGGCCCCCTCCCGAGGGCCGCCCCGTGGGGGTGCCGTGGCGGTCCGCCCCCTCGGAGCTGGCCCCGACCGACATCGGCTCGGGGCCGGACGCGCCGGACCTCCCGCCGCCGGGGGAGGAGGCCGCCTCCGACGCCGCCGACCGCTTCCTGGCCGGCCCGGTGGCGTCGTACGCCGAGGACCGGGACCGGCCCGACCGGGAGGGGACGTCGCGTCTCTCGCCGTACCTGCGCTTCGGCTGCATCCATCCCCGCCAGCTCCTGGCCCGGCTGGGGGAGGGGGCCGACGCGGCCACCTTCCGCTCCGAGCTGGCCTGGCGGGAGTTCTACGCCGACGTGCTGTGGCACCACCCGGAATCGGCCTGGTCGTCCCTGACCCCGGTAGGCCGGTACCTCCGCTGGGACTCGGGCCCGCAGTCCGAGGAGCGGTTCGACGCCTGGGCGGCCGGCCGGACGGGCTACCCCCTGGTCGACGCGGGCATGCGCCAGCTCCTGGCCGAGGGCTGGATGCACAACCGGGTCCGGATGCTGGTGGCCTCGTTCCTGGTCAAGGACCTCCACATCGACTGGCGCCGGGGCGCCGCCCTGTTCATGGAGCGGCTGGTCGACGGGGATCTGGCCTCCAACAACCACGGCTGGCAGTGGGTGGCCGGCACCGGCACCGACGCCGCCCCGTTCCACCGCGTGTTCAACCCGAAGGTCCAGGCGGGTCGATTCGACCCCGACGGGTCCTACGTGGCCCGCTACGTTCCGGAGGTGGGGGGTCCCGACTACCCCGGGCCCATCGTCGACCACGCCACCGAGCGGCTCGAGGCCCTGGCCCGGTGGCAGGAGGCCCGGCAGTCGGCCGGGGTACCGTGACCGCACCCACCCCGTTCGGCGTCTACGTCCACGTGCCGTTCTGCCGGTTCCGATGCGACTACTGCGCCTTCGCCACCTACACCGACCGCGACCACCTGATGGAGCGCTACGCCGAGGCCTGCGTCGGCGAGCTGGCCCGGGCCTGCGACACCGGGATGCCCCCGGCCACGTCGGTGTTCTTCGGCGGGGGCACCCCGTCCCGCCTCCCTGCCGACCTGCTGATCCGGGTGCTCGACGCCGTGCCCCGCCGGCCGGGGGCCGAGGTCACCGTGGAGTGCAACCCCGAGGACGTCGACGCCGACCGTCTGGACGCCTACCGCGCCGGTGGGGTCACCCGCATCTCGCTCGGGGTGCAGTCCACCCGGCCCCACGTGCTGGAGGGGCTGGGGCGTCGTCACGGGTCGGGCCAGGCCATGGCGGCCGCCGCGGCTGTGGCCGGCGCGGGTTTCGACTCGTGGAACATGGACCTCATCCTGGGCGGGGCGGGGGAGTCCGACGACGACTGGGAGCGCAGCCTCGGCGACGTGCTGAGCCTGGAGGACCCGCCTCCCCACATCAGCGCCTACGCCCTCACCGTCGAGCCCGGCACGCCGCTGGCCGCCCGACCCGACCGCCACCCCGACGACGACGTGCAGGCCACCCGCTACGAGGCCACCGAGCGGATCCTCGGCGCAGCCGGCTACGCCTGGGAGGAGATCTCCAACTGGGCCCGGCCCGGCCACCGGTGCCGTCACAACCAGCTCTACTGGGACCAGGGGAACTACCGCGGCATCGGTTCGGCGGC
>Ga0302319_10009357_pt1 | contig 18862 bp, 17 predicted proteins | sample Bog_T0_2_FD_203319 | JGI IMG/M metagenome (GOLD analysis project Ga0302319, IMG submission 203319) | Peat permafrost microbial communities from Stordalen Mire near Abisko, Sweden - Bog_T0_2 | ecosystem: Environmental > Terrestrial > Soil > Wetlands > Peat | place: Sweden: Abisko, Stordalen Mire... | reverse complement strand
CGAGGACTCCGATGCCCCCGGCGTTGGTCACTGCCGCGACCACGTCGCGGCAGTGGGTGAAGGCGAAGATGGGGAACTCGATGCCGAGCCGCTGGGCGATCTCAGTGTTCATGGTGTGACTCCTCGGTGTGCGCTGGTCTGTGTGGTCTGGTCGGTCTGCGTGGTCTGTTCGGTCTGTGTGGTCTCCGGTGGGCCGGGCGGTGCGGGCGTGGTCAGGCCGAGCAGTCCGCCCAGGCCCCGGAGGGCCAGTGCGTCGGTGACCGAGTCCGGATCGAGGCGGCGCTGCATGGCCAGCCCGGTCAGCAGGGCCTTCACCAGGACGGCCATGCCCTCGGGATCGGCCACCGGTCGGGCTCCCACCGATTCGGACCACCCCCCCAGCCGGCGCGCGCTGTAGCGCCGCGCCTCGGCGTTGCGGACCCGGACCACGTCGGCCACCTCGGGGTCGCGGGCGGCCCGCAGCCACAGCTCCTGCTCGAGGACGGCCCACCGGCCGGTGCTGGCGTCGGAGGTGTCGGCCAGGTTCCCCCACACCGCGGCCAGCTGGCCCGACGGTGACCCCGACACGGCCACCTCGGCGAGCAGGACCGTCAGGAGCGAGTCCTTCCACGAGTCGAGGAGTGCCAGAAGCAGGCCCTGCTTCGACCCGAAGTGGGCATAGACCGCTCCCGAGGTCCGTCCGGCCGCCTCGGCCACCGCATCCACGGAGACGGCGTCGATGCCCTGGTCGGCGAAGAGGTCGGCGGCCGCGGCGAGCAGTCGCGCTCGCGTCTGGGCCTTGCGCTCTTCCTGGGTCTGAGGCACGTTCCCCCCGTGTCCGGCCGTCGGTGGTGACGGCACGCGCCACCCTAGATATATCGGAAGCGTTATGCAACCCGGGCCGGGCCCGCTGCACCGCATGGACCGGACCTGGTGGTCGGGTCCTAGAGTGGCCGCACGGTGCCGCATCGGGGCAGCACCCCGGGGGAAGACAAGGGAGTCCCATGACGTCGATGAAGCCCGAAGTGCGAGACATGCTCTTCATTGGAGGATCGTGGGTGCCGTCCAGCGGCACCGGATCGATCGAGGTGGTCGACTCGACCACCGAGGAGGTCATCGGGACGGTTCCTGAAGGCACCACCGACGACATCGACCGCGCCGTGGCGGCGGCACGGGCCGCCTTCCCGGCCTGGAGTGCGGTGCCCGTCGAGGAGCGCACCGCCCTGTTGACCAAGGTCAGCCAGGCCCTCGATGCGCGCAAGGACTCCTTGGCCGACCTCATCACCCACGAGGTGGGGATGCCGCGGATCCTCTCGCAGCTGGTCCAGGTGGGGCTGCCGACCACCTCGTTCGCCTCGATGGCCCAGGTGGCGGCGGACTTCACCTGGGAGCAGACCATCGGGAACTCCCTCATCGTGCGGGAGCCGATCGGCGTCGTGGGCGCCATCACACCCTGGAACTACCCGCTCCACCAGATCGCCGCCAAGGTGGCCCCGGCCCTCGCGGCCGGATGCACCGTCGTGCTCAAGCCCAGCGAGGTCGCACCGCTCAACGCCTTCGTCCTGGCCGACATCTTCGACGAGATCGGGCTGCCCCACGGTGTCTTCAACCTCGTGACCGGGTTCGGCCCCGTGGTGGGGGAGGCGCTGGCCGCCCATCCCCAGGTCGACATGGTGTCGTTCACCGGTTCCACCCGGGCCGGGCGACGGGTGTCCGAGGTGGCGGCCGCCACCGTGAAGCGGGTCGCCCTCGAGCTCGGCGGCAAGTCGGCCAACGTCATTCTGGACGACGCCGACCTGGCCACGGCGGTGCCCGACGGGGTGAACAAGTGCTATTTCAACTCCGGGCAGACCTGCAGCGCCCTGACCCGGATGCTGGTGCCCCGCTCACGTCTGGCCGAGGCGGAGGAGCTGGCCACCGCCGCCGCCGAGGGCTGGACACCGGGCGACCCCTTCGAGGGGGACACCCGGCTCGGCCCGCTCGTCTCGGCCGTCCAGCGCGACCGGGTCCGCACCTACATCGACAAGGGCATCGGCGAAGGCGCCACCCTGCTGACCGGTGGCACCGACGCCCCCGAGGGACTGGACCACGGCTACTTCGTGAGGCCCACCGTCTTCTCCTCGGTCACCCGTGACATGACCATCGCCCGCGAGGAGATCTTCGGGCCGGTGCTGGTCCTCATCCCCTACGACACGGAGGAGGAAGCGGTCGACATCGCCAACGACACCGATTACGGACTGGCCGGTGGGGTGTGGTCGGGCGACCCCGACAGGGCGCGCCGGGTGGCCCGCCGCCTGCGGACGGGCCAGGTGGAGGTGAACGGGGGAGGCTTCAACCCCCTGGCTCCCTTCGGTGGCTACAAGCAGTCGGGCAACGGCCGCGAGTTCGGCGCCTTCGGACTCGAGGAGTACCTCGAGGTCAAGTCCCTCCAGCTCTGACCAGGGCCGGGAGCTCCCCCGGGCACCCGCTTTCGCAACTATCGGAACGATCGTTTCGATAGTTGCGAAAGTGATCGGCCAGGACAGCAGCACGGACCGCGGTCTGGCCCGCCCACTCAGAACCCGAAGTGGTCCTCGACCATGCCCATGGCGATCTGGGCGGCATCGGTGTAGGTCTTCTCGCCGATGAAGACGTGCTGGGTCCCGGTGTACATGTCGCGGAACGCCCGCTCCATCCGGCTGCCCTCACGGATGGCCGTGGTGCCGGCGGCCAGATGGGCCCACTGCACGATCTCGCGTGAGGCCTCCGTGGCGTAGGTGGCGGCCACCCGCATGTCGGCGCGTTGGGTCGGGGTCAGCTCCTCCCCGGCCTGCACTGACCGCTCGACGTCACCGAAGGTGGTGACCACCAGCAGTCGGGCCGCCCTCCACATGGCCGTGTGGTGGGACAGGTTGCGCTGGAAGGAGGCGCGGTGGGCCAGCGACGAGTCGTCGCCCATGCGGACCTTGGTGGCGGCCAGTTCGGTGACGTCGTCGAGCATGCTCTTGGCCACGCCCAGGGCCCACGAGGCGTGACCGGCCGCGGTGATGGGGATGAGGCCCATCCTGAAGGCCGCCGAGCCTCCCCGCTGGGGGGTCCGGCAGAACAGCGGGAACGTCCGCGCCTCGGGGACGAACAGGTCGGTCACGTTGTAGTCGTAGGAGCCCGTGCCCTTCAGGCCCTGGACGTGCCATCCGTCGGTGAAGACGATCTCGCGGTGGGGGATCACCGCCACCAGCAGGGGCGGGATGCCGTCGTCCCCCACCACCATCTCCCCGCCCTCGGTGGGGATGAATCCGGCCGCCACGTACTGGGAGTGCCCGGTGCCCGAACCGAAGTTCCACGCTCCGGTCACCCGGTAGCCACCGTCCACCTGTTCACCCAGCCCGTTGGGGAAGAACTGCCCTCCCATGGTCACCCGGTTGTCATGGGCGGTGAAGACCTCGTCGAATCCCTCGGGCGGCAGGTAGGCGGCGCCGGCCGCCGCCGACGGGAGATTGGCGATGCCGATCCAACCGAGGGACCCGTCCTGCCAGGCCATCTCGATCCAGGTGTCGATCATCTCGGGGAAGGTCGGTTCGTGTCCGCCCGCCTCGGTCGGGTTGAACCACTGCATCAGGCCACTGGCCCACAGGGCCTCGACGGTGCGGTCGTTGAGCGTGCGGTTGCGCTCGGAGTCGGCGGCCTCCTCGGCCACCAGCGGACGGAGGCTGCGGGCCAGTTCCACGGCGTCCATGGTCATCTGGGTGGTCATCGGGGTTCTCCTCGTTCGGGGACGGTCGATTGGCTCACATGCCGAGTTGGTCGAGCAGGCCCACCCGCATGCCGGCGGTGAATCCCCCGTCCACCACCAGGGCGTGCCCGGTCACGAACGAGGCGTCGTCGGAGGCCAGGAAGGAGGCCGCCGCGGCGATCTCCGACGGCGCACCGAACCGGCCCAGCACATGCCGCTCGAGCAGGGTGTCGTGGTACGCCTCCATGCCCTCGGCATTGATGATGTCCTCCAGCAGGGGCGTGGTGATGCCGCCCGGGCAGATGCAGTTCACCCGGATCCCCCGGCGCCCGTAGTCGATGGCCATGCTCTTGGTGAGGATGACCACACCACCCTTGGACGAGTTGTAGACGGTGCCGCCTTCGGTGCCCTCCAGGCCCTCGATGCTGGCGATGTTGATGATGGAGCCGCTGCCCCGCTCCAACATGTGGCGGGCGGCGTACTTGTCGACGATGAAGGTGCCCTTCAGGTTGACGTCCATGACCCGGTCCCACTCGTCGGCCTCGAGGAGGTGCACCGGCCCGCCTCCGGCCACGCCGGCCGCGTTGACCAGGACGTCGAGCCGGCCGTGCTCGGTGACCACCTCGGCCATCACCCGTTGCACCCCGGGCTCGTCACGCACGTCGATCCGGTGGTCGACGTCGCCCACGATGTCCAGCGTCGCCACCACGGCACCGTCCTCGGCCAACCGCCGGGCGCACGCCGCCCCGATCCCCGAGGCCGCCCCGGTCACCACCGCCACCCTGCCGTCGAGTCGACCCACTGGCTCCCCCTGTCCCGCACGAACGGCTCGAACGTAGGGTGCGCCGGGCCGGCGGTCAAGGAGGACCGGGCCGGCGGCACCCTCCCGGCGCGAGTCAGACCCGGGCCGTCAGGTGGGGAGTCCGGAGAGCATGTGATGGCTGACGTCGCCGACCAGCTCGATGTGGAACAGCCGCTCGGAGAAGAACCACCCCTCGGCATCACGCTCGAAGCGGTCCCGGTAGCGGCCGGCCACGATGGGCTGGAGCGGCAGACCCGGGACCGCCTGGAGCACCGTGAAGTACGACCGCGCCGCTGCCGTTCCCGCCTCGTCGTCGATGTCCAGGATCAGATTGGTGGTCACGTGCTTGGTGCCGGGCGTGCCGTCGGGATACCGACGCGTGGTGGCCGTGAACAGCGCGGCGAGGGCGTCCCGACCCCTCAGCAGGCCCGGACTGTCCACGGCACCCACGGCGGCCCGGGCCAGCAGGTCCCCGAGACCGTCGAAGTCGCCCGCGTCGATGAGCTCGGCGTACCGCGCGATCAGGTTGCCCACCTGCACGGCCGAGTCCGTCACGCCACGCTCACGTCGGCATCGTCCCAGTAGGCGTGGACCGACCGGATGGACCCCCGGTCGTCGAAGTCGAAGACCTCGATCCCCGCGATGGTCATGGTCGTCCCGTTGGTGACCAGTTCGATCCGGAAGTCCAGGGCCACCTGGGGCGCGCAGGTGTGGACACGCTCGGCGGTGAAGGTCCACGTGTCGCTGGCCCCCACGCTGGCCTCGAAGAAGGCGGCGATGGCCGGACGGCCCACGTTGGCCGGGCTCGACGCCGGATCGGCCTGGACCCCGTCCTCGGTGAACAGGGCGGCGATGGCCCACGGGTCACGGGCGTTGACCGTCTCGACGTAGTGGACGATGCCCTGACGGAGTTGCTCGGCGCTCAGCACGGCGCACCCCCGGGCCCGTCATCGGGAGGACGGCGCCGACCGCACCCCGGGCTCATGCCCCGACCGCGTGCACGCCGCCGTCGACGTGGAGGAGCTCGCCGGTGGTCATGGGCAGCAGGTCGGAGAAGAGGGCGATACAGGCCCGGGCCACCACGTCGGTGTCGAGGACGTCCCAACCCAGCGGGGCCTTGTCCGCCCAGGTGTCCTCGAATTCGTGGAACCCGGGGATCGACTTGGCCGCCATGGTCTTGATCGGGCCGGCGGCCACCAGGTTGACCCGGATCCGGTCCGGGCCGAGGTCTCGGGCCAGGTAGCGGGAGAGGGACTCGAGGGCGGCCTTGGACACACCCATCCAGGCATAGGCGGGCCAGGCCACGGTGGCGTCGAAGTCCAGTCCCACCACCGATGCCCCGGGTCGTCCGTCCGTCCCGGCCGCCACCAGCAGGGGACGGAACGCCTCGACCAGGGCCTTCAACGAGTAGGCGGACACGTGCAGGGCCACCTGGACCTGGTCCCAGTTGGCCTGGAACATGTCCCCACCGAGACACTCGGGCGGCGCGTACCCGATGGCGTGCAACATCCCGTCCATGCGGTCCCAGTGGCTCGACAGGGTGGCAGCGGCGGCCACCAGCTGCTCGGGCTCGGTGACGTCGATCTCGAGCACCTCGGCCTCGTCGGGGAGCTTGCGGGCCGTGCGCCGGGTCAGCGAGAGCCCGCGCCCCGCCCCGCTCAGCACCACCTCGGCCCCCTCCCGCTGGGCCGAACGGGCCACCGCGAAGGCCAGCGAGGCGTCGGTGAGCACGCCGGTCACGAGAATGCGCTTGCCGTCGAGGAGTCCCATGACCGGGTCAGGTTATCGTGACGACTTCCGGTGGCCGTGGAGTCGTGTGCCAGTGTTGTGGGCATGAGCATCGGAATTCTTGGTGGTACCGGACCGGCCGGGCGGGGCCTGGCCGTGCGCTTGGCCGCCGCCGGCACCAGCGTGGTCCTCGGGTCGAGGGACGCCGAGCGTGCCGCCACCGTCGCCACCGAGGTGGTGGAGCGCTGGCCCGATCGGCGGCTGGCCATCACCGGCGCCTCGAACGACGAGGTGGCCGGCTGCGAATTGGTGGTGGTGGCCACCCCCTGGGACAGCGCCATCCCCACCGTGAAGCCCTTGGCCGGGGCGCTGGCCGGCAAGGTCGTCGTGTCGATGGCCAACGCCCTGGCCAAGGAGGGCCGGGAGTTCCTGGCGCTGGTACCGCCCCGGGGGTCGGTGGCCGCCATGGTCCAGGCCGCCCTGCCCGACTCGTGGGTGTCGGCGTCCTTCCACCATCTGCCGGCCTCCGAGATGGAGAAGCTGGACACCCCGGTCATCGCCGACGTCCTGGTCTGCTCGGACCATCCCGCCGCCACCGAGGCCACCGTCGAGCTGGTGGACCGGATCGACGGCCTCCGCGGCGTCGACGCCGGCAGCCTGGCCCAGGCCGCACCCATCGAAGCCTTCACCGCCGTCCTGATCACCGTCAACATCCGCCACAAGGTGCATGCGGCCCTCCAGCTGACCGGGTACGACGACCATTGACACCGTCCCTGACCGTTTGCCGGTTAACTGGCACGGTTTGACGATTGGCCGGCACGGTGCCCGGGCACGACGCGGAGGGGGATCGAAGGATGAGGTTGTACGACACGGCCAGCCGGCAGGTGGTCCCCTTCCAGCCGGGCCCCCTGGTCACCCTGTACTCGTGCGGGATCACCCCCTACGACTCGGCCCACCTGGGACACGCCCAGGTCTACCTGACCTTCGACATCCTCCAACGCCGGTTGCGTGACCTCGGGCACGACACCCGCTGCGTCCGCAATGTGACCGACGTCGACGACGACATCCTGCGCAAGGCGCGCGAGCTCGGCGTGCACTATCTCGACCTCGCCGCCGAGGAGATCAGCCGGTTCGACGCCGACATGGCCGCGCTGGGGCTCATCCCGGCCTGGTCCGAGCCCCGGGCCACGTCGGCCATCGCCGAGATCCTGACCCTCATCGGATCGGTGCTCGACTCGGGCCACGCCTACCGCTCCGGGGGGGCGGTGTACTTCGACGTGACCACCTTCGACCGGTTCGGCGCGGTCAGCCACTTCGACCCGGCGACCATGCTGGCCCTGGCCGCCGAGCACGGGGGCAACCCCGACGACCCCGACAAGCGCCATCCCCTCGACTTCGTCCTGTGGCAGCCCTCGCTCCCCGACGAGCCCTCGTGGGAGTCACGCTGGGGACCGGGTCGGCCGGGCTGGCACATCGAGTGCTCGGCGCTCGCCCTCCGCGAGCTGGGCGAGACGGTGGACGTCCACGGTGGCGGCCGCGACCTGGTCTTCCCCCACCACGAGTGTGAGACCGCCCAGTCCGAGTCGGTGACGGGGCGGCCGTTCGTCCGGCTGTGGCTGCACGTCGGACTGGTCGGACTGGACGGGACGAAGATGTCCAAGTCGCTCGGGAACCTGGTCTTCGTGGGCGATCTGGTCAAGGAGTGGGAACCCGAGGTGGTCCGGCTGGCCCTGCTGGACCACCACTACCGTCCGGACTGGGAGTGGACGGCCCAGGACATGCCCCGTGCCGCCCGACGCCTCGAACGGTGGCGCGCCGTCGATGGCATCGGGAGAACGGGCGGGCCAGACCCCTCCCTGGTCGCCGTGCGCTCCCACCTCGATGATGACCTCGACACCCCCGGGGCCCTGGCCGCGTTGGACGAGTTGGCCCTGGCCGGGGTACCCGTGGTCCGGGGGGCCGAGCTGCTGGGCGTTACCCTGTAGGTCGAGGCTCCCGACCCCCGGCCGGGCGTGGGCCTCGAGCACCACCACCACCGACCTCCCTCCGGCCCCCCGGTGCTGGGCGGACGCACCCCGAGTACCCGACACTCAGCACCCCAGCACCGCGACACAGCGATACAGCACACAGAAAGGCAGACCCATGGCAGCCGTCACCGTTCGACTTCCCGACGGTTCGACCAAGGAGTTCGAACCGGGGACGACCGCCCTCCAGTTCGCCCAGTCCATCGGCCCCCGTCTGGCCCGGGCTGCGCTCGCCGCGTCGTTCGACGGTGTGGAGGTGGACCTCGACACGCCCCTCGCCGACGGGGCCCAGGTCAGCGTGATCACCGCCGACTCGGACGCCGGGCGGGCGGTGCTGCGCCACTCGACCGCCCACGTGCTGGCCCAGGCCGTGCTCCGGCTGTGGCCCGGTGCCCACTTCGCCATCGGCCCGGTCATCGAGGACGGCTTCTACTACGACTTCGAGCTGCCCGGTGGGGCCCACTTCAGCGACGAGGACCTCGACCGGATCGCCGCCACCATGCGCGAGATCATGGCCGAGGACCAGCCCTTCACGCGGCACGAGCACTCCATCGAGGAAGGCCTCGCCCTCTTCGAGGACCAACCGTTCAAGCGGGAGATCATCGAGGCGGTGGGGGCCGGCCAGGACGAGGTGGACGCCTCGGCCGAAGAAGGGCAGGCCGCCCGGGTCTCGACCTATTGGAACTCGCCGACCTTCACCGACCTGTGCCGGGGACCCCACGTCCCCTCCACCAAGCGGCTCGGCCACTTCGCCCTCATGCGGGTGGCCGGTGCCTACTGGCGGGGGGACGAGCACCGCCAGCAGCTGCAGCGCATCTACGGGACGGCGTGGGAGTCCGAGGAGGCGCTGGCCGAGCATCTCCACCGGTTGGAGGAGGCCGAGCGCCGCGACCACCGCAAGCTCGGTGCCGAGCTGGACCTCTTCTCCTTCCCCGAGGAGATCGGCTCCGGGCTTCCCGTCTTCCATCCCAAGGGGGGCACGGTGCGGCGCCTGATGGAGGACTACTCACGGCGGCGCCACGAGGCGGCCGGCTACGAGTTCGTCTACAGCCCGCACATCACCAAGTCCGAGCTGTTCGAGACATCAGGCCATCTCGAGTGGTTCGCCGAGGGCATGTTCCCCCCCATGGAGCTCGACGGCGGCCAGCTCTACTACCTCAAGCCCATGAACTGCCCGTTCCACGTCCTCATCTTCAAGAGCCGTCAGCGGTCCTATCGCGAGCTGCCGCTCCGCCTGTTCGAGTTCGGCACCGTCTACCGCTACGAGCTGTCCGGGGTGGTGCACGGTCTCACCCGGGTGCGGGGCATGACCCAGGACGACGCCCACATCTTCTGCACCCGCGAGCAGATGGCCGAGGAGCTGCACACCACCTTGTCCTTCGTGCTGTCCCTGCTCCGCGACTTCGGGCTGGAGGACTTCTTCCTCGAGCTGTCCACCAAGCCCGAGGAGAAGGCCGTGGGCACCGACGAGGAGTGGGAGGAGGCCACCGAGACGCTGCGGACCACCGCGCTGGCCATGGGCCTGAAACTGGTCCTCGACGAGGGTGGTGGCGCCTTCTACGGCCCGAAGATATCGGTGCAGGCCAAGGATGCCATCGGCCGGACCCATCAGATGTCCACCATCCAGCTCGACTTCCAGCTCCCGCAACGGTTCGGCGCCGAGTACATCGGCGCGGACAACAGCCGCCACCGGCCCATCATGATCCACCGTGCCCTGTTCGGCTCGGTGGAGCGGTTCTTCGCCATCCTGCTCGAGCACTACGCCGGCGCCCTGCCCACCTGGCTGTCCCCCGAGCAGGTCCGCGTCCTCGGTGTGCGGGACGACCACGAGGGATACGCCCACAAGGTGGCCGACCGCCTCCGTGCCGTCGGGGCCCGGGTGGAGGTCGATCCGGCCGACGAGCCGCTGGGGGCCCGCATCCGGCGGGCCAAGCTGCTCAAGATCCCCTACATCCTCGTGGTGGGCGATGACGACGTCCACGCCGGGACGGTGGGCGTCAACCGGCGGGGGAGCGACCGCCCCGACCGCGGGGTGGAGCTCACCTCGTTCACCGAGGACCTGGAGCTCGAGATCGCCGAGCGCCGCCTGCCCGAGGGCCCGTGAGCCTCGAGCACCTGTGGGCCGGCTGGCGGAACGAGTACGTCATGTCGGGCGGACCGGCGGATGCCCCGCCCGGTGAGGGCGAGGGCGAGGGCGAGGGTGCGGATGCGGGCGCGGGCGCGGCAACCGGTCACCCTGGCGCCGACGCTGCCGGTGGCGACGACGCCTCGGCGAACGCGGCCGGCTGCGTCTTCTGCCGCATCGCCGCCAGTGGCCCGCCGTCGGAGGACAACGGCGTCCTGTGGGTGGGCGCCCGGACCTTCGCCGTCCTCAACGCCTACCCCTACGCCAGTGGGCACCTGATGGTCCTCCCACTCCGGCACGTGGGTTCGCTGGCGGACATCACCGAGGAGGAGGCCGTCGAACTGTGGACCGGGCTCCGGTCCGGTGTGGCCGCCCTGGAGGCCGCCTACGGTCCCGAAGGCATCAACGTCGGAGCCAACCTGGGCCAGGCGGCCGGCGCCGGAATCCCCCGGCATCTCCACCTGCACGCAGTGCCCCGGTGGCTGGGCGATACCAACTTCATGACCGCCGTGGCGCAGACCCGGGTGCTTCCCGAGTCCCTCGACACCACCTGGCGACGCCTCCACGCCGCCTGGCCGGAGACAGCCTGACCGGTCACCCCCGCTCGGGTGCCCTTCCGGCCCGCTGAACTGGAATGGAACGCGCAACACGGCTGTTGACCAGCCGATGATCGACTGCCGACTGCAGTGGGGCTCAGCCGGTCGCGGATGCGCTCGGCCGGCGTGGGAGGAAACCACGCCGAAGCCACGCCGACACAGGGGGACAGCAGCCGGCCAACGGCACCGACGCAGCACGACAAGGGAGCGACACCATGCAGGTCAAAGAACTCGGGCACCTGGTGCTCTACGTACGGGACGTGCAGCGGTCGGCCGCCTTCTACGGTGACGTCCTCGGATGGGAGGCGGGCTTCCCCGTGACGCCCGGGATCCCCGCCGCCGCCTTCACCTCGGGACGGACCCATCACGAGTTGCTGCTGATCCAGGTGGGCGAGGACGCGGCACCCCAGCCCCGGGGGCGGCACCTCGGCCTCTACCACTTCGGCCTCAAGGTCGGTGACTCCGACGACGAGCTGCGCGAAGTGGTGGCCCGCCTGCACGAGGCGGACGTGACCATCGTCGGGGCCAGTGACCACACCGTGACGCACAGCATCTACATCCTGGATCCCGACGGGAACGAGATCGAGCTGTACATCGATGTCCCCGGCGTGGACTGGAAGTCGGACCCCAACCTGGTGATGTCGCCGGTCAGGCCACTCAGCCTGTAAGCGTCCCCGGCGTCAGCTCGTGCCGACGAACGACCGGGTGCCCTCGCCGCCAGGGCGCGGGCGGTAGCTTTCGTCGATGGGCCGATCCGACCAGGCCGGTCTGCGACCGTGGTGGGCCCGGCTCAGCACCACCTCCCTCGTCGTGGCGGCGGTGGCCGTCTGGGTGGTGTCGGCGGCCTACATGATCCGGTTCGGTGCGGGTTGGCACCTCGATCTCCGCGTCTACCGCGCCGCCGGACACGCCCTCTACCACGGCGGGTCGCCCTTCGACGAGGTATTCACCCCGGCCCGGCTGCCCTTCACCTACACACCCTTCGCTCTGCTGGTGCTCAGCCCCTTGTCGGTGGGTGCGCTGTGGCTGGTGGAGTCGCTGTGGTGGGGCATCAGCGCGGCCGGCCTGGTGGTGGCGTCGGCCCTGATGATCCGGTCGGCCTTCGAGATCCCGCCCCGCCGGGCCTGGGCCATCGCCGCCCTGACCGCAGGGGTGGCCACGCTGGCCGTCGAGCCGGTGCGGAGCAACTTCGACTTCGGGCAGATCAACGTGGTGCTGATGCTGATGGTGGTGGCCGACCTCACCTGGGTGCGGGGCCGCTCCCGGGGCGTCCTGGTCGGGCTGGCCGCCGCAGTCAAGCTGACCCCACTCATCTACCTGGCCTACTTCGCCGTCGGCCGCCAGTGGCGGTCACTCCTGCGGGGCGTGGGGGCCCTGGTGGTGGCCACCGCGTTGAGCTGGGCCGTCCTCCCGTCGGGCTCGGCCCGGTACTGGTTCCATGAGTTCTTCGATGCCAAACGGACCGGACCCCTCGGCATCGTGAGCAACCAGTCCTGGAACGGGATGGTGCACCGCGCCCCGTTCGACGGCTCCCACCTGGGCACCGTGGTCTGGTTGGTGCTGTCGGTGGCCACCCTGGCCGTCGGGGTCGTGCTGACCCGGTGGCTGGTGGGGGCCGGTCGCGCCGCGGAGGCGGTGCTGGTGCTGGCCCTGACCGAGGTGCTGGTCAGCCCGGTGTCCTGGACCCACCACTGGTCCTGGCTGGCGCTGGCCCCGATCGTGGTGGTCAGCGTGGCCCGGGTGCACCGGAGTGTCGCCGTGGCCCTCGGCGTCCTGGTGGGCCTGGCCGTGGTCACGCCCTACCTGTGGCTGCGGCACGGGGTCGTGGGCGAGGTGGCCTCCAACACCCTCGTGCTCGGGGCGGCCGTGGTGCTCGTGGTCTGGGTCACCGCCGAGGCCCGGCAGCGCCGGTCGCCTCCCGGTGCAGCGAAGGCCGCGGTGGAGCGGTCCGGACGGCGCCCCTGAGGGGGTCCCGACCGCCCGACAGGCCCGGGGTCGACCCGGGTCAGGGGCGGGGGCCCGGCATCCGGTCAGTGCTGCCTGCAGCTAGCAGATGGTAGGGTTGGGCGATCATTTCTGGAGGATGAGCCATGTTCGACGGGCGATGGCGCGACACGGTCGACCGGGGTACCGGTCCGGTGGGACGCAAGCTGCAGCGGTTCGGAGTCACCGCTGACATGCTCACGGCGACGGGCCTGATCTCGGCGGCCGCAACTGCGGTTGCGGTGGGCTCGGGCCACCTCCACCTGGCCATCGTGCTGTTGATCCTCACCGGCCTCCACGATCTGCTGGACGGCCCGGTGGCCAAGGCGTCGGGCACCTCGTCGGTGCGCGGCGCCTTTTTCGACTCGGTCACCGACCGCGTGTCGGACGCGCTCATCCTCGGCGGCGTGGCCTGGTATCTGGTGGGGACCCACCCCGGCCACCTGGTCCTGCTTCCTTTCGCCATCCTCGGTGCCAGCACCCTGGTCTCGTACCAACGGGCCAAGGCCGAGTCGCTCGGGATCTCGGCCAAGGGCGGTCTGATGGAACGGGCCGAACGGATGATCCTCCTGGGCATCGGGTTCCTGTCCCCGGCGGTCCTGATCCCGGTGCTGTGGATCATGCTGGGCCTGACGCTCCTCACCGCCGTGGGCCGCTTCGTCAAGGTGTGGCACCTGGCCGAGGCCCCCGTGCCCACCACCGTGGCCGGACAGCGGCGCCGGACCCGGGCGGCGGCACGGACCGGACGCAAGGAATCGGTGTCCCGCTCGAGGTGGAGGGCCCGTCGTCAGGGGGAGCTCTCCAGCCGGTCCGGTCGGACCTGGCGGGCGCGTCATGCCAGGCAGGGCATCCGGCAGCGTTCGGGTCGCCGTCAGTCCTGAGTCAACCGGTCGGGTAGTTGAGCGAGAACGAGGGCTCGTGAACAAGGGGCAGGCAGTCTTCCGTACCTACACCACGCTGGCACGCGCCCTGTCCGCGCTGCCCGAGCCGGTGGCCATGGGTGTGGCCAGCCTGGTAGGCGACGTCCTGTTCGCCCTGCGGTCGGACCAGCGCCGCATGGTCTCCCGCAACCTCCAGCGCGTCCTGGGGGCCGACGGGCCCGGAGGCACCGACGCCAGGGTCCTGAGTCGCTGGGCGCGCCGTTCCTTTCAGGCGTACGCTCGCTACTGGGTCGAGGGTGCCCGGCTGGCCGGCACGTCGCCGGCCGAGGTTGAGCAACGCACCGTCGTCCAGGGCTTCGAGCACCTGGAGGTGGGGATGGCGGCCGGAAAAGGCGTGATCATGGTGCTGCCCCACATCGGTAGCTGGGAGTTCGGGGGTGCGTGGCTGGCCACCCAGGGCATGCCGATGACGTCGGTGGCCGAGCGCCTCGAGCCTCCCGAACTGTTCGACTACTTCGTGGAGCAGCGGGCGGCCATGGGGCTGACCATCGTCCCTCTCGACGCGTCGTCGGGCAGTGCCATCATCGGCACCCTCCGCAACGGGGGGCTGGTCGGACTGCTGAGCGACCGCGACATCGTCGGAAACGGCATCGAGGTCGAGTTCTTCGGCGAGACCACCACCATGCCCGCCGGGCCGGCCACCCTGGCCCTGCGGACCGGGGCGGTCCTGGTGACCGGCGCCGTCTACAGCGGGCCCGGACGGGACCACCGCGCCGTGGTCGAGCCGCCGCTGGACACCGAGCGGCAGGGCACGCTCCGCGCCGACGTCGCCCGGCTCACCCAGGAGATCGCCACCCGGCTCGAGGGGCTCATCCGACAGGCGCCCGAGCAGTGGCACGTCTTCCAGCCGCTGTGGCTGGCCGACCGGCCCGACCATCCCGAAGGGGTGGCGGCGTGACCAAGCACGACGAGGGGCGCCTGACCGGACCGATGGGCCTGCCGCGGCTGATCCCGCCGGCCTCCGCGGACCACGACGGGCACCCGGGCAACGGCACCGCACCGTCGAGGCCCGACCACGCGTCCACCAACGGACACGTCCCCACCCGCGAGCCCCTGCTCCACACCCAGATCCGCCACGAGTTCGACGTCGTGGCCGTCGTCGACGCCGGGGGCCGCTTCACCTTCGTGAGCGCATCGGCCGAGCGCCTGTTCGGCTACGACGTCAGTGACGTGCTGGGCCAGGACGCCCTGGCCCTCTTCGACCCGTTGAGCATCGACTCGGTCCGGGGCCTGTTCGCCGACCTCGTGGCCCGGCGCAGGCTCTCGGTCTCCCTCGAGCTCAGCACCCTCCGGGCCGACGGGACGCCCATCGACCTCGACGTGGTGGCGGTGAACCATCTGGACGACCCGATCGGCGGGATCGTGGTCAACATCAGGGACATCACGGCGCAGAAGCGACTCGAGCAGAAGGTACGGGAGTCCGAGCGCCGCCAGGCCACCATCATCGAGTCGTTGGCCGACGGTGTCATGATGGTCGACGCCGCCGGCACGGTCATCCGCGTCAACGAGGCGTTCGAGGTCATGTTCGAGGCGCCCCGTATCCGGATCCTCGGCCACCCCCTGGCCGACGTGCTGACGTGGGGCGAGGCACGCGGCCTGAGCCTGGTGGACCGGGACGGCCGACCGCTCACGCTCCGGGACCATCCGACCTTGGTGGCCCTGCGCGGCGGCCGGCGCTCCGTCGGTGAGGTCCTCGGGCTCCGGAGGCGGGGCGGCGAACCGGTGTGGATACGTGCCAACTCGCAGGCCATGGTGGACGCCGGGGGAGTGGTCGGGGCGGTGTCCTCGTTCAGCGACATCACCGTGGTCCGCCAGTCGGCGGCCGAGCTCCACCGGGAGGAGCGCTTCCTCCAGGTCCTGTTGGACACCCTCGAAGAGGGCATCGTGGCCTGTGACTCCGACGGCCGGATCACCGTCTTCAACCCGTCGGCCAGGAGGCTCCACGGACTGGACGACGGAGCCGATCCCATCGGCAGCATCCCGAGCGACCAGGGCCTGCGACGGGGCGACGGCTCGCCCATGTCCCCGCGGGAGAACCCGCTCATCCGGGCCATGTCCGGCGAGCAGCTCCGCGACGTCGAGCTGGTGCTGGAGTCCCGGTCGGGCCGGAAGCGCAAGGTCAGCCTCAACGGGCAGCCGCTGGTGGACGACGACGGATCCATGCTCGGGGCCGTGGTGGCCATGCACGACGTGACCGAGCAGAAGCTGAACGAGGAGCGGCTGGCCGAGCTGGCGCTGCACGATCCGCTGACCGGGCTGGCCAATCGGACCCTGCTGGCCGAGCGCCTGCAGGACGCCATCGACGCACTGGACCGGGAGGCCCGGACGGTGCCCCTCCCCGACGGGACTGCCTCCATGCGGGGCGTGGCCGTCTATCTGCTCGACCTCGACGAGTTCAAGGAGATCAACGACGTCCTGGGCCACGACGTGGGCGACGACATGCTGATCGCCGTCGCCCGCCGGCTGTCGGCCATCGTCCGGCCCTCGGACACGGTGGCGCGTCTCGGTGGGGACGAGTTCGTGGTGGTCTGCGACATCGAGAGCGGTGAGGAGGAGATGGTGCGGATCGCCGAGCGCATCTCGGCCGCCCTGGCCCGTCCCTACCGCATCGACGGTCGGACCCTGACCGTGCTGGCCTCGGTGGGCGGCGTGTTCGCCGACAATCCCGACACCGATCCGTCCCGGCTGCTCAGCCGGGCCGATGACGCCATGTACGGCGTCAAGTGGAGTCGCCGTCGCGAGCGTCGATCCATGATGGACTGACCGCGTGATGCCGCGGCACCCGACCGACACCCTCCCACCCCTCCGCATCGCCCTGGTCTGCCCCTACAGCCTCTCCCGTCCCGGTGGGGTCCAGGGACAGGTCGTGGGTCTGGCCCGGGCCCTCGAGGCGCGCGGCGACAAGGTCACGGTCTTCGCCCCGATGGACGGCGGCGTCCACCTGCCCGAGGGCATCGACCTCGTGTCCACCGGCTCGACGGTGTCCCTGCCGGCCAACGGCTCCATCGCCCCGGTCAACATCTCCCCCCGCGCCATCCTCCGGGCCCGCAGGATCCTCACCTCGGGCGCCTTCGACGTGGTCCACGTCCACGAGCCGTTCACGCCGGGCCTGCCCTACGGCGTGCTGCTGGGCGGCGGGATCCCGCCCGTGGTGGCCACCTTCCACCGCAGTGGCGGGAGTGTCTTCTACACCGTGCTCCGCCCCCTGACCCGGTGGGTGTCGCGTCGCTTCGCCGTGCAGTGCGCCGTGTCGGTGGCGGCCCGGGACACCGCCGCCCGGGCGGTGCGCGGCACCTGCGAGGTCACCTGGAACGGCGTCGAGACCGACCGCTTCGCGTCGGTCGGGGCCTGGGCCACGGATCGGCCCACGGTGATGTTCCTCGGGCGTCACGAGGAGCGAAAGGGACTGATCACCCTGCTCGAGGCGGCGGCGAGGATGGACGACCGACCACGCCTGTGGATCGCCGGCGACGGGCCGTTGACCGGGTCGCTGCGCCAGCACTATCCGCCCTCATCGGACGTCGAGTGGTTGGGCGTGCTGACCGAGGAGGACAAGGTCCGGCGCCTGAAGGGCGCCCACGTGCTCTGCGCGCCGTCCCTGGGCGGCGAGTCGTTCGGCATGGTCCTCCTCGAGGCCATGGCGGCCCGGACGGTGGTCGTGGCCAGCGACATCACCGGCTACCGCGACGCCGCCGGGGGACATGCCGTGCTGGTCCCCCCGGCCGACCCGGCCGCCCTGGCCGCCGCACTGACCGGTGTCCTGAGCGGGGGATCGGCGGTCATCGACGGGCCGACCGGCGACCTTCCCGCGGGTACCGGGACCCCTCCGGACCCCCGGGAGCGGTGGTTGGATGCGGCCGCCCTGCGGGCCGCATCCTTCGACATGGACCACCTGGCCGAATCGTACGAGGAGCGGTACCGGTGGGCCATGGTCAGCCGACCCGGGTGAGCGGCCGTACACTGCTCGGAGCATGAGCGACCCCTCCTCCCACGCCACCAGTGCCGACCGCCCGGACCGCGGCGGGTCGTCCGGCCGACCCACCGGGGGATCGGGGCGCCCGGGCGGCTCCGGTGGATCGGGGGGGTCCGGGAGCTCCGGTGGCTCCTCCAGCCGCTCGAGGAACCGCAACCGCAGCCGCAGCCGCAACGGCGGTGGCGGAGGCGGAGGCGGTGGCGGTGGCGGTGGCGGTGGCACCAGGGCGGCTGGCGGTGGGAACGGCGCCAGATCCGGTGGCGGCTCCTCGTCGAGGTCGGGGGGCGGCGGCGGTGGGTCGAACCGGTCCTCATCGGGCCGTGGTCAGCATCGCTCGGGTCCCCCCCGGGGCCCCCGGAACACCGGGGAGGCGCCTCTGGTGGTGGCCCCCGTCGCTCCGACCACCGAACGCCCCGGTGACGGGGGCGAGGAGGCGGCGGCCATCGCCGCCAACCGCAGGAAGGCGCTCACCGTCTGCCTGGTCCCCGGACTGGTGGTGGGCCTGATCATCGGCGTGGTCGTCGTGCTGGCCGGCCTCCCGGTGTTCGTGGGCCCGGTGGCGCTGGTGGTGGTGGCGGCCGTCGTGGTGTGGTGGCTGTGGTGGAGTGCGCCGCGTGCGGTCCTCCGTGCCGTCGGCGCCCGTCCCAGTCACGACTGGGAGCATCCCCGGCTGCACAACCTGGTGGACGGGCTGTGCGCCACGATGGGCCTGCCCGGACCGACCATCTGCGTGGTGGAGAGCCCGGTGCCCAACGCCATGGCCATCGGCCACGATCCGGCCCGTGCCTCCCTGGTGGTGACGTCGGCCCTCGACGAGACACTGACACTGGTGGAGCTCGAGGGGGTCCTGGCCCACGAACTGGTGCACATCAAGCGACACGACACGGTCCTGGCCGGTGTGGCCGTCGTCACCACCGCCCCGTGGGCCGCCATCACCGGCCTGGCCGGCGGCGTGGCGCGGGTCCACCGGATCATCGGGCCGGGTCGCCAGTTCGATGC
>Ga0302319_10009356_pt1 | contig 18863 bp, 16 predicted proteins | sample Bog_T0_2_FD_203319 | JGI IMG/M metagenome (GOLD analysis project Ga0302319, IMG submission 203319) | Peat permafrost microbial communities from Stordalen Mire near Abisko, Sweden - Bog_T0_2 | ecosystem: Environmental > Terrestrial > Soil > Wetlands > Peat | place: Sweden: Abisko, Stordalen Mire... | reverse complement strand
GTAGATATCGCGCGTCAGCCTGCTTGCGATCAGCTCTTCGGCAACCAGCCGCTCGGGATTCTCAAGCGCGCCAATGGTCTGCTTTTGCGCAGGCGTCAGATCGGCGTTCAAAGCCTGCCGCTGCGGTCCCTTCAGCGATTTGATGAACGAGTCGAACTCCTCCGGCTGCATGGCAGCGAGCTGCGCCACGCGCTGCTGCGGTTGAAGGCCGATGATGCGAGCAGCCTCAGCCGGATCGAACTGCGGCTGGTCTTGCATCGTCATCGTCGGTTGCGCGCCCATCGCGTTCGCGCCGCCGGACATGCTCTGATCCTGATTCGCTTGGCCCATCCCAGTTCCCGCCTGCGCTCCAGTGCTCGCAGTTCCCTGGGCAGCCGGCGCAGGAGCCATGGTTCCGTCGCTCATCAGGACACCAGTCGTAGCTGCGGCGGCTTGTTGCGGCTGCTGGTTGACTGGTTGCACTGTTTGCGCCGTCTTTTCGGCCTTGGCTTGCTTCTTGTTGTCGATGCGGTAGATTTGGTTTTCGTAGATGGCATGCATCACCCCGCTCGGCGGAATCTCGGCCTTGCCGTTGATCGCTTGCCGGATGACTCCATTGCCCGGCAGGTAATAGAGCAGTTGCGCTGTCGTCCACTGCATGGCTGGGAACTCGGCCAGGCGCGTATTCAAATCGGTTTGGTCGATCGTCTCGGGATGCAGTTGCCGGTCAAACCACTTCTCCAGCCCGATTGCCCGTACTTCGTCCACATCACCCGGCTTGGGGCCAAAGGTAAAGCGGTTCAGCGCGTGAATAATGCGCTCGTTGCCCTCAAGTTGGGCGGACTGATAATGCGGCCGCTCCGCGACTCCGGGCCTGCTATTTGCTGTTGCGTCTGGTTTTGTATCGGTGAAGGCTTTTGCAGCCGGCTGCGCCTCTTGCGCAAAGCCAAGCGTTGCAGGGCTGCATAAAATGCAGCAAAGTAGTGCGGCCAAGGGGCTTTGAAACGCTTTCATCCGCTTGTGCTCCAGGGGGAGAATGGCCGTCGACCGGCGCGCGGCACGGTGCCCGCTACCTATGCAAACGCGATTCTAAGGGGAAAGTTGTGCGCAGCGAATGCCGCTTTTGTGGGGGAGGGAAGAGGAGAGCCGCCAAAGCGGCAGGCTGCTCATTCAGTACGTCTATCGGGCAGCGGGTCTTCAGCAGCCCTTTTTGCACCGCGCCATAATCGCCGTGTGCAGCCGGTCGCGCAGGCCATCCGGCAAGTCGTAGAGCTCGTGCGAGCGGTAGATCTGGATCGTCTTGCGGGTGGTGTTGAAGATCACCTCGCAGTGGCCGCACTTGTGAAGGTGATGTTCGACCTCGGCGCGTGTTTGCGCGGCAACCGAGTCGTCGATCAAATCGTCAAGAATGGCAAGAAACTCAGTGCAGGTCACCTTGCAACCCCCGCGATCTCTAAACCAAAGGACACGGGCTCTTGTCGCATTCCAATTCGCTCGTCGGCCGGCCATCGCCAGAGCTTTGCAGGCCAGAGATGTCCGGGATCGATAGAAGCACTCATCGCGCCAACATTCATTTTTCCGCCCTCGATCCCGCCGGTGTCAATTCCTTCGGTCCTGCTTTTCTCTTGAAGTAGCGGCTCAACCGCTCGCGCAGTTGCAAGCGAGCCCGCAAGAGCCGCGATTTCACTGCCGGAACGCTCAGTCCCAGCGCTTCCGCCGTGTCTTCGGTCGAGAGTCCCTGCACGTCGCGCAGTTCGAACACCACCTTGAACCCCGGCGGCAATCCCTTGATCGTCTTTTCCAGAATCGCGCCCAGCTCGGCCTGCGTGTAGTTCTGCTCCGGATTGGGAGCCCAGTCGGCCAGGTCGCGTGGCACGGAGCCTTCCTCTGTCTCCATATCCTCGTCGATTGAGACCGTCTTGCCCGTGCGCCGCTTGCGCAGCCGCATCAGGCTCTCGTTGACTGCGATTCGCACTAACCATGTGTAAAACTTCGAATTCCCCTGAAACTGATCCAGCTTCTCGTACGCCTTCAAGAACGCGTCCTGCATTACGTCTTCGGCGTCTTCACGGTTTTGCGTAATGTGCTGCGCAATCCTGAAGACCTGCCGCTCGTATTTGCGGACCAGCGTATCGTACGCCGAGTCATCGCCCGCGCGTACCCTTGCAACCAAGGCTACGTCGGGATGCGGCTCGTCAATCTGTTGGATGGTAGACATGGGGGCTGGATGCAAAATCGCTGCCTAAAAGGCCTCAAAGTTTCAAGGGGCCGGCGTGCAATGGACGATTCAGGCTGCTAGATAGAGTGTAACGGACACCAGCCGAAGGAACCAAGCCAAAGTTGTGGAAGAAGTTCGAAGAGGGAACCGCTCCCGGAAACGGGACGCGCGGTAACGCTGCTGGTTCCAGTGCGTCAACATAAAGCAGAGTCGGAATAGAGTTGTAGATATGAGGGTTCAGGCTTCCCCACATCCAATTCTCGGTCAGTCAAGGCGAATCATTGCCGGTTTGCTTTCCTCGCTCATGGTGGCCGCGCCGCTTGCCGGACAGGCAGACGGCCCCGCTCCCACCACTGTTCAAAACGCCGCGAAACCTGCCGGAGCATCGGAAGGGAAAACCTCATCCCGGCACACGCCTTCGCGCAAATCCGGATCGCGCAGCCGCAAACCCTCAAGCCACGCCGCGCGTGCCAGCCGAGCCGCAGCCGCGGCGCGCACCGCCAGTCTGCACCAGGCCTTTGCCGCATCCACTGAGCTGCGGCCCATGGCCCAGCAACTTGCCCTGTTGCGCACGCCCGAGGCATACGCAGGCGTTACCGCTTACGCGCGCAAACACACCGGCGAAGCCGCCGCCGCCGCTTATCTCGCGCTGGGCCACGCCTGCCTGCTCGACAAGCGCTACGCTGAAGCACAGCAGTATCTGCGCCAGGCGCGTCAGGCCGGCCAGGAGCTTGCCGACTACGCGGACTTTCTTGGCGCCGAGGCCAGTCATGAGTCTGGCGACGATGCCGCGGCTGAAGCTCTTCTGCATGGCTTCGTCGACCGATATCCCGACAGCATCTTCGATGCGCAGGCCCCCGAGCTTGAAGCCGGCATTCTGCTCGCGCTCAACAACCCCGCCGCGGCCCAAAAAGTGCTTTCAGATGCCAAGGGCCTCGCGGCGGAAGACCGCTCCGGCTTCCAGTTGGCGCAGGGCCAGGTTGACTATGCTCTTGGCCAGCAGCCGGCTGCGGCGGCTGTCTTCAAGCAGGTCTTGTTTGACCACCCGCTCACGCAAGATGCGCAAGTTGCTCGCGCACGGCTCACACAGATGGGCCTGGAGTCTACGCTCACAGCCGAAGAGCTAAGCAGCCTGGCCGATGCCTACTACCGCGCCGGCCGCTACGGCGAAGCCGCCGACCAGTACCGCGCCCTGTTGCGCATCTCCTCTCTCGGGGAGAATGCCCGCGCCACCTTCGCTGTCTCAGAGGCCGCCTGCGAGTGGAAGCTCAAGCGCCTGACTCCCGCCATGCTCCAGGCCCTGCCTGACACCGCCGACGACAATGGCGCGCGCCGTCTTTATCTGCTCATGGAGCTGGCTCGCGACCGCGACGACACCGCTGGGCAGCAGGCAATCGTGACGGAGATGGAGTCTCGCTTCTCTTCGAGCGATTGGCTCGCCGAGGCGCTCTACTCCAGCGGCAACATGTATCTGCTCAAGCGCGATTATCCCAACGCCGTTCTGTACTACCGCTATCTCGCCGAGCACTTTCCGCAAAGCAAAAATGCTGCCGCCGCCCACTGGCGCGCAGGATGGCTCGACTACCGGCAGCGCCTCTACCCTGAGGCCGCAAGCATGTTTGACGAGCAGATTCGCCTCTTTCCCACGGCTCCTGAGACCGTAGGCGCAATCTACTGGCGCGGCCGTTTGTACGAGTCTGCCGACCACAACCCGGCTCTCGCTGCTTCCAGTTATCGGGCCATTGTCCGCGCCTATTCGCACTACTTTTACGCACAGATGGCCCGCGCCCGCCTGGCTGCCCTGGGTAATCCCGTTCCGGTCGCGCAACCGCAGCTTGACCGCATCCAGCCCGTCCCGCAGCCCAAGCTGGTCGAGACGTTTCCCGCCGACAGCCCGCATCTTGCCAAAGCCCGCCTGCTGGCCAACGCCGGACTCAACGAGTACATCGCGCAGGAGATCGCCGCCGATCCCGATTCCTCGTCGTGGAGCGCGCTGGCCGAGGCGCAAATCTACGCCTCCTACGGCGAAACCTATCGCGCGCTGCGCGCGTTAAAGCGCGGCTTGCCCAGCGCGGCAACGGCCTCCATCGGCAGCATTCCGCTGGCCTATTGGCGCATCCTCTTTCCCGAGCCTTATTGGGACACCATCAAGACCGAGGCGGCAAAGAACAACCTCGATCCCTATCTCATCGCTTCGCTCATCCGTCAGGAGTCGGAGTTCAATCCCTCGGCCATCTCTTACGCCAACGCTTACGGACTCATGCAACTGTTACCCGCAGTCGGTAAGGCCATGGCCCGCGAAGAGGGAATGAGTCGTTTTCAAACCTTCCAGTTGCTCGACCCCGAGACCAATATCCGCCTTGGCACGCGTTATCTGCGCCAGATGCTCGACCGTTTCGGCGGCGTGCAGGAATACGCGCTGGCCGCCTACAACGCCGGAGACAGCCGCGTCGCCGATTGGCAGTCCGCCGGACCCTACTCGGGCATCGACGAGTTCGTCGAGTCCATCCCGTTCACCCAGACCCGCGAATACGTTGAGGCCATCGTGCGCAACGAAGAAACATACAGAAACATCGATTCCTTCGCCCATACGAGCAATTTCGACCAGTCGACGGCTCCTAAGTAATGTACGTTTAATTACCTTCGGCACGGGGAATCCCGTTCGATACTCTTTCGTTTCAGTTTTTGGTCATTTACGGTTGACTCAGAACGCGGCAGAGGAAAGACTGAATTCAAACGAGAATCCATCCGAGGTGAAATCTGCCTTGGAGCGCCATTCGTACCTGCAGTTGCACGATCAAACAGGGCCGGCCCGCGCAGATCGGATACGGCTTGGTTACATCAACCCACCGGAGGGAACGATGTCAGCCGACTTGCAGTTCATGGAAGAATGGATCCCCGAAAGAATGGACCCCGGTACGGTTTTTGTTCTGGAGAATCAGGCCAGAATGGGCCAAACTCAGAACCCTTTTGTGGCCGTGATGTCGTGCCCGCGTTGTGGCACGATGGGTTTAATCACGCGCCGGCAGCTTTACAACGGCGAAATCATGATTTGCGGAGGCGACGTGTGCTCGGCGGAATACCGGCTGGAAGGCGAGAATATTTGCTTCCGATCCGCCCAGTAAGCGTCGCACTGCAGCAGGAATTCAAAGCCGCGCTTCAACACTTCCCAGCGCCAGGTCTACTGCGGGTCTGTCTTTAGAACGCCGGCTTGGGAAGCAAACACTGCGTTGCCAATGTGGAGGCAGGCCTTCACATTGGCGCGTAGAAAGGTAATTTGACTGACCCGATGAAAGGCAACCGCAATTCCCCAATTGAAACTGCACCCCTGCTCTAGAACCATAGAGAACCTTTCTAGTACGTGGGTGCGCAAGACCTTGCACATTCCTAATCAAGGGCTCCGGTAAGTTACTGAAGAATAATAAACATAGGTTTGGTACGCGGGTTGCTTATTACTCGGGTGTAACCGCGAAGACTGTTCACACAGCCTCGCGCGGTACTTCACAGCGGTCGAGGCTCTGGGGGCCGAAAGTCGTCCGTTTGATCGGGGGAGAGATGAAGAGGTTCTTGTTGGCATTGGTTGCGCTCGTTGCGACGTCCGCATTTACTCCCTTTGCCGTTGGTGATTCGTTTGGATATTCAATAAACGGCTCAAAACTTGGTACGGGTGCTGTATCTAATTCTCCACATGCTGCATTTCCAATCGTGGCCGCGGAGAGCGGCGTCTTCGCGCCTGGAACTTCGGCAGCAGGAATTGCGGGTCCAGTCGCGTATGGTGCGGCCGGCAGCTCCTTGGACGGAACATTCTTGTTCGATAACCTGCTCTACTCCGCGAAGGTCAAGAATAGCGGCGGTGCGATTGTCGAATCTGACGGACGCCAGGTCGCTCTGCTTACCGGAAGCTTCGCCGGCGCCCCGAGCGCAACTTCTTCCACCGATGGGCATTTCTTCTTTACAGATAAAGGCGTCTACCACGTGAGCAACGTCTCGCAAAAGAGCGGCGCCGCTCTGGGAGCCAATCCAGCCGCATTGACAGTAACCCCCGAGCCCGGCTCTCTGTTCCTGCTCGGTACTGGACTGCTGGGACTGGCCATGGTCCTCTTCTGGAAGTCCGCAAAGCGGTCTTCTACCGAATCTTGATTACAAACTGTATCGCTTTTTCCCGGCGAAACTTGCCGGGAACACAGTTCTCCAATTTGCGCCGCACCTGTAATTTGATGTGATCCGCTGTTGTGCTTGTGTCTTCGGTTGCCAGGGTTCTCTCGCTTTGTCTGTTTTTGGTATCGAGTATGTGAGGGCGTACCTTTCTTTGGGAAAAGCGCCCGTGGGAGTCTAGTGCGGTCGAGAGGCTTGAAGCAAAAAGCTGTAGCCGCGATGGATCGTAGGAGTGGGAAATGCGCTGTGAACTACGCGATGAGCGCATGGACCAGGAATACCCACACTTTATGCAAGTTGTTGCACGGAAGCATGATATCGTCCTGGAATTAAAGGCTTTCACTATGAAAACGTTTGGCATTGAAAGTGCATTGAGGTGTATGTGTCAACCCCCCAGCGTTCTGCGCGCAAAATTCGCCGGCGTCCTCGAATGGCCGCTGTAACGGTGGTACTGAATCCACGGATTGAGCGAATGCGCAACAGGTCGCCTTTGACGACAGAAGATAGACTTTTGAGTGAGACGGTGCGCATGACGGAAGAACGGACAGCGGACAACGAACGGCGGACAAGCCAGCGCTTCAAGATCAGTGCTCCCGTCACGGTTGTTGCCGGCGAGCATGAGATACCCGCCTATACACGGGATCTAAGCAACAGAGGTGTTTATTTCTATTTGTCCCTTGGCGATAGCGATCTGATTAACAGGGATTTTGAGTTCCTTGTCGAAATGCCTGCGGAGATCACGCTCTCCGTCAACTGCAAGATCCGATGCAAGGGCAAGCTGGTTCGCAAAGAAGTGACCCAGAAGAACCTGACCGGCGCAGGAATCGCGGCTCAGATACTCGACTATTCGATTATCAGGGAATCGGAACCGGCCTAGAGTTTTCGTAATCCCAGCACGCGGTGGTCCACCAGCCAGCTTTTTACCACGTACACCAGTTTGTTGTTGCTACCAGGGTCCGTGGGCAAAACAAAAAAGCCTGGATCGACGAGATAGCGGATCGAGTTGAAAACGATCCCTTCCATCACTTCGCCGTCCAGAAACTGGAATCGCATCCAGATGCCGTGTACGATTGGGGCCCGCGTATGAAAGTTCAAGTGATTGCGCGTCGGATTGCCGTCAAAGCTGTTCACGTAGAACACAGCTTTTATGTCGCTGGTTGAAATCTCTTCAATTGCATTTGAGTCCAGAAGGCGCACCCTAAATGTCTCTGGCGCGGCCTGAGGGGCGCTGCTAAGCAGCTCCTCAATGGTGTTCCAGGCGGGCGACTCCAGAAATCCCTTTACGGTCTTTGAACCGAACTGGATCACTACCTTTTCCGATTTGGGGGCAATCGTTTCTATCATCGATATGCGAGCCTTCTCAGGGCTCCGGGTCGGCTCATCTGCAAAATCCAAGGCAGTGTAACTTAATGATCCTAAATAGCTTGTGCCTATGCCAATCCCTTGTTCGTGCTACGCTGGTGCCACATTGGTAGTAAGTCTTTGCGGTACTCGGCCATCTAAACCATTCATAGGAAGCAACTTAAGGCGATCCGATATGCCACCGCGTCTGTGGAATACCGGTTCCAGGCGTCCTCCGCTCAGACAGAATTAGCCACACCGCTCGAGGGTAGAGTTGATTTCGAATCCAGAAAGGCAGAAGCTTCAGTTTTATTCTTGGGCTTTTCCGTCGCACTGGGTGTGTTAAGTCAATATTTGCTCGGTCGCGGGGCCCATTCGTCCATTTCAAACGATCCTTTAAGGTCCTGCTGTTCCTTTTGGATCAATCGGTAAATGTTGGTAGCGTAAACCTCTACCTCACGCAGTCTAGCTCAATTCCGGTTGCGCTGGGTGTGAGAACCGTGAATGTGTACGTCATTCCGAGGTTCATGTTCCATGTACGAGTGTAAGGCTGGTGGCTTTTTCAGGTTGGAACTGGCCGGGAATTGCTGTTTACATCCAGATACTGCAGGCTTTGATGCTCTTTCGCGGTTTGCGAAGGCCTGACACTAGCAATCGGTGCGTTACCTGCTAGGCGCTCTGCGCGCGATCGAGCCTTGGCCCTTTGTCCACGGTTACTTGCCGTTTTCGTTCTGGCGGGCTCAGGTTGTACTGCTTAATCTTGTACAACAGCGCCTTGTAGCTGATCTTCAATTCGCTTGCCGCCACTTTGCGGTTCCATCCCGCAACCTCAAGCGACTGTGCAATTGCCGCGGCTTCTGCGCCGCCCTTCACGTTGCGCACCAGGTTCTTCAGGCCCTTGTCGCTACCGGATTCATCGCGCGCGGCCGACATTGCAGACACTTGCTGGTTCCAGGGATGCAGCTCATCGATGATCGCCTGTTCGTCGGCAAGCACTAGGTAACGCTTGATCGTGTTTTCCAGCTCGCGCAAATTGCCCGGCCACGAGTAGCTGGTAAGCGCCTGCATCAATACCGGTGAAATTGGCAGCAGGTTGCACTCGTACTTCGCCGCCACCTTGCGCATAAAGTGTTGCGCAAGAATCGGAATCTCCTCCACGCGCTCGCGCAGCGGAGGCATCTTCAGCGTGAATCCGTTCAAACGGTAGTAAAGATCCTCGCGAAACAGCTTCTGCGCGATCGCCGCTTTGATGTCGATGTTTGTCGCCGCAACCACGCGCACATCCACCTTTACCGTGGTTCTGCTGCCCAGCCGCGAAAAACTGCCGTCCTGCAGAACCTGCAGCAGCTTGGCCTGCAGCACCGCCGGCATCTCGCCAATCTCGTCCAGCAGGATGGTGCCCTTGTCGCAAATCTCAAACTTGCCCGGCTTTGATTTAACTGCGCCGGTAAACGCGCCCTGCTCGTAGCCAAACAGCTCGCTTTCCAGCAGATCGGCCGGCATCGCCGCGCAATTCACTTTAAGAAAGCTTTGCTGGCTGCGCATTGAGAGCTTGTGAATCAGCATTGCGGCCACTTCTTTGCCCGTGCCGCTCTCGCCCAGAATCAGTACCGGAATATCCGCGCGCGCCACCAGCGTGCATTGCTTCTCAATCTCGCGCATCCGCGCGCACGCCCGCACAAAAGACGTGTTCTCGTTCAGCGGAATCTCTTCCGCTTCCGCGGCAAGATCTTCCTGCTGTTTTCCTGTCTTGATCAGGCACTGCTCTACCGCGGCGTCAATGTCCGCCTTCTTGAAGGGCTTCAGAATCACGTCCGTCGCGCCCATCTGGGTCGCCGTCACCACTTCTTTCAGGTCCGCCGAGCATGCCATCATCACGATCGGAAGCCTCGGCTTTGCCGAATGCGTCTTTGCCAAAAGTCCCAGTGCGTTCTCTTCGCTCTCGTCTTCCACCGTGTTCCAGTCCATCAACAGCAAGGCTGGGGCGGGAGATTCATGCAGACAGCGGTCTAGCTCTGCTGCCTCCGAGATAAGACTCAGGCTAAAGCGGTCGACAAGGATTTCGCGGAGGTAATTGAGCAGAGCGGGATCGCCGTCGAGCACTACGATCCGTGGCATTCGCTTCCCCTGTGTTTTCACCAACGCTCCTCCTCGCGTAGATATCCCTGCTCCTTCCGTCAATGCCGTTGCTGTTCAAGGCAACTCAAGTCCTTCCGCCCCAAGGCCGGAAAGAGAAAGCTGAAACGATCCGTATGGCGATGCATTGTGGCAGCTCAAAAAAGCGCCGGAGTGCGGATCATCGCAACTGGAAGCAAAGCGGGGAGCCCAAGTGCGAACCTAATCGTGAAGCCGTGAAAACTCATCTTACCATCGGATGTGAAAAGTTTTTCGCTTTTAAGCCACGGTTTTACACACTCAGAAGTAATGGTCCCAAGATGACGCACCGAAAGATCAAAGTGCATCACTAACGGGTGAGGGATCACGTTACTTTCGGGTCAAAGTTACCTCTGCGCATAGCGCCGATCTGGTATACGACTTGCTATAGAGAGAAATAGGCTGCTGCCTCGGATACAAAATAGAGATGCCTTTGGCGCGTACATCCTGGCTTGTCGATCTTCGCGATCTCCCGCCCTTGGATGTCATCTTCGGACAGACATCCGCAATGGCCATTGTGCGCGAAAAGTTGGAGCGTGTTGCTGAAACCACGGTTCCCGTCTTGTTGCAGGGCGAAAGCGGTACCGGAAAGGATATTTTTGCAAAACTGCTGCACGCGCACTCCAAGCGTGCCAATGGCGCCTGGGTCAAGGTCACCTGTCCCGCCATTCCTCACGCGCTCATTGAGTCTGAATTATTTGGCTACGAGAAGGGTGCGTTCACCGGCGCGTACGCAACCAAGCGCGGCCGCGTTGAAATGGCCCACATGGGCACCTTATTTCTCGATGAAGTGGGCGGCCTCGATATGTCCATACAGGCCAAACTGCTGCAGGTTTTGCAGGACGGCGGCTTTATGCGCGTGGGTGCGCAGGAAACTCGTCGCGTGAATACGCGCATTGTCTGCGCTTCAAATCGGAGCCTTCGCGAGCAAACCGAAGAAGGAACCTTCCGCGTCGACTTCTTCTACCGCATCAACGCTGTCACCATCGACCTGCCGCCGCTTCGTCAGCGCACCGCCGATCTGCCCAAGCTCATCGACTACTTCATGGAGCAGAACGCCAAAGCCTATCGCACCGAACCCAGGCCGCTTTCCAGTGACGTGCTGCGCATGATGGAGCACTATAGCTGGCCCGGCAACATCCGCCAGCTTGAAAACCTGCTGCGCAGCTATGTGCTCATCGGCGACGAGGAATCGCTGGCCGCCGACCTGGTGCCCGTCACCAAGAGCCCGCGGCTTCCTGAGATCGATCTCGCTCATCCCATCTCGTTGAAGCAGATTACTAAGGCCGCCACGCGCAACCTTGAGCACGATATCATCATGAAGGTTTTGCAGGCCAACGGCTGGAGCCGCCGCAAGACCGCCAAATGGCTCAACATCAGCTATCGCTCACTGCTCTACAAGCTGCAGGAGGCTGAGGTCCCGGCACTTCCTGCAAGAATCCGCAAGTCCGACGCCCCCAAACCTTCCGAAACACGTCCTTCGTAACCGCTAACGTGAAGTAGCGCAGCCAGGCAGCCTCTTAAACAGTTCAAGCAGATCGTCGGCGACATTCTCCCAGCTGCGTCCCCGCCGCGCTGAAATTGCCTCTGCATCCCACTCGCTCGCAAGCACCGAGTCCAGCGCTTCTGCCAGTCCGGCGGCATCTCGCGGAGCCACAAGCTGCCCGCAGCTCTCGCCCTCGCCGCTTGGCATAATCTCCGGAATCCCGCCCACCTTCGTCGCCACCACCGGCCGTCCGCAAGCCAGCGCTTCCAGCACCACGTTCGGGCATCCTTCCATGTAGCTTGGCAGCGTAACCACGTTCGCCGCCGCCATCCATACCGCTACATCGTCAAAGCCACAACTGGGCAGCGCGTGAACGTACCCCGCCGCATTCCGCGCCGCAATCTCGGCCTCCACCATCGATCTGTCCGGCCCTTCGCCGATCATGTAGACCTGCAAATTGGGATGACGCTCATGAATCGCTGCCGCCGCCTCAACCAGTTCACGCAGTCCCTTGCGTGCGTCCATCCGGCCGATGTAGACAACCGCCTCCACGGCCGCATCGATGCCCAGAGCCTTGCGTGCCTGCTGCCTGTCACGCACGCGAAACACACTCAGATCGCAGCCATTCACAACCGCGTGTGCCTTTTCTGCCGCTGCGCCCATGGCCACTGCCTTCGCGCGCAAGTCCTCGCTCACCGTCAGCAGCAGATCCGTCTCGCGCAGCACTCTCCGTGTATGCAGTTCTGTAATTCTGTCTTCAATCCGGTTAATGTCCGAGCCGATGCTCATCGCCGCCACTGGAACGCGCAGCGCCTTGCCGATCAGCAGTCCCGCATACGCGTCGGGATAGAGAATAAAGCTGAAGATCAGGTCCGGCGCAAACGCGCGCACGTGCGGCAACAGCACACGCGAAACCATCCACCCGTTTACCGGCCGGGAAATCAGCGGCAGGGAAGGGAAGCTGTAGTAGCTCGCCTTCACATCCGGCGGGCTGTACCTCGTGTCGATCGTCTCTTTGCCTGAGCTGCGCGGCTTCAGCAGCGAAGGATACGCTGCGTGTGGTGAAAACACTCGCACATCAGCCTTGCGCGCCAGCACGCGCAGCGTCTGGTAAGCCGAACGCCCCTGCCACGGTTCCGCGGAGCTGGGAAAGTAACGCGTCACCACCGCGATCTTCATCGTGCGTCCTCGCCGGCCTCGCGCCCCGCAATCGCGAACAGCGCTTTCGCGTAACGTTGCGCTATAGGCTTCCGTTCGTACTCCGCAATCTTTGCTTTGTCTGGATCGAACTGCTGCGCCGCCGAATCTCCACGTGCCGCAGCGTCCATAAACATCTTGCTCATTGCTTGCACGTCGCGGCTATTCGCCCACCATCCCGCGCGCAGGTCTTCCAGCAGGCGGCGAATATCGCCGTCCGGATGCACGCACGCCAGTATCGGTTTTCCTGCACCCAGATAGTCGTAAAACTTTGCTGACACGTTCAGCCGGTCGTGCGAAATCAGCAGAACGTAATCCGTGTCGTTCATCGCCTGCAAAGCCTCGCGCTGCGGCATATACCCCTTCAGCTCCACCATCTCGCCCAGGCTCAGCAGCGCCTCGCGGTAGCGCGGGTCCTCAACGTGCCCCACAAACCGGAATATGTAGCGCGCCTTCACCTCCGCCGGCAGCGCATGTAGCGCCTCCACAAACTTCGTCGGTTCGGTCGACGTGTAAATGGTGCCCACGTATGTCACCACAATCTTGCCATCCGCTCTCTCGCCGGGCCTGTTCGACGCAGGCTGTAGCCTCGTTGCATCAAATCCGTTGGGAATGTGCAGGTACTTGCTTTCGCAATCGCCCGGATACCGCGACCGTATCTCGCGCCGCGCCGCTTCAGTTACCGCAACCACGGCGTTTGAGCTGGCAATCGCCTCCGCCTCGGCGTCAATCGCAAATGTCCGCGCCCGTTCGCTTGTGCTAAACCCAAAGCTGGCCACTTCGAATGCGGTTGCCAGCCACTCATCGCGAAAATCCAACACGATCTTAAGCTGCGGAAACGTCTTCCTCAGCCGCGGCGCAAGCAGATACGCAGAGTAAGGCGCGCCGGTAATCAACACCAGATCGATCTTTCTTTCGCGCACAATCCTCCGTGCCGCACGCGTCAAAATCGGCAGCCATGTCACCTGCGGATCGGGCAAAAGCGTGTCTTGCAGAATTCGTTTCAGCAATCCGGGTCTGTGTCCCGTTGCGCTCGCCGCGCCTTGCGCCTGAGTCTTTGCCTGCGCTGGTGCGCTGCCGGCCTTTCGCCCCGACAACAGGCTCTTAAGCCACTTCTTCACGCCGAATGGAAGGTCGATGGTGATCGTGCGATGCACCCTCACCTCCTCCGGAATCTCTTTCAGCAGCGCGTAGTCCATGCCAACCGAAGATGGGTTGCGCGTGGTCAGCACGTCAAGCTCGATTCCCTCGGCCGGAAAGTAGCGGGCAAGGCTTGCGGCGCGCAGTGTCCCTACGCCCCCGGCTGGTGGAAATGCGTACACGACGAGCAGAACTTTCAGGGGATTCATGAATGGTTTTACCTTGCGAGGTTGAGTTACTTGGTGGGAACCGTGCAGCCCTCGGTCCGATTTTACCGTAAGCCCACTCGGTTTTCTCCGTCATGCTCCGATTGTCTCAATTGCCTTGTGCTAACGATAGAATTGCCTCATGCGGCAATCGGATTTTGAGCAGTTGCGCAGCTCCGTACTGGGCTTCGGATGCGGGTCGGTGCTGGGGCGCGTTGGCCGTCAAGCCTCGCTCCGCGCCATGAGCGCAGCGTGGGACGCCGGCATCACCCTCTTTGACACCGCACGCAGTTATGGCTTCGGCGGCGCTGAAGCCGTTCTCGGCGAATTCCTGCGCGGTAAGCGCGACCGCGCTGTTATCGCCACTAAATATGGCATTGCGCCCCAAAATCCCGGCGCGCTCAAGCGCATGTTGATTCCTGCCGTCAGAGCTGCTCTTGCGGTTCCTGCCGTGCGCAAGCTCAAGCGCGGCGGCTCCGTCCCTGCCGCCGCCGTGTACGGCGAGTTTTCGGTTGCCGGCCTGTGCAACTCCATTGAGACCAGCCTGCGCGAGCTTCGTACCGATCGCATCGACATTCTTTTTCTGCATGAGGCTACGCTCGCCGCCATCCATCAGGACGATCTGGTTGCGGGACTTGATGCGTTGGTTCGTGCCGGCAAGGTTCTTCGCGTGGGGCTTTATGGCCAAACGCAGGTCATCGCTGAAGGCCTCGCGCATGGTCCTGCGGTCTTTAGTGCAATGCAGTATGGAGCGGACTACTTCGATCCGGCAGTGCTCGGCCTTGCAGACCTCAATGCTCGCAACGCATTTCTCATCGGCAATCATCCCTTTGGGAACCCGCAGAGAGTTGCCCGCACCCGCGCAGCCCTGTCTGCCATGGCGCAGGATGAAACCGTCGCTCTGGAACTGCGCGAAAAGCTCAGCGAAGACGGTTGGCCTATGCTTCTCGATGCAATTCTAGGTGTGGTTCTTCAGGGCGCGGGGATTCACGCCCTGGTGTTCTCCACGATGCGCGAAGATCACCTACGCGCCAATGTGAACGCTGTCGAGAACAACCGCTTTACAGCCCAGGAGCTCGCTCTGATCCGGTCCTGCTTGCTCGGCTAATGCGGCGTCTCCGAAGTTCGTTGAAGAGCAACCGCAGATCCTTCGACTCACCACCCCCATACTGAAAGACGTTTGGGGCCCCGTTCGCTCAGGATGACAGCAGTTGTTTTGATGTGAACTTCTGGGACGGTGCAATAGCCTCGCGCATCATCGCATGAAATCGCGCGACCCACATCTCAGCCAACATTAAACAGGGTGTCCCATCCATCGCGAAGTTTTATCCGCGATGGGTGGGATAGCACGAAACCAAACCGGTACCCCACATCTCGATTTTGAGATAAGGGAAAGCACGAGAGCGCAGCCTCACAGCCCCCCGCTCTTATGCTCCTCGGCAATGTACGCGCATGCCCGCGCCGTCAGCGCCATAATCGTCAGCGCAGGCCCCACTGTCCCGCTTGAAGGGAAGCAGCTTCCATCCGTCACAAACAGGTTCTTCACGTCCCAGCACTGATTGTTCGCGTTCAGCACCGATTGCGCCGGATCGCTGCCCATGCGGATTCCGCCGCACTCGTGGATTGCCGAGCCAACCGCAAGGCTCTTCTTGAACGATTTCTGGAACATGAATCGGCTCAGCCAGTCCGCGTCCGGGAAGACATCTTTCTCGTTCTCCAGCCCTAGCGCCGATCCTGAGAAGATGATCTTGTAGCCGCAGGCCTTCACCATATCCTCAATTGACCGGACCTGTTCGTGCAGCAGTTCATGCTCGTTCTCTGTCAGAGCGCAACGGATGCGCGGCGCGGGAATGCCCCATGCGTCCTTCCGCCACGAGTCAAGGCTGACAAAATTCTCGTAGTAGGGCAGCGTCTCGCCAAAGCCCATAATTCCGAAGATCGTCTGGTTGCCCTCCGGCACAAATCCCCGCCCAATCGCGCCCTGGTAGGCAAAGCCCCGTTTGAACTTTGGATTCGTCACCTTGTCAAGATTCTGGAAGCGTGGAATATAGACGCCTCCCGCCGGGGAGTAGAAGGGATCGGCTGGTGCGGAGTCGTCCTGTTCCCAGCCTTCGTGCCCTGGAATCGTACCGTAGATCTGGCTCGGGCATTGGTCCATAAAGTAGCGGCCCAGGAGCCCGCTTGAGTTGCCCAGCCCCTTTGGGTGCTTCGGCGTGGCGGAGTTCAGCATCAGCCGGATCGACTCAATCGTCGATGCGCAAAGCACCACAACGTCGGCCTGCACCGTTTCGCTCTTCTTCGTCAGCCGGTCAATGAACTCCGCGCCCGTCGCCTTTCCTGAGGCGGGGTCCGTCACAATCCGCTTTACAATCGCATTGTCGCGAATCGTCAGCCGCCCGGTCTTTTGCGCCGCTAATATGGGCAGCGGCACGCGCTTCAGGTTCGGCGCCGCATACCTCCAGGAAATCACCTTCCGGTCGGTCCACGCGGATTCAACCTTGGCTTTGAATTCCTTCTCTACCGCCGTGAGTTTAGGCTGCTTGAAGTATTTCCCGTCGGGAAGGTTGGGTATGTTTTCCGCATCGCCGTAAACTCCCATGAACTCTTCCACGCTGTCGTAATAGGGAGCCAGGTCGGCATACGAAATCGGCCAATCCGCGCCAATGCCATCCCTGCTTGCGGCCTTAAAGTCGTAGTCGGTCATCCGCAGCAGCACGCGGCCGTACAAATGCAGTCGGCCCCCAAGTTGGCGGCCTCTGATCCACAGGTAAAATGCGTCCGACGGCGTCGTATAGGGGTTCTTGAAGTCGTTCACAAACAGATGCTTGAACTGGTCGCTGAAGAACCCGATTCTGGCCTGAATGTACTGCCCCTTCATCACGGCCAAAGCGCGGGCCTTCAGGTTAATGCCCTTCGCCTGCTTTTTCTCGGGGACTTTGAAGTCGTCCTCGGTGATGTTTGGGCCGGCCTCTAACAACAGCACCTCCAGCCCGCGTTCCGTTAGCTCCTTCGCCGCAAAACTGCCCGCTGCCCCTGAGCCGATCACCAACGCGTCGTACCGTTTGCCCTGCATTTGTTCCCTCTATTCTTCTCTTGTGTAATTGTTCCAGGTTTACGCCCCTATGACCGGATCGCGGCCATGGATCAGAGCGTCTGCGGCCTGGTACATCTGCCAGGCACTGGCCCAGTGAAACTCGATGTTGCGGCGGCGGGCTTCATCCGCCACTGTGCTGAACAGGTTCTTGAGCCCTCTGTCGAGCAGAGGATCTGCGTTCCTCTCTGGCCCGCCATGCGTAAAGAGTTTAATAAAGATATCGTCGCCAATCGTAGGCGCCAAGTCGAACCAAAGCCGCGCCCGCACAGCGTCCGGCATGTCGTAGAGCGCAATCTCCCCGGTCTCTAAGCGTGGCCGCAGTCTGTGCGCGTACCGCAGACCCAGCGGCCCTGGAATCATCAGCAGGTCGCCCCGCCTGCCGCCGTTCGGCCTTGCATTCACTCCCCGGTCGAACGACCGCGGCCGGTTGTCCGCATTGTTCGTGCACCAGTAGATCCGATTGATCACCCGGGACTGAGCCGGCGAGGGAACTGCCGGCATGGTGAAGTCCGCATAGCAGCCCAGGTCGCGCAACAGCGCAATCTCCCCGTTGAGCCCGCAAAACTGTCCGTCGGGCCGCGAATTATCCAGCGCCCAGTTTCCGTGGATGAACCCAAACACGGTGCGGCCGTCGCGCTTGCGCAGCAGGCCGTGGTCGTCCGTAAGCCGCGAGCAAAACTCCGACACTTTTTGGATAAAGGTCTCGCGCCGCTCATTCTGGTGGTGCAGGTGAACCTCAACATCTCCCACTCCCAGCCTGACCATCTCCGCAATCCCATCCAGCAGATCGCGCCGATACTCCTCCTGCGGGTAGAAAAAGCTGTACTGCGGCCGCTGTCCCTGCGCGTCGCGGGGAGCGTCGTCGGCGATCCGCGGCCACCGGTCGCGCCACTTCGCAACCCGGCCAAGCGCCGCTTCAACCGTGGCTCCGCCGCCCATAGGCTCGTAGTGGTCGGTAATGGCAACCCATGCGCGCTTGGGCTTTGTTGGCCGGATGCTGGCTCGTAGGCGGTCTTTCAAATACGGAAGAAGCCAAAGTTCGGCATGTCGAGGAAGATTCATTCAGTCGGTCGCTGTTCGTGCGTTCTTTCTGCTTATCTACAAGGAGCGTTCCCAAAACGCCCTGTTCAGAATATCCTGCGCGCTTCCCATGCCCAATTAAAAAGTTTTCTTGGGCGCTCCGCTGCGTCCGCAATCCGAAACTGATGCGCGTTTGCCCAGTCGTTGCTTGCCTCAGCCCCAAAAAGCTGAGTGGCGACCCACCATCTTGTCTCCCGTAGGTTAACAAAACGTCGCTGCTATCAGAATGTGCCTTCCGCGTGCTCAAGTCAGTTACACATTTGTTGGTCCCCATAGCACTTCCGTTACCGTTTGTGAGACGTTTATTTCAGTGCATTTACAAACCACCTTGCTATAATCTGGCTCTAATGATCGCGGCTCCGCCTCCAAGTGACAAACGAGAGCTTTTGGCTCGCTGCTTAAACCGCAGCGGTGCCGTATCATTCCTCGCGTCGCTTCCCCCCCGCGATTCGCTCCTGGTGTTCACCTATCATCGTATCGGCTACGCCGGCTCAGATCCCTGGGACCCTCACGTCATCTCGGCAACCGCCGAGGAATTCGACGATCAGATTTCCTTCCTCAAGCGAGCATGTTCTGTCGTGACTCTGGAAGAAGCCCTGGCGTTCATCGATGGCGAAGACAGATCCAAGACTCCGCGCTGCCGCGTCCTCGTCACCTTCGATGACGGCTATTTGGATAATTACCAACTCGCGTACCCCATCTTGCGCTCCCATGGTTTGCAAGGCCTCTTCTTCCTCTGCTCAAACCTGGTAGGCTCCGGCTTCATTCCCTGGTGGGACCACATCGCATACCTGGTCAAAAGCGGTTCGCGAA
>Ga0302319_10009354_pt1 | contig 18865 bp, 14 predicted proteins | sample Bog_T0_2_FD_203319 | JGI IMG/M metagenome (GOLD analysis project Ga0302319, IMG submission 203319) | Peat permafrost microbial communities from Stordalen Mire near Abisko, Sweden - Bog_T0_2 | ecosystem: Environmental > Terrestrial > Soil > Wetlands > Peat | place: Sweden: Abisko, Stordalen Mire... | reverse complement strand
CCTGGGTCGGTTGGATCGGGGCGAGGCCGACTCGTTCGAGGGGCTGTCGCCCGCCATCGCCATCGACCAGAAGACGGCATCGCGCTCGCCTCGTTCCACCGTGGCGACCTTGACCGAGATCTACGACTACCTCCGCCTCCTCTGGTGCCGTGCGGGCATCCAGCACGATCCCGCGACCGGCGAGGTCCTGCGTGGATGGACAGCCGCCGAAGCGGTGGACGCGGCGCTCAAGGCGGCGGATGGACATATCCTGTCAGTTTGGGCCCCCTTGCACCTGCCGGGATCGGGGTTGCCACTGTTCCTGGCGGAGAGCTCCCAGCTGCCCCGCGTCGCGGAACAGCTCCTGGAGCTGGGCTTCGAGACCGCGGAGGCCGGTGGCAAGGAGATCGACCTGCGCAACCCGCCCGCCGTGAAGGAGGGCGTGCGCGTGTTCGCTCGCGTGGATCGGTTGAAAGCCCGCTCCGGCGAGAGGAAGCGGCTCCAGGAGGCCGTGCTCAAGGCCCGCGACGAGGCCCACGGGATCTGCTTGTTCCGCTGGGACGGAGGCGAACTCTGGACCGGAGCGAATCCCCTGGAGCCCAAGACGGGGTACTGGCAGAAGGAGCCCTGGGAGCCGAAGCATTTCTCCTTCAACAGCCATTTCGGCGCCTGTCCCGCCTGCGAAGGTCTGGGCGGACCCAAGTCCAAGCCATGTCCGGTCTGCCACGGCGAACGCTTGCGTCCCGAGACGGCGGCGGTGCGCGTCGGAGGCAAGCGGTTGCCGGAATTCGTGCAATGCACCGTGGACGAGGCCCTCGCCTTCTGCCTGGCTCTCAAGCTGAAGGGGGCCGCCGCCGAGATCGCCGTCCCCGTGCTGCGCGAGCTGCTGGGTCGGCTCACCTTCCTCTCCGATGTCGGCGTGGGATACTTGGCCCTGAACCGCTCCGGGAACACCCTGTCCGGAGGCGAAGCGCAGCGGATCCGGTTGGCGAGCCAGATCGGATCGGGTTTGGAAGGCGTGCTCTACGTGCTGGACGAGCCCACCACTGGACTCCACCAGACCGACACCGCCAAGCTCGTCCAGACCCTGCGCCGCCTGCGCGACCTGGGGAACACGGTGGTGGTGGTGGAGCACGACCCGGAATTGATCCGCGACGCCGACCACGTGGTGGACATGGGCCCGGGTGCGGGGGAGGAGGGCGGCGAGGTGGTCGCGTCCGGACCGCTGTCCGAAATCCTGAAGCATCCCGAAAGCCGCACCGCCCTCTACATGAGCGGGAGAAAGCGCATCGAAAGGCCTCGATTGCCGGTGAAGGCCGCCGAATGGATCCGCGTGCGCGGGGCCACCTTGCACAACCTGAAGTCGGTGGACGTCGACATCCCCATGGGGCGCCTGTCGGGAATCGCGGGGGTTTCCGGGTCGGGGAAGAGTTCGCTTGCGTTGGACCTCATGGTTCCGGGCCTGGAAGCGGCGCGGGAAGGGAAGAAGAAGGTTCCCGGATTGAAGACGATTTCCGTCGGAGAGGAGATCCAGGAGGTGGTGCTCGTGGACCAGAGTCCCATCGGGACGACGCCCCGCTCCACGCCGGCGAGCTTCTGCGGGGTGTGGGAGAACATCCGCGAGTTCTTCGCGGCCGTTCCGGAGGCCAAGGCCAAGGGCTGGGACCGCAAGCGCTTCCAGTTCAACGGCGGAAACGGTCGCTGCCCCGTGTGCGAGGGACGCGGAGCGGTGGAACTGGAGATGCATTTCCTGTCCGACGTCTGGGTGAAGTGCGAGGCCTGCGGTGGCAAGCGGTTCGACGAGGACACCCTCGCCATCCGGTTCCGCGGTCGCAACGTCGCGGACGTCCTGGCCATGCGGGTGGACGAGGCCGAGACCTTCTTCTCCTTCCACCGCAAGACATCCCAGATGCTGGGAACCCTCCGGGAATTGGGCCTGGGCTATTTGCGCCTGGGCCAACCGGCCACGGAACTTTCCGGAGGCGAATCGCAGCGGCTGAAGCTCGCCGAGGAGCTTGGACGCGCCCGCCGCGGCAGGGCCGTATACATCCTGGACGAGCCCACCACTGGACTGCATCTCTCCGACATCGACCTCCTCGTCCAGGCGTTGGACCGCCTGGTCGCCCGGGGCGACACGGTCGTCGTCGTCGAGCACCAGTTGGACGTCCTGGAGGCCTGCGATTGGCTCGTGGAACTGGGTCCGGGTGGCGGAGAAGATGGAGGGAACGTGCTTTTCCAAGGACCTCCGGGCGTGATTCCGGCGAGGACCCCCACGGGCGGCGCCCTGCGCGCGCACCGGAAGAGGTAGCTTGGCGTCGGTGGAAGAGGTGGACGAAGCGGAAGAGACGATCGCGCTGGAAAAGAGCCCTCCCGTCGCATCGGTCTGGGACCTTCTGGCGGTCCTCGCCTGCACGGCGGGAATGGTGGCATGGGTGGCCCCCCGCCTGCTGCAGAAGGTGTCCGATTCCCGAATCGCCGCGATGGTCGACTTCGTCTCGGACTTGCGGACGGGGCTCAAGAGATACAGCGCGGACGTCGGGACCCTCCTTCCCCTGGATCCCGCGGGACAACCCATCGCCGAGCCCGCCCTCGGACCCGACTCTCCCTGGTCGCTGGGATGGATCCTGTCCAGATCCATCCCCCCTTCCTCCCAGGGAGGATGGGAACGTTTCCAAGGCCCGTATTTCCTGGGGACGAGGCTGGACGCCCCTCCGTTGGGGACGTCGCTGAAGCTGGGGGGTGGAACCGTCGGCCTTGGAAACCGACTTGTCCCGGCGCCGCCCTCCTTCGATCTGACGGGAACCGGTACGCCATCGCTGGCCGACGGCCATGTGTTGACCTGGTTGGTCGTGACCGACGTGGCGCGAAAGGACTTCGAAGCCTTGGACGCGCGGTTGGACGACGGGATCGGGAGCACGCCGGAACAGCGGCAGAAGCAGGGCGAGGTGATCTGGTCCCCCGACAACGGCGGTACGATGCTGATCCATCTTCTGCATCGCTAGACGTTGTATATTCGGGTCCATGATCCGGTCCAAGAGAGCCACCACTCGAATTAAGACCTCCCATCGAGGAGGGGCGCGCTAGCTCTGGTCGCGATCGGCCATTGGGCCCGCTCCCGTTTCGGGAAGCGGGCCTTTTTGTTTCCGCGGCACCACCGGATCGGGAGGACGGGTCCTCAACCACACACGAGGAAACGATGGACGTGCAGCTTTTCGACACCACTTTGCGCGATGGAAACCAGGCCCGAGGCCTGTCCTTTTCCCTGGAAGACAAGCTTGCGATCGCGAAGCTCCTGGACGGGTTCGGGATCCGGTACATCGAAGGCGGCTGGCCCAATTCCACCAACCAGTTGGACGTGGAATTCTTCCGCCGGGCCCGGGAGGTCGAATGGAAGCAGGCCAGGATCGCTTGCTTCGGTTCCACGCGCCGACCCGGCAGGTCCGCAGCCGACGATGCCGGATTGGCCGGTCTGCTGCAGGCGGGTTGTCCCGTGGTCACCATCTTCGGCAAGAGCTGGGATCTGCATGTGGACCAGGTCCTGCGCGTGAGCCGCGAGGAAAATCTCGCCATGATCCGGGACACGCTGGCCCACCTCAAGAACGCGGGCCGCGAGGTGGTCTACGACGCCGAGCATTTCTTCGACGGCTGGAAGGCGAACCCCGAATACGCCCTCTCCACGCTGCGAGCGGCGATGGAGGGCGGCGCCGATTGGCTGGTCCTGTGCGAGACCAACGGGGGAATGGCGCTCTCCTGGGAGGTCGAGGAGATCGTGGGCAGGGTCGCACGCGCTTTCCCGGGAGCGCGTCTGGGCATCCACGCCCACAACGACTCCGGAACCGCCGTCGCGAATTCGCTGGCCGCCGTGCGGGCGGGGGCGACCCAGGTGCAGGGAACCGTGAACGGGATCGGGGAGAGGTGCGGGAACGCCGACCTCGTTCCCATCCTGGCCAACCTCCAACTCAAGATGGGCCTGCAGGTGGTGCCGGATCTGTCTGGCCTGCGGGAACTGTCACGGGCGGTTTGGGAAATCGCCAACCTTCCGCCCGATCTTCGCGCTCCCTACGTGGGCGACGCGGCCTTCGCCCACAAGGGGGGCATGCACATCGACGGGGTGGTCAAGCTCGCGCGCTCCTTCGAGCATGTGGATCCGGCCCTCGTGGGAAACGAACGGGAACTGATCGTTTCCGACCAGGGCGGGGGCGCCTTGGTGGCCGCGCGCCTCTCCGAGATCGCGCCGGACCTCGACAAGAAGGACCCTCGGGTGGGCGAGATCCTGCGGGAAGTGAAGGCGCTGGAGAGCGAAGGCTGGCATTTCGAGATGGCCGAAGCCTCCTTCCATCTGCTCGCCGCCCGGCGACTCGGACTCTTCGCGGAGCCCTTCCGCGTCAAGCACTACCGGGTCACGGAGGAGATGGGCGAGGTGGCGTCGGAAGCCACCGTTCAGGTGGAGGTCGGACAGGAAACGGCCCACACCGCCGCTTTCGGGAACGGACCCGTGGATGCCTTGGACGCCGCTTTGCGCAAGGCTGTGGCGCGATTCTTCCCCGAACTCGCCAAGGTTCGCCTGACCGACTACAAGGTCCGCGTCCTGGAGGGCGCCGCCGGGACGGGAGCGCGGGTGCGGGTGTGGGTGGAAAGCACCGACGGACACCGGACCTGGGCCACCGCCGGAGTCAGCGAGAACATCATCGAAGCTTCCTGGCTCGCCCTCGTGGACAGCCTGGTGTACCGTCTCTTCCGCGGCAAGGTCACGGGCTGATCTACTGATCCAGGAGAGCCTGGGCGTAGCCCACGGTCTGGGCCAGCGCCGCGTCGACCCCGGCCAAACCGGGGTTCGTCGTGGAGGCGGAAGCGCCGCTCGCAGCTGCCGAGCCCGACGTCGAGGAGGCGGCTGGATTCGCCATGGCCTGGGCGTCCGAAAGCACTGAGGCCAAGGGATCCGGAGTCGCCGCGGAGCTGGCTTGGGCAGCGTTGGCGGTGTTCGCCCGGGCGGTGGTCAGGTATTGCTGGTACAGGGAGATCTGGTTGAAGAACGCCGCCTCGCCGGAGGTGTCCGCAGGCAGGGTGGAAAGAAGGCTCGATTGGTTCTGGGACACCAGGGACTGGACGTTGTAGGTGGCCAGGGAATTGCCTGTCAAACCCAGGGTCGATCCCTGCGAAATCAGACTCGACAGGCTGGGAGAAAGCGTGTAGTCGGGCGTCGAGGTCGAGCTGGCCGGAGCCGGACTCGCGCTGGCCGGGGAAGTGGCGGCGGGGACGTTCGTCGGAACGGTGTTCCCGTCCGATAGGATGCCTTGGATCAACGCGATCGGATCGCTCATCGGGACCTCCACCCGGGGAAGCTCCACTCCTCCCCTTCTCGGATCCATCGACCTCCACCGGGCGGAACTTGAGTGCTTTCCGAAATCAGGGCAGATGGCCGCCGAGAGCTTCCTTCTGGAACCCGGAAAGCAGGGAGATCCCATCCACCGCCAAGTCGAGCATCCGGTCCAGTTCGGAACGCGAGTAGGCGCCGTGCTCGGCGGTGCCCTGGACCTCCACCAGCCGGCCATCGTCGAAGGCCACCACGTTCATGTCCGTGCCCGCCCGGGAGTCCTCCTCGTAGCAGAGATCGAGGAGCGGTGCCCCGTCGACGATCCCCACGGAAACGGCCGCGAGCCAACCTGTCAGGATCTGCTTGTCCAAACCTTCGGATTTCTTCAGCCTCGAGAGTGCCAAGGCCAGCGCCACGAAGCCTCCGGTGATGGAAGCCGTGCGCGTGCCTCCGTCGGCTTCGATCACGTCGCAGTCCACGATGATCTGGCGCTCGCCCAGGGCGGCCAGGTCGGTGGCGGCGCGCAGGCTTCTGCCGACCAGGCGTTGGATCTCCTGGGTGCGACCCGATGGTCCCTTGCGTTCGCGATCCACGCGGGTGTTTGTGGACCGGGGCATCAAGGCGTATTCCGCGGTGACCCAGCCCTTCCCTTGTCCCTTGAGCCAGCGCGGAACCTCCTTTTCGATGGATGCGTTGCAGAGGACACGGGTCTTGCCCGCCCGCACCAGCACCGAACCTTCGGCCTGGGAGACGAAGTCGAGCTCGAGCGCGAAGGGCCGGAGAGCGTCCTGGGAACGACCATCGAATCGGATCATGGGAGCCAACGGTAGCTCTTCGGATCCATCCGACTTGTTCCCCGCGACAATCGGTAGTACGATCAGTGGGGATGGCAATGCTCGGGATCGGCGGGACTTCGGGGTCGGATGTGCTTCTGGCGCCTTTGCACTCCGACGACCTCGAAGCGCTGGGTCGACTCGAGATCGAGGAATGGAGCGATGTCGCGGCCACCCAGAGGTTCTACCTGTCCAAGCCGTCCTGCCGCACCGTGAAGGCGGCGATCGACGGAACGATCGTCGGAATCGGAACGGCGATCCACTCCCCGGAAGTCGGATGGATCCAGGATGTGGGCGTGGCATCGAAGTGCAGACGGCAAGGAATCGGCGGCGCCATCGTGCGATGCCTCGTGGAGCACCTCAGGTCCGAGGGATGCAGGACGGTCCTCCTCGGGGCCACCGAAATGGCCTGTTCGCTCTATTCCAAGCTGGGATTCGAGGTGGACACCGAGTACGTGACCTTCGTCGGCGATCTCGAAATCCCGAGCGCCGGCGAATTCGGCGAACACATCCGGCCTTACCGTCCGGGCGACGAGAAGACGATCATCGATCTGGACCGCGAGATCTGCGGGGAGGATCGCGGCTCCGAACTCAGGGAGAAGATGGAGCAATCGTTCGTCTACGTCGACGATGGAGGCCCGTTGGGCTTCTACTTCCCTTTCGTGCGCGGAGGTCTGGTCGAGGCCGTCGACCGGTCGGCGGGGTTGGAGTTGATGAGGTTCAAGACGATGAACACGAAGAAGGCCGTCGTTCCCAGGGAAAACGTGCCCGCGATCGTCCACCTCATCAGGAACGGATACCGGCAGAAGGAACGGGAAATCAGGATGTACCACGGGGATCCCTTCCGGTGGAGGCCCGATTGCATCTACGGCTTCTGAGCGGGTCCTGGCTCCGCTTTCCGACGGGCTACCCTTCGAGGTAGGTGTAGCCGTAGAGTCCGGAACGGTAGATGTTCAGGAACTCCTTGCCTTCCTGCGGACTGATGCGCCCCTCCTTGACGGAAGTCGTGACCCAGGCCTCGATGTCGCGCACCAGTTTCTTGTCGTCGAACTGCACGTACTCCAGCACGTCAGCGATCGATTCGCCGTCGATGACCTGGTCGATCTTCCATCCGTCGCCCACCACGTCGATGTGCACCGCGTTGGTGTCCCCGAAGAGGTTGTGGAGGTCGCCCAGGATCTCCTGGTAGGCGCCCACCAGGTACACGGCCAGGTGGTAGGTCTCGCCGGGCCGCACCGGGTGCAGGGGCAGGTCGCGGCCGATCTCGTTCTGGTTCACGAAGAAGTCGATCTTGCCGTCGGAGTCGCAGGTGATGTCCTGGAGCGTGACGCGCACCGAGGGCTCCTCGTCCAGGCGCTGGATGGGCATGATCGGGAAGATCTGGTCGATGGCCCAGGAGTCCGGCAGCGACTGGAACAGGCTGAAGTTGCAGAAGTACTTGTCCGCCAGAAGCTTGTCGAGATTGGCCAGCTCGAAGGGCGGGTGCTTCATCTGCGCGGCGTGGCGGCTCACCTTGAGGGCGATGCTCCAGAAGAGGCGCTCGGCCTTGGCGCGGGTGGGCAGGTCCACCAGGCCCAGGGAGAAGCGGTCCAGGACGTCCTCGTGGATCTGGAGGGCGTCGTGCCACTGCTCCAGCAGGTTGGCGTTCCCGATCCCCTTCAGGATGGATTGGAGGTCCTTCACGAGGTCGAGGTCGTCGGCGGTGACGGTGTGCACCTCTTCGTTCCAGTAGGCCTGGCCCGCGGTCTCCAGGACGTCGAAGACGAGAACGCTGTGGTGCGCCGTGAGGGCCCTTCCGGATTCCGCAATCACGTTGGGATGGGGGAGTCCGTGCTTGTTGGCCGCGTCCACGATGGTGTAGATCACGTCGTTGGCGTATTCCTGCACCGAATAGTTCACCGAGCTCGCGGAGGTCGAGCGCGATCCGTCGTAGTCCACGCCCAGACCGCCTCCCACGTCCACGAACTCCACTGGAACTCCCATGTTCCGCATCTGGCAGTAGAATTGCGCGACCTCGCGCAGCCCCCCCTTGATCTTGCGGATGTTCGTGATCTGCGATCCCAGGTGGAAGTGGATGAGTTTGACGCAATCCGTCAAACCCTCCGCGGCGGCCATCTCGATGGCCTCGATCAGCTCGGACGAATTCAGTCCGAACTTGCTCTGGTACCCGCCCGACTCCTCCCACTTCCCCGATCCGGAACTGGAAAGCTTGATGCGCAGCCCGATGTTCGGGCGCACGTTGAGGGAACGGGAAAGCTTGGCGATGAGGGCCAGCTCGTTGAGCTTCTCCACAACCAGGAAGATCCTCTTCCCCATCTTCTGCGCGAGGAGGGCGAGCTCGATGAAATCCTCGTCCTTGTAGCCGTTGCAGACGATCAGGGATTCCGGATTGTCCTGGATGGCGAGCACGGCGTGGAGTTCCGGCTTGGAGCCGGCCTCCAGTCCGATGTTGAACTTCTTCCCGTGCTCGACGATCTCCTCCAGCACCGGGCGCTGCTGGTTGACCTTGATGGGGTACACGTTGAAGTGCTTTCCCTGGAAGCCGTATTCCACCGCCGCCTTCTCGAAGCAGCTGAAGATCTGCTCGATCCGATGGTCGAGGATGTCGGGGAAGCGCAGGAGCACCGGCGTGGAGAAGTCGCGCAGTTCCAGGTCCTGCATCACCTCCACGAGGTCGATCTCCGGGCCCTTCTCCTTGAGCGGGCGCACGATGGCGTGGCCCTTCTCGTTGATGTCGAAGTAGCGGATGCCCCATCCACCCACGTTGTACAGTTCACGGGAATCTTCGATTCGCCACTTCCGCATGTTCTCGCTCCGCGTCTCTGGGAGGACCATCCGCCGGCGCGCACCGCGCGCACCGCACCCGGGATTCCCGACGCGAAGCCGGGGCAGGGCCGCAGCGAAAGTAGGTAACCGCGGAACAAAACCGGGTTTCAAGGCGGTTGCGGGCTTCCCGTCCAGCGGGATCAGATCGTGCGTGCCTGCTTCAACAGTTCCAATGCCGAGGGCGTGAAGTGCTCGCGGGCCAGGTCGGTCTCGAGGAAGTCGTCGGGCACGATCGCCAACTTGTGGCGCAAGCCCAGGAGGAAGCTCTTGAGGGTGGGGACCACGCCCAGCGCAGGCAGGACGCACCGGTAGCAATGGGCGACGAACTTCGTGCAGCTCAGCCTGTTCCCCTTGGTGAAATCGAACGAGAAGTCGTAGGGCGTACCCATCTGCCCGAGGGACAAGGGGCGGACCAGGTCGAGCACTTGCTGGAAGGGGATGTTTTCGCCCGCCTCGAGCCGACTGTACATGGCCCGCTCGTCGGGGTGCCAGGTGGCAAAATCCGCTGGCCGGGGAGGAGGTGCGGGCAGCCGGGTCAATTCCCGCGGGAAACGCAGCACGGCGACGCCGTCGCACTGGAGGAAGGTCAGGATGTCCTCCAGATGAACGCCTTCGGCCGTGCTGTGGGCCACCTGCTCCGGACCGCTGGAAAAGAACACCGAACGCCGACCGACCGGTGGAACCGCCACCTCGTCGGAGGGATCCACCGGCCCCAGGTACAAGGCCGCGTGGGAAAAGGTTCCGGTGATGATGTGCGAATCCAGATACCCGTCGTAGCGACGCAGCAGGATGTCTCCCGGGCGGATGAGTCCGCGGATCTCCCGGATCTCCGGTCCGCGGATCTTGTAGGCGCCGGGATCGTAGACGACCCAGAACGGCCAACGGAAGAGTTTGATCTGACCCAGGACCGTGACGAAATCGTCGTAGAGCTTGGACATTGTCGGATTCTAACGATTTCTTCCATTTGTGTCCATGGTCCTTGCCCTCGCCTTGTCGTTTCTTGCCGCCGAATCGGACTCCGTTTCGTGGAACCTGTCCGCGGTCCCTTCCGTCGACATCGCCTTTTCCCCGTTGGTCGGTCATCCTTGGACCTTGGGCATCGCCGAGCAGTACCAGCCGAACTGGCAAGCGCGGCGGGTGGATCCCGAGGTGGCCCGCCAATGGGACACCATGCCCGCCCTGGCGACCTTGGCGCTCGGAGCCTCCATCGATTCCTTTCGGTTGCGCGCGGTTCTCCCCTTGCGGCGGGATCTGGAAGCCTGGGGCGAGGATCCCACCGGGTCCAACATCATGCATGGAACGGATGAGGTGGACATCAACGTGCCCTACGAGGGGTGGCTCCGCTGGGGGAACCGGTATCTGGGGTCCTTCCAGTTGGGTCGTTTCCGCAAGTCCTTCTCGGAATCCCCCCAAGGGGTCATCCTGGGTGGGAACATCGTCCACGACGCGGCCTGGTGGCACCTGCCCATGGGCTCGCACTGGACATTCGACTGGTTCGCGTCCTCCCTGAATCCCTGGCTCCCCGGCACGGAATCCGACGGGTCGCTCGAGCCGGGATCGGAAGCGCAGCGGCAGGCGACGGTCACCATCCCCAATTCCCGGGGCCGCGTCTACGACGAGCCGTACAAGACGCTTTTCCTCCATCGGCTCGCCTTCCGCGCTGGTCCCCTGGAGGTGGCGGCGGTGGAACAGATCCTGGTGGGGGGCAAGGCGCCGTCCCTCCGCGATGCCCTGCCCGTCATGGTCTGGCACGACAACTTCGGGGACGGCTATTCCAAGATCTCCACCGCCCTCGACGCGGACTTCGATGGCGGTGGAGCGGGACGATACCACTGGCAAGGGCTCTTGGACGGCCTGCCCAGTCCAGTCGGGGAGACCCAAGGCTACATCCCCCACGTCATTTGGGGCTCCAACCTCGGATGGCAGGATCGATGGTCGTCGGGTTGCGGAACCTGGTCCGGTTCCTTCGACGCCACCGCGACCTCGCCCCAACTGAACAACAACGTCATTCCCCTGTTGAAGGGGATCTCGCGGGTCCTGTACCGTTCGAACAACGAGGACCAGTCTTCCCCGGGTTTCGCCGACACCTGGGTCGTCGACCAGCCCCTGGCCTACCACCGCGGTCCCGACGCCTTGGACTTCTGGAGTACCTGGGGCTGGACCCGCCCGGGCGGCGACCTGGGGGCGAGCCTGGACGCCGACTTCCTCCAGCAGGGGAGCGCCAGCCTTTGGAGAGACGAAGATTCCCTGGAGAACCTCGTGATGCCCTTGTCGGGTATCGTGGAGCGCGAAGCGCGGATGGCCGTCTCCACATGGCGCGTCGTGGGCCACTGGACTTTCCGGGTGGGCGTGGGTGGGTCACGCTTCTGGAACGACGACCACATCCCGGGGAACGACCGCTGGGTGGGGTCGGTTTCCGGCGGGGTGGGCTGGACCTTCTAGTCGACGAATTCAACGTCCTGCAGGGGAGACCACCCTTGCAGGACACCGCACTAGCGAATCACGCCGAAGCGCACCCAGGCCTCGGCCTTGCCTCCGCTCGCCCAATCGACTTCCAATCGGGCCGCGTACACTCCTGTTCCCCATTCCACACCGGTCAACGCCACTTCGCCCGGTCCTGCAACCGTGTTGAGACCGGAACGGACCATGGTCCTGGCACCGGTCTGCTCCCAGACCGTGAGTTGGACGGAATTCGCCGCCTGGCCCAATTCCCAGCGGAAGGTGGCGTGGGCGTTGCGGACGGGACTGGGGAAGACGTGGAAATCGGTGATCCCCGTCGGCAACGGCTGCACCGAGCCGAGGAGCGAGTCGGGGAGGCTTCCGGAGCGACCTGGGTCGCCTCCTGCCCACCCCCACACCACCCGCGCGGAGCCGAGGTCGAATGCGTCCAGGCTGGACGCGGAAGAGAGCGAGAGGATCCGGGTATCCGCTCCGGCGGTCTGGAAGGCGGTATGCAGCCAGGGAGGGCGCAATGTGTCCAGCGTGATCCCACCCGCCGAGAGCGGCCAACTCCCCACGGCATAGCTCGGCCCGGAGGCCGCTCCGGGAGTCGCCGCGAGGGCGGGACCCGTCCAGGCCTTTCCGTTTCCGGACCAGGCGCGGAGCATGCCGTCGGAGGTTCCCAACACGACCTCGGCGTGTCCTGTCCTCCCCAGGTCCGCGACCAGGGGGGAGGATCCGAGCACCCCGGGGTGGTACCCGGAGGCCTGGGCGACGGATTCCGTCCTGACGATGGGGGCCGGCCACCCGGAGAGGGGTATGCCCGAGGCGTCGACCACCCAGAGCTTGTCGGTTCCCGGGATCACGAGATCGGGCCTGCCGTCTCCGTTGATGTCGCCCAGCGCCGCCAGGCCGGGTTCTCCCAGGCTCGAATCGCCGCGCGCGAAGGTCTGCGGCCAGTTGGGAAGCGGGCTTCGCGTCTTTCCATCCAGGATGGTCGTGGTCCCGAAGGACCCCACCACCGCGAGTCCAGCCACGCTGTCCCGGGTGAAATCCGCGGACAGGATCTGGAACCTCTCCCCGGGATGGAACTTGAACGGATTGTTGGACCAGGCGACCACGGATCCGGTGGAGGAGACGGTGGCCACCTGGCCGAAGGAATCCACGGCGGCGATGGAAGAGGGCGAGTTCCCCCAGGCGCACAGGCCCTGGATGTGGCGCAACCCGGTTTTCACGGGCGCCGAGGCTCCCCCGGAGCCCAGGGAAAGGATCGCACCGGTGCTGTCGGCGATCCAGAACCGCCCATTCACCGCGAGGGGACCTGCGACGGTTCCGTTCCATGCGGCCTGCCCCACCCGGGCCGAATCCCGTTGCGAGGTGTCGAAGGCATTGGCCAAGGGCCAGAGCAGAGTGGTCCTGCCTGCGGTCGAGCGCATGGCCAATGTGTCCGCCAGGACCGCGGAACCGGCGGGACGCCCCATGGGTGCCCCGAGACGCGGCCAAGGGAAGGTGAGCGTGTCCAATGTCTGCCGGGTGGGGAAAGCGGAAGAGGTGGAATCCCAAACCTGCGGCACCTTCAAGGTGTCCAACCCGGTGAACCAACCGCGACCGGCGCTGTCCAGGATCTGGGCGCGGCCCGCGGTGTCCAGGACCCACAAGGAGCGCGGCAAGGTGGAAGGACCGGGAAGGAGAGAGGCGGAGCCCCAGGCCGGCGGGAGCGGAACCGGGAAAGACCAGGCGGAATCGGTGTAGGGCCCCCATTTCACCTGGATCGAAAGCGGATTCATGCCCGGCGTCCAGACGCTGTCGCCATTCACGGAGTTGGTCCCGTCCTGGGCAAGTGCGGCGGAGGGCCAGGGGCTGCTCAGGGTGGAGAGGGTGGTCGCACCGAGCAGGGAGCCCGTGTTGGTCCAGCCGGAGGGACCGATGGCCGTGACGGTCTGCACCTGTCCGGAAATGCGTTCCCTGTGCGGGAGCATGTCCGCCCCGGAACCGACGTCGGTGGTGGATCCCGTGGCCGATTGGAACACCTGGCCCAGCGAGGGGAGACCCGATGCTTCCACCAAGGTCACACCTCGGTAGCGGTCCTCGAGCGTGTCGCCCAGGAAGGAGTTTGGCGAACCGAAGCGGACCAGTTGCTGCAGCAGCCATTCGTTGACGTGCCAGACCAGGAGCCCGGAACCGGGCAGGGCCGCATCGGGGCTGGCCGTGTAGAGATAGCCCTGGAAGCGCTTCGGATCGCCCTCCAATCCTGCCAGGGAGTCGGGGAAGAGCTTGAACTCCACCGAGTCCGTTCCGACGGTGTTTCCCACGCGGACGAGCACCTGGCCGCTTCCGTCGGAGCCGTAGTTCCCGGTGCGCTGGCGGTTTTCCACCAGCAGGTATTCCTGGTCGGCGATGGGTACGACCAGCACGGTGTCGTGGCCGGGACGCACCGCGGGGAGCGCGTACCACGCGTTTCCGGCGGAAGGCAGCGCCTCCACCGGGGTGGCCCAGCCCATGTAGAGGCGCGGCCACGCCGAAGGCAGCGATGGCAGGAATCCGTCTCCGAGGGAGTAGCCGGCCGGATCCATGAGACAGAATTTGCCCATCACGGACACGCCTTGGGCCGGATCCCAAAGGTCGGGCAGACCCAAGGCCCGGCCCACCAGATAGGACACGGTGCCGCGGATGCCGATGTTGGCACCGTCCTGGGACCCGGTCTCGGCGGCCACGAGCAGATCGCGCAGGGTGTCCGAACCGGGCTGGTGGAGCACCACTCCGGTGGAATCCCTCAAGTAGGTGGTGTCGAGCAGGTGCTTTCGGTTGTCCAGGGACAGGTAGTCGCTTTTGCCCAGCGCGAAGGATCCGATGTCCTGCGGAGTGTTCGCCGCCGAGGACCCCTTGAAGCCGCCGTCGGTGGCGCGATCGGCGCCGGCGTGGATCAGCATGTAGGCGCGGTGCCTGGTGGTCGCCGTCGGCGGGGCGACGGAGAAGGGACCCGCGGCGTCCGCCGCGGCGCTTCGGGCCGCGTCCGCGACCATTTCCAGGATGTCCGTGGCGTAGGTGCTGTCGAAGGAGGTGTTGGTCGCGCTCCCCTGCAGCGGGCTGCATTGGCCCATGGTCCGATTCACGTGGTAGGGCTTCGCGCCCGGGGCTTCCGGAAAGACCCGGAAGACGACCTCCAGCTTTCCGTCGGAGGCGTCCCGCCAGTAGGAACTCACCCCTTGGAACACTCGAAGGAAGTGCAGACGGGTGGAGTCGCGACGGGCGCGCCAGGACTCCATCGGGGTGGCGGTGGAGGAGTCCGACCCGAAGGTTCCATTTCCGGTGATTTCCGCGTCGCCCGGATTCGAGGGATTGAAATCCACCAGGAAGGCGTGGACTTCCAGGGTATCGGGACTGGCCAAAGCCGTCGAGAGCGATCGGGCGGAGGCCTGGAGTCCCACCGGAACCAGCGGGCGCCCCTGCAGGGGCGATGGTCCGGAGAACAGGACCTTCGCGGCTGCGGGGAAGGGGGAGGCGACGAGGGCGGCAATGGCCGCAAAGGCCGGAAAACCGGTGCGATGGAGCATCGGTAGAAGGTACACAACCCTTCTCGGGGCCATTCGACCCCCCATGTCCTAGGCGAACAGGATTCTCAGGTAGAAGAGCGGCGACGCCAGCGTCTTCTTGGGGATGACGTTGGCGAGCATTCCCGAGATCTGCTCCCGCACATACGCCGAACGCGACGCCTTGCCCAGCACCCAGTTCAGGAGCCACTTCTTGCGGCCGATCCGCTGGAGCTTGTGCGATAGCGCGATCTCCGGACCCAGGTACGCCCAGAATCTGTCCTCGTACCGCTTCAGGAAGGTCTCGGAGAGGTCGTTCGCCGCGACGGCCTCGATGGCGGCCTGGGCGGCCATCTTTCCCGAATGCATGGCGCTGCCAACGCCCTCACCCGTGAACGGGTCGATCAGCGATGCGGCGTCTCCGGCCAGCATGAAGCCGTTCCCGTGCATCTTGCGGTGCTTGGAACCCAGCGGCAGGTCCCAGGCGACGGGTCGTTCCAGGGGTTTGGCATTCTTGAACCGGTCCTTGAAGAGGGGATTGGCGATGGCCTTGGCCAAAAGTTCCCGCAGGTCCAGCTTCCGTTCGTCGATGTCGCGCTTGAGGATGCCCAGCCCCACGTTGGCCTTGCCGTCTTCCAAGGGGAAGATCCAGAAGTAGCCTGGGATGATCTCCTCCACGAAATGGACCTCGATGGCTTCCGTGAGCCCCTCGATCCCCTCCCAGTACTGGCGCAGCGCCGTGACGTAGTGGTCGGGATCCACCTCCAGCAGGCCCGTGTCGCGGGCCACCACCGACTTGAATCCGTCCGCGCCGATCACCACCTTGGCGCGGTAGGTCTCCACAACACCGGAGTCGAATTGCATGCCGCGCACGCCAACGACCTTTCCGTTTTCCTGGATCACGCTCTCCACCTTGAACTGGAGGCGGCGCTCGGCCTGGGTCTTCTCCACGCGCCGGTACAGGTATTCGTCGAACACCTTGCGGCGGACCACGTATCCATCCGTCTTCTGCTTGGCACCGGGGGGATTGAAGGTGATGCTGACCAGGTCGCCCCTGGGCGAGCTGAACAGCACGCCGGTGGAATAGCCGTGGGGCCCCGCGGCCACCTTGTCCAGGATGCCAAGCTCCCGAAGGATGGGGATGCACTTGCCCGCCACCGCGTCGCCGCAGATCTTGTCCTTGGGGATGGATCGCGCTTCCAGGAGGACGGTTCGGAGACCCGCTTCGGCGGCGTAGATGGCAGCCGTGCAACCGGCGGGCCCAGCGCCCACCACCACCACGTCGACTTCGTGCACGATCTCGGCGGGTTGGCTCATGGCTTCTCCGGTGCTCGTTGCGCTTTTTTCGGTCGGTTCCAAGGAGAGCCAACCTAGAAAAGGGCGCTTCCCCTTCCTACGCGCCCTCCAGGACGCCTTCCAGGACTTCGGTCAGGGTCCCGAAATCCCACGAATCCTCGTACCGGACGCCATCGATGAAGAAGCCCGGCGTGCCGTTGACGCCGCTGCGAACGCCGCTCATGAAGTCCTCCTCCACGCGCTTGCGGAAGGTTCCCGCCGCGAGGTCCTTGGCGAACCGCTGCGTATCGAGATTCAGTTTTCCGGCCAGCTCCAGCAGGAAATGTTCGCCCAGTCGGGACTGGTGCTCGAAGATGGCATCGTGCATTTCCCAGAATCGCCCCTGCGCGGCGGCCGCTTCCGCCGCTTCCGCGGCGAGCTCGGCGTGGGGATGGACGTTCTTGAGGGGAAAATTCCTGTAGACGAACTTGAGCTTCTTGCCGAAGTGCTTCTGGACGGCCTTCACGATGGGGTATGCCGCGCCGCAGTGGGGGCATTCGTAGTCGCCGTATTCGACAAGCGTCAGGACCGCGGCGGGATCGCCTTGGACGTGGTCCCTGCCGCCGACCGGCAACGCGAGTTGCGCTGCTTCTTCCATGTGCGACTCCTATTCTCCTGTGGGAATTTTCTCGAGGGCTTTCAGGATCCCGTCCGCCCCTGGATTGACGCCCACGGGCGAGACGTAGCTCCAGCGAATGACGCCCTTGGTGTCCAACACGAACAGCGCCCGCTCGGTCACACCTTCCTTTTCCCGGTAGACGCCGTAGGCCTTCGCGGTCGCGCCCTTGGGTTCGAAGTCGGACAGCAGCGTGAAGTGGTATTTCCGGTCCGCGGAGAGGGCGAGATGGCACCAGATTCCGTCCACGGAGATCGCCAGGACGGTGGCGTCCAGGTCGGCGAACTCCTTCAACAGTTCGTTGTACAGGGCGAGCTGGTCGCCGCAGACGGGACTCCAGTCGGCGGGATAGAAGACCAGCACGACCCTCTTTCCGAGGAATTCGGAAAGGGAGACCTTCTGGTCGGGTGTGCTCGGCAACGTGAATTCGGGTGCCCGGGTTCCGGGCTTCAGCGCTTCCATGGGAGACTTCCGTTCAGGGCGACGAGGGTGCGGACAAGACCTGCCAGTGAACATACAGGGGTGCGCCCGGGAAAGCAAATTCGTCTCGATCCGCGGAATTTATGTCGATTTCCGATGGCGACCGTCGACCAGTGTCGAGCGCCGGGAAGGTCCACGCTCGTTCCACCCATCGAACCAGGAGCCGCCCATGAAATACCTGTGCCTGATCTACGACGAGGAAGCCAAGTTCGCCGCGCTGCCCCAGGAGGAGAGGGACGCCATCCTCCACGCCTACCCGCCTTTCATCCGCGAATTCGGCGAGAAGGGAAACTTCCTTCTGGGCAACGCCCTCCAATCCGTCCGCACCGCCGTCACCGTGCGCGTGCGCGAAGGAAAATTCTCCCGCACGGACGGGCCCTTCGCCGAGACCAAGGAACAACTGGGCGGATTCTGCCTCATCGAGGCGGCCGACCTGGATACCGCGCTCCAGGTGGCGGCGAAGATCCCCTCCGCCACGACCGGCAGCATCGAAGTCCGTCCCATCCAGGTCTTCGAGTAGCGCATCCGGGAAACCCGGCCATGCCACCTGAGGGTGGCGGTCCCGGAAGCGCGGAAAAAAGTTTGTCGATTTCGGGCTGGATCGACGACAAGGTGCGGCGCGACGAGCATCGGCGCGAATCCATCCCAACCAAAACGAGGAGACACCCATGAAGTACCTGTGCCTGATCTACGAAGCCGAAACCCTCTACGTCTCGATGTCGAGGGAAGAGGGGCAAGCCATGATGGCCGAATACGGGACCTTCACCCAGGAGGTGATCGCCAGCGGACAATTCATCGCCGGCGAAGCCCTCAAGCCGGTGAATACCGCCACCACGGTGCGCATCCGCAACGGCCAGCTGTCCGTGACCGACGGCCCGTTCGCCGAGACCAAGGAGCAGCTGGGCGGATTCTACCTGATCGAGGCACCGGACCTCACCGACGCCCTCCGGATCGCTGGACGGATTCCGTCGGCGAAGACCGGGAGCATCGAGATCCGGCCCATCCAGGTGTTCAACTAGCTCCGGAATGCCGGACCCGGCGAAGCAAGGGATGGAGGGGATCCGCGACACGGTGGAGTCCGTGTACCGCTCCGAATCGCGCCGGGTCCTGGCCACCCTCATCCGCCTCCTCGGCGACATCGATCTGGCCGAGGAGGCGCTCCACGACGCCTTCGTGGCCGCGTTGGAACGGTGGTCCCGGGAGGGACTCCCCGCGAATCCGCGCGCATGGCTGGTCTCCGCGGGAAGGTTCCAGGCGATTGACAAGATCCGTCGCCGCGCCCGGTTCGACGCCGTTTCCGCGGAGCTCGCCGACCGGATCGAAACCGAAGCGGCCGTCGAGCGCGAAGAACCTCCCGAAGGCCTGGAGGACGACAGGCTCCGACTGGTCTTCACCTGCTGCCATCCCGCTCTCCAGCCCGACGCCCAGGTGGCGCTGACCCTTCGCGAGGTCTGCGGACTTTCGACCGAGGAGATCGCCGCCGCCTTCCTGGTCTCGCCCACCACGGTGGCCC
>Ga0302319_10009351_pt1 | contig 18869 bp, 12 predicted proteins | sample Bog_T0_2_FD_203319 | JGI IMG/M metagenome (GOLD analysis project Ga0302319, IMG submission 203319) | Peat permafrost microbial communities from Stordalen Mire near Abisko, Sweden - Bog_T0_2 | ecosystem: Environmental > Terrestrial > Soil > Wetlands > Peat | place: Sweden: Abisko, Stordalen Mire... | reverse complement strand
CGGCCGGGGTGCGGGGTCTGGGCGACAACCTGACAGTGGAGGACAGCCGGTTCCTCGACAACGAGAACGGCATCCTGGCCGGCGGCTCACCCGACAGCGTGCTGCGCGTGACCGGCAGCGAGTTTCGCGGCAATGGCTCCTGCGCGGGGGCTTGTGCGCACGCGATCTATGCCGGGCGCCCGATCGCGCTGCTGGATGTCGAGGGCTGCACGTTTTGGGACACGCATGTCGGCCACCACGTGAAATCGCGCGCTCTGTCCACCCTGGTGATCGGCAACCGGATCGAGGACGGGCCGAACGGCACTTCCAGTTATCTGATCGAGCTGCCGAACGGCGGCAACGCGCTGATCGAGAACAATGATCTGTGGAAAGGGCGGCACAGCGACAACCCGGCGGTGGCGATCTCGATCGGGGTGGAAGGGGTGAGCAACCCGACCGGGGCGTTGATCGTTCAGGACAACCGGCTGCGCAGCGATCTGCCATCGCCAGTGCTGTTCGTCCGGAACAGCACGCGCGAGCCGGTGGTGATGCGGCGGAATGCGGTGGTGGGCAATGTGGTGATGCTGGAGGGGCCGGGGGTGGTGGAACCGGGTCAGTAACTCTCGGGCGGGATCACATTCTGCGGCTTCGGCCCCAGCAGCGCGGCGCGCATTGTCTCGGCGGATTTGCTGCGGATGTCGTCCCAGGCCTGGGGCGTGAAGAAGGCCGAATGCGGCGTGATGATCAGCCGCCCGATCGTCCAGGGTTCGCGGGCCCGGAATGCGCGGATCAGTTCCGGCACCGGCTCGACCGGGGGTTCCACCGGCACCACGTCCAGGCCCACGCCGGACAGATGGCCGCTTTTCAGCGCCGCCGCCACCGCGTCGATATCGACGATCGGGCCGCGGGCGGTGTTCACCAGCACAGCACCCCGGGGCAGCACGGATAATTCGTGCGCGCCGATCAGGCCGCGGGTTTCCGGGGTCAGCGGCGCATGGATGGACAGGGTGTCGGTCTGCGCCAGCAGCTCGTCCAGGGTCCGCGTCCGGCCGATTCCCAAGCCGAGTTCCACCCCGTTCGGCAGGTTCGGATCGTAGAACACCACCCGGAAGCCGAAGGCCTTGGCGCGGAGCGCGACCGCGGTGCCGATGCGGCCCATGCCGACGATGCCGAAGGTCTGCACACAAGACCGCTTGACCAGGGGGTCGATGATGTAGCGCCAGGGGGCGGGCGGATCGGCGCGTTGGCTCTCCAGGTGCAGCAGCAGCCCGCGGCGGAGCGCGAGCGCCAGCGACAGGGCGTGATCGGCGACTTCCGTGGTGCCGTAATCGGGCACGTTCAGCACCATGATCTGGCGCTGGGCCATCGCGACCCGGTCCAGGTTGTCGTAGCCGACGCCCATGCGGCAGACGGCGCGCAGTTTCGGGAAGCGCTCCAGGTCTTGCGCGAAGACTTTGTAGCGCAGGATCATCAGGCCGTCGGCGGCGGCGCAGTCTTCATCGGACAGGTCGGCCAGGCCGTTGGTGGGTTCTTTCGGGAAGATCACCCGGACGTCGGGGCCGTAGACCGCCCGTTCCACCTGGTCGTCGGCGTAGGACTTCTCCGAATAGAGCACCGTGACGGTCATGGCTTGTGCGTTTCCCCTGGTTGTGGGGGTGTCGTATCGCCGAGCGGACGGGCTGTCCACCGGGTGGTTTTGTTTCCAGTCACGGTGAAAGGGCTCTGGGCTGCCACCCCAGCAGCATCCCGCTGCCCAATGCCAGGGCCGCCACGACCAGATAGCTGGCGCCGTAACCACCGAGGCCGGTGACCGCGGCGCCAAAGACGGGTGGCATCAGCATGCCGCCGGAGAACATCAACGCTGTGCCCAGACCCGCGGCCTCGGTCCGCCGCGCGCCGCCCAGATGCGCATATTCCGCATAAGCAACGCCGGTGTAGCCGCCCGCGGTGCAGCCGGCCAGCAGCGCCACGGCGAACACAGCGGCGCCGTTCCAGCTCGGCCCGAACTGGCTGGCCAGGGTTGCGGCCACCGCCATCCCTCCGCCATGAATTGCCAAAGTGTGCGTTGGGCTCAGCAACCGGTCCGCGATCCAACCCCAGATCGGGCGGCTGACCGATCCGGCAATTTGATAGGTTGCCAGAATCTGTCCGGCTCGCACAAGATCGAAGCCAACCACTGTGGTCAGGTGGACCGTCATGAACGCAACAAAGCACAGTTGGACGCCGGAATAAATAAAGCAGGCGATGGACAGGCGGCGCAACCGCCGGTCGGCCAGCATCAGGAATGGCTGCAAAACCGACCCGATGCGGATCGGCAACCGCGGCTCCCGGCCGGCGTCCCAGCGCCCGCGGGGAAATTCCAGAGCCAGTATCAGCAATAAAATCGGCCCGAGTTCCACCGTCAACGCCGCACGCCAGCCGAAGGCCAACACCAGGGGCGGCAGGATCAAAGCGGCCAGCACACCGCCCAGCGGCACACCAATCTGCCGCAGGGACATGACCAGGTTGAACACGGTCCTGGGCGTGTGGGGGACCAGCAAATGGGTGCTGGCGGGCGCGGCCGCGCCGTAGCCCAGGCCCAGCACGACCGCCGAGAGGGCGATGCCGGCGACGCTGCGGCTGGCGGCGGCCAGCGCCAGCATGCCGGCCGCCGCCAGCAGCACGGCCTGGGTCGCTCTGACGCCACCGTAACGACGTATCAATCCTGGCGACAGCAGCGCGGACAGGATGCCGACACCGTACGCCGTAGCAACGAAGCCGCCGACCAGCGTGCCGTTGACACGAAGATCGGCGGCCACCGCCGGTGCGACGGCCGGCAGCGAATACAGCGACATTGTCGCCAGGGTCTGCATCGCCACGGTGGCAGCCAGGGGGCCAACCGGCATGGACCGCAACGCGCCGGCGGTTGTTTCGGTCACGTGGCTACGCTCCTTGTTCCGGTCGCGGCCAGGTGCGCCGTTCCCAACACCCGGAATGATCCCGGTACGCAAGCGGCAGTTCGGGCTAATCCACGGCCCTGTAGTCGTCCTGCCCGTCAATCGTCTGCACGTGCTCTGTGATTGCCACCAGCGCCTTATTCAACGCCGCCCATTCCGCCTTCGTGAGGCCCGCCGCCAGCGTCGCTTCCAGTTCGCGCGCCAGCGGCACCACGCCACCATGGACCGTGATACCCTTGCGCGTCAGCTTCAACAACCGTCCGCGTCCGTCCGACGGATCCTGGCTTTGTCGCAACAGCCCCCGTGACACCAGACCGGCCGCCGCCCGGCTGACCTTGACCTTGTCCATCGCCGTCCACTCGCAGACCGCGCTGGGCGATAGCGTGCCGAAACGGCCGATCACCGCCAGCACCCGCCACTCGGGGATTGTCAACCCGAAGGCTTCAGAATAGTGCCGCGCGAACAGGCGCGAGACCCGATTGGAGGCAACGGAAAGTCGATATGGCAAGAATTCTTCCAGGCGGAACACATCAGGCGTCTCTGTTTCGGTCACATCTGTCTGCTGTTTTGCTTTCATAGGGAACAAGCTCCTCACCCACGGTGGTATCGCATAGCATGGACATTGCTGCGAGGGAACGGCGGTTCGTACCGGACCGCGCGCCCCCGGCCGGCCAAGGCTGGTGGGTCTCATCGTCTGCTGGCAACAGGACAACAGGCTGGATACCGGTGTCCTGCGACGGTCGAGGAAAGTACCATGCCCCGGTCAGCCGGCACTCAGTCAGATCGATCCGCTGTCCGAAGGGGGACGGTTACCCCGGCCACAGTCGCCGGAACTGGGCGTCCACATCCACCCTGCGCAGCCGAGCGGTGCCGGCACAGGCGACCGTTGCGGCGCCGGCGGCAACGGCATAGGCCAGCGCCTCGGTTTTCGAACCGCCACGCGCCAGGACCAAGGTCATCGCCGCGAGGAAACTATCCCCCGCGCCGACCGCGCTGCGGAACGGCACCGCCAGTGCCGGCATACGGGTCACGCCCTCATCGGAGGCGAGGAAAGCGCCTTCCTCCCCCAGGGTCACCGCCACCATGCGCACGCGGCCGCTGCGTACCAGCGCCATCGCCTCGGCTTCCTGTTCCGCGGGGGTGGTCAATTTCCGCCCGACCACAGCTTCCAGTTCGCTCAGGCTTGGTTTCGCCAAATCAACAACCCGAGCCTCCAGGGCGGCGCGCAGTGGGGGACCGGAGGTGTCCAGCACGAAACAGCGCCCCATCTCGCGCGCCATCTGGCCAACCCTGGCGTAGATGTCCTCGGGCATGCCGTGTTCCGGGCTGCCGCTGGCGACCAGCCAATCGGTGTCGATGGTTTTTAACAACGACAGCGTTTCGAGCCAGTCGTGCGACTCCGCGGCCGGACCTTCCGGCACGAAGCGGTATTCCTGCTTCGCCGTTCGATCGAAGACGGTGAAGCTGATGCGGGTGCTGCCGTGGATGCGCACGGATTTGCGCGGCACACCCGCCTCATCCAGCAGTTCCTCGATCAGCGCGCCGGTTACGCCGCCGGCCAGGATCACCGCCAGCGTCTCCGCACCCAGTTCGTGCAGCACGCGCGCGACGTTGATGCCGCCGCCGCCAGGATCGATATGCTCGCCGGAGGTGCGGACTTTGTGCGTGTGATTGACCGATTCGGCCGAACAGGCGAGGTCGATGGCGGGGTTCAGGGTCAACGTCACGATGGGACGGGGCATTGTCGGGGCAATCCGTCTGGCTGGGGTCGGCCGCCATCACAACAGATCGCGGTTAACAACCGATTGATCCGAATCAATGCAAACCGCCCCGCGCGCGTGTTTTCTGCGATTGTCACAACCGGGAAGTATGGCCATGGTTGGTATCACGCGGTCTCAGCATGAGGTCCGGTTCGCGCCGCATGTGGTGCGCCATATCGGCGCCATCGGTGCGCAGGGGCGTTGTTTCGTAGCCGACGCGCGCGGCTTGCAGACTCCACCGGCCGTTTGATGGAAGCGCCAATGATCCAACGAGCCGCGCGCGATCTGACTCCGGTCATCGATCTGACCCGGGACCGGGGCACCGGCCCGTTCCGCACCCGCCATCCCGTGTGGTCGGACCTGTTGCCGCCGTGCAACAACGCTTGCCCGGCGGGGGAGAATATCCAGGCCTGGCTCGGTTTGGCCCAGGCGGGCGATTATCGCGCGGCGTGGGAAACGCTGGTCGCCGACAATCCGCTGCCGGGGACGCACGGCCGGGTCTGCTATCACCCCTGCGAGACCGGCTGCAACCGCGGCGAAATGGATGCGCCGGTGTCGATCCACGCGGTTGAACGCTTCCTGGGCGATAAAGCGGATGCGGAGCACTGGGACTATCCCGTCCCCGCCGCGGCCTCCGGCAAGCGTGTGCTGGTGGTGGGGGCCGGCCCGTCCGGCCTGTCCGCCGCCTACCACCTGACCCGCCTCGGCCATCAGGTGGAGATCCACGAGGCCGGTCCGGTTGCCGGTGGGATGTTGCAGTTCGGCATCCCCGCCTACCGCCTGCCGCGCGCGGCCCTTGCCGCCGAAATCGCCCGGATCGAGCGGTTCGGGGTGCGTATCGTGCTGGAGCATCCGGTGACCGACGTGCTGGCGGAACAGACCGCGGGCCGGTTCGACGCGGTCTTCGTCGCCATCGGCGCGCACGTCGCCCAGCACGCCAATATCCCCGCTCGGGATGCGGCGAAGGTGCTGGATGCGGTGTCGATGCTGCGCGACATCGGCACCGGCGGCAAACCGGTGCTGGGGCGGCGGGTGGTGATCTATGGCGGCGGCAACACCGCCATGGATGCGGCGCGCAGCGCCAGGCGGCTGGGCGCCGAGGAAGCGCTGATCATCTACCGCCGCGACCGCGAACACATGCCCGCGCACGGGTTCGAGGCGGATGAAGCGCTGGAAGAGGGCGTGAAAATCCGCTGGCTGACCAGCATCAAGGAAATTGTCGGCCCGTCCCTGACCGTGGAACGCATGGAGCTGGACGAAAAAGGCCGCCCACGCGCGACCGGGGAATTCGATACCTTGGAGGCCGACAGCGTGGTGCTGGCACTGGGCCAGCAGACCGACAGCACATTCCTGCACAACGTCATGGGCGTGGTCGCCAAGCCGGACGGCACGGTGGAGGTGGACCGCACCATGATGACCGGCCATCTGGGCCTGTTCGCCGGCGGCGACATGGTGCCCAGCGAGCGGACCGTGACGGTCGCGACGGGCCACGGCAAGCTCGCGGCGCGCAATATCGATGCCTGGCTGCGTGGGACCGGCTATACGCCAGCGGAACGCCCCCCCGTGGTCAGCTTCCCGATGCTGCATCTGCCGGTGTTCAGCGATGTCGATCCTGCCGCGCAACGGCGTGTGAGCGAGGAAGACCGGCTCTCCGGCTTTGGCGAAGTCCTTGCCGGACTCGAGGAGCCCGCCGCACGCCGTGAAGCGCAGCGCTGTTTGAGCTGTGGCGTTTGCTTCGAATGCGATAACTGCTTCGCCGCCTGTCCGGAACAGGCGATCCTGAAGCTGGGACCGGGCAACGGCTACCAGATGGTGGAATCGCGCTGCACCGGTTGCGCAACGTGCTTCGAGCAATGTCCCTGCCACGCCATTCAGATGGTGCCGGAAGCGGACGCGAGTTGAGGATGGACCCGATGCCGGTTAATCACGCGACGATGGACGGCAACACCGCCGCCGCGCACGTCGCTTATCGTGTCAACGAGGTTTGCGCGATCTACCCGATCACGCCGTCGTCCACCATGGCGGAACTCGCCGATGAATGGTCGGCGCAGGGTTTGAAGAACATCTGGGGCAACGTGCCGGTCGTGCAGGAAATGCAAAGCGAGGGCGGTGCGGCCGGTGCGGTGCACGGCGCGCTGCAATCGGGCGCGCTGACCACGACGTTCACCGCCTCGCAGGGCCTGCTGCTGATGATTCCCAACATGTTCAAGATCGCGGGCGAATTGACGCCGACGGTGTTCCATGTGGCGGCGCGCGCGCTGGCCACGCAGGCGTTGTCGATCTTTGGCGATCATTCCGATGTCATGGCGGTGCGTTCGACCGGCTTCGCGATGCTGTCATCGGCCAGCGTGCAGGAAGCGCACGATATGGCGCTGATCGCGCAGGCGGTGACCCTGGCCTCGCGCATTCCCATGCTGCATTTCTTCGACGGGTTCCGCACATCGCACGAACTCAACACGATCGAGTTGCTGTCCGACGCGCAGATCCGCGCGATGATCGATGATGATCTGGTGCGTGCCCACCGGGCGCGGGCGCTCAATCCGGAACATCCCTTCGTGCGCGGGACGGCGCATAATCCGGATACGTTTTTTCAGGCTCGTGAAACCGTCAATCCGTTTTATGCGGCGCTGCCGGGCATCGTGCAGGCGCAGATGGATCGTTTCGCCGAACTGACTGGCCGGCACTATCATCCGTTCGATTTCTTCGGCCCCGCGGATGCGCAGCGCGTGATCGTGGCCATGGGCACCGGCGTGGAAACGGCGCGCATCGCGGCGGAGGCGTTGCACGCCAAGGGCGAACCGGTCGGGGTGTTGCAGGTGCGCCTGTTCCGGCCCTTTGCCAGCGCCGCCTTGCTGGCAGTGCTGCCGGAGACTGTGCAATCCATTGCAGTACTCGAACAGACCAAGGAACCGGGCGCGCCGGCCGAACCGCTGTACCTGGATGTTGTCGCGACTCTGGCCGAAGCGATCGCCACCGGCCGGCGCGCATCCATGCCGAGAGTAGTGGGCGGACGGTACGGGTTGTCGTCGAAGGATTTTTCCCCCGCTCTGGCGAAGGCCGTGTTCGATGAACTGGCCAAGGCGGCGCCGCGCACCGGGTTCACCCTGGGCATCAACGACGACGTGACGCATAACAGCCTGCCGGCCGATCCGGAATTCGCCACCGATCCGCCAGGCTTGGTTTGCGCGGTGTTTTACGGCCTGGGCGCGGACGGCACGGTCGGCGCCAACAAGAACACCGTGAAGATCATTGCGGAAGATGCCGGGCTGCACGCGCAGGGCTATTTCGTTTACGACTCGCATAAATCGGGCGCGCAGACGATTTCGCATCTGCGCTTCGGCAGCCAGCCGATTCGGGCGCCGTTCCTGATCCAGCAGGCAAGCTTTGTCGCGGTGCATCAGTTCCAGTTCGTCGAGCGCGGCGACGTGCTGCGGCTGGCCGCACCCGGTGCGACCTTGCTGCTGAACGCGCCATTCGGTCCGGATGCGGTCTGGGACCACCTGCCGCGTGCGATGCAGATGCGGATCATCAACGACAAGCTGCGGCTGTTCGTGATCGATGCGTCGAAGGTCGCGGTGGACGTAGGCTTGCGCGGGCGCACCAATACCATCCTGCAAACCTGCTTCTTCGCGCTGTCCGGCGTGCTGCCGCGCGACCGAGCGATCGAGCAGATCAAACACGCGATCGAAAAGACCTACGGCCGCCGCGGGGCCGAGGTGGTGGCCCGCAACTTCCAGGCCGTGGACGACACGCTGGCGCGCCTGTTCGAGGTGACGGTGCCCGCTGCACCCACCAGCAACTGGGAACGCCAGTCGCCGGTGCCGGCCGATGCGCCCCGCTTCGTGCGCGAGGTGACGGCGCTGATGCTGGAAGGGCGTGGCGATGAAGTGCCGGTCAGCCTGATGCCGGTCGATGGCACCTGGCCCGCCGGCACCGCATCCTGGGAAAAACGCAACATTGCCGAAACGGTGCCGGTCTGGGACGAAGGCCTGTGCGTCCAATGCGGACAATGCAGCTTCGTCTGCCCTCACGGCGTCATCCAGGCGCGGTATTTTGATGCGGCGCGTCTGGACAAGGCACCGGTCGGCTTCAAGTCCGCGCCGATCAACACACGCGGCTTCCCCGACGTGCGGTTCAGCCTGTCGTTCTCCATCGAGGATTGCACCGGTTGCTCCCTGTGCGTCGAGGCCTGCCCGACCGAACCGGCGAAAGCCCTGGTGATGGGCGACAAGATGCCGCTGCTGGACGATGCGCGTCTCAGTCTTGACTTTGCCACCACCTTGCCGGTGAACGACCGGGCCCGGGTGGATTTCGGCAATGTGCGCGGCGTGCAGTTCCTGGAGCCGCTGTTCACTTTCTCCGGCGCCTGCGCGGGCTGCGGGGAAACGCCATACCTGAAGCTGCTGTCGCAATTGTTCGGCGACCGGGCGCAGATTGCGAATGCCACCGGCTGCTCCTCGATCTATGGCGGCAACCTGCCGGTGACGCCGTGGTCGGCCAACCGGGAAGGGCGCGGGCCGGCCTGGTCGAACTCGTTATTTGAGGATAATGCCGAGTTCGGGCTGGGCTTCCGCCTGGCCGCCGATCAGCACCTGGAACTGGCGCACACCTTGTTGCGGCAGTTGGAACCGGTGGTCGGCAGCGAACTGGTACAGGCGATCCTGGATGCGCCGCAGGTGCGGGAATCGGACATCCGCGCCCAGCGTGCGCGCGTGGCGGTGCTGATCGAGCGGGTGCGCGCGGCCGGGGATACGCCGCTGGCAAAGGACATGCTGTCGGTGGTGGATCATCTGGTCCGGCGCAGCATCTGGATCGTTGGCGGCGATGGCTGGGCATACGACATCGGCTATGGCGGACTGGACCACGTGCTGGCCTGCGCACGCGATGTGAACGTGCTGGTGTTGGATACGGAGGTGTATTCAAACACCGGCGGCCAGGCGTCGAAGGCGACTCCGCTGGGCGCGGTTGCAAAATTTGCCGCGGCCGGCAAGCGGGTGGCGCGCAAGGACCTGGCGTTGCAGGCGATCGCTTACGGCAACGTGTATGTTGCGCAAGTGGCGATGGGCGGCAACCCGCAGCAGACCTTGCAGGCCTTCCGGGAAGCCGAGGCCTATGCCGGGCCGTCGCTGATCCTGGCTTACTCGCACTGCATCGCCCATGGTATCGACATGCAGTTCGGCATGAAGCAGCAGGACCTGGCGGTGGCCAGCGGCTACTGGCCGTTGTTCCGCTATAACCCGGCGCTGCGCGACGTGGGATCGAACCCCTTCGTGCTGGACAGCCCGCGTCCGACCCTGGCGTTTCGCGATTATGCCGGCAACGAAATGCGCTACCGGTCGCTGGCGCAGACCCGGCCGGAGGACTCGAAGCGGCTGCTGGACGCGGCGCAGGCAGCGATTTTGGAGAAGTATCGGACCTATGAGGAGATGGCCGGCTGGTCGGCCTCGCGGTTCCATCCGGCCGGCGTGGACCGGCCGGCCGGCGAGGCGGACGGCTTTGCGGCGGCGCTGCCGTGGGGCGAAGCGGAGGGTGTTCGCGGGTAGAAATATTCGCCCGACAGGGCCGCGAACAGTTCGGGGCTGTGGAGCGGATGCGCGATTTGTACTCCAGGAATGTACGTCGTGCATATCGTGCAGCCTGTTCACGACGTGGCGGGGGCGTTGTCCGGGCGGCTGGGTGAACCTGATCGCCGATGGCCGGGAGCAACCTGCGGTCCCGTTCGCTCAGCGTTGGGTGGGACACCCGGACAGGCTTGGATCGGTGAGCCTTGTCCAGTCGGTCATCAGCTCATCCCTTGGCGGACCTTTATCCGGTGTGCGTACATATTCGCTTGGAATTTCAATTGTTTAGTGGTGCCGACGCGGAGGGTCGAACTCCGGACCTACTGATTACGAATAAGCGATAACAGTCCGCCACAGGCTGCCACGGGTCCGCACGGGCCGCCATTTCACCATTGTATAACAGGAGGATACGGACTTTAATGGCGCCACAAGCCGCCACTGATCCCCATTGCGGACCCGCCTGCCGGGTCCGCGTGGGGTCCGCAAGAGGTCCGCAAAATGCCGAAGCTCACTGATCGTTTCATTACGACTCTCAAGCCGCCACCGGGCAAAAAGGACTGCCTCACGTTCGATACCGAGGTGCGCGGTCTCGGAGTCCGCGCCACCGCATCCGGGACGCGGACCTTCATCGTCCAGTGGACGGACCCGGCAACCCGCCAGAAGCGCCGGGAGCCGGTGGGGGTGTGGGGTTCGATAACAGTGGAGCAAGCCCGGACTGCGGCAAGGGTCCGCCTTGGTGACGTGGCAAAGGGTATCGACCCGAGGGCGGTGCGGGAGGCCAAGCGGGAGGTTGCGGAACGTGAAAAGGCGGAAAGTCTTCTGACCCTGGAAGCACTGGTTGACGATTGGGCCAAGCTGCACCTTGCGAGCCGGCGCCTCCGGTATCGGGCGGAAGCAGTGCGAGCGATCAAATATGCCTTTGACGATTACCTGAAAAAGCCGGCGGCACGCCTGACCCGTGCCCAAGCGGTGGGCGTGCTTGACCGGTTGCTGTCGGCAGACAGACCCGCCATTGCCGGCCGCACCCTGGCCTATGCCCGTGCCTGCTACGGCTGGGCGGAGAAGCGGGGCAAGGTGCCCGGCAACCCGTTTGCGGCCCTGCCCATTCCGGCCGGTGTGGAAGCCCGCGAACGGGTTCTGACTGACGAAGAATTGGGGAGGGTCTGGAAAGCTGCTGCCCGGATGGGCGAGCCATGGGGGCCGCTGTTCCGCGTCCTGATGCTGTCCCTGGCCCGGCGGGAGGAAGTGGCGGGCATGCGGTGGTCGGAACTGTCTGCGGACCTGACGACCTGGGTTATACCCGGTGCACGCATGAAGCGGGGCCAGCCGCATGTCGTGGCACTCCCGGAAGCTGCCTGCGACGCACTGACTTCGGTAACCCGGATCGAAAAGCAGGACCTGGTTTTCTCGACTACCGGCAGGACGCACGTATCAGGCTTCACCAAAGCCAAGGCCGCCCTGGATCAGTCGGCGGGCGTGACCGGATGGCGCCTGCATGATTTCCGCCGCACTGGTGTCTCTACACTTGCAGCAATGGGCTTCGATTCGATCGTTGCTGACAAGCTGCTGGCCCATCAGCCGGGTAAGCTGTCAGCGGTGGCTCGGGTCTATCAGCGTCACGACTTCGCGGCGGAACGCAAGGCGGCACTGGATGCATGGGCGGCGCACGTCCTGCGGTGTGCGGAGGGTAAGCCCGAGTCGGGGGCGGCAAACGTGGTGGCGCTGCTGAGGGCATAAACGACACATGCCCAAATCGCAGACAGAAGCTCCCATCGGCGCCACAAATATCCGTGGGCGACAAGATCGAACCTTGAATTACTCTTAGAACCCATTAAGCTCACCTCCCGAATCGGTTCCATCCCTCGCGGATGCGAAAAGGCCCGCCTGTGTGGCTTCCCCTTGGCTGCCGATTCATGCGTCTGAACGGTCCAGCGACGGACAGCGCACCTGTTTCCACCCTTCCGGGTGGGCATGGTGCGCGTGCATCCGCTGCCCATCCGGTTCCGTAAGGAACGGACATGACCGGCCTGGACGAAACCTATCTATCCGAACCCCAGCTTTCCCAAAGATACGCAATTCCCGCTCGCAGCTTGCAACGTTGGCGCTGCACTGGCGATGGTCCGCCATTTGTCAGGCTTGGTCCGCGTCGCGTCGCGTATCGCCTCAGCGACGTTGAAGCATGGATGGCAGCGCGGACTTTCAGCAGTCGTGCCGCTGAATTATCGAAACACGCCCCCTAATCTAACCGCCGGCCCCGACTGGCGGCAACCGGCGGCGTGTCTGTTACGATGTAAGGCGGCACCTGCATTCTACAGACACGGCACGGAAAACGCCAGTGCGAACCGGCGAGGGAGAACCTCGCATGACTCGTTTGATAGAAAGCCCCCGCGCGACAAACGCCCGTGGGGCGGATGACAGCCGAGCGGCAGCAATCCGCATCCTGCTTGCCTTGGCGCATGTTGACCCGACCGTATCCGGGGCAACCCTGATCCTGACCGCCGGCAGCGTGACCTATCTCGACGCAGCGGCAATGCGCCGGGGCGGGCAGGCATGACCGGCCCGACACTTGCGAACCTTGCGCCCGCTCCGCGTTGGGTGGCGTGGCGCACCGAACCGCGGGGCGGCACCGGCCGGATCACAAAGGTGCCGAAAGACCCGCACGCCAAGCGCGATGCTGCCAGCACGCGCCCCGAGACCTGGGGGACACGTTCGGCTGCCGAGGCTGCCGACAGACAGTTGCCCGCCTCTGCGCACGGTCCTGGCGGCATTGGGTTGATCCTGGGTGACTGGCCGGATGGTTACTGCATCGGCGGGGTTGACCTTGACACTTGCCGCAACCCTGAAACCGGAGTGATTGATGACTGGGCACGTCAAGTGCTGACGATGCTTGATACCTACGCCGAAGTCTCGCCAAGCGGCACTGGCGTCAAGGCGTTCTTTCTTATGCCACCCGATGCTGTTTCCGCACTGCGAACGGCAAAGCTACTCGAAAGCGACGGGTTCGGCCGGGCCTTCAAGCGCGGGAACGGCGGGGACCATCCGCCCGCCATCGAGGCGCACCTTGGCGGGCGATACTACACGGTGACAGACGATCGCCTGCCCGACGCGCCGGCCGGGTTGCGGCAGGTTCCCACCGATACGCTTCGCGAATTGTTGGGCAATGTCGGGCCGGCTTTCGCAAAGGGCGGAAGCGAAGGCGCCAAGCCCGACCGCAGCGCCGCAGCGTTCCGGCTGGCCCGCAAGTTGCTGACCGAGGGCAAGACCTTCGCGGATTTCGAGGCCGCTCTGGCTGCGGACCCGGACCTTGCGACCTGGAAACGTGACAAGGGCGATGCGCAAGGCGGGCGGGAATCGCACCGCACCTGGGAACGGGCCGGCAAGGCCGATGCATGGCCTGCCCCGGACCTGTCGCTGGCGACTGACGACCCGGCCCCCGCCCCGGACCTGGATATCAGGCTATTCCCTGGAAAGTGGCAGCCTTGGATTACAGGCGCGGCGGAGAGTGCTGGCGCACCAGTGGATTACGTTGCGTGCTCGCTCCTTGCCGCGACCGGCGCCACCATCGGCAACGCGCGGTGGGGCAGCCCATGGGATGGCTGGCAGCATCCGCCTATTGTGTGGATTGCCTGCATCGGAATGCCATCCGCCGGCAAGAGTCCCGGCATGAATGCCTCCGCCGCGCCTCTGTCCGATCTTGTGGGGTTCCAAAACGATGATTGGGAAGAGCGGCAGCGTGACTACCGCACCGCGAAACAGGCCGCGAAGGAAGCGCGCGCCCGATGGGAAGCCGAAGTCAAGACGGCTGCAAAGAATGAGACGCCTCCACCGCGCGAACCGACCACCGCGCGGGAGCCGGACCCGCCGCGCAAGCGGCGTATTTACTCAACCGATCCGACCATCGAAGCAGCACGGAATCTGAGTGCCGCCAATCCGCGTGGTTTGCTGCTTTACCGGGATGAACTGGCGGGCTGGCTTACCAGCATGGGGAAGTATGGCAACGGAAACGCGGGCGGTGATCGGGGGTTTTGGCTGCAAGCCTTTGATGGCGGACGCTGGGCATCCGATCGCGTCAAGGACGGTGACGACCCGCCTGATGTTCCGCACCTGACCTGGGGAATCCTTGGCGGGTTCCAACCTGACCGCCTGGCATCGGCAATGCTGGCCGGGGATGACGACGGGATGGCCGCCCGCTTCATCTATTGCTGGCCAATGCCGCCGGCCAACGTGCCGGAGCGTCCATCAGGCCGCGCCCTGCCGTTCGACCTGATGGCGGCGTTCCATCGGCTGCGAGAGTTGCCAATGCCGGACGATAACCCGGTGATCCTTCTATTCAATGATGATGCGGCCGAGACGTTACAGGAATGGCGCAGGGAGACAAAGGCGATGGAAACCGAACGGACCGGGCTGTTTCTGTCGTGGACGGGGAAGCTGCCGGGCTTCGCGGTGCGGCTGGCGGTGATCTTCGCGCACCTGTCCTGGGTGGTGGCACGCGATGGCACGCCCGAGCCGGAGCGGATCACGGTGGATGACGCGACGCGCGCGGTTGCCTTCCTGAGTGACTACGCAGTGCCCATGGCCCGCCGGGCCTTTGGCGAGGCCGCATTGCCCGAGGCCGAGCGTGACGCCCGCCGGCTGGCGCGCTGGTATCTGCGGCAGCCCCGCCCCCGCCCCGCGGTGCTGAACGCTCGGACACTGCGCCGGATGGCGGACGGGCCGGGCATCGCCTCGGCCCCCCGCATCGAAGCGGCGCTGGCCGAGTTGGCGGAATTGGGTTGGGTTCGACCCGCGCCCGATCGCGACGGGGACAGCGCCGGACGGCGGCGGTCCGATTGGGCAGTGAACCCGGCGGTGCGGGATGCAGCAGCATGAGCGGGTGGCGCGCCCGCCTTGCCTCGCTTGCCGTTCCCTATGCCGGTGCCAATAGCGCCATTAGCGCCGATAGGGTGCCGAGCGCCAGACTGCCCCAACCTATCGGCACTAATGGCGCTATTGGCAGTGGGATAGGAACGCCAAACGCCTTCAATCAACCGGTGCCCCCGGTTGACCTGGGGGAGCTACCGGCTGGCCCCTGTCCCGTGTGTGGCGGTGGCTTGTGGTGGCGCGTGGCCATGACCGAACCACATGGTCCCGGCCCCTGGCGGTGCCACGGATGCGTGCGACCGGCGCCGGCCGATAGATTGGACGGGCACGCAATCCCGGCGCGCGGTATGAGGCGACCGCGCCGGCTTGGCGACTGGTCTGTGTGCGGTCAGATATGACTGATAGCGGGGTTGCCGAAGCCAAGGCGGCAGCGTTGCGAGACGCACCGATCGGAACGCAATTGATTGTGGTCCGCCTTGTCAAGTTCCGCGCGACCGCGCTATGATCGGCCGGATGGGGTTACGCCTTGCACGTCTTGAGCGTGCTTCCACCGAGCCGCGCAAGGCCGAGGGCGTGGAGCGGTGCACGGTGGCGCCATGGAAGCACGTAACACGGGCGGCCGAGGTGTGGGCGGCAGCACGGCGGCGCGGGGAGGCGCGGCGGATGAAGCACCCTCTACTGTGGGCGGTCCTGATGGTTACCCTTCTCTCTGTGGGATGTGCTCCGCCTGCTCCCGCCACTATCTGGAAAAAGGATGGTGTGACAGGGAATGCTTATCAGGCTGATTCATATAACTGCGAAAAAGATGCCCGTCAGAGCGGCTATTTTGGCTCGGGCCTGATCGGCGCAGTCGCCATGAAGAACTTTTATGAGCGATGTATGTATGCGCAAGGTTGGAGATTAGAAACACTCCCGGTGAGCAAGAGTTTCACGGGTGACGAATGGAATCAAGTCACCGGCTATTGTCGGTCGCTCGCTGAGAAAGCCAAGGAGGCGGGACAGGAAACCTTCCCAAATGCCTTTAACAGTTGCATGGCCGCGCGTGGTTTTTGAGGGGCCGCGGACCCGGAGCGGTCCCATGACAGGGAACCAGGAATACGCACATTGATTACAAATCCCGCTTGCGCAAATCCCATATGAGCGTATAGTCTTTGCTCAGAGGCGGGGAGCGGGGACCATGCAGCAAGCAGTTAGCTACATCCGGGTATCCACTGGCAAGCAAGGCAAGAGCGGCCTGGGCATCGAAGCCCAGCGCGAAGCCATTGCCCGGTTCATCGCGGCCGAGGGGATGGAACTGGCGGGCGAGTATGTCGAAGTGGAGACCGGCAAGGGCTGCGATGCAATCGACCGCCGCCCCCAGCTTGCCGCCGCTCTGGCCGCTGCCCGCAAGGCCAAGGCTCCGGTGGTGGTGGCCAAACTGTGCCGCCTGTCCCGCGATGTCGCTTTTATAAGCGGGTTAATGGCGCAGCGGGTGTCATTCATCGTGGCCGAGCTTGGCGCGGACGCGGACCCGTTCATGCTCCATATCTATGCCGCCCTGGCCGAGAAAGAGCGGGGCATGATCGCAGAACGGACCCGTGCCGCCCTGGCTGCCAAGAAGGCGCAAGGCGCGGTGCTGGGCAACCGGACCAATCTGGCCGAGGCGGCAGCCAAGGGCGCGGACGCCAACCGCACGGCGGCGGACGGGTTTGCTGCGAACGTGCTGCCCATCGTGCGGCAGATACAGGCGGCGGGTGCGACAACCCACCGGGCGATTGCCGCCGCCCTGAATGCTCGGGGCATCCGCACGGCGCGCGGTGGGGCTTGGCATGACAGCACGGTGCGGAACTTGCTGGCGCGGGAAGCGGTGGGCTGATCGGGCGGAGGAGCGAATTGCCGTGCGCTGGGTCCGCATGGGGTCCGCAGTCCTTATTCCGCTGGCGGACTGCGGAATTTTTTAGCCTCTAAGGCTTTGAAAAAACTGGTGCCGACGCGGAGGGTCGAACTCCGGACCTACTGATTACGAATCAGTTGCTCTACCACTGAGCTACGTCGGCAATCTCCATGCAAGCCAACTTACCGCATCACCATTCAACAAAGCTACCCGAAGGCCCCGGTTTCGGGAAGGGATGCCCTTGCCGGCCCGTGGGACAACTTCTGGCATGCTGATACCAAGGCTGTCCAGGCCATCCTCGGGAGGCCAGCCATTCGCGATGCGGACAAACCACCTCTGCATCGGGCAACGCCACGCGCGCCAGGAAGACCGGAGGCCATCCGGTCGGGTGAGGGGCAAAGCGCGACACGGCGCGGACACCACCGGGACCTTCGGTTCCCTGTGCAGCCAGGCCGGCACGCCGACCCTCGGCGGGACCGATGCCCACCGCGATCCCTTGCCAGGACGGGACCGGCATCGGGCCGGCCATCACGCCAGGCATCTTCCGCCGCGGGAGAGAAATCCGCCACACCGCTAGGTCAACGTGCCAACATAACTTTCCAGCACACTCCACGCGTCTTCGCCGAAGGTCTTCCGCCACTGCTGATAAAAACCACCATCCTTCAGCACAGCCCGGAACGGCGCCACATCCAGTGTGTTGAACACCATCCCTTTGCTCTCCAGCGATGCCTTCAGCGACGAATCCAGTGCCGCAATATCCATGCGGTCCTCCTCCGCCGCTCGGTTTAATTCCTGTGACACAATAAACCGCACATCGTCGGGCAAACTCCGCCAGGAGCGGCCGTTGCATAACATCCAGTACCCGTCCCACATGTGGTTGGTCATCGACACATATTTCTGCACCTCGTAAAATTTCGCCGTATCGATAATCGACAGAGGATTCTCCTGCCCATCCACCACATGTGTCTGCAACGCCGTGTAGGCCTCGGCAAAATTCAACGTCGCCGGAGACGCCCCCAGCGCCTTGAACATCGACACCCCCAATTGGCTCGGCGGAATCCGTACCTTGAAACCACGAAAACTGTCGGGTCCCGTGATGGGATGCGTGCTCGACGAAACCTCACGAAATCCAATATCGAAAATCTTCTCCACCGCATGCAAGCCCGCAGCATCAATCTTCGTTCGTATCAATGCTCCCAGCTTGCCGTCCATCGCCGGCCAGACCTGGCTGTAATCCCTGAAGGCAAAACCAAGCGCGTTGATGGCTGTCAAAGGCACCAGGGTCGACAGCACAAGACCCGACGCCGTGTAAAAATCGATCGCGCCGGATCGCACCTGCGACAGCATATCAGTGTCGGTCCCAAGCTGGCCGGACGGGAATATCTGGAGGTCGAAACGCCCGTTCGTCGCGGCCAGAATCCGCGCCGCCGCGGATTTGACGCGAACGTTCAGCGGATAAGTCTCCGGCACGTTGTTGCCGTACTTGAAAACGAACTCTGCCGCCTGTGCGCGCGACCGCAAAATTCCGAACACGGCTGTCGCGACAACCGTCCTTCGACCGAGTTTCGGCATCTGTTTCCCCCTTGTCCCGCCGGTCAGGTGACCGGCCAGCCGCGTTGCCGATAAGCGCCATCCCAGAACAGCCACTCGTATTGGCTGCACCGGATGAACGCCGTCATCATGCGATCCTGCACCGCGGCCGAGGCGCCCGCCGCCGCCTGGTCCGTGATGCCAATCACCTTGCGCACCGCATCCCCGAACCCCGCATCGGCATAGGTATCGATCCAGGCGCGATAGGGATTGTCGGCCGCCGCCCGAGCCGCGATCGACGTGCCCACGTCCCAATATAGCCAGAAGCAGGGCAGCAGCGCCGCAACCAGAACCTCCCACGGTTCATGGT
>Ga0302319_10009349_pt1 | contig 18876 bp, 20 predicted proteins | sample Bog_T0_2_FD_203319 | JGI IMG/M metagenome (GOLD analysis project Ga0302319, IMG submission 203319) | Peat permafrost microbial communities from Stordalen Mire near Abisko, Sweden - Bog_T0_2 | ecosystem: Environmental > Terrestrial > Soil > Wetlands > Peat | place: Sweden: Abisko, Stordalen Mire... | reverse complement strand
CTCCGGGCCGACGGATGTGACGCCACGACGTCGGCCTGGAGGCCGACGCTCCGAGAACGAAAAAGGCCGGCGTCGCCGCCGGCCTTTCGCATGTCATCCCCAAAACCCTTTCATGTCATCCCCAAAACCCTTTTCAGAGCTTCAGCGACTCTTTGATCTCGCGGAGACGGTCGAGCTTTTCCTGCAACGCCGGCTTGCCCGCCTCGTCGGCGTCGGCGACGTCTTCCTCGGCGTTCTTGATCTGTTGATTGATCCACTCGGCGTTCAGTTCATGCGCGGGGATCGCGGTCTCGGCGAGCACGATGAGGCCGTTCGGGTTCACGTCGGCAAAGCCGCCGCGCACGAAGAAGCGGGAGTGCTTGCCGCCGCCTTCGTCGATCGCGACCACGCCGGGCCGCAGCGCCGTCATCACCGGCGCGTGCTGGCTCAGCACCTGGAAGTCGCCTTCCAGGCCGGGCACCAGAACCGACTCGGCCGCGCCCTTGAATTGCTGCTTATCGGGCGAGACGAGTTCGAAGTTAAACGTGGCCATGACGCCCTCTCAAGTCAGGATCAGGCTTCCGCCGCGAGCTTCTTGGCCTTCTCGATGGCCTGCTCGATCGAGCCGACCATGTAGAACGCCGCTTCCGGCAGGTTGTCGTACTTGCCTTCGACGATGCCCTTGAAGCCCTTGACCGTGTCTTCGATCTTCACCTGCACGCCGGGCGTACCGGTGAACACGGCGGCGACGTCGAACGGTTGCGACATGAAGCGCTCGATCTTGCGGGCGCGGGAGACGGCGAGCTTATCCTCTTCGGAAAGTTCGTCCATGCCGAGGATGGCGATGATGTCCTGCAACGCCTTGTAGCGCTGCAACACCTGCTGCACCGAACGCGCGGTGTCGTAGTGCTCCTGGCCGACGATGGCGGCCGACAGCATGCGCGAGGTCGAGTCGAGCGGGTCGACCGCCGGATAGATCCCCTTTTCTGCGATCGAGCGCGAGAGCACGGTGGTCGCGTCCAAGTGGGCGAACGAGGTGGCCGGCGCCGGGTCGGTCAAGTCGTCGGCGGGCACGTAGATCGCCTGAACCGAGGTGATCGAGCCCTTGTTGGTCGAGGTGATGCGCTCCTGCAACGCGCCCATATCGGTGGCGAGCGTCGGCTGATAGCCCACCGCCGAGGGGATGCGGCCGAGCAGCGCCGACACTTCCGAGCCGGCCTGCGTGAAACGGAAGATGTTGTCGACGAAGAACAGCACGTCCTGGCCCTGGTCGCGGAAATGCTCGGCGACGGTGAGCCCGGAGAGCGCAACGCGCATACGGGCGCCCGGGGGCTCGTTCATCTGGCCGAACACCAGCGCGCATTTCGACTTGACGCTCGGATCGGGGTTCTTCGGGTCGGCGTTGACCTTCGACTCGATGAACTCGTGATAGAGGTCGTTGCCTTCGCGGGTGCGCTCGCCGACGCCGGCAAACACCGAATTGCCGCCGTGGGTCTTGGCGACGTTGTTGATGAGTTCCTGGATCAGCACGGTCTTGCCGACGCCCGCGCCGCCGAACAGGCCAACCTTGCCGCCCTTGGCGTAAGGCGCCATCAGGTCGACGACCTTGATGCCGGTGACGAGGATCTGCGCTTCCGTCGACTGGTCGACATAGGCCGGGGTCGGCTGGTGGATGGCGCGGCGGCCTTCGTTCGGGATCGGGCCGGCTTCATCGACGGGTTCGCCAATGACGTTCATGATGCGGCCCAAGGTGCCGGCGCCCACGGGAACCGAGATCGGCTGGCCTGTGTCGACGACTTCCTGACCGCGCACCAGACCTTCGGAAATGTCCATCGCGATGGTGCGCACCGAGCTCTCGCCGAGGTGCTGCGCCACTTCGAGCACGAGGCGGTGGCCGTTGTTGGTGGTCTCGAGCGCGTTGAGGATCTGCGGCAACTCGCCGTCGAACTTCACGTCGACGACCGCGCCGATCACCTGCGTAATGTGGCCGATGTTGTTTACACTCGCCATTGTCTGAGCGTCCTCGTTAAACGGGTTGTCAGAGCGCCTCGGCGCCCGAGATGATTTCGATCAGTTCCTTGGTGATCATCGCCTGACGCGTACGGTTGTAGCGCAGCGTGTACTTCTTCACCATTTCACCGGCGTTGCGGGTCGCGCTGTCCATCGCGCTCATCTGCGCGCCGAAGAACGAGGCGTTGTTCTCGAGCAAGGCGCGATAGACACGAACGGTCACCGCCTGCGGCAGCAACTGGTCGAGGATCTCGCCTTCGTCCGGCTCGTAGTCGTAGCTCGGCGCCTGCTCGTTCTTGGCCGGAAGTTCCGGCGGAATGAGCTGCAGGGCCGTCGGAATCTGCGAGATCACCGAACGGAACCGCGAGTAGAACAACGTGCAGACGTCGAACTCGCTGTCGTCGAACATCGCGAGCACACGCTGCGCGATCGGTTGCGCGGCGCCGTAGGTGATCACGCGCACCGCGCGCAGATCGACGAACGGCGCGCCGTCCTTGGTCGTCAGTATGTTCTTCTCGTGCGTGCGCTTGAGCTGGTCGTAACCCTTCTTGCCGATGCAGAGGATTTTGACGGTCTTGCCTTCGCCGATGAGCCTGTTGATGCGCTCGCGCGCCAGACGCACGATGGCGGTGTTGAAGGCGCCGCACAGGCCGCGTTCGCCGGTGCAGACCACGAGCAGATGGGTCTTGTCCGAGCCGTTGCCGGCGAGCAGGCGGGGCGCCTGTCCGCCCGCGCCGGCGGCGCCGGCGAGGTTGCCGAGCACCGTCTCGACCTTGTCGGCGTAGGGACGCGCCGCCTCGGCCGACGCCTGAGCGCGGCGCAGCTTGGAGGCGGCGACCATCTGCATCGCCTTGGTGATCTTCTGCGTCGATTTGACGGAGGTGATCCGGTTTCGAAGGTCCTTTAGCGAGGGCATCTCGCAAGCTCCTTATCTGGAGATTACGCGAAGCTCGCCGAGAACGAATCCGCGGCCGCCTTGAGCTTGGCCGCATCGGCGTCGCTCAGATCCTTGGACGAACGGATCGACTCGAGCAGGTCCGCGTGCTTGGAGCGTAGCGCGGCGAGGAAGCCGTCCTCGAACGGGCGCACCTTGGCGAGCGGGAGCTTGTCGAGATAGCCGTTGACGCCGGTGTAGATCACGCAGACCTGCTCTTCCATCTTGAGCGGCGAGAACTGCGGCTGCTTCAGCAGCTCGGTCAGCCGCGCGCCGCGGTTGAGCAGGCGCTGGGTGACCGCGTCGAGATCCGAGCCGAACTGCGCGAACGCCGCCATTTCGCGGTACTGCGCGAGCTCGCCCTTGATCTTGCCGGCGACCTTCTTGGTCGCCTTGGTCTGCGCCGAGGAGCCGACTCGCGACACCGACAAGCCGACGTTCACGGCGGGGCGGATACCCTGATAGAACAGATCGGTTTCCAGGAAGATCTGGCCGTCGGTGATCGAGATCACGTTGGTCGGGATGTAGGCCGAGACGTCGTTGGCCTGGGTCTCGATGACGGGCAGCGCGGTCAGCGAGCCCGAGCCGTGGTCGGCGTTGAGCTTGGCGGCGCGCTCGAGCAGGCGGGAGTGCAGATAGAACACGTCGCCGGGATAGGCTTCGCGGCCCGGAGGGCGGCGCAGCAGCAGCGACATCTGGCGGTAGGCGACGGCCTGCTTGGACAAGTCGTCATAGATGATGACGGCGTGCATGCCGTTGTCGCGGAAAAACTCGCCCATCGCGCAGCCGGAGAACGGCGCGAGGAACTGCATCGGCGCCGGGTCGGAGGCGGTGGCGGCGACGACGATCGTATATTCGAGCGCGCCGTTCTCTTCGAGCACCTTGACGAACTGGGCGACGGTGGAGCGCTTCTGGCCGATCGCGACGTACACGCAATACAGCTTCTGGCTCTCCGAGGCGCCGGCGACGTTGAGCGACTTCTGGTTGAGGATGGTGTCGAGGGCGATGGCGGTCTTGCCGGTCTGGCGGTCGCCGATGATGAGCTCGCGCTGGCCGCGGCCGATCGGGATCATCGAGTCGATCGACTTGAGGCCGGTCGCCATCGGCTCGTTCACCGACTTGCGCGGGATGATGCCGGGCGCCTTGACGTCGACACGGGCGCGCGCGTCGGCGACGATCGGGCCCTTGCCGTCGATCGGGTTGCCGAGCGCATCGACGACGCGGCCGAGCAGGCCCTTGCCGATCGGCACGTCGACGATCGACTGCGTGCGCTTGACGGTCTGACCCTCTTTGATTTCGCGGTCGTCGCCGAAAATCACGATGCCGACGTTGTCGCTTTCGAGGTTCAGCGCCATGCCGCGCGTGCCGTTCTCGAACTCGACCATTTCGCCGGCCTGGACCTTGTCGAGGCCGTAGGCGCGGGCGATGCCGTCGCCGACGCTCAGCACCTGGCCGACTTCGGTCACTTCCGCCTCGGCGCCGAAGTTGGCGATCTGGCTCTTCAGAATGGAGGAAATTTCAGCGGCGCGGATGTCCATCAGCCGACCTCTTTCATGCGATTGCGGATTGCGGTGAGTTTGGTGCGAAGCGAACCGTCGACCATGCGCGAGCCGAGCTGAACGATGAGGCCGCCGATGATGGCCGGGTCGACCTTGACGCTGAGCTCGACGTCACGGCCGCCGGAAATCGCGCCGAGCGATTCCTTCAAGGCGGCGACATGCTCGTCGGAAAGGGCGGCGGCGCTGGTGACGGTGGCGCGGGTGACGCCGCGCGCGCGGTCCCAGAGCTTGCCGAAATCGGCGATCATCGCCCGAATCGCGAACAAGCGACGCTTGGCGGCGACGAGGCCGATGAAATTGGCGGCGATGCCGCGGACGCCCGCCGCTTCGAGCAGGGCGCCGAGCGCCTTGGTCTGGTCTTCGGCGGAAAACACGGGGCTCTTGACCAGACGTTGCAAGTCTTCGCTGTCGACGATCATCGCGTCGAACTTCTGCAGCGACTCGGCGACGCTGGCGGTCTCATTGCGCTCCTGAGCGAGGGCGAACAACGCCGACGCATAGCGCCCGGATACGCCGGTTACGTAATCGGTCTCTTCGGCCAAGGTCCGATCTTTCTCTTGGAGGAGAATTTTCGCGCGACGAAAGGACGCGCCCCTCATGTTGCGGCGGCGGTGAACTAACATAGGGTCCGCCGTTGTGCAACGCGCAAACCGGGGAAAAAGCGGGGCCCTGACGAAAGGAGGAGAGGAGGGGAGGGAAGGGAAGAAAATATAATAATATCAAAAAAATACGCGTAATTGTGACACCGCGTAACGGGCCGCGTCGAGGATTTTCTCACTCAAAGCCGGATTGATATGTCGGAAAATACCGACATAATGCCGATCGTCTGTCATGGCCGGGACAAGCCCGGGCGTGACGCGTTCCTTTCTACCGACGGTGCGGCAATTGGTCGGACGCGAAACCGCCAGCGAGCCCCCTGACGCCCCCGACGTGTTCGGCGCGCTGGCGCATCCCGTGCGCCGTCAACTGCTGATGGCGCTGCGCACCGGCCCCCGGACCGCGTCGCAACTCGCCGCCGAAATGCCCATCGGCCGCCCCGCCGTCTCCGAGCATCTGCAGGTATTGCGTTTGGCTGGGCTCGTCGTTTCGCGACCCCGCGGTCGCGAACGCGTCTACCACCTCGACCCCCGGCCGCTCACCGACGTCGGCGCCTGGCTCAACGCGATGCTGACCTATTGGACGCGGCGGATGGAGGATTTGAAAGCTTTCGACGGCGGGGGAAGATGAGGCGCCTTCGCCCTCACTCGATCGCCAAGACCTCGACCTCGTGCCCGTCCAGTTCGACGAAATCGCCGACCCGCTTGCCCATCAACGCGTGCGCAAGCGGCGCAATGTAAGATATGGAGCCTTCGCGCGGCTCGGCCTCGTCTTCGCCGACGATGCGATAGGTGAGGGTGCGGGCGCCGTCGCGCTTGATCGTCACTTTGGCGCCGAACGACACCGTCTCGTGGGAAGTCGGGTCGCGCTGCAATTCCGCGGTGAGCAGGCGCTCGTGGAAATATTCCAGGTCGCGCTGGGCGTGCGCTGCGGCGCGGCGGCGCTCCAACGGGTCGTCGAGCTGCCGGCCCGCCTCGATAGCCTGACGGGCCTCCAGCTGGCCACGTTGCAGGGCGGCAAGCCCCGCGGTGGTGACGAGATTGGGATGGGGCGACAGGGGACGCGGAGGCAGTTCGACTTCCTGGGCGAACTCGGCGCTTTCTTCCCGGACGAAGGCGACGCTCATTATTTCTTGCTCTTGTTGGTCTGACGACTCGTTGAAGTTTTCAGTATCGGCCGTTTCCGAGCCAAGCTCAACATTCTTGCCGCCGTTTCGCGGCGACCAGGGTCAAAAGCTAACTCCCAGGCCGCCGCTGGATCGAAAGCAGCGGGTTCTGTAGCCGAGGTCCCTCATGGTGAGCTTGTCGAACCATGAGGGACCTCGGCCACAGAAGGGCTGGCTCGACTCGTGGAGCCGGCTTTGGAGTTACGTCGAAAGGCGTCGCGGCTCTTGTTTAGATGTTGAATATCATCTAAATAGCAGAACGAACCGAGCGAGGCTCCTCCCATGCGCATGTCGCGCGACGCGACCGCACAAAGCAAACGACGCATCGTCGAGGTCGCCTCGACGATGGCGCGCGAACGCGGGTGGGAGGCGACCGCGATCGCCGACGTGATGAGCGCGGCCGGGATGACCCATGGCGGCTTCTACAAGCACTTCGCCTCCAAGGACGACCTCGCCGCCGCCGCCGTGCGCCGCGCCTTTGCCGACGTTGTCGAACGCTTCGACCGCCGCGCGAGCCGCGACGGCGGGCCGGCCGCCATTGCCGCCTATCGGCGCGACTATCTGTCGCCGTCCCACGTTGACGACCCCGGCCGCGGCTGTCCGATCGCCGCGCTCGGCCCCGACGCCTTTCGCCATGCGGATGCGCTGGCGAGCGAATTCGCCGCCGGCGCCGAGGCGCTCATCGCGCGTTGCGCCGGCGACAGCACGGCTGCGATCCGCGATCTCGTGATGCTCGTCGGCGCCGTGGTGGTCGCTCGCGCCGTCGGTCCCGGAGCGCTGCGCGAAAAAATCCTGGCGGCATGCGCCGCGCCCGGCAGTCCAGGAAGGACTTCAGAATGAGCAGATACACCAGCCCCGGCGGCTATGGCGTCATCGGCCCCGAGCATGTGGCGGAATTGAGCGGCCTGGAGATTTTCGCCCGCATGCACGACGGACGCCTGCCCGCGCCGCCGATCGCCAAACTGCTGGACATGACGATGAGCGACTACGAGCACGGCCGCGTCGCCTTTGTCTCGACGCCGCACGGCGAATTGTACAACCCGCTGGGCACGGTCCACGGCGGCTACACCGCGGCGCTGCTCGATTCCTGCATGGGCTGCGCCGTGCATTCGACCCTGAAAGCCGGGCAGGCCTATACGACCGTCGAACTCACGGTGAATTACGTGCGCGCGCTCACCGAGGCGACTGGCGAAGTGCGCGCCGAGGGCAAGATCATCAGTCTTGGGCGCCAGATCGCCACGGCCGAGGGAAGGCTCACCGACGCCAGCGGCAAGCTGCTCGCTCACGGAACGACGACTTGCATCATCTTTTCCGCGCGCTCGGCGCAGGGCGCGTCCCAATAAGGTTTCGGCCCGTATCGCGTGGCGAGGAAGTCGACGAAGGCGCGCACCGCCGACGACAGGTGGCGGGCGTGCGGATAGACGGCGTTGATGGAACTGAACTGCGGCGCGAAGGACTCCAGAATCGACACCAGCGCGCCGCTCTGCAATTGCGCGCCGACGATGAACGAGGGCAGCATGACCAGCCCTAACCCATTGACCGCGCAGACGCGTAGCGCGTCGCCATTGTCCATGCTGATGCGCGCGTTCACCGGCGTCGGCCAGGGCGAGCCGTCCAGGCGCTGAAACCGCCATTCCCGCCCCGTCCGGATATTGAGGTTTGAGAGGCATTCGTGGCGCGCGAGATCGTCCGGCGTCAGCGGAACGCCGCGCTCGGCGAGATATTTGGGGCTCCCCGCGACGACGATGCGCGCGGGCGCCAGGCGGCGGGCGATGAGCCGGGAATCCTCCAACACGCCGATGCGCAGGGCGACGTCGAAACCTTCGTTGACCAGATCGACGAAGCGGTCGTTGAACGAGATCTCCAGATTGACGTCCGGATAGAGCGCGAGGAAATCCGCCAGCGCCGGGGCGAGATGCAGGAAGCCGAAACTGACCGGCGCGCTCACCTTGAGTTTTCCGCGCGGGCTGGAGCCGTGCTCGGTCACCGCACGGTCGGCTTCGTCGAGGTCGGCGAGAATACGCTGAGCGCGTTCAAAATAGCTTCGGCCGGCGTCGGTGAGGCTGAGCGACCGCGTGGTGCGGTTGATGAGGCGCACCCCGAGTTCCGCTTCGAGCGAAGCCACCTCTCGGCTGACCGCGGATTTGCCGACGCGCAACCGCCGTGCGGCCTCGGAAAAAGACTGCGTCTCGGCGACGCGAACGAAAGCTTCCAGGGCGGCGAGGCGGTTCATGATCGTTGCTCGTATTGCAACAGTATGATTTTCAATTGATACATTGTGCTTGGAACGCAATCAATTAAATTCGTCACTCAACGGGGCGACGAAACGCCTCAGTTTCCACAGAGGTTTTCACATGTCCTACATCGCTGCTACCGAAGCCAAGCCGCTCGTTCCCGCCGTTTCCGCGATCACCCGGGCGCTGTCGCCGATCGCCGAGCCGGCGCTGCGCGTCGTCGCCGGGGCGTTCCTGCTGCCCCACGGCAGCCAAAAGCTGTTCGGCTGGTTCGGCGGCTACGGCGTCGAGGCGACCGGTCAGTTCTTCGCCGCCAAGCTCGGCCTGCCCGCTTCGTTCGCGCTGCTCGCAGGCCTCATCGAAGTGGTGGGCGGTCTGGCGTTGGCGTTTGGCCTGCTCACCCGCGTCGCCGCAGCGCTGGTGTTCGGCCTGATGGTGGTCGCCGTAGTCGCCGTGCATATCCCGGCGGGCTTCTTCTGGACCAGCGGCGGCTTCGAATATCCGGCGATGTGGGCCGCGCTCGCCGCTTACTTCGTCGTCAAGGGCGGCGGCCGCTATTCGATCGACGCCGCCCTCGGCCGCGAGATCTGAACCTGACCCACGGCGCCCGGCTTTCCCGGGCGCCGTTTCCTTTGCGTGTTTGTCCGACATCGACTATTTCGGCTCGGGCGCCGGAGCGCGGCGCTACGGTTCGGAGCCCGCATGAAGTTCGCCTTCACTCTCGACGATCGGAAGAAACAAGCCAGCAATTGGTTTGCGTCGCTGCAGGGCAAATTCATCCTGGCGATGCAGCACCTGGAACGCGACTGCGTGGGGCCGCTTTTTCCCGACGCGCCGGCCGAACCCGGCGACTTCGCACTCGAGCCCTGGGAGCGCAAGGATGCGGCGGGCGCGCCGGGCGGCGGCGGCCGGATGGCGATGCTGCATGGGCGCGTATTCGAGAAGATGGGCGTGCACTATTCGGCCGTTGAGGGAACCTTCGCCCCCGAATTCGCCAAGCAGATCCCCGGCGCCGAGGAGGACCCGCGATTCTGGGCCTCGGGCGTCTCGGTCATCGCCCATCCCTGGAATCCCCACGTTCCGACCGCGCATATGAACACGCGCTTCGTCGTCACCTCGAAATTCTGGTTCGGCGGCGGCGGCGATCTGACCCCGATGCTGAACCGCCGGCGCGCGCAGGACGACCCCGACTCCGTCGCCTTCCACGCCGCGATGCGCGACGTCTGCGAGCGCCACCCGGAAGTCGCGGATCACCCGAAATTCAAGGCCTGGTGCGACGAATATTTCTTCCTCAAGCACCGCAACGAGCCGCGGGGAATCGGCGGCATCTTCTACGACCATATCAACCACAGCGAGGATATCGGCAATTTCCTGTGGGACAAGGAATTCGAGTTCACCCGCGACGTCGGCGAGACCTTCATCGACGCCTATTCCGACATCGTGCGCCGCAACTACGAAACCCCCTGGACCGCAGCCGACCGCGAAGAACAACTCATCCGCCGCGGCCGCTACGTCGAGTTCAACCTGCTCTACGACCGAGGCACGATTTTCGGGTTGAAGACGGGGGGAAATATCGAGTCGATATTGTCGAGCATGCCGCCGAGCGTGAAGTGGCCGTGAGGGGGGCGGATGAGGCGGCGCGCACGGGCGATTTGCAAGCAACGGCGCGCCAGTCTCGGAACTCCGCCAATTGGGCTCGCAAATCGCGCCTAGATTTTCCTGCGACCTCGCCCCGGCGGGAGTTTTGTGCGACAATCGCCAATGCGCGGCGAGATCCGAGAGGGGATTCGACGCAACCGGGAGGCGTCGGACGATGGCGGAAGAATTTCTCAAACCTGGCCTGCGCCAACATTACTATTATCAGCCCAACCACATGCTCTGCTGGCTGGCCAGCGGGTTTGTGTTGTTTCGCTCCAAGTTCGGCAAGGGCGGGCGCGGCAACGATATCGCCTCGTTCGTACATTCCGACAGCGATCCCTATTACGAGAGCTGCCTGGATTTCGCCGGCGAAGTCATGCTGAAGATGAGCGAGGCCCAGCTTTCTCAAGAGCAGGCCGAACAGGCGGTGCGCGCCGCCAACGCCAGATACCGCGATGTCACCGCGGGGCTCAAATTTGCAGACGCCTCTAATTATTTCGTCAATTTCGTCAAAGCCAAACCCACCGCGCTCGGAGCCGGTTCCGGCGCCTTGGATCCCAAGAACGCCGACGCGCTTTGTGCTTTAATACGGGACCACGCGCCGATAGCCGTCTTTCACAAGACCGAGCCGACGGTCGGGCATGTGCAATTGATCATCGGTTACTGGCGATATCAGTCGAACTCGGCCGATCCCCAGATCATCATGTTCGACCCGGAAGCCGCCTGCAACTATCTCGACGACCACAACGGCAGCGACCAGGACATGTCGAAGACGATCGGCGAACATCGGCTGTTGTGGGAACACTTCCAGTCGCAAATCGTCGATCAACTGGTGACGCCGAAATTCTTCGCCTATTGAGCGCGCCGGCGCGAGCGGGGCGAACGCCCCGCATTGCCAGCGCGGGCGCTTTCCATTAACCGGGCGCGAGCCTTTCGCCCGGACCGCCCTCGAGCATGTCGAACGCCGCCCACGACCGCCCCGCCGTGCCCCTCAACGTCAATACGTTGGGGGCGGAGGAGATCGACGCGGCCAAGGCGGTGCTCGATTCCGGGTTCCTCACCATGGGCCGGCAGTGCCAGGCGTTCGAAAAAGCCTTCGCCGACTATCTCGGCGTGCGCCACGCCCTGCTGGTCAATTCCGGCTCGTCGGCCAATCTCATCGCCGCTTTCGCGCTGGCCAACCCGCTGCTCGGTGAAAAGGGCGGGCGGCGGCGCATCGAGCCGGGCTCGGAGGTGATCGTTCCCGCGCTCACCTGGTCGACGACGGTGTGGCCATTCGTGCAGGCCGGGGCGATTCCGGTGTTCGTCGATTGCGATCCCGAGACGTTGCAGGTTCAGCCGGAGGCGATCGAGGCGGCGATCACGGACAAGACCCGCGCCATCGCCCTCGTCCACGTGCTCGGCGGCGCCGTCGACGCGCCGGCGGTGCGCAAGATCGCCCAGCGACAGGGGCTGTGGCTGTTCGAGGATACGTGCGAGTCTCTGGGCGTGCGCTGGCAGGGCGCACCCTTAGGCGGTTGCGGCGATCTGGCGAGCTTCAGCTTCTATTTCGCCCATCACATCACCACCATCGAAGGCGGCATGGTCGTCACCGACGACGACGATCTCGCCGACCTGATGCGCGCTCTGCGTTCGCATGGCTGGGTGCGCCACATGCGCCGCCCCGAGCGCTATATCGAGGCGAGCCCGGACATCGATCCGCGCTTTCTGTTTGCCACCCATGGCTTCAATGTGCGGTCCACAGAGATCAACGCCGCCATCGGCCTCGTGCAACTCGGCAAGCTCGACGGTTTCAACCGGCGCCGGCGCGAGGTCGCCGCGCGGCTCGACGCGGAACTGGCGCCGCTCGCGGCGTCCGGCGATCTGAGCCTGATGCGCTTCGATCCGCGCTGCGAGCCCGCGCCCTTCGGCTATCCCGCGCTCTGCCGCGATCAGACGACGCGCAACGCCTTGCAGGCGCGGCTGGAGGCGGAGCGGATCGAGACGCGGCCGATCATCTGCGGCAATCTCGCGCGCCAGCCGGCGATGCGCCACATCGCCCATCGCATCTCCGGCGCGCTCGACGGCGCAAATGCGGCGATGGATCGCGGGCTCTATTGGGGAACGCATCCGCTGATGGGCGAGCGCGAGATCGACCATATCGTGGCGACGGTTCGGGGTTTCTTCTCATGAAACGCGCGCTGATTACCGGCGTCACCGGGCAGGACGGCTCGTATCTCGCCGAGCTGCTGCTCGACAAGGGCTATGAGGTGCACGGCGTCATTCGCCGCTCGTCGTCGTTCAACACCGGGCGGCTGCTGCACCTGTTCAAGGACATTCACGACGAGACGGCGCGGCTTCACTTGCATTACGGCGATCTCACCGACGGCAGCCGGCTGGAAAAGCTCATCGAGTTGATCGCGCCCGACGAGGTCTACAATCTCGGCGCCCAGAGCCATGTGCGCGTGTCGTTCGACGAACCCGTCTATACGGCGGACGCCGTCGCGATGGGCGCGCTCAGGCTGCTAGAGGCGATCCGCAATGTCGGCGTGGCGCAGACGGTGCGCTTCTATCAGGCGTCTTCGTCGGAAATGTACGGCCTCGTCCAGGCGGTTCCGCAGAGCGAAACGACGCCGTTCCATCCGCGTTCGCCCTACGCCTGCGCCAAGGTCTATGCGCACATGCAGGTCGTCAACTACCGCGAGGCCTATAATATTCACGCCTCCAACGGCATCCTGTTCAACCATGAGAGCCCGCGCCGCGGCGAGACTTTCGTCACCCGCAAGATCACCCGCGGGCTGGCGCGGCTGCTGTCGGGCAAGGACCGCAAACTCTATCTCGGCAATCTCGACGCCCAGCGCGACTGGGGATACGCCGGCGACTATGTCGAAGCGATGTGGTTGATGCTGCAACAGGACAGGCCCGACGATTATGTCGTGGCGACCGGCCGGACCTGGACGGTGCGACAATTCCTCGATCGCGCCTTCGCGCTCGTCGGCCTCGACTGGCGCGATCATGTCGAGTTCGACCCGCGCTATCTGCGTCCTGCCGAGGTGGATCGATTGATCGGCGATGCGACGAAAGCGCGCGCGAAACTGGGTTGGTCGCCGAAGACGACGTTCGACGAACTCGTGCGAATGATGGTGGTCGCCGATCTCGAGCGAGAGGATCAGGCGCATCGCCTGCTGAGTTGAGGGGGTTTCATGCGCATCGTGCTCTGCATTCTCACACGCAATGAATTGCCGTGCGTCGAGATCGTGTTTCCGCAACTGCCGGCGCCGGGGCCGGCTTCCGGCTTCGACGAAATGGTTGTCATCGACGGCGCCTCGACCGACGGCACCGTCGAATATTTCCAAAACCGCGGCGTGCGGGTGATCGGCCAGAGCCGGCGCGGACGCGGTCAGGCGTTCCTGATGGCGTTCGAGCAGATCGACGCCGACGCCTGGCTGTTCTTCTCGCCCGACGGCAATGAGGACGCGGCGGATTTTCCCAAATTCCGCGCGCTGCTGGAAAAGGGCGCCGACGTCGTCATCGCCTCGCGGATGATGAAGGGCGCGGTCAACGAGGAGGACGTGTCGCTGTGGCGGCCGCGCAAATGGGCCAACAAGGCGTTCAACCTGATGGCCAACCTGTCGTTCCGCCGCCGCGGGCCCTACGTCACCGATTCGATCAACGGCTTCCGCGCCATCACCCGCGAAGCGACGCAGCGGCTGAAGCTGGACGCCGCCGACTACACGATCGAATACCAGATGACGATGCGCGCGCTCAAACACGGGCTGACCATCGCGGAGTTTCCGACCCACGAACACCAACGCGTCGCCGGCGGCACCCAGGCCCACAGTATCCCGACCGGCATAAAGTTTCTGCAGGCGTTCTGGAGGGAGTTCAGGGAGCGGTGAACGAGGGCGGCTCGCCGTTGGTTGCGCCGCCACGAACCTCGTCCTGGGCTTGTCGAAGGACGCTCCAGTGGAAGCCGCAGGCTGTGCAAGCAGCCGGATTCCCCGGAAGTTTGTGGCTTTGGCCGTTCCTGGCTCACCCTTTCGTCCTGGCTGGAGCGTCCTTCGACAAGCTCAGGACGACGTTCGTGGGGGCGCGACCAAATGTCTGCATGCCGTATCGCTTTCGCGGGGATAACACGGGAATCGCCCAAAGTCAGCGCTGAGGCCCCTGCGCCGTCCTTGCGCCTCCCAGCGAAGATTTCCCGTCGCAAGCCGCTTCCCGGCCTTCTTTTGCCGCAATCTGTCTGCTACGGCGTCAGGTCTGTACGCCTCGCCGAGATCCCATGCGCACGATCCTCCTCGCCCTCATCGCCCTCGCCGATCTCTTCGTTGGCCTGACCCACCCCGACACGATGGCCGTTCTCATCGGCGTCGCCGCCGCCATCGGCGCCGTGCTGTCGCTGCCGAGATTTCCGCTCTCGACTTTCTTGAAGTTGATGACCGAACTGTTCGCGGCCGAGACGCTGGCGTTCGGGCTTGCCGACATCGCGCACCTGCTGGACTACTGGCCGGAGGCGCTCAAAGACTACCCGGTAGCGCGCTATCTGCCGCTGGCGACGGCGGTCTTCGTGATCGTGCTGACGACGATCTATCGCCTGCCGTTGGTGCGCAGGATGATGGAAATCGCCGATCCGTTCTTCGAGGCGACAACGCCGATCTTCTTGCGCCCGCCGCTCGCCCGCGGTTTTGCGATAGCGCAGCACGTTTACGCGCGCGGCACGGTGGTCGCGCTCATCCTCATCAACCAGTTCCAGGTGGCGCTGGGCGTGCGGCTCAACTTCTTCCAAATGGATTTCGGCAATGCGATCCAGGTCGCCGACGAAGCGCATCGTCTGGAGTTCTGGCATCAGTTGATCGAAGTGTTCACCCCGCTGGCCCTCGCCCTGGTCGGCATCGGCGTCGTCGAATATTTCATCGCCGCCAATTTCGTCCTGCAATGGCGGCGCTGGATGACCGCCTCCTACACCTCGCGCTGGCTGCTCAATTCGATGCACTACAAGCTGGCGCTGGCCTCCGACAGCGCCGACAACCCCGACCAGCGTATCTCGCAGGACATCGGCGGCTTCATCAACGGCTCCGGCACCGGCTCGAATTCGGGCAACGCCGGCATCTACAACTATACGATCCAGCTCATTTCGCTGGCGACCAATCTCGTCGCCTTCTCGATCATCCTCTGGGGCATTTCATCCAGGATGGATGTCCATCTGTTCGGCGTCCAAATCCCCGGCCTGCTGTTCTGGATCGCCACGCTCTACGCCGCCTTCGCCACGGGCCTGACCCAACTGATCGGCGCGCGGCTGTCAAAACTGTTCTTCAAGCAACAGGCGGTGGAAGCCAACTTCCGCTTCGATCTCGCGCGCGTTCGCGAATACAGCGAACAGATCGCGTTGCTGAAGGGCGAGGCGCGCGAAATCGACCGCGCCGGCGTGGTGTTCGAGGACGTGTTCCACACCGTGCGGCGCATCATCCGCGTGCGCACCTGGGTGCTGGCGTTCACCCAGTTCTATGGCCAGATCTCGCTCATCATCCCCTATGCGATCGTCGCCCCGTTCTATTACGTGAAGGACGTCACGTTCGGCGTGTTCTCGCAGTCCGCCGACGCCTTCGGCTCGGTCAACGGCGCGATGAATTTTTTCATCGACCGTTACGTCGGCCTCGCCGATTTCACGGCGACCGTCGATCGTCTGACCTCCTTCGACGAAGCCTTTGCGCGCACGCTGGCCGCGCACGCGGGCTCGGAGGTTTCCACCAGGCCGAACGTCGGCGAGGCGCTGGCGATTCCCGATCTCGAACTGAGCCTGCCCGACGGGCGCAAGCTCGCGCGCATCGGCAATCTCATGCTGGTGCCCCAGCAGTCGACGCTGGTGGTCGGTCCCAGCGGCGCGGGCAAGTCGACGCTGTTTCGCGCCATTTCGGGGCTGTGGCCCTATGGCAAAGGCGAGATTTTGCAGCCGGCTCACGCCAAGCTGATGTTGCTGCCGCAGCGCCCGTATCTGCCGATCGGGCCGCTGCGCAACGCCATCAGCTACCCGGCCGCAGCGAGCCAGTACAGCGACGACGAATTGCGCGCCACGCTCGTAAAAGTCGGGCTGCCCGCGTTCGCCGACAAGCTGGACGAGGACGAGAACTGGCAGATGCGGCTCTCGGGCGGCGAACAGCAGCGGCTCGCAGTAGCGCGCGCGCTGCTCGCCAAGCCCGATTGGTTGTTCCTGGATGAAGCGACCGCGTCGCTCGACGAGGAGAGCGAGGCCCGGCTCTACAAGACGATCGTGGAGACGTTGCCGAACGTGACGCTGGTTTCGATCGGCCACCGCTCGACGCTCGCCGAGTTCCACCAGCGCCGCATCGCGGTGGTGACGCATGAAGGCGAGCCGTCGACGGTGACGGGGTAGGGAGTTCTACTTGTATCGCGCCGAAAGTTCCGCGGCGCGGCGCGCGTTCTGGTCGATCATACAGGCGATGCGCGGATCGGCGCCCTTGGCGCTCATGCCCGCCTCGAAGGGGGCGAGGTCCTGGCACTCGGCGTCGCGCCACGTCAGCCACTGCGATTCCGCGTCGTTGAGCAGGCGCCGCCAGCGTGTTTTCTGCGCATTCGAAAGACCGCTGCGCCCCTCGATCGATTTTATCGCCGCGTCCACGATCGCGGCGAGTTCGTGGTCGGATTTGTCGGAGGCGGCCTTGAGGCACTCGGAGAGTTCGCGGGCGCCGATCTTGCGCGAATCGCAGGCCGCGGCCGAAGCTCGAGCGTCCTGGGCGTATGCCGGCGCGAGGCCGAGCCATGAGATCGTCAGAGCAAAGAGAGCAATCGAAATGCGCATGTCGGGGACCTCCGGGTGCGCAGATCTTCTAACGTGGCGTGCATCGCGCGCCTAGCCCATTGATAGTTCAAGCGGGCGGTTTCTCACGGGTCAGGAATTCGCGGATGCGCTCCAGCGCGCGCAGGATGTTCTCGCGGGAATTGGCGTAGGAGAGCCGCAGATAGCCCTCGCCGTAGACGCCGAAGTCGGGACCGCCGATGGTCGCCACGCCCGCCTGCTCGAGCAGCGCGTTGGCGAGCGGCTTGGCCTTCCAACCCGTGCCCGAAATATTGGGGAAGGCGTAGAACGCCCCCTTCGGCGTCGCCGCGCTCACCCCGGGCAGGGCGTTGAGCCCGTGGACGACGACCCGGCGCCGCCGGTCGAATTCGCCGACCATGGCGGCGACCGCGTCCTGTGGACCGGTCAGCGCAGCAAGCCCCGCATATTGCGCCGCCGAATTGACGCAGGAATAGGAATTGACCGCGAGCTTTCGCGCGGCGTCGTAGAGCGCCTTCGGCCACACCGAATAGCCCAGACGCCATCCCGTCATCGCATAGGTTTTCGACCAGCCGTCGAGCAGAATCAGCCGGTCGCGGATCTCCGGGTAGGCGAGCAACGTCTGATGCGCCAGCCCGTCGTAGGTCATCTGTCCGTAGATTTCATCGGACAGGATCGCCGTATCCGGGAACGCGGCCAAGCCCGCGACCAGCCTGTCGATCTCCGCCTTCGGGGTCACCCCACCGGTCGGATTGGCGGGCGAGTTGACGATGATGAGGCGCGTCTGCGGCGTCATCAGCTTCAGCGTCTCCTCGGCCGAGAAGGCGAAGCCGTTCTCCTCGCGCATCGGGATCGGCACGGGCCGTGCGCCGGTGAACTCGATCATCGAGCGATAGATCGGAAAGCCGGGGTCGGGATACAGGATGTCCATGCCTAGCGCCCCGAACATCAGGATCGCCATGTGCATCGTCACCTTGCCGCCGGGAACGATGAGGATCAGCTCGGGCGAGACCTCGACGCCGAGTCGGCGCTGCAAATCGGTGGCGACCGCCTCGCGCAGCGGCAGGATTCCGTTGGCCGCCGTGTAGCCGTGCTCGCCGTCGCGCAGCGCCTTGACGGCGGCTTCGACGATATGCGGCGGGGTTTTGAAGTCGGGCTGGCCGATGCCGAGATTGATGATGTCGCGCCCCTGGCGCTGCAACTCGGCGGCCTTGGCGAGCACCGCGAACGCGTTTTCGTCGCCGATGCGCGAGAACGCGGGAACCATATGCAGCATGAGAGCCTCCCTGGCCTCCTTCCTGGCGCCGCGGCGCGGATTCGGCAAGGGCGGTTTAGGCGAGGTCCAGCCAGTGCGTCCCGTCGCGATTTTCCAGATCGACAATCCAGACGTCGGGGTCGAACCGCAACTGCCGGGCGAGTTTCGCCTCGGCCTCAGCGGGTTCGATCCATTCGGCCTCGTGGGCGCGCAGGAAGCGACGCTCGCCTTCGACCGAGGGCGCGAGTTCATACAGCGCGACGCGGCCGTCGAGCCGGTCGACGAGCACGTAGATCGCGCCGGCCTCCGCCGCGCCGCGCCGCCGCAGCGTCGCGAACGCGCCTTCGACGCCGGCGCGGCGCAGATAGGCGGAAACCCAGATGTCGGCGCGCAGTTGCAAGGGATCAGTGGCCCACGACGCCGAGTTTGGCCAGCAGTTTGGGCGTCAGTTCGCTGGAGGCGGGCAGGCCGTGGCCCTTGGCGAAATCGCTGAGCGCGTCCTGCGTGTCTTCGCCCATCACGCCATCCGCCTTCAGCACGTAGCCGGCGCGCACCAGCGCCGTCTGCACGGCGGCGACGGTCTTGCTGTCCTTGCCGTCCTTGGCCTCCTTGCCGCGCAACAACTCGCCGATCGGGTCCTCGGAGCGGGTCGTCGTCGCGGGCGCCGGCGGCCGCGCGGCCGGTCGGGCGACGGGAAGCGGCGGCGCGACTTCCGCGGCGGCGGGCTTGGCGG
>Ga0302319_10009347_pt1 | contig 18878 bp, 15 predicted proteins | sample Bog_T0_2_FD_203319 | JGI IMG/M metagenome (GOLD analysis project Ga0302319, IMG submission 203319) | Peat permafrost microbial communities from Stordalen Mire near Abisko, Sweden - Bog_T0_2 | ecosystem: Environmental > Terrestrial > Soil > Wetlands > Peat | place: Sweden: Abisko, Stordalen Mire... | reverse complement strand
ACTTTCCGGAAGCCCGTCTTGAGGACGTAATCGCGGGTGCCGAGGACGAGGGCTTCGTAGGCCGCTTCGGTATCTTCTTCTGCCTCATTTCCTCCATTCACGAGATGCGGTGAGCGGCCCGTGGGAGTGGCGCTATCGGCCATGACGATGTCTTCGCGAAAGGCAGCGGCCTCGGCAAGCAAGGTGCCGTCGGCTGCGAGGCCGAATGAGGAGCCGTCGAAGATGAGGCTGTCGTTGCCGCCAACCTGATTCGACAGAAAGACGGGAATCTTGTGGCGCAGGGCGACGGCCGAGAGCATCTGCTGGCGAATGCGCCGTTTGCCGTGCCAGAAGGGCGAGGAAGAAATATTGATCAGGATGGTGGGCTTCTGGCGCATCAGGTCTTCCACAGGATCGACAGGATAGAGACGGTTGGGCCAGAAGTTCTTGTCGTTCCAGGCATCTTCGCAGATGGTGATGGCCAGGCGCTCGCCTTCAAACTCCAGCACGCGCTGACTGGTGGCCGGGGCGAAGTAGCGCTGCTCGTCGAAGACGTCGTAAAAGGGCAGCAGCATCTTGTGCTGCTCAAACTCCAGGCTGCCTCGATCGAGCAGCACGGCGGCATTGACGGCCCGCTTGCCGGAGCCCGGGGGCGCAGGCAGCGCGACGCCAATCAGCACGGCGGTGGGCAGTGTGGCCGTGGCTCTGGCGACTTCGCCGACGGCGGTAACGCAGCGCGCGATGAAGCTGGGTTTGTCGAGCAGGTCTCCGGCGGGATAGCCGCATACGCAGAGTTCGGAAAAAACGGTGAGACGTGCGCCGGAGCCGGCGGCTCGCTGGCTGGCGCTTACGATTTTTGCGATATTGCCGGTGAAGTCTCCGACGGTGGGATTGATCTGGGCCAGTGCGATCTTCACTCTTCCAGTGTAAAGCAGGGTTGCGGACTGAATATAACGGTATCCAACGCGCCAGCGGTTATCATGCACGGGTAAAGCTTATTTCCATGAGGAGTGTTGGCATGCAACTGTCGTTCCCATCCGCGATCCGGCTGCGCGCCGGACTTCTGGCAATTCCGATCCTTTTCGTTCTGATGGCTGCGCACTCGGCGGTGGCTCAGATCTCCCTCACTGTGGACCTGACCAAGACGCCGCAGAAGCTTTTGAAGGCGCATGAGACGATGCCGGCGAAGCCTGGTCCGATGACGATCTACTATCCCAAGTGGATTCCGGGCGAGCATGGTCCGGATGGGCCGATTTCGAGCCTCACCGGGCTGCATTTCAAGTGCGAAGGCAAGGAGGTTCCGTGGAAGCGGGATTTGCTGGATCCGTTTACTTTCCACGTCGAAGTTCCGGCCGGCGCAAGCAAGCTCGAGGCGGATTACGACTACATTGAGCCGGAGGGCGGATCGGCCACAGACAAGCTGGACGTGCTGGAGTGGAATGAGGTGGTGCTGTATCCAGCCGGAACGCCTGCCGAGAAGCTGATGTATGAGGCCAATCTCATTCTGCCGGAGGGATGGAAGTTCGGCTCTTCGCTGCCGGTGGCGAAAGATGGGGGCAATCATGTGGAGTTCAAGCCGATTTCGCTCGATCTGCTGGTGGATTCGCCAGTGATTGCGGGCGAATACTACCGCGCGATCGATCTGACGCCGCCGGGTGAGCCGATTCATCACGAGATCGACATGGTGGCGGATGCGGAAGAAGACCTGGCGATGAGCCCGGAGATCCAGAAAGAGATGACCAATCTGGTTGCCGAATCCGGCAAGCTCTTTGGGGCGCGGCACTATCGCGATTACCACTTTCTCTTTACGCTGAGCGACCATGTGGCGCACTTTGGCCTGGAGCATCATGAGTCGAACGACAGCCGTTTGCCGGAGCGAACGCTTCTGGGGCCGGATGCCGGGATGTCGCTGGGAGGGCTGCTGGCGCATGAGTTCGTGCATTCCTGGAATGGCAAGTTTCGACGCCCGGCTGATCTCGCTGTTCCCTACTACCAGGAACCAATGAAGGACGATCTGCTTTGGGGGTATGAGGGGCTGACGGACTTCCTGGGGCCGATGCTGGCGGCGCGCAGCGGACTTTGGACTCCGGAACAGTATCACGAATATCTCGCCAGTATTGCAGCGTCGCTGGGGCCGGGGCGCACAGGCCGCACCTGGCGGCCGCTGCAGGATACGGCGACGGCGGTGTATGCGATGAACGGGCGCGGATGGCTGAGTTGGCGGCGCAGCGCGGACTATTACGACGAGGGCGATCTGCTGTGGCTGCAGGTGGCGACGATCCTTCATGAGCAGTCGCATGGGGCGAAGTCGATCGACGACTTCTGCCAGGCGTTTCATGGTGGAGCGAATAACGGCCCTGAGGTGAAGACTTATACGTTTGAATCTCTGGTTGCCGACTTGAACGCCATCGCCCCGTACGACTGGGCGACGTTCTTCCATGAAAAGCTGGATTCGACCGGCGCTGAGGCTCCTCTGGGCGGAATTGAGAATGGCGGCTGGAAGGTGGTCTTCGAGGACAAGCCTTCAAAGCTATCTGGACGGCGCGGAAATCCTGGAGACGTCTACTCGATCGGACTGCAACTTGGCCAGGACGGCACGGTGAACGATGCGATTGTGGGCAGTCCGGCGTTTGAAGCGGGGATTTCGTACGGGATGAAGGTGGTCGGAGTGAACGGCCGTGTCTATACGCATGATCTGCTGGAAGATGCGATCAAGGCTGCCAAAGACACCGACAAGCCGATTACGCTGCTGGTAATTGTGGACTACTACTACCAGACTTCGAAAATCAACTACCACGGCGGCGAGCGGTTTCCGCATCTCGTACGGGATGAGGCGAAGCCGGATTATCTGGATGAGATCATCAAGGCGAAGGTTGCCGGGCAATAGCGGTCCGCTTCCTGTTGGAAAGAAAAAACGCCCCATGCTCGCGATCGAGGATGGGGCGTTTCTCTCTGTGCTGTAAACTCACCGCCTAGGAGCCGGTGCCGGCAAAGACCACGCCGATGGTGCGTAGGATGATCTTGATGTCCAGCCAGACGCTCCAGTTCTCGATGTAGGCTACGTCGAGCGAAATGTAGCTGTCGAAGGAAGGGTCTTGGCGGGCCTGGACTTGCCACAGGCCGGTGATGCCGGGGGTGACGTCGAGGCGGCGCAAATGGGCCAGGTTGTACTGGCGGACTTCCGAGGCAATGGGCGGACGTGGACCGACTACGCTCATGTCCCCACGCAGGACGTTGAGGAACTGGGGCAGTTCGTCGAGCGAATACTTGCGCAACAGGCGGCCGACCTTGGTGATGCGCGGGTCGTCGGTGATTTTAAAGAGGATCCCCTGGCGCTCGTTCATGTGCATGATTTCGGCGCGCTTACGGTCGGCGTCGCGAACCATGGTGCGGAACTTGAGGCAGCGGAAGACGCGCGCCTTTTTGCCGATGCGCTCCGAGGCGTAGAGGATTGGGCCGGGCGAGTCGAGGCGAACGGCGATAGCGATAACGAGAAGAATCGGCGAAAGAAGCGCCAGACCGATAACGGCTACGGTGATGTCGAGCAGGCGCTTGAGGATCAGGCCGACTTCCGGCACGTGGCCGCGGTGAAGCGGGATGGTCGGGAACTGGCCGATGTACTCAATGGTGCTGTTCCATGCCAGGCCGTCGTACATATCCGGCACGACGCGCAGATCGATACCGTTGGCGCGCGCCTGGTCGAGAACGCCTTTGATCACGCCGCGTTCGCAGGGCGAGGTAAAGAAAATCTCATCCACAAAGTGCTTGCGGGCGTGGTCGAAGAGGCCGTCGAGGGAGCCTAGGACATCACCCGTGGTGCCAGCCAGTTGGGTATCGACCCCGGGAACATGGACGAAGCCTTTGAAGTTATATCCGAGCTGGCGGATGCTCTGGAGGTGGTGGCGTAGCGCGTGGGCCTCGGCGCCGGTGCCTACGATGATGACATTGCGAGTGTTCATGCCGCGCTCGAAGCGCTGGTAGAGGAGCGCGCGGAAGACGAAGCGGCGGGCGCTCAGTGAGACGGTGAGCAGGGTGACAGTGAGAATGACCACGCTGCGGGGGATTTCCTCGGCCTTGATGAGGTAGAGCGTCCCGGTGAGCAGGAGTCCCGACACCAGGCAGGCCTGAACGCTGAGGCGCTGTTCGTGGAGGTGGCTGGTGAGCCGGGTCGGTTCATAGAGTTGGAAACTGCGGCTTAATACGATTAAGGTAGCGGTAAAGCCGAACAGCAATCCCGTGAGAATGCCCATGGACTGCCCGTGGATCAGGGTACCGCGCCAAAATCCTCTCATCCCGGCGATTGGGCCGGTGTGAAGTTCGATAATTGCCGCCACCAAAGCGGCTCCAAAAACTGTAAACGCATCGAGCAGCATCCACATCCCGGCGCTTCCCCTGGCGGTGCGCTGGTGACTTGCAGTGGCGCCGTCGTTCCACTCCTGCGGAGAGGGAGCGGGTGCGGCGGAAACTCTTTGCCAGAACTCGGATGTTGCCATGTTTGTTCGCAGACCTCGAAAAAAATGGGACAACAGTTGTAGGGACGGGAACGTGTGCCCGTGCCGAAGCTCGTCTCGAGAAACCGAACCAGTGGAAAGAAAGAAGGCGATTCCGTCATGATTTCAAGAGCTGTCTGTCAGGTTCGACGCCTAATGCAGCTTCTTAGGTTGCACGGGATAGCTAGATTACTTCCCGAAGTGAAATCAGCCAGGTGTGGACTGCATCGAAACCGTGCGGAACGCTCGACTTCGACGTTATACGTACCCGCAATTGCGGTCTGCCAGCGACCGTGCTTAATACCGGCAGTAAGGTGATGAAGTGGCCCGGAATCAAGGAATTGGCGTTATCACCAGAGAGCAGAAGCTTCGAGCCAGCGAGACAAAATGTCCGATATTCTTCCTCTGATTCAGAATAGCCGATACCACATGAAGATGGCGTAAAAGACGCTGGAGAGCACCAGATTTCCGCTGATCCATATGCAACTCTGTACCTCTAGCTTGGACTGAAAAAGGTCAGAATGCAAGGAAAAACTGCTTGCAAACTCAGTCAAGTGACTCCGGTAACCTAGTGCGCGGACGGATGGGGGAGAACGTAATCGTCCAGGGCAAAGAACTGCTGAACATGGGGATCGGTACATTCTACGAATTCTTTAATCGTTCCAAAGAAGCGGGCAGTGCCCGATTCGAGGAAGAGGACAAGGTCGGCAAGGCGAATGGCGAAGCGCATGTCGTGAGTGACCACGATGCTGGTGATGCCGAGCTGGAGTTTCAGCCTCTGGATCAGATCGCCGATCCTGCGCGCCATGATGGGGTCGACCATGGTGGTGGGTTCGTCGTATAGGATGGCCTCCGGCTGCGCGGCCAGGGCGCGGGCGATCGCGATGCAGCGCTTTTGGCCGGTAGACAGGCTGGAGGGAAGCAGATTGACGGTTTCGCTGGCGCCGACAAGTTCCAGCAGGCGGGCAACCAGCTGCTGGATCTGATCCTCCTGCAGGCCGCCTTTTTCACGCAACGGAAAGGCGATGTTTTCGCCGACGGAGAGCGAGTCAAAGAGCGCGCCATTCTGGAAGACCATGGTGACATGCTTGCGAACTTCCTGAAGGCCGCGTTCGTCGAGCACGCTCATATCCTGGCCATCGACGCGGACGGTACCGGAGTCTGGCTTGAGGAAACCCAGCAGGATGCGCAGCGAGACGGACTTCCCGACCCCGCTGCGGCCGAGGATGCAGAGCGTTTGACCGCGGCCGAGGTGAAAGCTGACCTGATCGAGGATTTTCCGGTCCCCGAATCCGATGGAAACCTTGTCGAAGTCGATAAACGGGGGACGGATCGGCTCAGGTACCGACTTACGATTGGCAAGCGAAGCGGTCACGGCCTCGGAGATGAGGCCCGTGGCCGTTTCGTGAGCAGTTTCCAGTTCCTGCACAGTAGTCGGCGATTGCAGTTCGTCGAGTTCGTTGGTCAAGGAGGCTTGGGAGGCCTGCAGCGGGGCAGTTTTTTCGCCGTTTTTCGCTTTGGGCCGTGTCGGTTCGCTCACGCCTTTAGATTACTTGAAATTTGCTGCAGGTTGCGGATTCCGTGCGTGGAGTCCGGAGCGGTCGCATTTCCGCTCCAATCCGATTGAGCCGGGACAGCTGATCGGGCGAGTTGGCGCTGTGAAACCAAAGAGCTGGAGGCACGCCCATGCGTCCCCGACCGGGAACGCATTGTCCGCATTGCAGGAGCGACTCGACATCGACCGCGTCAAGCGGCTTGCCCATTTCGGCGGGGATCGTTTTCCAGGCTTGATGGCAGGCAGTTCTTCCCGCAGCCAGCCGATCGGCAATGAGCGGGAGCACGCGGCGGTTGAGTACGACCGGAAAAGGCTCGATGCGGCCGTTCACGCGAGCTACCGTGACCGGCGCCTGAGTGAGTTGGGCGCGCTGAAGCAGGCTAGCAAGGAGTGAAGACGGCATCAGCGGTAGATCGACGGGCAGGAAGACATTCCACTCCGACCGGGATACAGCCAGTGCGGCGTGAATTCCCCCCATCGGCCCGGCTTCAACAAAGGTATCGGGAATTTCCTGCGCAAACCCGCTGAGCTGGCTTCGGGAACCCGCGATTTGGACGGAAAGCTGCGTCGCGCCGAGTGTTTCAAGCGCAACCTGGATCAGCGGGATGCCGCCGAAGAGCGCAAGCGCCTTGTCGGAGCCCATACGCGAGGAATGGCCACCGGCCAGAACGAAACCGGCCGCCAGGCAAGGCTGCGGATTGTTCCCTGTCTCGCTCATGGGCTTGACTCGTTTCAACTCGGCGCTTTTTCGCCAACAATCTCCAGAAATCGGATGATCGATTCGATGCCTTGATAGAAATTTGCAATGAGGAATTTCTCATTCGGCGCGTGTAGGTTGTCGTCGGGCAGCCCAAAGCCCATCATGACGCTGGGCAAGTTCAGATGGCGCGCAAAGTCGCCGACGATGGGGATGGAACCGCCGGAGCGGATGAAGACGGTTTCCTTGCTCCAGACTTCATGCAGCGCTTCGGTGGCCGCCTGGATGTAGGGGTTGTCGACTGGAATCAGGCAGGGTTCGCCGGAGTGGATCAGGCGGACGTCCACGTCGACTCCCGGCGGCGCGAGGTGCAGGATGAAGTCCCGATAGGCGGCGAAGGTTGCGGTTGGCGTCATGCCGGGAACGAGGCGGATGGAGACTTTGGCTGTGGCCTGGGCGGGGATCACGGTCTTGGCTCCAGCCCCGATGAAGCCGCCCGGCATGCCGTGTACGTCCAGCGTGGGTCGCGCCCAGGTGCGTTCGAGGACGCTGTAGCCGGGCTCGCCGACCAATTGGCGTGAGCCGACTTCGGTCTCCCGATAGTGCTCCTCGTCGAATGGCAGGCTTTTCCACGCGGCGAGCTCTTCGGAACTGGGCGGAATGATGCTGTCGTAGATGCCGGGAATCAGGATGCGGCCTGATTCGTCTTTGAGCTTGGCTATGATCTGGCTGAGTGCGATGAAAGAGTTCGGCGCGGCTCCGCCGTACATGCCCGAGTGCAGGTCGGTTTTGGCGCCGCGCGCTTCGATTTCCGTATAAATCATGCCGCGCAGGCCGACACAGAGCGTAGGCAGGCCGGGAGCGAACATTTCAGTGTCCGACACGAGGGCGAAGTCGGCTTTGAGATCTGCGGGCTGCGACGCAACGTAGGCCGCAATTCCCTCCCCGCCGACTTCTTCTTCGCCTTCCAGAATCACGCGTACATTAAGCGGCAGCGCGCCGGAAGTGGTCAGCAGGGATTCGAGGGCTTTGACGTGCATGTACATCTGGCCTTTGTCGTCAACGGCGCCCCTGGCGTAGAGATTGCCGTTGCGCTCGGTGGGTTCAAAGGGCGGTGAGAGCCACTCGCCTAACGGATCGGGGGGCTGCACGTCATAATGTCCATACAACAACGCGGTGGGTTTACCCGGTGCGTGCAAGTGATCCGCATAAACGAGCGGGTGGCCCGAATTCCCTTCGCCGGTCTCGATGAGGCGAACGTTTTCCATGCCAATGCGAGTCAGTTCAGCCGCCAGGACTTCCGCTGCGCGGCGCACATCGGTCTTGTGTTCGGGCAGGGTGGAAACCGAGGGGATGCGCAGCAGGGCCTTTAATTCGTCGAGAAAGCGAGATTGATTTTGGCGGGAAAATTCGATTGCAGCGGAAGACATGCCAGAGCTCCTGATTGCGAAACGGGTCCCGAATGGGTTGCCACCGGATGAGTATATGCGGTTTGAGGCAACTGAGTCAGCGCGATGGCTCGCACGTCAGTTTGAGTAGGATGATTCGGAGCGAGGTGCCTGGTTTGCGTCGTATTGTGTGTTGGTTGTTGTTTCTGCTGGGAACATGCGGGGCGATCGCGATGGCGCAGACTGCGCCGGAACAGCCGTATTACAGCCGGGTGAATACCTTCGGGGTTCTCGCAGCCTACTCGAATGACTCGAGCCACATGCTGCTGGGGGTCGCGGAGAATCGCAGGCTGCTTAATTTTGGCGCTGTCTATAGCCTCCGGCTATTCGAGAATCACTTGGTGAACTGGCAGTACAACGCGGAGGTGCTGCCAGTAGCGCTCGAAAGTGATCCGGTGGAACATACCGCGATCACGCTGCTTTCTCCGCTTTCAACCCTGCCAACTGAACAAGTCACGGAGATACCGGTATCGCCATGCAAGGCCGGTTCGGGCACTTACACGATCACCTTCCCTGACGAAGTGTACAAGTATTCGTACGTCACCACCTGTTCGCGGCGCTGGACGATCGGCGAGGGTATGTCGCCGGTGGGCTTTCAATGGAACTTTCGCCCTCGGCACAAACTGCAGCCCATCGTTCTCGGTCACGGCGGATACATGTACTCCACGCAACCGATCCCAGTCGCCAATGCCGGCTCGTTCAACTTCACCTTGGATTTCGGCGTGGGATTGGAACTTTACCAAAGCCGGACTCGCTCGGTGCGTGTGGATTACCGGTATCACCACATCTCGGACCACTACACAACGGAACTGAATCCGGGCATCGACAATGGGTTGTTTACGGTGACGTATTCCTTCGGGCGCTAAAACAAGGGCATCAGTACCTCGGCACCTTCGCATCCACTTCGCAGGACCAGGCATCGATTCCGCCAGCTACCGATTGCGCAGCTTCAAAGCCCTGCTGGCGCAACCAGTTAGTCACGCTGAGCGAACGCGCGCCGTGGTGGCAGAGGATCAGCAGCCGGTCGTCGGGGTCTAACTCCTGGTGTGCTCTGGATGGAACATCGCCCATGGGCATGGACACGCTGCCATCCACTTTGGCCGTCGCGTATTCCCAGGGTTCGCGAACATCGATCAATTTAGCTTTGCCTTCCTGCAAAAGGATGGCGGTGTCCTGAACGGTGATCTCATAGTCGTACATGACTCAAGGATACGTTGCGAGGCAGACGAGTGCCAAAGCGGGCCGGCACATTGCCCTTCCCGTCACGCCGCCGGTACTTTCCGTTACTTCGGTGTCGCCATCGCAGTACGCGAGGGGTAGACTGGCAGTCACGCAAGAAATTGCCGCACCGGCTTTCCGCCGGTATTCTGGAGACCATGCACGCACCGGCTAAAGTCCTGATTGTGGAAGACGAGGTCCACGCCCTGATGGGCCTGGCCGAGCTGATCTCGGGCTGGGGCTATCGGACGGAGACCGCTCGGGACGGAATTGAGGGCTTTGAAAAAGTCCTCGCCTGGGACCCGGCGATTGTGGTCACCGACCTGAAGATGCCGCGCATGGATGGGCTGGGCCTGCTGACCAAACTGACCGAATCCGCCGGCAACATCGCGGTAGTGGTGCTCACCGCGCAAGGGTCGGTCGAAAACGCCGTGGACGCGATGAAGCTCGGCGCGTACGACTTTATCCAGAAGCCGGTGGACGCGACCCGGCTCAAGACCATCCTGGCCAACGCCACGCGTCAACTGGATACGGAACTCCAGTTGGAGGTTACGCGGAGACAGTTGCGACAGAGCGGCGTGCTGGGCGCGCTGGTGGGTCATTCGCGCCCAATGCAGGAAGTTTTCGGACTGATCGAACGCATTGCCCCCTCGAACGTTTCGGTGCTGATTACGGGCGAGAGCGGAACGGGCAAGGAGCTGGTGGCGCGAACGCTTCACGACCTGAGCGAGCGAAAGTCGAGACCATTTGTCGCGGTGAACTGCGCCGCGATTCCGGAGACGCTGATGGAAAGCGAGATCTTCGGGCATGAAAAGGGCGCGTTTACGGGAGCGGTGGAGCGGCGCGCAGGCTGTTTCGAGTTGGCCGAGGAGGGCACACTGTTGCTCGACGAACTCGGCGAAATGCCGATCGGGACGCAGGCCAAGCTGCTGCGAGTACTCGAAGAGCGCAAGCTGCGCCGCCTGGGGGCGCGCGCCGAGCAGGACGTGGACGTGCGCGTGCTGGCTGCGACCAACCGCAATCCGGAAGAGGCCGTGGCCAATGGGCAGTTGCGCTCGGATTTGTTCTACCGCCTGAATGTCTTCCACATTCACATGCCGCCGCTGCGCGAGCATCTGGAAGACATTCCGGATATGGTCGAGGCCATGCTGGCGGAGATGAACCTGAAACATTCACGCCGCGTGGCGGGGCTCTCGAACGCAGTCCTGGAACGATTGCAGCAGCATGAGTGGCCGGGCAATGCCCGTGAGTTGCGCAACCTGATGGAGCGCGCCGTGATTCTGGCCCAGGACGGCGGACTGGTGGAGCTGGAGCAGTTGCCGGCGGGATTTGGGCGTGCGCCTGCTCCTGCGGCCGTGGCAGCGGACGGCAACAGCATCCACTTGCGCGTGGGCACTACGGTCGGCGAAGGAGAGCGGCTGCTGATCCTGCGAACTCTGGAATTTACGGGCCAGAACAAGACCCGCGCCGCGGAGATCCTGGGCGTGAGCCTGAAGACCCTGCACAATAAGCTGAAGGAATACGAATACCAGCGCGAAAGCAATGCAGTGCGCGAGGGGAGCCCCAGATGAGTTTGAAGACCAAACTTGTTCTGGCCATCACCGGCCTGGTTTTTCTGGTGACTGCGGTATTGTCCCTGGTGTACGTGAGCCAGCTTCTGGAGTCGGTCGTGCAGGAGTCCTACGACACTAACAAGCTGGGCGCAGAGCAGATTCGCTATGCTCTGCAACTGGCGCTGGAAGAGGGTCTAAAGGATCAGAAAGTCAATCCGAACGATCAGGTGCAGTTGCGCAACCTCGCGGCGCAGGCGGTCCGAAACAGCGCCGCGCTCAAGGCAGTTGTGGATTCGGTCAATCGCTACTCTCCCACCGTCTACGACATCAGCATCGGTGACAACTTCAACAAGGCCCTGCTCACCACCGGCACAGGCGGGGACGACCAACTGCTGCCCGTACGCCAGAACTACCAGCGCCTGCGCGACAGCAATGCGGTGGATCTATTAAAGGCTGTGCTGGGTCCACCGCAGGTCTACGATGTGGTGCTTCCTCTGGACCGCAATGGGCAACCCTTCGCGACGGTTCGAGTCGGTGTGCGCAACTCGCTGCTGCTCTCGGTCTACTACCCGCTTGTGAAGCCGACGCTCACCTTGATCGGCCTGGCGCTGATCACCTCGCTGGTGGTCGCGTTTTTCCTGGGCAACCTGGCGTTACGGCCGATGGAAGAGCTGAATATGCAGCTCGACTACTGGACTGCGACGGCCGAGGAGCATCCAGTTGAGGAGCGGGAAACCGACACGGTGATGCGGGTTTCGAGCAAGATCGAGCGCATCGGACAGCGCATGCGCAATGTCGAAGAGGTTTTTTCCGCGCTCAAGGAAAATCTCGATCAGGTACTGGGCAACCTGCAGGATGGCATCATGCTTTTTACCGGCGACGGCCGAGCGGTGCTGGTTTCGAGCGCAGTCCAGCGATTTCTGCATGTCGACCGGAACCTGCTGCTTGGCCAGCATGCGCGGGACATCTTCGATCGCAACACCACCTTGGGCCGTTCGGTACGCGAGGCCTGGGATGCCGGCGTGACGCTGGTGCAGGAAGAGATTGTGACCGAGAGCGGCAACCGCATCGAAGTCTCGCTGGATTTCATTCATGACGACCGCACACGCCAGGGACTGGGCGCATTGCTGACGCTGCACGATCAGGAATCGGTGGAGGTAATTGAGAGCGAGCTGGAGCTTTCGCGACGCATGGCGGCAATCGGAAGACTCACCTCCGGCGTGGGTCACGAGGTCAAGAATCCCATCAACGCGATCGTAGTGCATCTGGAGTTGCTTAAGAACAAGCTGGGCGCTACTCCCACGCCGGCCACTCGGCATTTGGAGGTAATCGATTCCGAAATTCACCGCCTCGACCGTGTGGTGCAAACGCTGGTCGATTTTTCGCGTCCGGTAGAGGTAAGACTGGTGGAGTGGGACCTGCGCAACGTGATCGCAGACGTGGTGGCGCTGACCGCGGCCGAGATGTCGACCCGCCATGTACACCTCAACAGCCAGTTGCCCGACTACCCGACGATCTGCAAGATCGACGTGGATCTGATCAAGCAGGCGGTGCTGAACGTGGTGCAAAACGGCGCCCAGGCCATGCCTCAGGGAGGCAATCTGATTGTTTCTCTGCTGGAAGAAGGCAAATCCGCCGTCATTCAGATACAGGACGAAGGTCTGGGAATCTCGGAAGAATTGCGGGAACGAATCTTCGATCTTTATTTCACGACCAAAAAAGATGGCAGCGGCATTGGTTTGGCCATGACGTACCGTATTCTCCAGTTGCATCACGGCAGTATCGACGTACAATCGGAGTTGGGCCGTGGCTCGGTGTTCCAGTTGCGAATACCGCTCTCCGTCACGGACCGGGGACGACGGCATCCTCAGCCGACGGTTATGGAATTCGCAAAGGGGTTGGAAGGATGAGGATTTCTGTCACGCACGCTGTGCGGTTGCTGCCGCTGCTCGCGGCGCTAACACTGCTCCAAGGCTGCGACCAAAAGCAACCCAAACAACAACCTCAGACGCTCGCGCCTCCAATTGTGGACACTCCCCCTCCCAAGCCTGCCACCGTGTCCACTGCCGATTTGCCGCCGCCGGTCGTTGGACCGCCGCCTCCCGCGCAGCCCGATCCAAACACTGCAGCCAACCAGCCGCCACCGGCACCTAAAAAGCCGGTTCACCACAAGAAACCCGCAGCGACGCCGGCCCAGCCGACGCAGGAGGCTGCCAATACGCCAGCCCCCACTTCGCCCAGCGTGAGCGCCATTGGCGAGCTTTCGAGCGGCGCGTCGGGAGATGTCCGTTCGCAGGCCGAGGAAGAGATCAACAGCACCGAAAAAGGTCTCAACGCGATCACACGCACCCTGAGCGACGCGGAATCCAAGACGGCAGCGCAGATTAAAGAATTCCTGAAGCAGGCCCGCGCTGCTCTCACGACAGGGGACGTGGACGGCGCTCTGACCCTGACCAAGAAGGCCAAGGTGTTGCTGGCGGAACTGGACAGATAGTCCAGAGCCGACAGTAACTCGCCAGCCTCAAGGATCTATTGCAGGATGTTCAGTGCCATGGCTGTCACTTCCGTGACTCCGGTCCGAATGGTCGGCTCATAGACGGGGGCGAATAGCGGTGAATGCGGACCAGGGAGCGCCTTGCCGGCCTTGACAGCTTCGGCAAGCCTGGCGGGATCGGAAGCGCCCAGCCGGAACATCACCGCCGGAATGGTTCCGTCCAGCGAAAACAGACCGACATCCTCACTGCCCATCACCGGGTCCACCGTCGTGACATGTTGAGCGCCGAGCGTGGCGATCGCCACTTTGCGAAGGCGCTCGGCAAATGCGGGATCGTTGATCGTAGCCGGAGTAATTTCGGTCTGACTCACGGTGACTACCGGCATCCGGTCCGCCGGCATGCCGTACGCCACGGCGACGCCCTCGGCAGTTTTGCGCAGGTCGTCGATGATCTGGTCGCGCACATTGTCCGAATATGTTCGCAATGTGATCCCCATCGTGACTTCTTCGGGGATGATGTTTCGCTTAAGGCCGCCGTGGATAGTGCCGATGGTCATGACTGCCGGCTGCTGCGGATCGATCTGCCTGCTGACGATAGTTTGCGAGAGCAGGATGAATTCCGCCGCCATGAGAATCGGGTCTTTGCCGGCCTGCGGCGCCGATCCGTGTGCGCCTATGCCCTTGATGAGCACATCGATGGAGGTGGAACTGGCAAGCAGCGGCCCTCCCTTGATGCCTACGTCTCCAGCGGCAACCGAACTGTCGTCGTGCTCTGAAAGCACGTAGTCGGGCTTGCCGAAGCGCTCGTAGAGATGGTCGGCAAGCATGGCGCGGGCACCGTCGATGGTCTCTTCCGACGGCTGGCCAATCAGCATTACGGTGCCGTGCCATTGGCTTTTCCTATCCACCAGTTCTTTCGCCGTTCCGAGAAGTACGGTCATGTGGATATCGTGACCGCAGGCATGCATGACAGGTATCGCCTGCCCCTGGGGATTGGTGAAGTGGACAGTGGACGCGTACTCCACGCCGGTCTTTTCTTCGACGGGCAGCGCGTCCATATCGCTGCGAATCAGCAGACGCGGACCAGGGCCGTTTTCGAGAATGGCGACGATGCCCCATGCCTTGCTGCCGTCCTGATAGACGCCAACGTGCTCGGTTACGGTGTAGCCAAGCTTGCGCAGGTTGGAAGCCAGTTTTGCGGAGGTGTGCTCTTCATAGTGCGAGAGCTCGGGATGGCGGTGGAAGTCTTTGTAAGTCTCGATGAGCGAGGGCAACTGGGCGTTGACGGACTGCTCGAGCTTAGCCGGAGTCTGGGTGACGGCCAGATTGCTGAAAACGCCGGCAACCAGAAGAAATGAGGCAAAACGAAGTCGGGGCATGGCCGGATTGTAACCGACGGCCATGCTGCCGGAGGGCTTTTTCGCGCGGATGAATCAGGCCGCATCCGCGGGTGTCTTCGCGTTGCGCCAGCGGGCGTAGAGCCACAAAGCACACCACGCAACGAGCGTATAAAAAATGACCGAACCCGCCAGCCCCTCAACCGCGGCCAAAGCGAAGGACGCGACAGAATGGGCGGTGGGCCGGATCACGAAACGCAACACCAGACCGGGTGGTGTGGCGATTGCATTGGAAATCCAGGCCAACCAGTGCAGAGAACGAGCCAGATTGGAGATCGTTCCCGTTAGTGCCATCAGGCAGTTGATACAAGCCGACAGAAAGATTGCCCGACGCATCCTCGGGGAAGGAAATGCTTCACTCATCGATTGGTTATGCTCCGCTATCTGGCATTGTCATAGAACTTGCCCAAATCCTGCCGCATTTCTTTAAGCGCATCGACATTCAGGTACACCATGTGCCCGGCGGGATAGTAGCCGAAGCTGACGTTGCCGCGCAACTTGGCATCCGTACCCATATGCGCCAGTTCCCATTCGGTTGAGAAAAACGGCGTGGCAAGATCGTAAATGCCGTTGGCGGAAAAGACCTTTAGGTGGGGATTCTTGAGAATCGTGTCGCCGAGGTCTCCGGCAACGTAGGGCATGGTCTGCTGACGGCCAAATCCGCCTCCTCCCGGGCCTCCCGCTGCGCGGTGCTTCCAATCCCAGGGCTCGTTGCCGATCAGGGTATTGTTGTACGTGTCCTGGCTGATATATTTCAACTCTTTCTCCAGGTATTCGTGGAATGCCGCGATATAGGCGCCGGAGATGCCGGTATCGGAAGGATCGTAGCCAGGGTTACTGCCTGCGGCTTCCACATCGGTCCCTTCGAATCGACCGTCGTAACGGCCGAGAATCTTGTTCTGATCGCGCAACAACTCTTTGCGGAACTGCGAAGCGCCAACTCGCAGGTTGGAATCCTTGATGAATTGCACACTCAGACCAGTGAAGTGGCTCATCTGCGTTGCGATCTTGTCGATATCGGCAGCACTCTGCGCGTTGCCGGCCCACAGCGCCTGGGCGTAGGGACCCGAGGCAAACTCTCGCGCCTGCTGGATGAACTTGAGCACGTCGGCGGGTTTGTCGGTGATCTTGTTGTGGTAGTAGGCGATGGCAGCGAAGGTGGGCAGGTCGGTAATGTAGTTGTTGTCCAGACCTGCCGAACGCGCATTGTAGTTGAGGATCGACGAGAGCAGTACGATGCCGTTCAACTGCACGCCGGCTTCATTGAGTGTGGCCGAGAGCCCGGCCGAACGCGTAGTGCCGTAGGACTCTCCGAAGAGGAACTTGGGCGAGTTCCAGCGATGGTTCACCGTGATGTATCGGATGATGAACTTGGTGAAGGCGGTCAGGTCTTCATCCACGCCCGCAATATCTTTGACGGTTCCCTTTCCAACTGGATGCGAGTACCCGGTGCCGGGTGCATCGATAAAGACCAGGTCAGTCTTGTCGATGAGGCTGTACTCGTTGGGTACAACAGTAAACGGCGGATTGTGCGTGGCCTCGGGGCTGTCGGACTGCACTCGCACGGGGCCAACCGAGCCCATTTCAAGCCAGATCGTCGCCGAGCCGGGACCGCCGTTATAGAGGAAGGTTACTGGGCGCTTGTTGGCGTCCGCGCCGTCTTCTGTATAGGCCACGTAGAAGACGCTGTGGTAGGGCTTCTGGAGCTCGTCGTGGTCTTCCTTGCTGATGAGCAGATTGCCGGCGGTCGCGGTGTAGTGGATGGTCTGTCCGCCAACTGTGGTCTGATGCTGCGTGACCGAGGAGTCTTCCTTGGGGATCGGGATGTCCTTCGACGGCTCTTCCTTCGTATCGGTGACGGCGCGGCGCTCCTGCGCGGCAACATGAGTCGCGGGGGCCAGGGAGATCCATAGAGTAAGGACGGTGGCAGCGAAAAACACAACAGGCCGATTGCTCAATTGAGACACGATAGGTTTCTCCATAAAGGAAGTATGCGAACAACGGTAGTCCACGTGAGTCTGGGTCTGGCAGCCTCGGCGTTCAAGAGGCGTGGCAAGGATGCAGCAATGGGAGGGCAACGATCGGCTGCGAGTCAACTTGCGGCTTTGGCCGGATGAATGCGAGTGTAGCATGTGAAATTGGAAATCTGAGCGCCGAAAAGCAGCTTACCGCTCACCCCAGCTAAGCTTGCTGCGCAGCGCGTCGAAGAATCCATTCCCGCCCAGGCGCACCAGCTTGACGGTGTATTCCGAGCGGTGACAGCGAAGTTCGTCGCCGGCGATGAGGTCGACGGCCTGCTGGCCGTCCACGGTTAAGACCGTGGGGTTGGGCTGGCCTCCTTTCGGACTTCCCTTGGGACCCTCGACGCGGAGCGTCAGATCTGAGCTGCTCGGAACCACAATCGGCCGAAGAGTGAGCAGGTGCGGGCAGATGGGCGTGATGACCAGAGCGTCCACTCCGGGAACCATGATGGGACCGTTTGCGGCGAGCGTGTAGGCGGTTGAGCCGGTCGGTGTAGAAACGATGACTCCGTCGGCACGGAAGCGCGCCACCAGCATCTCATCCAGCTCGACTGCAAACTCGCCCATGCGGGCGATGGAGCTCTTCGAGAGCACAATGTCGTTGACCGCCTCAAAGCTCTCGATGCAGGCCCCCTCGCGCCACAACTCGGCGTGCAGCATACTGCGGGCGTCGATGGTGCAGCAGTTGTCGCACCAGCCTTCAAGCGTGGGATACAGGTTAGCCAGGCGAACTTCGGTGAGGAATCCGAGCGAACCCAGATTCACGCTCAGGATGGGCGTATCGGTGCGCGCGAAGATTCGGCCCACAGCCAGCAGCGTGCCATCGCCGCCGAGCACGATAACCAGTGTCGGGTTCGCCAAAGGCAGATCGGGACGGTCCAGCACTTCGACTCCCAAAGCTACGGAGTCACCGTTGATCGCGCCTTTGTTTCCTTTTGGCGGGTTGGCAAGATAAGATGCGCTCTCGCGATCCAGCACAGGCTCGAAGTCGTGTGCACGGAGCCATTCCACTAGCTCCGGCAGCAGGCGCTTTAACTCAGCCTTCAGTGGCTTGGAAACGATTGCGACGCGCTTCATTCGGGATTTAGTGTATCGCAGCGGCGGCAGTGAAATCTTCATCACGCTCCCAGACGCGCATGGAGGAGGAATTCACGATTGCCTTCCATGCCCGTAATGGGCGAATCGATCACTTCAATTGCGGTCGCACCCAGAGCGGCCAGGCATTCGGTTACGCGATCTACGGCGAGCTGATGCGCCTGCGGATCACGCACGATGCCTCCCTTGCCGATGTGTCCTCGACCGGCCTCAAACTGCGGTTTAACCAGCACCACAGCTTCTGTGAGGGTGGCCGCGGCGGCCAGCACCGGCGGCAACACCAGCGTGGCCGAAATGAAGGAGACATCCATCACCAGCAACGTGAGTGGTTGGGTTTCTTCTCCAGCTTTTGGATTCAGCGAGTCGGGAGTCAGGAGCCGTGCGTTTGTACGCTCGTACAGTTTCAAGCGGGGATCCATGCGAAGGCTCATGGCGATCTGGCCAAAGCCAGTGTCCACGCAGGAAACATGACTTGCGCCATGCTGCAGCAGGCAGTCGGTAAATCCACCTGTCGAAGTGCCGATATCCAGGCACGCGCGGCCGCTGACAGAAATTTGCCAGTGCGCAAGCGCTGCTTCCAGCTTGAGACCGCCGCGACTTACGTAGCGAAGGTCCTCGCCGAGGATGCGTACTGGCACGTCTTCCGGGAACGCCGTTCCCGCTTTGTTAACCTTTTGCTCCGAGACCAGCACCCGGCCTGCCAGAATCAGAGCGCGAGCCCGCTCACGGCTGGGCACCAGCCCTTTTTGCACCATCAAGGTGTCAATTCGAATTCGCGGATTCGTCGTCATCCTTCTGACTCTATTATGCTTCTAAGTGGGCGAGGGATTGTTGGGTGAAGCCCGGATCGGTTACTGTTATCAGTTGGTAACGGTTTCCCCAGGGCCCATATACAGTCCTGCAATCCAAACTCCGTCGTGCCTCGTACTTT